>JABAOE010004338.1_pt2 | contig 21889 bp, 20 predicted proteins | sample 7062141 | NCBI WGS metagenome assembly JABAOE01 (sample SAMN14538627, study PRJNA623070) | marine sediment metagenome | biome: marine biome [ENVO:00000428]; feature: marine pelagic biome [ENVO:01000023]; material: deep marine sediment [ENVO:00002113] | place: India: Gulf of Khambhat ... | reverse complement strand
ATCACCACGGTCTCGACCACAGGATGAAGCGCAGGGCTATGCTCTTCAGACCGAAGTCAATCGTCTATTGAGCAAGTCGGGATTGGGCCGGGTCGCTGGCCACAAGATCGGCTGTACGACGCCAGTCATGCAGGCCTTTCTGGGGATTCCAAATCCTTGTGCCGGGGATGTGTTTGAAGAGACAGTAAGACATGGCTCGGCGACGGTGCCGCGCTCGGGATTCGTTAAACTTGGTATCGAATGTGAAATCGCAGTCGAATTAGGTCGTAACGTTTTTCCCGCAGACGGACCATTCACACGTGAAACTATTGCTCCCGCCGTTCACGCCGTGATGGCAGCCATGGAAATTGTCGATGACCGCTATCGTAATTATGGTGAGCTGGGCGTGCCGACTCTGATTGGCGATGATTTCTTCGACGCCGGGTGTGTGCTTGGCGCGCCGGTAGTTGACTGGCGCGACCTCGACTTGACCTCACTGTGCGGAGTTACCCGGGTCAACGACAAGGAAGTCGGAAGGGGCACGGGGGGTCTGATCATGGGACATCCGTTCGATGCGCTGGCGTGGCTCGCGCGCTCACGCGCGGCGCGCGGTATGGGACTGAAGCAAGGCGAGTTTGTGCTGCTCGGCAGCGTGGTTGAGACCAAATGGCTCAATGCCGGCGACACGGCACGGATCGAAATCGACGTTTTGGGAAGCGTTGGTATCCGGGTAACCAGATAAATGGTCTTAGGCCCGGAATCCCCGGCCTGACAACGAGGACAAATAAAAAACCGGCAGGTTTTTTCCTGCCGGTTTGATTGCCATACGAAACGCTCTTGTTGGTTTTTATCCTTAGTTTCTGCGCGACGGTCCGCCGCCGTGGCAGGGCGGCTTGCGTTATCACCTTATCAGTACAGAACGATTGGGTTACCCGGTGAGCCTGTTCCGCCGATGATTCGCAACGGTGCCCAGATGAAGGCGCCTTCGTAGATCCTGTTGTCTACCAACGATTTGGTATCGACGTTTTCCAGGTTCCAAATGCCGAGGCGGGTTTGCAGTTGAGTGTGACATGGCACCGCCCAGCCCTCAACTTCGTTGCCCGGCTGGGCATCGTTGGCCGAGGTATCACCCATGGTTAAGGCGATATTGCGAGTCGCAAAGTACTCGCAGGCGCTCAGACCGAAGCCAGGCTCGCCTTTGGCGAAGATGGCGCGAGCCGCAGCACGCTCGTCAGAAGACATCGACTTGTAGCGGTCATTGCTCCAGGTGTTACCCTGGCCCGTGTGCAATGCAACGCAATCACCTGATTGGATTGGGCCGAGACCCTGCTTGCGCAAAATTGCCCTGACGTCCTCGGCGCTGACAATACCGGCGACGTCCTTCGGACCTTGTGGAATCGGCAGCATTTCTGCGCTGGCTGATATTTGCCCAATGGACTTCTTGTAGGCGACCGCATCGAGTACAACCAGGCGGCACACGAAGCCGAGCTCACCGACATGCTCGACACCGAGCGGACCCATGCCCATGATCTGGCCACCGGCGCCACGCTCGTAACCGTCTTTTGACATCGGGTTTACGCCGTTATAGAAGAACATGCCGTTCGAGGTGTTCACCCCGATATGGCCGGGGCCGTCGAACTGGGTCTGGATTTGGCCGATCTGCGTCGTGATCACTTCGTCGTGGTAGACAAGGGCGTTTTTGCCGAACGGTCCGCCGGTGGGCGTACCCGGGATGACCATGTGCCAGATACGAGGACCAAAGGCTGGTGCTTCACGGTGGTAGTACTTGCCGACGCTGATAGCCCGGTACTGTTTCACGGTCGACAGGGCGCGCTTGATGTTCTCTGAGCTGCGCATGTGGTTCGCACTGCCAGCGCGGTCACCGGCACCCCAGAACTTAGACGGCGCCCAACGCTCTTTGATTGGAGCATCGTTTACCGGACCATCAAGCGCGCCGGCTGCCATCGCCGTCGAGGTGCCAAAGCTCAAACCGACCACTGTCGCTGCAATTGCAGTGAGTTTCATAACAATTTCCTCCTTTCCCCTCGAGTCAGATATGCTAGAGGGTTGTTTGTTTTCCCTGGTCTCGCGCAATCAATGAACATGGAATGTAAATGCGTGTCCAGTGACAGGACCATGGCACAACGTGGAGAATGTTGCAAATCGCCGATCATGGAGAGGTTCGTTGACACGGGCCGGGTACGGTCTTAAGGTCGCCGCATGAAGCGGCGGCCAGGCTGGTCCATTCCCCCAATCATTGTTGCGGAGTGACTTAACGTGTTGACCGACAAGCAACTTGACGTTTACAAGACAAACGGTTTTCTCGTCGTCGAGAACGTGTTTGATCAGACAACACTTGGTCAGCTTCGCAATGTGGTCGATAAACTTGCTACGGGTGCTGCCGGTCTTACTAGTCCCACCGAAGTGTACGATCTTGAGCCTTCGCATACACCTGAGCATCCGCGTGTGCGCCGGATCAAAACACCTCACAAGTGGCACCCGGTTTTTTGGGAGTTAGCGAAGCATCCCAAGTTGACGTCGATTCTTTGCTCGCTGCTGGGTCCCAACGTGCGTTTACACGGGTCCAAGTTGAACATGAAACTGCCGCATTGCGGTGCAGCGGTCGAGTGGCACCAGGACTGGGCGTTTTACCCGCATACCAACGACGATATTCTTGCTGTAGGGGTCATGATGGACGATATGGATGACGACAACGGACCGTTGCTGATGCTGCCAGGAACCCACCGCAGTGACAAGATTTGGGATCATCATCAGGATGGGCGTTTTTGCGGTGCCATCGACCCCAGCGCGACTCCGGACTTGGATTATTCGAAAGCGGTAGCCTGCACGGGCAAAGCCGGGTCGTGCTCTTTTCACCATGTTCGCCTTGTGCACGGCTCAGCCAAAAATAATTCCGACAAGCCGCGACAGCTGCTGCTGTATGAAGTCGCGGCGGCAGACGCGTGGCCATTGCTGCGCTTCAGTACGCTTGAAGAATACGATAGTCGTATGATCTGCGGCGAATCCACCATCGAGCCACGAATTGAACGCATTCCCATCCGCATGCCGTTGCCGTCGCCCTTGGCGGAAGGTTCAATTTACGAAAATCAGACGGTATTACGTAACCGATATTTCGAAGCGAAGACCGCAACGATCTGAAAGGCGGCCGGGTTACGCTTGCTGCCGCGATCTCGATGCGACCGTTTCGACCAGTGACTGGTCGGGTCTTCCCGCGTCGTTGAAGCGGGCGGGAGAGCAAAAATGCATCTGTGACCTACCCCGGCCAATGTCGGAGCCTTTGGTGCCGACGGTATAGCCCAAATTGTCTTTAGGCAGGCCGGAGGGGTTATCATTTGTCGAATAGTACTGTATCGATCGAGCCAGCGGTGCCCGCGGCTTGCCTCACTCGCTGTAAGGAGTTGATTATGCAAAGCGTGCAGCCAAACGAATCTTCACCGACGCACAGGCATCTTGCTGCTGACGCGGTTGAAGCGTTCAATCGTGACGGATTTTATTCCCCTATCCGCGTCATGCCGGAGTCGGAGGCCGAAGCATATCGCAAGCGCCTCGAGGACTACGAGGCTTCGCACAAACCGATTATGAAAACGGCATTGCGAAACAAGCCGCATCTGGTGTTTACGTGGATCAACCAACTGATTCGGCACCCCAGTATTCTCGATCCAGTCGAAGACATACTTGGTTCTAACATTCTGGCGTGGGGCTCAAATTTCTTTATCAAGGACTCCCAAGACAAAACCTTCATCTCGTGGCATCAGGACTCAACATACTGGGGACTATCGCATCCCGACGTGGTCACGGCTTGGATCGCATTGTCTGAAGTAACAATAGAAAACGGTGCGATGAGCATGTTGCCGGCCAGTCACCTGCTCGATCAATTGCCGCATGTCGATACGTTTGCGGAAAACAATCTGTTGACTCGGGGGCAGGAGGTGCAAATCAATGTTGATGAAGCCAAGACTGTCGATTTGCAACTAAAACCGGGGGAGATGTCACTACATCATGTGCGCATTGTCCACGGATCGAGACCAAATAGAACCAACAGCCGTCGCATTGGTCTAGCCATTCGCTATGTTCCGACTTACGTCAGGCAAGTTTCAGGAGCGCGTGATTACGCTACGCTGGTGCGCGGTGAAGACACCTTTCACCACTTCGATCTGGAACCGGCACCGAAAGTGGATTTTGGGCCCGAGGAGATGGCTCTGCACGCTAAGATTGCGGAGGAGTCTTTCAAGATTCTTTATCGTGGCACGGGGCGCAGCCATCCCAGTTAGCTCTGGAAGGTAATCCGTCGGGGTCTAGTCTCATCTCAGGTTGGTGAATGCCTGCCGGTACAACAAAACGTGTAATCGACAGGGCGCAATGCGGTAATGACAGGCGGAGCGTAGATGAAATGGAGAGGTGTCGCCTGCAGCGCGCGTACTGGCAGCGTTTGCGCCAGTGCGGCGCGCTGAAAAGCGATCGTCGAGACCGCACCTGGCGTGGCAGCCGTGCGTTCGGAAGCCACCTCGACAACAAAACAAAGCGTGGAGCGGTTCGTCGCTTATCGGCGCCAGTGGTTGTTAGCGCCAGCGCCAGAAATCTCATTTGAATCACCGCTTACGGTTGATCTGAGTTGCGTGTCCCACGAACTGCATCGCGGCGACCACGGTTAAATTTTAGGTGTCATGATAATCTTGGCGCTAATTTTCTGGGCTTTCTATGGTGTCGGCTCAACCCTGTTGGTAATTTACCTTTTCAGGGTTGGAATAAACATCGCGAGTAACCAGAAACAGGTCTTGTTTCAGGAGCTGCAGCGCATTCGATCCGAAGGCTCAGATCCGGCGGTCTCGTTTGCCGCTGAAGTTGCCCACGCTGCAAGCCGAAAACGAGCCTCTGGTAATACGAGTCGGCTTGAGGTCTAGCGTATCTAACAGCCGGATAGTGCTCACGTAGTTGTGCAGGGCGTGCGCGACAGCGCCCCTTGGATCGTCAATTTGACGATCGGGTCGGGGGCTGGAACGAGTGCCGAGACGCAATGCGCTCGGCACGTTGGAAAGGCGCTTTGAGTGCTCAGTCGACGCTGCCGGGAGCTGCCTCAGATCGGCCGGGCATCGCCCGCCAGATAGGTCGTGTCCGTCCAAGGTTTCGCTCTAGCCCAGCGCATGGACAAAGTGGACGCAATTGCAAGACGAGCCCGGGACCAGGACACAACTCTGAGTGTGAACGTGGCTGCATCGTTGAAACGCAAACAATGCTTCGAGCGAATCCTGTCAAGCGAAGGTGTGCCAGTGAACCCGGACCTGCCATTGCTCGAATCCCGGGAAGATCTCGGTTCGCGCAGCAAGGAAGAGGTTGCTGTGCGAGCGCTTTGCGTGTTGACGACAGCTATCAAGGCAGAACGCGCGGATCAAGCCATGGTGTTGCGGGTCATTCGGTAGTATGGTCTTGTGCGGCATTTTTCAAACGAAGAAAAAGGTTTCATCCGTGATCCGGATCCTTCTCCTGCAGCACGAAACTGTTTTCTTTGGCGCTATGAGGCAGCGTGGACGCTGTTTTGGGCTTTAGGTTATGTCCAGGCCCTTGGTATCCCCCGTAGGGCTTGTGATGTGGAATTTGCCGTATCTTGCAAGCGTGACCGTAATACTGATAAGTTCGCTGCGGAATCGGCGCTTCGCCCTATTCACCAGATTCTGGACCAAGCGGACCTGATATTTCGTTATCATTGGGCGGGCGTTGATGCCGCATTGGCTAAACGCGCAGTGCCGGCCGGCTTGAATGGCGGCATCGTGTATGAGCGCCATCACGCACTTCGTTGGCTGATTGGTTATCAGGATTGGGATGACGTGGCGATTGATATCGAAAATTCTGTGGGATGATGGTTCGCTTGTCATCACACTGATCGCGGACGTGATGGCCCCGGCGCCTTATTAGGATACGGTGGAAGGCGTGTCTTCATTGGGAGATGCGGTGTGGGCACTGAAATTGGCAACGCCGAGCTATCGGTAGGTGATATTCCGTCTTTCAAGGAACCTTGGTCGAGGATCGAGCCCTTTGCCCTGACTTTCGATGGCTATCGACACTGGGGCTCGATCGAAAAATGTGCCGAAGTCGCGGCGCGGCCGCCAGCAACGCTGACCCATCTTCGTACCTGTTTGTTCTTTGAAGCGCGGCGCTGGGCGCATCAGCGCGAGCAGCCGGATGCGGAGGCCATGAAGCGCATCCGAGCGCTGGTCTTTGCAATCAAGGAAAAAGTCAGAAGCGGCGATACGCGCTGACCTGAAAGACCTGCATGTGGAACTAACTCAATGTAGATTGGACCAACGTTTCGTTGTACACTTTGGACAGGTGACATTATGATCAGATTGCTGGCTGGGGCGATCGCGTTATCGTTTTGTAGCGGCGCGGTTGCCCAGGATTCCTACACCGTCGACAGTGTTGCGCAGCTACGCGATAATGAGTCAGCGCGTTTCTCCTCTTCCTCGTTGCGCGAATTTCGTGGGCAACTCATGTTTGACGTTCTTATCCGTTACGTTGATCCAGCGGATATTCCGCCGGGCGGAATTGCATCACGTACGATAACCTACAGCGCGCGCTGCGCGAGCAGCGAAATGTCGATCGCCGTGATCGAACTTCGCGATAGTCGGGGCCAGACCAAAAAAATCATCACCGTTCCACCCGGTGCCGAAGAGTATTTCAAGCCATCTCCAGGCTCGCGTGAAGATGAGTGGTTGCATCGAGCCTGCAGTTGAAGGCCCGACTTCACCGTCTGCATTGACCGTTCCTTGATGAAAGAATCGCGCGCGGTATTTGCGCCGCAACTCTGTAGTTGACTTGAGTTTAACTCGCTCTGCCCGGGCTTTCGCTTTGGCACCGTACCGTCAGCAACTTGTTCGATGAGTTTTGACGGAACGAAGCAATCGAGTGATCGTGTGCTGTCATCGCCGAGAGTTTGTGGTGGTGTCCCGAGGCCGGATGCGTGATTAACGGAACAATAAATATGGGTCTCGACATTGTCGCGATCTTGGAAGTCGGGGCGGTTTTTTTCGCCTTGCCCGTTAGTGCATACTAATCTCCGACCGCGGAGTCGATCACCATCGGTACGTTGATCGAGTGTGCTTCGTCCCGGATCCGTCAATCTTTACGCAGTGGTAACGGACTTTTCGATCGACGTCTGCACCAGTCGCTTGTTAGCAGTAGCGCTTGCCCGGTGACTCTGGGTGGAGCAATATTGTCGGTCAACCACGCAGGGGCTGGGATTATTTGCAACAAGACATCAATAATTACTTTATCAGAGGGAGCTATGTTTAAGGAGTTCAAAGAATTTGCAATGCGCGGCAATGTCGTTGACATGGCAGTGGGCATCATAATTGGTGGAGCATTCGGCACCATCGTCAAGAGTCTCGTCTCGGACGTCATGATGCCGCCTGTTGGACTGTTGCTTGGTGGGGTTGATTTCGCAAACTTCTTTATTGTTTTGCGACAGGGTGCAGTAGTTGGCCCTTACGCCGCTTTGGCCGATGCCAAGGAGGCAGGCGCTGTAGTGATCAGTTACGGTGTGTTCATCAATGCCGTGATCAGTTTTTTGATTGTGGCGTTTGCAGTATTTCTGTTGATCAAGAGCATTAACAGTGTAAGGCGCGAGGAAGAAGAGGCAGCGCCGGCGGAGCCAACGACGAAAGACTGCCCGAAATGTTTTACCAGCATTCCGATTAAGGCGAGCCGTTGCCCCAATTGCACCTCCGAAATCTGATCTGTTGGCTGGCGTGAATTATTTGTGGGTAATTGCAGTGGCGCAGTGCGTCTCAAAACGTAATGCTTCGTTTTTTTTTGTCTCAGCTGCCCGCTAATCAGCAGAGAAGTTGATGCAAATGTTTTAAAATAACGAATTTATACAAAATGAATCACTTAGGAGTTATCTGATGACACATTCAACCATGACGCGGGCACTGTTATTTATGGCATTGCTAGGCCTGATGGGGTTAGCAGCCTGTGGTAACGAAAAGAGTTCTGAAGAAGCTGCGGCATCTGCGCTGGCTTACGTGAGTAACCAGAACGGAAATATCACGGTAATCGACCTCGATACGTTCGAGCCGGTGTCGGAGATCAATGCAGATGGGCGGGGACCGAGAGGCATCGGGATCACCGACGATGGAAAGGTACTGGTTGTTGCCAATGTTGACAGCGGCGATATTACGCTATTTGAGCGCGTAACCGGAAAAGTGATCAAACATGTGCCCATCGGCGAGAATCCAGAATTTGTTCGTGTCCGGGGAAACCGTGCGTATGTTTCGTTTGAGCCGGCCGCGATTGGTGGGCCGCCGCCAAAGCCAGGCTCTGAGGAAGCCAAGGCGCTGGCAGAACAGCGCGAGGAGGAGAATGAGGAGCCAGCTAAAATCGCAGTAGTAGACCTGATTGAGGGCAAGGTCATCAAGGCGATTACCGGCGGCATGGAAACCGAAGGCATTGAATTTTCTGCGGATGGTACGAAGATCATCGTCACCAATGAGGCAGATGAAAATATTACTGTCCATGACATTGAGACGGGAGAACTCGTTAAGAAAGTCAGTACGCGAGATCACGGAAACCGCCCTCGGGGAATTAAGATGTCGCCTGACGGCAACACATATGTCGGCAGCATTGAATACGGCAACCACCTCGTTGTTCTCGATGGCGAGTTCAACATCGTCAAGGATATCCCTACCGGCGATGTCCCCTACGGCCTGACCTTCAATCGCGATGGCTCGCGTTTGCTCGTTGCCTTATCAAAAGGCCAGGCAATCCAGGTGTTTGACACCAGTACTTGGAAGCCCGTTGCACAAGTGGACACTGGAAAGCGTTGCTGGCACTTTACTTTTACCCCGGATGACAGGCACATTCTCATTGCATGCGGTCGCTCCGATGAAGTGATTATTATCGACGCAAATGAGATGAAGCCCGTCAAGCGAATTAGCGGAATGAAATTGCCGTGGGGTATCGTTGCCTACCCGAAATCTGTTGGTACTCTCGACGCACCGTGGCAATAGTTCGTATCGTAATGCCCGAAGAAAAAAAGGCTTCGACGATCGAAGCCTTTTTTCAGTTTGTAAACGGCGAACTTTTATGCGACTTGGGAAGGCATCTGCGGCGCATGCAATTACCGTTGCGGGTGCGGTATCGACGTACAGTCAGCAACAAGACGTTCCTTGAGCCTCGTGATCGAATCCAGCTTCGCTGCAGAAAAGTTCTTTTTGTAAGCAAACACCGTGTGTAGATATTTAACCAATGGTCGGCCAGTGCAGCGACAGTGACCGGTAAGGCGCGCTCTTGCAAGAACTGCTTATTACATTCTACGAGGGCCTTGGCGACCGCGACCGCTTGGCTTAAATCACTTGAATAGCGGATTGCAAACATTATCTCGACCCTGCCGATTTCGTAATTCGCAAAGTTTTCTTGGCGGTGTCCCACAAGAGCGAGTTGGAGTTGACCATGGCAATGTTGTTTGGCGTATCAATGCTCGAAAAAAATCGATTTCATAGACAGTACCGAGCGTTGCGCCAATTTCCACACCGTTGCCAACCTAGCTGGGACGCAAACTTTGCAACATGCCACCGAGCGTGGTCACGCTGACGCGAACAAGGAATTCAAACGCGTCTGCAGGGCGATGTGTACATCGATCTCTGCTCGTCTTGATTTGCTGATGTCAAAGCGCCAGTATTTTCTGCCAATCGGAGCTGTCGGCGTTGAAAAGCGTCGACATGTTCCCGAAGTGCACGGAAAAAGAGTTGCACTTAAGAGTCTGCTGCAACACGCTCTAAGTTGAAAAATAAACCTTGACTGGATTTCGTGATTTCTCGCGTGTTCATGCCGGCTACCTGGTAGGGGAATTGTGATGCCAAGAGAATTTGCTGCCGATAACACTGCATATGGTTGGCGTCAATCTGCTCGCGACCGATTAGCGTACCTTGCCTTTGCGGGCTCGCTACTGAACCGCTTTATATCCTCTCGTGTCTTGTTGCTTCTCGCGCTGTGCTCGATGGCTGCGCCGGTTGCGGCGGAAGAGGACTTCGTGGCAGCGGGTATTCTCCTCGCTTCGCAGAATCAGCAACCAACGATGATTTTTCTTGTAAAACATCACAGTCGCCTGTTTTATGAGATGCCGGGTGGCCGCCGTCAGCTGATTAGCAGCCCAAAAGGTGAGCGCCGCGAAACGGCTTATGAAACCGCAATCCGCGAGTGTATTGAAGAAACTCGGGGCCATCTTTCCGCTAGCCTGTTGCAAGAACGGGTCGATCCCTCACGTTACCTGCGTGATCATGGATTTGTTTTCTTCTTCGGCAAGATTCACCGTTTCACGCTGAGCGAACTCGGTGAGTTGTCCAATTCGGGCGGCGACAGTGATCCAGGGTTTCGGGAAGTCGCTGATTATGCATGGGTCGCGTTGGAAAACGTGTTCGCCAGTGTTGACGGGACCGCGATCGATGCCATCGGCCGCCGGATCGTGTTACGCCGTGAACTGAAATCACGCCTCGAACGAGCGCAGGCTGCCGGATGGCTGTAAACGAAACTCCGGAGCGTGGCCGGGTGGCGTGTGGAGTTGCCTGTTGCCATCAGGCAAACGCAGTGAGCATCTCAGCTTGAGGCGGTCTGTAACAATCGATCATTTGGTGGTGGTGTCGCCCAACCTCAAGTTAGGCGTGCAGTATTTGCGTGACGTACTGGGCGCAACGCCGGAATTGGGCGGAAAGCACACCAGCATGGGAACGCACAATTGTTTATTGCGCTTGAGTGAGGAGACCTATTTGGAAATCATTTCACCCGATCCAAACGCGCCCAATCCTGGCAGGCCCCGCTGGTTCGGACTCGACACGCTTGACAAAGACAGCCGGCCGCGACTCGCGACTTGGGTAGTCCGAACTGATGATATTAACGAGACCGTTTGTGCTTGCAGCGAAAACCTCGGGACGATTGAGCTGATGAGCCGAGGTGAGTTTGGCTGGCTTATCACAGTCCCCACTGACGGAAGCTTGCCGCTGCGTGGCGTGGCTCCCTATCTGATTCAGTGGCGGAGCGCTGCTCATCCGGTAACGCGAATGCGCGACGAGGGATGCAAGCTGCTGAGGATTGAATTGCACCACCCCGCGCCGGAGCGCGTTGAACGCTTGCTGGGGTCAATAGACCTGGACACCGCGCGTGTCAGCGTTTTTGGTTGTGCTCCGCAAATGCCACCACGCATCGTGGCTGAAATCGAGACGCCACGCGGTATCAAAGTCTTGTGAACAACGAAAACGCGAACGCCAGGAGCCGGGGTTTGAGCCGCTTGGGAACTTGGACCTAGAGCGGGCTATTGCGTATGATCTCGGGGCATTCGTATGGGGGCGAGGTTGGCGGTACATTCCCCGGTGCCTGCGGGGAGAAGCTACCTCCTAAAAGTGACTGTGGGTAGATTAGCCCTCTAGGAGTATCCTTCACGAACTGCGCAAGCGACTGGTTGCTTGCCGGAGATATTACGTACCAATGAAAATTCAGAACATCATATCAGTCGCTTTCGGCTACGTGCTTGCCTGTTCCACGGCGGCAGCCGTCGAGTTGTATGCGGGCGGAAAGACCGAAGCCGAGATTCGGACCGAAATCGTGATTCGCTGCCAATCGCAAATGGGAGAGTGGGGAGTTGACGCGATAGACATTTGTGTCAAAGCTGAACATCAGGCACGCGCCGAGCTCGAGGCTTACCCTGACGAGTTTTTTGACATCGTGAGGCGTTGCAACCGCGTCAAGTATAACGCCGGCTGGAGTTGGATCAAGCTCTGCGCGGATAATGACATTGCTGCCAGGGATGCGTTGTCGGCTTACCCACAGGACCACGATGAAGTGATCAACGCCTGCAATGAGGAAAAGGGGCGTTACGGGTACAGCGAAGTCAAGCAGTGTGTCGATGAGCGGATTGCGTTACCCAACGATGCTAAATAGAAGCAAGCGAGGCAGGCAGGGTGTTCAGACGCACGAAGGGCTCGCTGGCTGATAATTTCTTGGAGTGAACGAACCGGCGGCAAAGCGGTCATCCATCTGGCTTCTCAGAAAAGCTATTAGATTTGAAACAACGGTCAACAAAATTTGCTCTGGCGTCAATGCTGCTGTGGGCAGCGGTGGTAAATGGACAAACGATGCCGCCGGTCACAGTGGCGCTCGTCGAAAGCGCCCGGGTCAGCGATGAATTGCGGCTGACAGGCACCGTCACCTCGGAACGCACAGCTGCACTCTCTACTCAGGTTAGCGGGCTAGTCAAGCGGGTACGCGTCGACGCGGGCGATCGCGTTGCGGCGGGAAAAGCGTTAATTAACCTCGATGCAACCATGGCAAAGCTTGCGCTTGAGAGATCGGGTGCGGCGGTGGAAGAAGCTCGAGCACAATTGGCGGAGCAGCAACGTCTTTATGACGAAGCGAAGGAAATGTTCAACCGTGGCCTGGTTCCAGAAACACGCAAGCACGCGGCTGAAGCTGAGTGGCGTGTCGCGTCGGCGCGGGTCGAACGACTGGCCGCGGAACAAAGAGAACAGCAAGAAATTGTCCGCCGCCATACACTGGTGGCACCCTTCTCAGGGGTGGTTAGCAACCGATACACTGATCCTGGCGAGTGGGTCGAGACCGGCACACCAGTTCTCGAGTTGGTCGATTTGCGGCGGTTGCGTATTGATGTGCAGGTGCCGCAGGAGCGCTATGAGCAAATCGCGGTCGGCTCGAGCGTCAAGGTCGAGGTTGACACGTTACTCGGAGAGCAACTAGAGGGAAAGGTTTCTGTCCGGGTGCCGGTAAAGGATCCTAATGCACGAACTTTTCTGGTGCGCGTGACAGTGAAAGGTGCTTCAAAGTTGATGACACCTGGCATGTCGGCCTGGGTAATATTTCCTTTGAGCGGAGCGTCGGCGGTGCGGGTGCCGCGCGACGCAATTGTGCGCAAATCGGATGGCAGTACAACTGTCTGGGTAGTCAACGATGGTGACACGACCATAGTTTCTGAAAGGCAAGTGCGACTGGGCCGATCGCTTCGCAACTGGGTTGACGTTCACGGCGGCCTGGAAGCGGGGATGCGCATCGTTGTGCGTGGCAATGAGACTCTCACAGAGGGCCAGCAGGTACGTATCCTGGCGACTGTTCCTTCCAACTTCGGAAGCGACTGAACATGCTTGAGGGTGCAATTAGGCACGGCACCCTACTCGCTATAGCCGTGTTGATCGTCTGTATTTTTGGCGTGCTGGCCCTGCTGCGAGTGCCGATCCAGATGATCCCCGATTTGGAGGTGCGGGTTATCACGGTGCGCACGTCATGGCCAGGTGCTACGCCTCAGGATATCGAAAAAGAAATACTGATCGAACAGGAAGAGTACCTGCGCAGTGTAACCGGGGTTGAACGCATGGTTTCCACGGCAACCATGGGTGAGGCATTGGTTGCTTTGGAATTTCCCTTTGGTGTTGACCTCAATGATGCGCTAATTCGGGTCAACAACGCGCTTACTCGCGTACCCGCTTATCCGGAAAACGTGAACGAGCCGCGCCTTTATGCGTCATCATTCTCAAGTAACTCGTTCATGTACTTCCGCATCTCCCCGTTGCCGGGAAATCCCGAGGGTGTGGACATGAATTTGATGCTCGACTTCGTTGACGACAACGTGCGTACCAGGCTCGAGCGAGTTCCTGGTGTATCCGAAGTCGGAATTTTTGGAGGTGCGCCTCGGCAGGTTCAAATTTTCGTCGATCCGGCGCGTCTCGCTGAGCGAGGTATCACCCTAACGCAGTTTCGAACCGCTATCCGCGAGCGCAACATTGATATTTCTGGCGGCGACCTGAATAGCGGTAAGCGCCGTTATTTGTTGCGTACGGTTGGCCGATTCACGAGCACGGTGGAAATAGAGGATCTGGTCATTGCTACGCGCGACAACGTCATCATCCGTCTAAAAGATGTTGCGCGGGTCAGGCTTCATCACTACGAAATCCGCTCGCATGCTTTTGTGAACGGTGAGCCGGTGATTTTCGTGTCGATTCGCCGCGAAACCGGCTCGAATGTCATCTCTATTAAAGATGCAATCATGCCGATAGCTGAACAGCTCAGCCGAGAAGTGCTCGAGCCAATCGGCATGCAAATGGAGCTAACCACGGACGATGTTCGCTATGTGCAGGCCTCGATCAAGAATGTCTGGATTAATCTCATGATCGGCGCAACTCTCGCGACCGGTGTGATGTTCGTTTTCCTGCGCTCGTTTTCAGCGACCATGGTTGGTGTAGTCGGTATCCCGATTTGCACCATCGCTGCCTTTCTCGGTCTGCTGCTGGCCGGGCGGACCATCAACGTCATTTCGCTGGCCGGCGTCGCCTTCGCCATCGGCATGACGTTGGACAACAGCATCGTGGTGCTGGAGAGCATCGTACGGGAACGCAGCAAAGGCTCGGGCCGGATGGAAGCTGCATTATCTGGCGTGCGCCGAGTGTGGCCAGCAGTGCTTGCTTCGACGCTGACAACACTCCTGGTCTTTACTCCGGTCTGGTTCCTCAATTTGGAGGCCGGGCAGCTTTATTCGGACGTTGCCGTTGCGATTGCCGCATCCATTCTTGTGTCTATGTTCGTTGCGGTCACGGTTGTTCCCTCGTTGAGTGCGCGACTGTTGTTCGGAAAGAGCGGCATGCGCTCGCCTGATCTGAGCAAGTCGAGATTGATCGACGTTATATCGTGGCTCACCACCACGCGGCCTCGTCGCGTCGTTTGTCTCGCCAGTATTGTCTCTGCCACGGCGGCCGTCATTATTTTTCTCACACCACCGGCGGAGTATCTCCCGGAAGGCGAAGAAGCAAAGACTTTCTCGCTGATGATTGCGCCAACAGGCTATAACCTGGAAGAAATGCGGCAAATTGCAGAAGAGGTCAACGAAGTCTTCTTGCCATATCTTGAGCGTGAGCCGGAGCAGTTTACAGGCGCTGATGGTGAAATTCCTGCGTTGGCTTACTTCGTGGCCACCGTGCGACCGCAGTACCTCCGTGTGATTGCAGAAACAAAAGACCCAAAACATATTAACGCCTTGATGCGTGCGATCGACAAGCGTTTTGCCGATTACCCCGGCATGCGCTCGTTCTCGTCGCGTGGCTCAATCATATCCAGCAATGACGGTGGTACCCGCAGCGTCAACGTCGATATCACCGGCTCTGAGTTGCAGTCACTCTATGATGTTGTGCTTGTGGCCTATCGGCGCGCTCAGGAAATCTTTGACAGCCCACAGGTCAGGCCTGATCCGCCAATTCTCACACTTGGGCAGCCGATGCTCGAACTACGGCCGCGTTGGGAGCGTGCCGCCGAACTGGGCATGAGCGCGCAGGAGGTCGGCCTGGCAGTGGCCGGCCTTACTGACGGCGCCTATGTTGACGAGTTTTTTCTGGCTGACGACAAAATTGACATGTTTCTTTACACAACAACCCAACCGGCCGAGGAACTGGCGGACATTGCTGCGTTGCCGGTCTACACGCCGGCGGGAACAGTGTTGCCAGTCGGGGCGATTGTTGAGCTGAGAGAGACTGTTCATACCAACACCTTGCGGCGCGTCGACAGTCGCCGCACGGTGACGTTGAACATCATCCCGCCGCGGTCCGTGCCGCTCGAAACGGGCGTCGAGATCGTGCAGACAGAACTAATCGATCACCTTAAGGCGCAAGGAACGATGCCAGCGGGAGTCACAATGGATATATCCGGAGCCAGTGACCGGCTGACAGCAACGCGGGAAGCGCTCTCGGGTAACTACGCTGTCGCGGTTTTGCTGTGTTACCTGCTGTTGGTAGCGGTGTTTACCCACTGGGGATATCCGCTATTAATAATGACCACCGTGCCGCTTGGCATTGCTGGAGGCATTGTCGGACTGTGGTTGCTCAATGCAGTGGGTGGATGGTTGCCCATGATCGGTTTTGCGGCAATTAGCCAGTCTTTCGACATGATTACCATGTTGGGCTTCCTGATTCTCGTCGGAACAGTCGTCAACAACCCGATTTTGCTGGTTGATCGTGCACTGCATAATCTACGTGAACGTAATCTAAGGCCGCTTACCGCCGTACGCGAAGCGGTGGAGACGCGCTTACGCCCAATTTTGATGTCTAGCATTACGACGATATTTGGCCTGGCGCCGCTGGTGTTTTTACCAGGTGCTGGAACTGAGCTGTATCGTGGCGTCGGTGCGATCGTGTTGTTCGGATTGTTCTTTGCGACTATTGTCACTCTAGTTTTTCTGCCTTCGTTATTGATGGAGGTTCTCGCCTGGCGCTCGTGGTTCGATCGCAAATCGAACAAGCCGACATCGGTCAGTGTGTAAAAAATCGGTTAGCATTTTGTGATAGGCTGTCGCGCCGTGCGACCCCGTTGTTTCCCCACTTCACGTGATCAACCAACTTTTTATCCCCTAGGCGAAAAATCAAATGAAGCGCTTACTGACCATACCGGGCGCCATTATCGTGCTAGTAACCGCTCTCCATGCCGTTGCAGAGACCGAACCGGGGGTGGTATTCACGGAAGAAATCGAGACTGTGGTAACTGTCCGGGGTGTGCATCATGTTAACCGTACAGTGACGGTCGAGGACCCGGATGGTGAGCGCGTTACCGTCAAAGTGCCGGAAGAATCACAAAACCTGTACCAAATCCGACCGGGTAACAAATTCCGAATGCGTTTTGCCCAGGCGGTCGCGGTTGGGTTGCTCGCCCCCGGCGAAGAGCCGAGTGTTGGTTTTGGCGAGGTCGTGAGACTGGCGCCCAAGGGCGCGATACCGGGCGGCGTGATGGTCCGCGTCGCAAAGATGTCCGGTCGGATTGTGGCAATCGACTACAAAGCCCGCACGGTCATTGTGCGCGGACCGGTGGGCAATCTCCGTGAATTCGTGGTCAGCGAAATGGTGCAACGTTTCTATCAATTGCGGGTCGGCGATGTTGTCGGTTTGAAAGTGACTGAAGCGCTGGCGATGGAAATGATTGCGCAATAGTGCTGCAGCGTTCGGGGCTTTTTAGGTACGTACGATGAGCAAACGTGACATTCGTGTTTAGTCGAATCCTGCGTGAGCCGCTGATTCACTTTCTGGTAATCGGTTTGCTTCTGTTCGTCTTGTTCGCACTGGTTAACGGTGACCGGCGCGATACTGGAATTCGCATCGAAATAAGTGAAGCCGATATCGAGCAACTGGTACTGATTTTTCAGAAGCAGTGGCAACGCTCGCCGGATCCGCGAGAGCTGCAAAGCTTGATTGATTCGCGGATTCGAGAAGAAATTCTGTATCGAGAAGCACTCGCGCTGGGCCTCGACAAGGACGACACCATTGTCCGGCGTCGGCTTGCCCAGAAGGTTGAGTTCTTGATGGGCGACGCCAGTGGCGTTACGGAGCCTGACGACGAAACGCTACTCGCGTACTACCGGGAAAATGCCGAGCGCTATCGCGAGCCGCCGCGGCTAACGTTCTCGCATGTCTATTTCAATATTGATCGGCGTGGTGAGCAGGCCGAAAACGAAGCGCGGGCGTTGCTGGCGCAACTGCGAGCGGCGCGTGCGCATGCAACGCAGGCGCCTGAGAAGGGCGATCCCTTCATGCTACCGCGAACCTATGTGAACAAACGCACGGACGAGATCGCACGAGAGTTCGGGCGCGCGTTTGCCGAGCAAATCAGTACATTCGAAACGAGGCAGTGGCACGGGCCGGTTGCCTCCGGCTACGGCCAGCATCTTGTTTATGTGGAAGCGCGTAAAGACGCAAGACTACCACCGTTGGAGCAGGTTCGTACGCGTGTGACCAATGATTGGTTGGTCGAGCAAAGACAGACAGCGGACGAGCGCATCTATGAGAGCTTGCGGTCGCGTTACGAAATCAGCGTCGTTAACCAGCGAGAAGGTGAAAGCTAGTCAGATGCGCGCCAACCGCTTGATCGCCGTGTTATCGGTGTTACTGCTGGCTACGTTGGCCACGCTCGGGCACGCACACGAGTCGCGACCTGGCTATCTCGAACTCACGGAGAAGCGAGCAGGCTGGTTCGAACTCCTCTGGCGCCGTCCTGCACTTGCCGATAGGGTGCTGTCCATGCAGCCGGTTTTACCGCGGCATTGTGTGCCGCAAGGGCCACGCGCCCGTTATCCGCAACCCGGTGCAATGGTCGAGCGCTGGAGCGTCGATTGCGGCGACAAGGGATTGGTCGGCTACCAGATCGGCATCGCGGGTCTGCAAACCACGTTAACCGATGTGCTGGTGCGCGTCACTTTTGCTGATGAGATTACTCACACCCAGGTGCTGCGCCCGAACAACATCGCCTTTGCAGTTGCCGGTGCCCCCTCAAAATGGGCGGTGAGCGCTGATTACTTTCGACTCGGGGTTGAACATATCCTTGGCGGCATCGACCATCTGCTGTTCGTGCTCGCTTTGCTGCTAATTGTCGAAGGGGCGCGCCGGCTGATCGCCACCATCACGGCGTTTACTGTTGCCCACAGTCTCACTTTGGCGGCGGCAACGCTGGGTTGGGTGCATCTCCCGCAGACGCCTGTCGAAGCCGTCATTGCGCTTAGTATCGTATTTGTAGCGGCCGAGATTCTTCACGTGCGACAGGGTCGTCCGGGTATCACTCGACGCTGGCCATGGTTGGTGGCATTTGTTTTCGGCTTGCTTCATGGTTTTGGTTTTGCCGGGGCGCTCACCGAAGTTGGTCTGCCGCAGAAAGAAATTCCGCTTGCGTTGCTGATGTTCAATGTTGGCGTCGAGGTCGGTCAGGTTTTGTTCATACTTCTTGTGTTATCGTTGGTCCATATCGTCAAGCGCATCACCATCGGACCAATAAAGTCGGCGGTGCCAGTTGCCGCATATGGCATCGGCGGCTTATCGGCATTTTGGTTGATAGAGCGCGTCAGTGGCTTTTGGTGAGTGCGAACAAAACGAGGAGTTTACCCATGAAAATTGCACTGAGAATACAGTTTCTGGCTTGGTTGCTCCTTGCTGGTTTGCTTGCTGCATGTGGCAAGGACGAAGAGGGAATGCCGTCGCAAACAGAGGCAACGCCGGACGGAACCGGGACGCCCGCTGGACAAGCGATGGCCGAACTCTCTACACCGCGCAATCTTTACTGGGGCGACACTCATCTGCACACGTCGTATTCGCCGGATGCCTTCCTGATGGGAAATCAGACAGCCGATCCTGACACGGCTTACAACTACGCGAAGGGCTTGCCAGTCGTTCATCCTTATCACCGCGCGCGAATCCAGATTGAGACGCCGCTTGATTTCCTGGTTGTGTCCGACCACGGGGAGTTTATGGGTGTTATCCCCAACATCCTGAAAGGAAATCCGATCGTTGCGAATACTGAGACTGGCAAGCGTTATAAGAAAATGTTTGCGGAGGGTAAAGCAATTGAAGTGTTCAGTGAATTAATCGCGCAGGTAAACAAGGTCGCACCGATTAATCCTGACCTCGGCAATGAAGAGGTGGGCCGCACGGTATGGGGTGAAATCATGTCGGCGGCCGATCGTCACAACGAGCCGGGCAAGTTCACAGCGTTCATGGGCTGGGAATGGAGTTCGACACCCGGTGGTGCCAATTTGCACCGCGTGGTAGTGATGCGAGAAGGCAAGGAAAAAGGCCGACAGTTTATTCCGTATACGTCTCTAGACAGTGACCGGCCGGAAGATCTGTGGAAATGGCTCGACAGCACGAGCGCCAATACCGGCACCAATTTCATCGCCATTCCGCACAACTCCAACATCAGCCAGGGACTGATGTTCCCCTTGCAGGACAGCGACGGCAAGGTGCTCACCCGGGAATATGCGGCTACGCGCATGAGGTGGGAACCTGTTGTGGAGATGACCCAGATCAAAGGTGATTCAGAGACCCACCCCAACCTGTCGCCGACTGACGAGTTTGCCGATTACGAAACCTATGACCACTTGATCGAAGTCGAGGGCACCAAGCAAAAAGCCATGTTCAGTGACGCCTTTCTCGGCGAGCTGACTGAGCAGGACCGCGAATACATCAAGCAGCACGAACAACGTGTGGCGCGGGTGGGTGACTATGCTCGTACCGCACTGATGCGTGGTTTGGTGATTGAGGATCGCATCGGTGCGAATCCCTACAAGTTCGGCATGATCGGCTCCACCGATTCGCACACCGGCATGGCCTCCGCCGAGGAGGACAATTTCCACGGCAAGATGGCGCTTGATTCCACGCCGGAAACCAGGTCAGAAGACATCATTCCGGGCACACCGGGGTGGGAAATGGGTGCCGCGGGTCTGGTGGCCGTGTATGCCGAAGAGAATACCCGCGAGTCGTTGTTCGACGGGTTTCGCCGCAAAGAGGTCTATGCCACCACCGGGCCGCGGATCCGGGTGCGCTTCTTCGGCGGCTGGGATTTTGACGCCAAGGACCTCGCGGCCAAGAAAATGGTCGAGCGCGGCTACAAGAAAGGCGTGCCCATGGGCGGCGAGATCAGCAGGGCACCGAAGGGCAAGGCACCCACTTTTATGGCCACGGCGATGAAGGACCCGGTCGAGGCCAATCTGGATCGCATCCAGATCGTCAAAGCTTGGGTGGACAAGGACGGCAAGCCGCAGGAGAAGGTTTTCAACATCGCGCTCTCCGATGGCCGTACGGTCGACGCTGACGGCAAGGCTTCGCCGGTCGGTAGTACCGTCGACATCAAGACCGGCAAGTACAGCAACAGCATTGGCGATGCCCAGCTCGCCACCGTCTGGACCGATCCCGCGTTCGATCCGGCGTTGCGTGCCTTTTATTATGTGCGCGTGATCCAGATTCCCACGCCGCGACACACGCTGGCTGACGCCATTGCGCTCGGGATGGATCCGGCCAAGACCGGACGCCCGGCAACCATCCAGGAGCGCGCCTACACCTCGCCGATCTGGTATACGCCCTAAAGATGAAAAATCTTGGATGTGAGTCAATCAGCGACGACGCGACAAGACCGTTTCGACAGCAGGGGGGTAAAAGATGAAGTTCTGCAAATTTGTGAGCGTGCACATAGTGGTTGTGCTTGTGACGGTATTTGCTGGCACGGTGATGGCTAATGACCCAGTGCCGCCAGCGGAGACGCTGGAGGGTGCATTCAAGCCGCAGCGGCATTTCTCGCCTTACGCCGGGCGTAATTTTCCGGACCAGGTGTACTTCGGAGACACCCACCTGCACACAGGCATGTCGATGGATGCCGGTGCCTTCGGCGCGCGCCTGCAGCCCGAGGACGCCTACCGCTTCGCGCGCGGCGAGGAGCTTGTCTCGTCGACCGGCTTGAAGGTCAGGCTTTCGCGGCCGCTGGATTTTCTCGTCGTCGCGGACCACTCGGACAACATGGGGTTCTTCCCGCGCCTGTTCGCCGGCGATCCTGCGATGCTCGCCGATGCGACCGGCAAGCGCTGGTACGACATGGTCCAGGAAGGCGGCCAGCAGGGCGTGAAGGCCGCGGTGGAGGTCATCTCTTCGTTCAGCCAGAACAAATTCCCGCCCGCGCTCGCGTCGCTGCCCGGCAGCCAGGCCTACCGCTCGGCCTGGGAGACTGCGGTCAAGGCGGCCGACAAATACAACGACCCCGGCAAGTTCACCGCCTTCATCGGCTACGAGTGGACCTCGAACACCAACGGCAACAACCTGCACCGCGTCGTCATCTTCCGCGACGGCGGCGACAAGGCGAGCATGGTCGAGCCGTATACCACGCTCAAGCCCCTGGGCAGCGACGATCCGCGCGACCTGTGGAAGTGGCTGGAGGCCTACGAGGAGAAGACCGGCGGCCGCATCCTGGCGATCGCGCACAACGGCAACCTGTCGAACGGCATCATGTTCCCGATGGTCGACAGCTTCACCGGCAAGCCGCTCGACCGCGCTTATGCAAAGACGCGCATGCGCTGGGAGCCGTTGTACGAGGTCACGCAGATCAAGGGCGA
>JABAOE010006801.1_pt1 | contig 21901 bp, 19 predicted proteins | sample 7062141 | NCBI WGS metagenome assembly JABAOE01 (sample SAMN14538627, study PRJNA623070) | marine sediment metagenome | biome: marine biome [ENVO:00000428]; feature: marine pelagic biome [ENVO:01000023]; material: deep marine sediment [ENVO:00002113] | place: India: Gulf of Khambhat ... | reverse complement strand
GCCTGAGTTCGTGACCGGTCACCGTAGGTTCGCCAATGCTCAGGAGGCATGGCCAACTGCGGCGCATGCGAGGAACCGATTCCCAATACAATTTTCGCCATGTCATGTACCTCGATAGTAATATACTGCCCATCCCCTCCCCACTGTCAAGCACCCCGCTTCTATTGATAGATTGATAGATCACCCAGGGGAGGTATGGTCGTCACTCATCTTCGGAAAAGGCTCTTCGCATCTCCTTCGAGCCCTCCCACCAGTCCACGTTCTTGGGAAGAAACATCCAACCGGCACGAGTCTCATAGACCTCCGGATTATCCACGCCGGGCGGCACAACACCGCCATCGCCGAGAGCGCGCACCGCATCGAGCAATCTTTTTCGTGTCCTGATGATCATCGTGTCGGAGACGCCGAGATGCTCCACAGTACGGTCGAGGATAGGACCCATGCTTTCCGATACGGCGGTGTCCTGTATCACGATACCGCTGATTCCCGTATACGTGTTCGATTTTTGGTCTCCACGGTCAATGAGGTAGTCGTTCTCCATGCGCTGCACCGGGCGAAAGCGACCGAACCATTCCGGCGTGTCCGGAAGGAACCCCATCTTCATTCCCCCGTCCGGCCGGCCTTCCTCTCGCTCAGCGTCACCGGTACCCGCTTTCGTTACCGTCCACCTGACCACATGCTCGTCGTCCAGCGGGACCCAGAACCGCACCATCAAGGTAGAACCTATGGCGGCGGTCGGGGTCATGGTAAAGCACGGGAACAGGAAGTGGGCGATCCTCCAGTAAGTGCGGTCTTCTTCCGCCGGCCGGTGGGACCCGTAGCTGGTTCCGTAATCCGTGTCTTTCGCCTCGTACTTGAACTTCTCCCGCATCCGGTGGCGGTAGTAGCGTCCCGTTCCTGGCGTTAATTTTGAGACGTCGACTTCAGCGGGACTGTGCAGGTACTCGCTATGAAGGGTATCGATGTCTCCCTCCAGGGCCTGAAGCCAGTTGCAGTAGCGAAGGATACGACCAACCTTCGACGGCTGAGTGTCCATGTTGGCTTCAAGGCGTGGAAGCGGCGGTGGCGACTTTCGTGGCCCCATGTAGGTCCAGACAATCCCGCCACGCTCGACGCAAGGGTAGGACTTCACAGAGACCCTGGCTTTAAAATTATTTTCTTCCGGTTCTCCGGGTTGATCCACACAGGCCCCGTTGACGTCGAACTTCCACCCGTGATAAACGCAGCGTAAGCCCTCTTCTTCATTGCGCCCGAAATACAGAGAGGCTCCGCGGTGAGGACAAGTATGGGAAATCAAACCAACCTTCCCTGAGCCCGTCCGGAACGCCACGAGGTTCTCCCCAAGCAATCGTACCCGGCGGGGCGAACCATCCGCCTCGATATCGTCAGAGGTAACCGCGGGCATCCAGTACTGGCGCATGAGGTTTCCCATCGGTGTCCCGGGACCGACGCGGCAGATCAGCTCATTTTCTTGCTGGGTGAGCATGGAGCATACCTCCCTCTGGTGATGGAAGATTCTAAACTATTTCGTTTACCCGATGCTTGTCAATTGCAAACCACCCAGGGCACGACCAGATTCTCCCACCTTTCCGGACAAAAGCGCTCGATTTTAGGAGAAAAACTTCTCACCTTATCGAGATTGGTCTTAGGCCGCCCTAACCCCCTTGAAGGTTAATTTTTATTTCGGACACCTTTGTCTTCGTTGATCAAGATCCATGCGGCAATTTCGCCAATATCCGGGAATCCTATTTCTGACCGCCACTGGCGGCTCGCGTTGAATAGCCTATCGCGTCTCGACGATGTGTCATTGTCCGTCTCGACATTGATGGTCTCGCGTATGGCGCACAGGCGCGTCTGCCACTCCCGCATGCACGACTCCGTCAACTCCACCCAACCGTGATAGGCATCTTTGGATTTTATGACCGGACCGCGCAGCAAGCGTTCCCCGTCGGCGAGCAAGATGGGAACTCCGATGGATAGTATCCTTTGGCGCAACTCAGCGTTGTTTTTGATCTCTCCCTCAAGGGCCAAAGCGAGTTCCTCCGGTGAGCTGTCAACGGCTTTCTGGTGGGTCTTGCACACCCGCTTCAAGAGATAGGCCTCAAACAATAGCTTGGAGAGGCGTGGCGGACCAAGATTTTCGAAAGCCACGGCCTCGCCGTTTCTGGTTTCTAACTGACGTAATTTTTCCAGGGCGGCTTGCCGCAGATAGGCTCCGCGGTAGGAGGGCTCCAATACCGAACCGTCGAGCGCCGCAACGACATCATATCCCGTTGCGGTGCCGCGAAGCTCGCGCACGGCGTTGCGCGCCACCTCTTCAGGCGTCACCAAAGCCATCATTCCTATTGAAGTGATGACGGAGAATTCACTGGCGCTAAATTTACCGTTTTCACCGGTATCGATATAAACGCCGACTAACGTTTTTCCAATGGCTTTGCCAAAATCCCCGCGATTAGCCAGATTTTCAGTCCTTCGGATGGACACCGCGTGTTGCTCATCACAATCGTATAATTCAATGGGCTTCCCGCGACTTACAATTGGCCCATAATCGATAGCGTTCCAACCGATCATTGCGGTTGGTTTGATTTCTTTGACAACGGCGGGGGCGTCCGGTGTTCGGGCCATTAAAAAATTCAGTAAGGTCTGCGCACCCGCCATGGAGCTTTTCGATAAGATCAACCGCGAGGGCTTTTCTTCCCCATGGGTAAAAGGGATATTAAATCCCATGCCGCCGCTGCCGGATGTTCCGACTTTCACATAAGCTTCAGTTCCGGCACGCCGCATGGCTTCATAGAGGAGCTGAACGTGGCGTACCAACTGAGGGAGGGAGAGCGACGCCAGAAGAGTCTCGATTTCCGTAGGCCAGTCCGTTTTCGAGTCATTAGCCTGAGACAACTGGGCCAGGTGACGCGCCATACCGTAAATATCCTGATAACTGACTGCTGTAGCCGTATTCATACAGTCCACAATGATTTGAGAGGGCAGACCTCCAAGCCCCGGGGCAGAACCCAATACGGACTGGACCAGGAAAGAGGAATCTACGATCTCTTCATTCAGAGGCTCAATAATATCGGCTATCAATCGCCGTCGCTTTTGGGGATCGGCAAGGACCGCTTGACGAGCATTGTCGCCTTGCCATTCGGCACGCAAAAATACGTCACCCCAAACCGCAAGGGTAGTGGCCGCTAGGTCGGGATACTCTTTTGCCAATCGATCCACTACGGCACGTGCTTTAAACTCACGCCGCGCGCTGACCACCAGCCGGGCGGGCCGTTCGTTTAAAATCTCCCGGCACACCGCCAGGCCCACCATCCCGCCTCCACCCAGAACCAACACGTTTTTACCTTTTATGTCCATGCTTGCGCTCTCATAAACCTAACATCGAATTTCACGGGCCGTTCGCTATCCCGGGGACCCGCCATATTGTTTTCGCAGCTCGCTCTTGAGCACTTTGTTCATGGCGCTCCTGGGCAGTTCTGTCAAAAACACATACCGGCGTGGGATCTTGAAGCCTCCGATCTTCCCGCGGCAAAACCCGATCAGTTCTTCATCAGTGAGGGTTGCGCCGGCCGCAGGAACTATGGCTGCCAATAGTGCCTCCCCATAAGCCTCATCTGGCACACCCACAACGGCACATTCATGAACCTTTGGATGTTGATGCAAAACGGCCTCCACCTCCAAGGAGAACACCAGTTCACTACCCGTAATTATCAAGTCTTTCTTCCGATCCAAAAGATAGAGATACCCCTCCTCGTCCAACCGACCGACATCGCCAGTGAAAAACCAACCGCCTCGAAAGGCTTCGTTCGTGGCTTCCGGCCGATTGAGGTAACCCCTGGCCACATTGGGCCCGCGCACCACCACCTCACCGCNNGCCACCTGTCGACCAGCGCTGCCCAGCAACTGGTTCCCGGGGGAACTGCAGCCCAGTTCATGCTCCCTCATCCCCAGAATCGTCAGTATTGGTGCCGTCTCGGTCAAACCATAGCCCTGAAGGAACTCGACCCCCCTCAAACCTTCCATGNNTTCCATGGCTCTACGGATCCACTCGGCTGCCATAGGCGCCGAGCCGTAGAATATCTGGCGTAAGCTTGACATATCATAGCGATGGAAGTCTTCCGCCTGCAGGATGTTGATGATCATGGTGGGAGTTAACAGAGTGCAGGTGACTTTAAAACGGTCAATGGCCTCCAACACCGCGGAACCGGAAAACCTGGGAAGGTAGACATGGGCCGCACCGGACAGGAAGAACGGATTGGAGATGAATTCAGCCGAATGAAACATCGGCGCAACGTGCAGAAAAATGTCATCCGCCCGCGGGCGGGTCTCCCATCCCACCTGCAAAGCATTCATGACTATGTTGCGGTGGCTCAACCGCACACCTTTCGGCTGTCCCGTAGTGCCGCCGGTATAAACAACTATGGCATCGTCCTCTTCAGCGGCTTCAAAGGCGGCCAGAGCCTGGACTGTACGGAGCAATGGCTCGTATTGCGGGCAAGATTCATCGACTTCAGCTGGTGCCACGATCAAGAGTCGGTCCGACCAGGCCTTCAACTCCGCTGACCGCATCAATTCAAGAAAGGAATCTTCCACCGCAACCACTCTGCAATCGGCATCGTTGAGAATATAGGCGATCTCCGGCGGCGCCAGGCGGTAGTTGATCGGCACGGGCACCGCTCCAAGCCAGTACCCCGCTTGCATGAGCTCCGTGTTGCGATATCCGTTACGGCAAAGGATGCCAAACCGTTGACCCTTTGATACCCCCAAGGATTTTAATACGGCGGCAGCGCGTCCGACCCGCCCCGAGAATTCGCGCCATGTCCATCGGCCCTGTGGATCCATGATTGCTGTTCGATCCCCGAACAATCGCACGGACCGTCTTAACAATGCCGGCAGTGTAAGCATTCGCTTTGAATTCTCCTCCAGGCCCGAACCTTCCCTGTCTAACATAGAATCTTGATTACTGCCTAACTCTCTTCACCCCAAGGCACTGGGATTCACCTCGGCGGTCTTTCCAGCTTGGCCAAGGTTCGTCGATAATGGTCCAAGATCGCCTCCAGCCGCTCCAGGTAGCCCTCCTCCAACCTATTGATCCATTCTCTTATCTTTTGATGATCCGACTCGTGCGTCGCACTAAAAGTCAACTGATGATAATAGATGATCTGATCTCTATGGGTTTGCAGGAGGGCAATTTGACCGGCAAGATCTGACAGGAGCTCCATCTCGCTCATAGAAAAGCCTGAACCTTGACCCGTGAGGAGACCTTGAAGAACCGCCGTTCGAATGGGTGGGGATTGCAACAGGCGATCGGGACCCCTCTGATGATTCTTCAAGTACTCCCTTATTTCGACGTCGCTGCCGTCCTTAATCTTCTCTAAGACATCAGGGAGAGGAGATGGGTCAATGCGGCGCCGCCCCTCGGATAAATACCAGCGGAACTCCCGAACCCCAGTGGACGGATCCTCCAAACCATAGGAGAGACTCACGACTGTCGCACTCAGCTCCGCTTCCAAAGCTCGAAGTTGAGCTAGCAATGCTTCCCGAAACGCATTTCTTTGCCTGCGCTCTCTCCACAATTGCGTTGCCAGAAACAAAAAAAACGCAAGCAACAATCCTAGTAGGGTGTCCCAGACAGACATGAATTGTCTCCCCGTGGTCGGATACCACCCTGATCATCGCTTCGCAAGACAAAGAGGATGTACGATTCTCCCACCACTCCGTTCCGTAGCCCTAAGGGTTGAACCTGCACACGTGGGGCGACATAAAGCTAAAAATGCAGATAGCATCATGGTTTAAACTCAGGGTGACGTTAGGGTACGACCGCGGCCTGGGCTATGGGTTCGCTACATCAAAAGAAAATCTGACAGGGATTACACCACCTGTTTTAGGGAAGCCGGCCACATTAGTTGACATGGATCTTGTTTATCGGATATTCTCCCTTCCGAAGCGGGGCTTGGAGTTTAGCTGCGCTCTTTACTTTCGTAATCGCTAGAAATCGACAGTATTCTCGTCTGGAAGCGCATGAGGAGGAAGCCATGGCCAAGATCGTGCTAGTCGAAACGATGTCCCACTCTCCGTTCCTGTTTACGGAACCGCACCTGTGGAATCAGATCCGCTCCAATCGCCCCACATCCGAGCGCAACCCCTGGACCACCGAAGAGGAAAACCAGGCCCAGTGGGAACGTGTGAAATCGGCCTTCAAGGTCCTGAAGGAAAAGATGGACGAGGCAAACCCTGATGTGATCCTTTGCTTTGGTGACGACCAGATCGAGCAATTCAACTTTTCAAATTTTCCGGCGTTCGCCGTCTATGTTGGCGATCACTACGAGGGGTACCGGGTATTTGCCCGGCAGGGATTTGTTCCAGGCCAGCGCAGGGGGTTTACGGAAAAAAGCGACAAGACCTGGGTCAAGGTGAAGGGTAGCCCGGACCTTGCAAAGGAAATTGCCAAGAAGCTGGTCAAACGCGACTTCGATCTGTCTTTTATGATGGAGGAGGCAAACAAGGAGCACGGTATCGGCCACGCTTTTCTTAGACCCATGAGCTACGTGGTTCCCGACTACCGGTTTCCCACCATTCCCTTCTACATAAACTGTTTCTATGGTCCTCAGCCCACCGCCAATCGTTGCTACCAGTTGGGTCGCGCCATACGGCAGATTATCGACGAATCGGACTCCAATCTACGCGTGGCCATCATCGGGTCCGGCGGACTATGGCACACTCCCGGAAACCCGGAATCTTACCTGAACGAGGAGTTCGACCAGAAGTGCATCGAGTACGTCAAGGCGGGGAACGTGAAAGGATTCGCGGATCACTTCGACAAATACGTTGACACTCCCATCGACCAGTACAAAAACGGCACCTGGGTCGATGGCGGCACAGGCATGTACAATGGTATCGGCAGCGGCACCGGAGAGACACGTAACTGGGTGGCCGCCGCGGCTACGGTGGACGGCGTGGGTGGCACAATGATCGACTACATCACCCTATACTCGTCACCCATTGGAGCCGGTTTCGCGTACTGGGATCTCAACTAATCTTAACGCCGGAATATACCCTCATTGGGCCATCGCTTTACGTTCCGCCGCCTTGAGACAGGCGGCGTACAACTTTTTGCAGCGATTCCTATATTTCCTCATTTCCGCGTCAGTCCACAGAGGATTCTTCGCGACAGTTTCGTGCTCCGGGGTTTGGCTAGGCTCTACATCCCCGCTGACAGGAGCCAGACCGCCTTCAAATAACGGAAGGGCATCGTCGAACTGCTCCATCTCATAATAACTGACAGCCAGTGGAAGTTTCGTAAAATACTGACCGGGCTGAAGCAACAGGGCCAACTTCTGCACGAAAGCCGCCTCTTTATAGCGTCCTTCCTCCTGTAGTTTGAGTCCAAAGCGCGCGAACAGCACCGCAATCTCCCTCATCGCAGCCTCGAGGTCAGGCTGACCGGCAAGGGAGGTGTAATGATCTCTGACGTAGCCGTAATCTTCGGATATGGACATGAAACGCACGGTATCTTCCAAGGTAGAAAAGCGGGAAACGATTTCCGCAAGGAAGCGATGTGGGAGCTTGTTCCATCCCTTGCTCGTCATCAAGAGCTGCAGGAGACAATCCCTTTGGGGCAACCCTCTTCTTTCAAGGGCACGGTATCGTCGCAGGAGCGCGTTGACTCTGGTTTTCGGAGTCGACCGCCAGCGAGCTAGCTTTCGGTAGATAACCAGACCCGCCAAAAAAAATACGGGCCAAAACAACCAGTGATCCATAGCCACCTAACTCACCCATGAAAACCATGAAACCCGTGAAGGGTCAAGCAACGGTTGTTTCTTGAAAAAAAGAGGCGGGAAACAATACGAATCGGAGTCAGCAGCAGAGTGAGGCCGGTCCGCCAGCTCGGTTTCCCGGGCCACCGCACCTCCGGGTCAATGAATTTGCGTGTAAGTTAAAGCGTTTAAAGCTTCGGGGCGCAGTTTAAGCGTGACAGAATCGTCGGCGAAATAAAATCGCCCGTTATCCACGTCAAAGAGTAGATCGGGATGCTTTTCCCGCAGCTTGGCAAATGCCTTCCAGGTCAATCTTATAACCAGAGTCTCCATTGAGCCTACGTCCTAGCATGTTTATCGCCGGGGCGTAAGCGCCATGAGCCGTTTTATTCCAAGTTTCAGTATTCGTCGAAGCAAACCCAGGCTGCTTCACTCGGGGCGATAGACCTGCAGGAAGCGCCCTTTGGGCGACTTATCCCCACAGTTCGAGATCACCATATCTGGCAAATGACTTAAGGCTGGCTTGAACTGGGAAATAAACGTTAAGAGTTAGAAAATCAGAAACGGAGATCTGGCTATTTCAATTGACGCGGCTGTTTCGGCGGGTTTTGCTCTTGTGTGTCAACATAGTCCCCAATTAAAGCCTCCGCTCCCAGGCCAACCGCACCCCCATTGGGGTCCTTTGTCCGCGATGGTGGAGTGGAATTTGTCACGGTTGGTACTACCACCGTACCGATTTCTGAGCTAACAGGCACCGTATTTTGTGTTTTAATCGATTCCCTGTCTACCGTGATTACGGTTGGTGTAGCACAGCCGGTGCCGACGAATAGGAGAAACACCAATAGGCCTGCTACCGCGGGATAAAAATGGTTTGTAATCAGCGGACGTTCCTAATCATTCATTATATCAAGGACTCATGATCTGACCAACATACAAGTACGAGCCAATATCCTGGCAGCTACGCATCGTAACGGCGTCGGACCTCACAGCCGGAGGTGATTGTGGAGTGCAATGTCTGTCCGCGATTTTCTTTAATACCCCAAGATCGCCATGGATGGCCGTTTTTGTCGTGGTTTTGGTCACAAGAAACCCCGACCCAGACAAAAAAAGTCATTACAAAACAGACAGTTAACGACGGCGCCCTCCCATCTGGCATAGGGGTTGCACCGTAGCAACACGCGTGAAGTGGTTGATTTCTTCTCTTGAACAATTACGAACGGCAGTCAGGTTTCGGATCCAGCAGTCTTATCAGCTGCTTCTCAACGGTGTGCCTCGGATTCAGCACCGGGTGTCGTTGTCCGGCAAGCTCCCAGTGCTACGGGGCAAGGTTAAGAATTTCATCACACCCCATCGGCAGACATTCGTTACTAAAAACCTGCTCGTTGCCTTAGGGTATTACGCATCCGGCGTCGTGGGTGCTCTCCTGGCCGTGTCGCCGGGTGCGGCGGCACCCATCTGGCCTCCCGCTGGTGTTGCGTTGTCCGCCGCTCTCCTGCTCGGTTGGAGTGCCCTGCCCGGAATTTTGCTCGGGTCGTTCCTTATCACATATTGGATTTCGTTCTTGCCATTGTCAGGAGCGCCAATTCAACAACCCCTTAGCGTCGCCGCTGTTGTTGCCTTTGGAGCCGCCCTCCAGGCTTATGCGGGGACCTTTCTTATACATCGGCTTGTAGGATTCCCGAATCCGTTGACGCGGCCGCGTGATGTGTGGAGATTTCTGGTCCTGGCAGGGCCAGTGAGTTGTCTGATCCAGCCAATGGTCCACGTTAGCTCCTTGTGGACGACGGGAGTCATACAATCCTTTCAATACCCATTCAATTGGTGGACCTGGTGGATCGCCCATACGATGGGTGTAATCGTCTTGTCTCCCCTCATCTTGGTTTGGACCTCTGAACCGCGTGACATATGGCGGCGGCGGCGGCTGTCCGTAACAGCACCGCTCACACTTGTTCTACTGACCATTACGCTCCTCTTTATTTACGCCACTCGATGGGAACAAACGGCCGCCAACAGTCAATTTGACCAGCGGGCCCAAGAATTGTCCGAAGCCATAAAAAAAGATTTAAGGGGCCACCTAGAGATTCTTTATCCCATAGGGAATTTCATTCTCGTTTCCCCCCAAATGACACGCAGCGATTTTGGCGACCTTGCCGAGGAATTTCTCCAACGCAATGCAAGCATCATGGCTCTCGCATGGAATCCCATTGTTACCAAAACACAGCGTGACAGCTTTGAGCGTTCCGTGCGTGCGGAAGGCATTGCACAATATGAAATAAAGGAGCGGGGCTCAAAAGGGGAATTGATCCCCGCGCACAATCGACCCGAGCACGTACCCGTGCTGTACATGGAACCTCTGACAAACAATGAAGGAGTCCTCGGTTTCGACCTTGTAACCGACCCGGTGCGGATTGAGGCGCTGGCCCGGGCACGCACTTCGTTGAAACCTGCCGCCACGGGATGGATTAATTCGCCGCGCGCTGACGAACGGCACCCGGCATTTGCGCTGTTCCTCCCGGTGTATCGGGACAACCCAGACGTGCCAATCAGAGATCCACGAGGGACATATCTGCTGGGTTATGCGACAGCGGTGTTTCGCATCTCCGATATTATCAGCGTTGCTCTCAAGCCCTTCAGCTATGACGATGTCGAACTGACCCTGTTTGATTTGGGCACACCTGCAGACGAAAGAGTTGTCTACGTTCATTCAGCGTTTCGCCAGAGGGTAAAGTTCACGAATCGGCCTCCTGAACCAAGCTCCCCCGGTTGGACTACGAACGTCAACGTAGCGGGGCGAAAGTGGTTGTTGCGCTTTACTCCGACACCGGAATCACTGGCAGCCAGACAAAGTCTGCAGTCTTGGGCTATAGCCGCGGTCGGACTGTTGATTTCCGCCCTTCTGGGTGGATACCTGCTGGTGGCCACGGGGCATACTTACGAAGTAGAGAAGTTTGCGGAACGCCTTCAGACTAAAACCCAGGAACTTACAAGGGCAAACAAGGTGAGGGAAGAGTTTTTGAGCGTCATGTCGCATGAGCTAAAAACCCCTCTGGCCGTCATGACCGGATACCTTGAAGTAATCAAGGAAGGGGCGCTGGGCGATGTAAACGAGGAGCAAAAAAAAACCTTGGACAGGATATTCGAGCAGGCAGATGATCAGTTGACGATGATCAACGATATCTTGCAGGTTACCCTCATGGAATCGGCCAAAATAGGGGCGGAACAGCATCCCGTAAACCTTACCGAACTGCTAGATAACCTCAGAGACAACTACACACACCACGAGAACAACTCCGTTCGAGTCAAGTGGGACTATCCGCCAGATCTGCCAAGCATTGTTACCGATCGCACCAAACTCAAACAGATCATTCAGAATCTCGTCAACAACGCCCTCAAGTATACAGAGAGAGGGGAGATCGTGATTTCCGCATGGCAGCGCCGGAGATCGAAGAGCATAGAATTTAAAGTGTCCGATACGGGAATCGGCATTTCCAAGGAGGCCATGTCTTTTGTGTTTGACAAGTTCTGGCAGGCGGACGGGTCCGACCCCAGATCCCGTGGAGGCATTGGACTGGGTCTCTACCTCGTCAAGCGCTTCACAGAGCTTTTGAAAGGGGAGGTCCGCGTCCAAAGCAAAGTCGGGAAAGGAACGACTTTTAAAGTCAGTATACCCGCCGTGGTTTCATTCCCGGCCTTGGGCCCTCAACTAAAACGACCGGGAGCCAACGGCGGTGGGGACTGGCGGCTCAGCAAAGAGCTGCAGAAGCAGACTCTTTCCAGAGAGGACAGGAGGTCACGCCGCCCATCGAACAGAAAAAGACCAGCCAAAAGATAACAAGAGGAATTCGTAATCTTCGCCCGCATTCATTGATAAGTTTCGTATTGGCGGGAGGCAATCTTTCCATGGATTCTGTCTGGCCACCCTTGCGATCCGTCAGTCGATGGAATACTTCTTTTCCATCTCGTAGTATTCGGGGAAACCCACAACGTCGCGCAGATGAGCAAACTCAGCTGTGTTGGCTGGAACTGTACCTTCTTTGATGGCCTCCAGCGCATGCTCCATGGCGTTTATCCCGGCCAGGATCAGGGTCAGGGGATAAACCACAATCTTGTAACCGATCTCTTCGAGCCGCCCGTGTGAAAGGATTGGAGTGCTCCCCTGCTCCACCATGTTCGCCAACTTGGGTCCGGGCACGTTTTCGCAATACGCGCGCATTTCATCTTCGCTCCTCGGAGCTTCGATGAAACTGATGTCGGCCCCGATCTCCATAAAGCCTCGAGCCCGTGCAATCGCTTCGTCCAATCCCTCTGTCCCATTGGCGTCCGTTCGGGCCATGATCAGGATGTCTGCTCCTTCATTTCGGGCGTCCACCGCCGCTTGGATGCGGGAGAAAGCCTCCTTGCGGTTGACGGTTTGCTTGCCGCTGGTGTGACCGCAGCGCTTGGGGGCCACCTGGTCTTCGATCATGATGCATGCAAAGCCGGCCTCCGCATAGCCGCGAACCGTCCGCTTGACGTTAATGGCATTGCCGTAACCAGTATCGCCGTCGCCAAACACGGGGATCGTAACCGCGCTGCATATGTTCCGCCCCTGATCTAACATCTCCGCATAAGAGATCAGCCCGGCATCGGGCATGCCGATGCGCGTAGCGGAAACCGCAAAGCCACTCATGAAAGCTGCACTGAAACCGGCACGCTCCGCCAGTCTTGCCGACATGGCATCGAAGCATCCCGGCATTACGAGAACCCCGGGCTGGTCTAGTAGATCGCGCAGTTTTTCGGCAGGTGTCGTCATCTTCTTCTCCCTCCTAACCCCATGGTAATAGCCGAATTGATTTTGTCAGAGTCATCCGATGGATTCAGCCCCCGCAAGGTGATCGTTCGCGGAAACAATACGATTGGAATTTCGAAGGGAGCGAAATTTTATCCTTGATACTCGGGAGCGGGCTCAAGCATCTCCAGGCCGGAACCCAGGTCCACGCCCCAGACATGGACCCAGTTGGGTTCAGATACCAATAATTTGGCGGGTTTGTTTGGATCCGTATTGAAATGCTGATGGACAGCCCCATGAGACTTAACAGGGAGTAGAATGACTTCGTCCTTATCCCAGTCATGGCGGACGCCATCGATCACCGTGTAGCCTTTTCCTTCCAGAACGTAATGAAATCTCCCGCCCTGGTGAAGCTGCTTGCCGGAACGGCTTCCTGCCGGAATCTCCTGCACGTACATCAACTGGGCATGGCACGCGACATCCTTGATATCTGGATGAACGTACCACCGGAACAGTCCCATGGGATTCGTTTCTAGGGCTAGCGATTTCCCCTGAACGATCATACGAGCATGCTTCATCTGCTCCCTTTGCTCGTCGCGTATTCTCAAAAGGAAATCAAAGAGAGTATTGCCCCGTGGAGAATCATTCGCGTTTGTGGTGCGCGCACGGTTCTCCAAAGGGGCTACCTTTCGATCCTTTAATCCTTTCTGATCCGCCCACTCGGGGTTCACCTCCAGCTGCTCCAGCCAGTTTGCCACCACGAGGTCTTTGTGTGGGTTAAATCCCACCCGCATCCAAAGCGCAGGAACACCAGGATCGAGGTTGAAGTGTTGATGGGCAACCCCTCCTGGCATCATGGGCAGGATGGCCAAGTCCCCCGCTTCCCAATCGTGGCGGACTCCATTGACGGTGCTATACCCTTTACCTGCCATGACGTAGATGAAGGTCCCACCCTGATGCCGGTGCAAACCCGAATGTTTGCGAATGTCCTGCTGGAAGACGATCCAACCCGGGGCCGCCACATCGTTCTGCTTAGGCATTAGAAAGTATTTAAGCCGTCCCTGGCGATTGAGCTCCCACGGCAATTCCCTACTTCTAATGATGACTTTTCCTTCCGCCAGTTTCTTGTTTCGGACCTCTTTGGTACGAACCAACTCGTCATACTCGGTTTCCTTCGGCTCAGGTTCCCGTGTTCTTGTTCTGGTTATCTCGCGTTCGCTCATGATCAAGCCTCCTGGCGGTTCTTACGGTCGATGACCTTCCTTGAATCGGTGGTCATCATATTCGTGTCATTCGTGACTTGTCAATTTCCTTTTATTTGATCCGACCATGGGTGTTACCGCCCCATGACTGGATTATGATTCAGCAATCCAATTCTCCGATGGAAGACAAACGGGAAGCGGTTAGAATATGTCGGTTGAGACTACAAACTAAGAGAGGCTCGCCACGAAGGCGAGCCTCTCGCACTCAACAGAATTGCGCTTACAGCGGAAAGTAAAACTAGAGGGCCGTGTTCGGATCCGGAATCCAGTCCTCACTCAGGATCTCGTCCGGGTCGCCGTGCCTTTCGGCGATGCCGCGCACTCTAGGATCGTCGAGGGCCACCAGGTGGCCGTCCTCGATGACCGGAATACCATCCGCGACCACGGTGGGGAACATCATGTCGAAATGGCGGATGACCTTATGGGTGGCTGTGGCCTGCCCTGCTCCGATGCTCGCATGCAGGAAACCGGAGCGCCGGTGGCCCAGGCACCACGAGTGAACCCGGGCGGAGCCACGGGCGGCCTCAAACGATGGCGAGCGACGGAACTTGGGATTTGTGCACATGGCAAACGTGCTAATCCAATTGGCTCCGGGGCCGGGCAGCCCTGGGTAGGTTTTGTCTTTGAACTCCTCGAAGGAACGTCGGATCGTGTCGCCGATTTTACCGCCTCCTTCGATCTTGGTGACCTTGCGCCCCTCCACCGTAAGCCGACACTCAGGTAGGGGACCTCCAAAGGTGAGGCTGCGAAGCGTAATCTGGCCATCGAGCTTCAAGCCCATGGGAAACGGAACAAAGAGGTGGCCCGGTGTGTATGGCCGCCCGCTGTTCTTTTCTCTGTCGTCCATTTCCAGCTTGGCCCAGTCGTCCTTGGAAAGGTCAAAGGTCAGGTTGGTGCCGTTCCCCTCGGTGATTTCGATGCGGCGTGCGCCTTTCATCAAGTCAAAGGTCTTGTCATCGATGGCATCCCATACATCCAGTGGATAGGTGAGCGAGGGGCTGAGCAACATGTCAGGAGGCAGCTCCCACTGAACCGCCCGGGCCTTGATGGCCGTGCCGGCTTTCCTTGCCTCGCGACCGAATGGAAGCGATGGCGTGTGTGGGAACTTGAAGAACGCGAGGCAGAGGATAATATCCGAGCGCTTGGCGCCTTCCCAGACCCACTCGGGGTACCAGTTGGTCGTATTGGGTCCATCCACGAGCTCCAGGGGATCATCCAATAGCGGGTAACCCTCGAGATTGACCGTATCGCAGTGGCCGCCGCTATCCCGGATAGCCTGCTCAAAGGCCTCGGGTAAAATCGGATCGATGGTGCTGTCTGAAATCATAAATACCCGCTCGCCCCGCTTGAGTCCGAGCCCCTCATACATGCCCCTTTGGGGCGTACGATTGACGACCTCCTTCAATGCCGGCAGAATCTCCGCAACCGTTGTCGGCTCTTTCACCTCCGGCATACGGGGAGTCAAATATTTTGAAGCCATAAATTCCTCCTTTGGGGACTACCAGTCGTCCCTGATTCGCAATTCGTTTAATGACGCAGGTTTCTGTGGCGCAACTGATCATATTCCAACCCATCTGCCGTGTCAAACAGCAATTTTCGCCTCTCGCCTGTTAGATTTGCATCCGAACCGCCTGGAATCTATTCATTAGGATGACACTTTCATCTTTGATGGTCCGCATGGATCGACTGAATTGACATGGATAGGTCCGGTGTTTTAATGGACGGCTGGAATACAGGCCATCGCTGCAAGCCGGCACAATAAATTTACAAAGGAGATATTTATCATGTGGGTTCCGGCAATGCTGAGCAAATGGAAATCCATCGAGGAACGAGAGGTGACGGAGCGGATACCCGAAGCCCTCGAGCTCTCCAATGAAATCCTTGATCAAAAGAGAAAGTCACGAATATTGTTCCGTGCCGATGAGATCAATTGGAAAGTTTCGGATACCGGAGCGAAACGCGCAAACCTCTCACCAGCACTTCATCACGTCCGAGACACCCGCCAGGTATTTGCGTATTATTCCTTTGCCTCTGCTAATGAATCTCCTGGCGGGGCTGGCGTCATTGTCCCCTTACCTCGCGCCGGAGAATCAAAAATGAAGGACTGATCTCATGACCGGGGCCTAGTCGGAAGCCTCGGGCCCTGAGACGGAGATCGAATCGTTGCGTACCCCCGAATTGGTAAATCACGTTTACATCCAAGAGCCCGCCGCGCTGGAGAGTCTGATTACACGTATCAGGGCCCAGGAAAGGATAGCTTTAGACACCGAGGCAGACAGTCTACACAACTATTTCGAAAAGATCTGTCTGATCCAACTTTCCCTCGGGGGCGAGCACTTCCTTGTGGACCCCCTTTCCCCGCTGGATCTTACCAGTTTCATCGAAGCCCTGGCGGACAAGTCGTTGATCGTGCACGGGGGCGACTACGACCTGCGCATGCTACGCGCATTCATGGGCTTCAATCCGCGCCGTGACGTTTTTGACACCATGATCGCAGCGCAGCTACTTGGCATTGAACAGATCGGGCTCGGGGATCTCATTAAGAAATTCTTAAATGTTACCATCAGCAAAGAAGGACAGAAGTCGGACTGGTCACGCCGCCCTCTCAGCGAAAAGCAACTCCGCTACGCGGTCAACGACACATGTTTTCTCGAGCCGCTGGCAGAATGCCTGCACAGGGAGCTACTCCAGCGGAGCCGGCTCCACTGGCACGAGGAAAGTTGCCGTGCGATGGTGGCTTCCGCCCAACGCGACAATAGACGTGATCCGGAGGAAGCGTGGCGAATCAAGGGGGCCGGACGGCTGACTCGTCGTCAGCTGGCTTACCTGCGGGTGATCTGGCACTGGCGTGATACCCATGCACGGCGCGCCAACGTACCGGCCTTCAAGGTCTTTGGTAACCAACAAATACTGGAATTGCTCCGCTGGGCGGATTCTCATCCCAATACACCTTTGAGTCAAGGACCTAGATTACCACGTAACATTGTCGGCACGTTGCTGAGTACACTCCAGGAAGCACTTGCCCGAGCCGCAGCTTTGACACCGAAAGAATGGCCGGAACGTCCCAGACCCCACCAGCCGAAGCCATCCCTTGTCGACTTCCAGGAGGAGATCGACGAGCTACGCCTAGAGTGTGCGCGGATTGCCAAAGAACTGGAGATCGCCCCATCAACTCTGGCCCCTAGAGCAGCCCTGGAAGCCATAGTTAGAAACCAGGCTAGAACCCTTGATGAAATTATGGCAGGTGGGAACCTATTGCGCTGGCAGGCGGAAATCGTCCAGGGCGCGGTGAGGAAAGCCTTGCATGCCACATCGGAAAATGATCAGTCACCAGGATGATTCCTCCTCACACTACCTCTTTAACCGTGTGCGAGGACGGATAAAGGAATTGGCAGCGAATGTTGCTCATTGCACTCGACGCATTACGACCACGCAACACTATCACGAACACGAACATGCGCTTTGCTGATCGCTAGTTTGCGGTTAATCGTCTTGTCTTTCCCTCGATTTTGCATTTTTACTTTGTTTACTTTCTGAAATCTGACCTCTGATCTCTTCTCCTTGCTCTATCTCTGTCTTTTTCAGGGCTCGCCGAAGCATTTCGTCGCGNNCGTCGCGTTGTCCCACATCATTTTGCGCATGACATCGGAGTGCAGGGATTTCCACGCCAGCACTTTGTCCGTAGATTCAGGAAACCGGGACTCCGCGTGGGGATAGTCAGATGAATACATTAACACGCCGTCACCGAGAAAGTCGGTGACCATGCGGGCCATTTTTTCACCTTCGTGGATGACCAGACTGGCAAAAAAGCGTCCGCTGGTCATGTATTCGCTCGGCTTGTGCGCCAGGTTATCTGGCAAAGCATACGGCAGGTAGAGGGATTGATCATCCATACGCGCGGCCCAGAAGGGAAGCCAGCCAAAACCTGATTCGAGGATGCAATAGCGAAGGTTGGGATACCGGTCCATGATCCCGGAACCGAAAAACGCCGTCACGGCCCGCATGGCACCCCAGGGATGAGAGGCAGTCCGGCCGATGAACGGGTTGTCCCATAAATCACGATACCCGGGATAACCGGTAGTAAAGCTGTGGTGCGTCACACAGAGCCCCTCTTCATTGGCGGCGGCCCAGATGGGCTCCAGGTCCGGGTGATCGATAGGCACACCTTCGGCCAGGTTCGGATGGATCCCCGCCACCCAGGGAGCCCGGGCCCAGTTTTTTATCTCCTGTACGGAAGCTTCGACGGCTCGGTTGCTCACCACGATCAGAGATTTCAAACGGTGCGGGTACTTGCTGCAGAAGTCATGGGTGAAGCGATGGTTGGCCTGAATAAAGCCTACTTCGACTTCCACTTCGTCGGTGGCGGGAGGTAGTCCGGGTAGCATGAGCTGCACGTCCACTCCCTCTTCGTCCATGTCCCGTATACGAGCCTCCACGTCGTCATCAGCCCCACCGGGAGTCGGGAACCGACTACCCATGAACGTCGCGAAATGATGCTCGTTTTGCTCTCTGGGGCCCGCTTCTCCTAAAACACGCAGCGCCTGGCGCCAACCGCCTCTTTTCTTAAACTGAAATCGATGGCGAAATGGCGGTTCGAGGATCTCTCCGGCCCAACCCACTTTGAATGGAACTTTACAACTCTCCCACTCGGGCAAACGCCTGCGCATCTTTTCATCGAAATAAGGCTCAAGGGTCTCGGCATGCGGACTGAGGTGGGTGTCCGAATCGTAAACTTTTAAACCGCCACGCATTCCGTGAGCCTCCGACTAGCTGCAACGACAAGCAAGAGTGTTTCTATCTCGCCGTTATTCTCATTAAACGGCTTTGATCGGTTCCGGATCGCCCATCCGGGCATTTTTCTCCACGTATTTACGCAGGCCGACAATGGAGCTGTCCGGCCTGAATAACTGCTCCGGAGCCGAATAGTCCAGCCGCTCCAGGATCCACCGGTCCTGTCCCTCGTTGAACCATTTGTGAAACACCCAACGATGCCACAGCCAGTACTGAAGTCGAAAGGCCAGCGCTCTCAGTCCATGATACCGTCCGATTAACATCTGAAAGTTGCGGGTGTTTTTCGGATCCACCGGGACGGACCACCGGACATGGGTATAATAGCTATAGTGGTTGACGATCACGCTCGGCAGGCGGAACCCGGCAACCGGAAAGGTCCTGGATTTGATAAATTGCCGGCGCACTTTGGCCAGGGTTTTTCTAATCCAGCTATGACGCGGCCAAACACCGACACCCGGGAAATTGGCTTGAAACCCCATGGGGCCCTGACGGTGTTGCATCAGGTATTTGCCGTCCACTTCGTTCACCACTTTGCCCCCCCAGCCTGGAGGGACGTTAAACTGCGAACGCCACCGAAAACTATATCGATGGAGGTATGAGGCATGAGATGCGTCGTAACCGTTTTCAACTGTGGCGCGCCAGTTGTTCCCCCAGACCGAGGTAACCGCCTCGAAAACGTATTCCGGTTTCAACAGCTCTTCTGGAACGTCCTCTTCAAGTGGCGGTGGATTACCATCTCCCATGTAGACATAAATAATCCTGTTTCGCTCTTCCACCGGGTAACTGCGGACCCCCTTCTTACCCGCCACGCCAGAATCAGGGCCATCCGTGAGAGCGGCAATCAATTTCCCGTCAGCCACACTGTAAGTCCAACCATGGTAGGGGCAGGTTATCGTCCCCTCGGACAGGCAATCGCCTTCGGACAAGGCCACTCCTCTGTGCGCGCAACGATCGAAGAGCGCATGGACCCGGCCGTTGGCGCGTATAAAAACGAGTTTCTCGCCAAGCATTTCTACCGATTTAGGTCTCTTGCCAAGGTGCCTGGATAGCAAGGCGGGGTACCAGTAGTGGCGAAATCCCAATTCCGCCGCTTCATAGCGCGGCCCCCTTGTGCTTCTCAGCCGTTGGTCGCGCTCGGTAATATCGTATTCTGATTGCTCGGCCGCGGTTTCGTCCATTCGCGGCATTGTCTTAGCCATATTTCACCCCCGTATGGCGTTTTTACCTCACTTCGGTTCCTGGTGACAACAGCCTGGTCACTATAACATATTCCATTTGTATGTCCGACCCGGCCGTCCTCAGGATAGGTATCCCCGCTCCCGCCAGAACCGCTCCGCCGCGGGATGAAGCGGTATAACTTGCGGGGTGTCCGAGGTGCTGCGACACATACGATCCAGGGGAAGGGGTCCGTCGCCCTGCCAGGGTATTCGGTCTTTTCGCGCTTCAAGGGCCCGGCAAAATGCCGTAATGAGCTCGTCCGGAGTGTCTGCACGCGTGAAAACGGCCCACCCGCTAAAGTCGAGGGTCACAACGTCTCCGTGTAACTTGGGAAAGTCAGCCTTGGGAATCACGCCACGCCGGAAGCCCATTTCCTCCAGCCCCGCCAGGAGTGACCCGCCAAAAGACAAGGGTTGTATTCCGCGGTCCAGCGCGTGGTAAAGCCAGCGATTGATGGCCTCGTCAAATATAGCGTCCACTTCCCCTTGCGCGATTCCGTCAAGACGCTGGGATGCCTGGGGGATGTGGGCGTCATAGCGGATCTCCCCGCCCCATGATTTGATGTCTTCCAATGTGAACCCAGCCGCCTTGAGCACCTGGTTGATAAAAAAGTGCGTGGAATGGCCCGGTTGTTTTCTAAGCGAAATACGTAGGGGTGGCCGTTTTTCCCGGATCTCTTCGAGGGACTTCACCCCCGCCCTCTCGGAGACGGCAAAGGCCATCTGATCCTCTGAAGGAATCACGGTGACCACTCTAAGGGGCAATGGTTCGGTATAAGGCCCTGTCCCCCGGTAGGCCAGGGTGAGGGGATCCACCGGGTTCATGATAGCGATCTGTACTTTGCCGGATGCAACGTCGGCAATCACGTCCGGATCGTCACTGGCAAAAAGAGTCAGCGGCCAGCCGGGGCTTCCCTGAGCCCTGAGACTCACCGTGGCCTGACGCTGGACCCAATCTTTCTCCCCCACCAACTCCGACGCCACCTCCAACATCAAGCGTGAGCGGGTGGTGGCGGGCACGGCCCACTTTCCATGATCAATCATAAAATCACACCTTCCATGAATGAAAAACAATCTGTGTTGCTATATCGCTATCACCCAAGGTCTCAATTCAGTGTTCGCGTTCGTAGGTCACTCAAAGTCACCGCCGTCCGGATCAAGACTAGCCTCCCCGGTTAGCAAACGAAAAAAATCATCCCGATAAACATTGCCGCTATAGATAAAATCAAAACCTGCTTGATTCGCAAACAGTTTGTCGAGCCTGGTGTCCCCCACATGGACGTATCGTGTCACGGGGAACTTTTGCCTTACATCAGCAAGCCGGTGCTTCAATGTAACGAAGTCGACCTCGATTTTGGCTAGCTGCCACAGCTCCGATTGTTCGGATATCGTTCGATCCGAGGCGCTTCCCACGATAAATCCAAGCTGTTTTACCCTTTGAACCACCTCTACGGTGATTTCCCCCGGGGGGTTTCCGAATACCATCGTGCCATCGATGTCGAAACTAACCAACATGACCATCACCGTCCTTCAGAGGTAACAACGAAGCAAAGTCGTAATATTTACCTCTTAGGGTAATGGGCTGTCAATTCTGCTCCACGACGATCCCCAGAAGCTTTATGGCACATTCTCACCAAGCATATCTCTGATGAGCATATCTTCCCAATGGCGGGTCCCTCCGGGTTCCCATTGGTGAGGCAAATCGACGATCTGTCCCTGTGAGGTAAATAAATTGACGCAGCGCAATGCATCCGCCAGTACCTGCGAGTGCTGCTGTTGGGCGCCGGGTCGACCGAACGTTCGCGCCACGGGGTGGTCGACGAAAACGGTTCGGGGTGGGGTGACCTGAGCCAGGATGTCACGGGCCGTACCAATAACCAAGGTTGATATGCCCCGGCCCTCGATGGCATGCGAAAGAAGACCAACGGTCTCGTGACAATAGGGTCAATAGGGGATCATAACCGCCAGATCCGTGCCGGCCCTGGCGAGCTCACCTGCAAGTGCGGGAGCCAACTCTTCCTCGAGTTCACGGTAAAGACGTATGCCGCCCACAAAGGAGAGATGAAATGGAGTGACACCACCCACTAGCCCCTGGTTCGCAAGATC
>JABAOE010008259.1_pt2 | contig 21930 bp, 21 predicted proteins | sample 7062141 | NCBI WGS metagenome assembly JABAOE01 (sample SAMN14538627, study PRJNA623070) | marine sediment metagenome | biome: marine biome [ENVO:00000428]; feature: marine pelagic biome [ENVO:01000023]; material: deep marine sediment [ENVO:00002113] | place: India: Gulf of Khambhat ... | reverse complement strand
CGGGTCCTTGATGTCGCAGGTCTTGCAGTGAACGCAGTTCTGCGCGTTGATCTGGAAGCGCGGCTTCCCGGCCTCGTCCTCGACGATCTCATAGACGCCGGCCGGGCAGTAACGCTGCGCCGGCTCCGCATAATCGGGCAGGTTCCGGCTCACTGGAATGTCGGGGTCGGCGAGCTGGAGATGGCAGACCTGGTCCTCCTCGTGGTTGGTGCTCGAGAGGAATACGGACGACAGCTTGTCGAAACTGATCACGCCGTCCGGCTTCGGGTAGTCGATCGGCTTTGCCTGCGCCGCCCGCTTTAGTGTCTCGTGATCGGCCGTCCTGCTATGCAGCGTGAACGGCAGCCGCCCCCCGAAAACATTCTGGTCCACCCACGTAAACGCGGCGCCGAGGAAGACGCCGAACTTCTTCTGCGCGGGCCCGAAGTTCCGGCACGCGTGCAATTCCCGATAGACCCAGGAGTCGCGCACCCGGGCCTCGAAGTCCGGCACCGCCGGCGCAGCATCGCCCGCCGCGAGGGCTGAGAACACCGACTCGGCCGCCAGCATGCCGGTCTTCATCGCCGTGTGAGCGCCCTTGATCTTGGCGCCGTTCAAGAAGCCCGCATCGCAGCCCGCTAGCACACCGCCCGGGAAGACGGTCTTCGGCAGCGACTGCAGCCCACCCTTGTTCAGGGCCCGGGCGCCGTAGGCGATGCGTTCGCCGCCGGCGAGCGTCTCGTGGATCGCGGGGTGATGCTTCCAGCGCTGAAATTCGTCGAACGGGCTGAGGTACGGGTTCGAGTAACCGAGCGCCACGACGAATCCGAGGTAAACCTGGTGATCGCGCGCGTGATACAGGAACCCTCCGCCTTCGGTCCGGTTATCGAGCGGCCAGCCTAGCGTGTGCACCACCCGACCCTCGCGATGTTTCGCCGGGTCGACGGTCCAGATCTCCTTGATGCCGATGCCGTAGTGCTGCGGATCGCAGTCCTCGCGCAGCCCGTACTTCGACATCAGCCCCTTGCCGAGGCTGCCGTGACAGCCCTCGGCGAACAGCGTGTATGGCGCCCGCAATTCGTAACCGGGCTCGAACGTCGACTTCGGCTCGCCGGATGCGTCACGACCCATGTCGCCCGTGGCGACGCCGATGACGCGGTCGTGCTCGTAGAGCACCTCCCTCGCGGCAAAACCGGGAAAGACGTTGACCCCCATCGTTTCCGCCTGCTCCGCGAGCCAGCGACACAATTCGCCGAGGCTGATGATGTAATTGCCTTCGTTGCGGGCGGGCTTCGGAACGAACATGTGCGGCACTCGATGCGCGCCGGTGGCGCTCGTCAGGTAGCGGAACTCTTCCTCGCTGGCCGGCACGTGAAGCGGCGCGCCACGATCCCGCCAGTCGGCGAATAATTCGTCGAGTGGCCGCGGCTCGAACACCGCTCCCGAAAGGATATGCGCGCCGATCTCGGATCCCTTCTCCACGAGGCAGACATCGAGTTCGCGATCCGCTTCTGCCGCAAGCTGCATCAGTCGACACGCCGCGGCCAGCCCACACGGCCCGCCGCCCACGATCACGACATCGAATTCCATCGATTCTCGCTCAGCCATTGTTTCCGCGACTCCCAAGCGATGACGAGTCGCTATTGTACGGTACAGTTTCCATATGCAGCTCACGCACCACTACCGCCGCGCCCTGGAGGAACACGGGTTCGCTCCCGACCCGGCTCAGCTGGACGCCGTGGCCACGCTGGAGCGCGTGCGGGCGGAGCTGATGGCCCAGGATTCTCGTGCGCGGCTGATGCCGGGGATCTTCGGGATGGTACGCCGACGCCGAACGGTGCCGTCGGTCAGGGGCGCTTATCTGTGGGGCGGCGTCGGTCGCGGCAAGACCTTCGTAATGGACCTGTTCTTCGAGAGTCTGCCATTCGAACGGAAGCTCCGGCAGCACTTCCACCGAATGATGTACCACGTCCACAGCCGGCTTAGTCGGCTGAGCAATCGTGAAGACCCACTCGAGATCGTCGGCGCAGAGCTGGCCGCTCGTGCCCGCATCATCTGTTTCGACGAGTTCTTCGTCTCGGATATCGCCGACGCGATGATCCTCGGAAGACTGCTCGACGCGCTGTTTGCGCGCGGCGTCGCGCTCATCGCGACCTCGAACATCCCGCCTGACGAGCTGTATCTCGACGGCCTGCAGCGTCAGCAATTCCTGCCGGCCATCGAGCTGTTGAAGCAACACACCGAGGTGGTCGAGGTCGCGGGCGACACGGACTACCGGCTCCGCGTGCTCGAGCAGGCCGAGATCTACCACGCGCCGCTCGAAGAAGCCGCCGCGCGCAACCTGACGACGTATTTCGAGCGGATTGCGCCGGAGACCGGCACGCGGGGCCAGCCGATGGAAGTCCACGGGCGAGACATCCCGACGATTCGGCGCGCGGACGGCATCGCCTGGTTCGATTTCGCGGCACTGTGCGACGGGCCGCGGAGTCAGGATGATTACATCGAGATCGCGCGAAGCTTTCAGACGGTGATCGTGTCCGACATACCCGTGCTGGACAAGACGAGGGAGAATGAGGCTCGCCGCTTCGTCGCGCTGATCGACGAATTCTACGACCGGCGAGTCAAGCTGATCATTTCGGCGGCGGCGCCGATAGACTCGATCTACACCGGCACGCGTCTCGTGCGCGAATTCGAGCGGACCCGCAGCCGCTTGCGCGAGATGCAGTCACACTCGTACCTCGCCGCTCGGCACGTCCCGTGACGTGGGCGACGAAACCCGCACCAATCCCCGAGTGCGCGCGGCGCGCCACCTGCTAAACTACCCGCCCTCGCAGATGCCGGGAGACGATCGATGGCCGGAAAATTGGTGTTGTGCCGCCACGGACAGAGTCAGTGGAACCTGGAAAACCTGTTCACCGGGTGGCATGACGTCGATCTGACCGAACAGGGCATACGAGAGGCGATATCGGCCGGCCAGCTGCTTGGAGAACTAGATTTCAGGTTCGACATCGCCCACACGTCGGTGCTGAAAAGAGCCATTCGCACGTTGTGGATCATCCTCGACGAGCTGGACCTGATGTGGATCCCTGTGGAGCGCTCGTGGCGACTCAACGAGCGCCACTACGGTGCGTTGACCGGGCTCAACAAGGCCGAGACGGCCGCCGAGCACGGGGCGGACCAGGTCAAGATCTGGCGTCGCAGCTACGACATCCCCCCGCCCCCGCTCGAGCCGTCGGACCCGCGTCACCCCTCTCATGACCCGCGCTACGCCGGCGTCGACAATCTGCCGGGCACGGAGTCGCTGAAGACCACGCTCGAACGCGTGAAGCCGTACTGGGAGGATCGGATCGCACCGCAGCTGCGTGACGGCAAGCACGTGTTGATCGCCGCGCACGGCAACAGCCTGCGGGCGCTCGTGAAGATGCTCGACGGGATCTCCGACGCGGACATCACCGAATTCAACATCCCGACCGGCGTTCCGATCCTGTACGACCTCGACGAGAGCCTGAAGCCGCTCAGCCGCGAGTTTCTCGGCGATCCCGAAGAGATCGCGCGGGCGGCCGCCGCAGTTGCCCGGCAGGCCTCCGGCGGCCCGGCGAAATAGCCGGCCGGGCGGTCATGATCTACGCACTCGACGAGATCGCGCCCGAGATCCGCGGGCGGCACTTTATCGCCCCGAGCGCGGCCGTCATCGGCGACGTCTTCATGGACGAGGACACCAGCGTGTGGTTCGGCGCGGTCGTCCGCGGCGATGTCGAACGCATCACGATCGGTCGCGGGACGAATATCCAGGACAACTCGGTTCTGCACAGCGATCCGGGCGCGCCACTGACGCTCGCCGACGGGATCACGGTCGGTCACATGGTCACGCTGCACGGCTGCTCGGTCGGGCGCAACAGCCTGATCGGCATCGGCAGCACGATCCTGAATCACGCGAAAATCGGCGCGAATTGCATTGTCGGCGCCAATTCGCTGATCACCGAAAACAAGGCGTACCCGGACGGAGTGCTGATTCTCGGCGCGCCGGCGCGGGTGATTCGCGAGCTGACCGAGGAAGAGCTGGCCGCCCTGCCGATCTCCGCCCAACGCTATATCGACCGCGCCGAGCGCTACCGCCGCGGATTGCGCACGACGAGCTGAGCCCCGGCGGGCAAAATCAGCGCGCGACGAACGCAGCTTGCCCTTGGCGCCGGTGGCGCCGGCTGATGGGCCGCCTGCTGCTCCCGGAGCGGTTTACTTATCTGCCGCGGACCGTATCCTGACGGTGGTCGCAGAGTATGACGGATCGGCAACCCTTACCCAGAGGAGAGACGCCCATGACTACGGAAACCAATAGGCGCCCGCCCGGCACGCGCTGGTGCAACACCGGCATCGCGCTGGCCCTCGTCGCTGCCGTGCTGACCGCGATCGGCCTCGCGGGTGGCCGCACCGGTTTGCTGTCGAGTATTCCGGCATTCATGTCCTTCGGAATCGGCGCGCTGCTGTTTGCGGTCAGCATCATCGTAAACCTGGTCGGACTGACGATCAGCAAAGGGACCGCGGGCGACGCGTCGGCAGGCAGGACCGTCATCGCCGTCGCCGCCGGCATCCTCGTGATCGGCGCCGCGTTGTCGCAGCGGCCGGCTTCGTCGGGCGCGCCCCCGATTCACGACCTGACGACCGATACGGCAAATCCGCCCGCATTCGTCGCGGTCGTGCCCCTGCGCGCCGACGCGCCGAATCCGCCGGAATATCTCGATGACGGCACAGCCGAAGAACAGCGACAGGCTTTCCCGGAACTCACGACGTTGACGATAGACATGCCGGCGCCGCAGGTTTTCGCGGCCGCCGAGCAGGTGGTCGGAGACCTGGGCTGGGAGATGGTGGAGGCGAACCTCCCGGACGGACGCATCGAGGCGACGGACACGACCTACTGGTTCGGATTCAAGGACGACGTCGTCATCCGAATCGTTGGCGACGATGAGCGGACGCGCGTCGACGTGCGCTCGAAATCGCGGGTCGGGCGGGGCGACATGGGTACGAACGCGCGACGGATTAACGACTTCCTGACCGCACTGACGGCGAAGACGGATGGGTAAATCGCGCTAGTTCCCACACCGCTCCCTTGGTCAGGCCTTTTTCCGAGAATACTTGTCGCAGCATGCAGCGCGACAAGTATTCTCGGAAAAAGCCGCAGCGGGGAGCGGCGCCAAAACGCGCCCGATACGTTCTCGCGTGGGGTCGTTGTGAAGCCGTCAGTCGCTCAGGAAATACAACGCGATCGTCTCGGCGACACAGGCGGGCTTGGTCTGCCCCTCGATCTCGAGCGTGTTGTCGAGGATGACCTGCAGGGCGCCGGCTCGTACCCGCGCGGATTTCAGCGTCGCGCGGAGACGGACCCGGCTCCCCGCAGGGACCATCTGCTTGAAACGCACCTTGTTCAATCCGTAGTTGATCGCCCGCTCCACGTCGAACCGAACGATACTTTCGATCAGCTTCGGAAACAGGGCCGTGAGCAGGTAGCCGTGTGCGATCGTCCGGCCCGTCGGTAGCTCGCGCGCCGCGCGTTCGGCGTCGACGTGAATCCACTGATGATCGTCCGTGGCATCGGCGAACGCGTCGATTCGCGCCTGGTCGACAAGTAGCCAGTCGGAGACGCCCAGCTCCTGACCAACGCGCGCCTGAGCCTCCTCCAGTGTCTTGACAATCAATGTCATCGTTTCGGCTTGGGTGAAACTAGTCTGCGCTCTTGCCGATGGCATTCAGAAATTCGCTGCGAATCCGGTCGTCGTTCTCGAATGCACCGCGCATCTCCTCGGTGACCATCTTGATTCGGGTCTTATTGACGCCCCGGGTCGTCATGCATTGATGCTGCGCCTCGACGACGACGGCGACGCCTCGTGGCGCCAGCGCTGTCTCGATGCAGTCGGCGATCTCGGCGGTCATCCGCTCTTGCACCTGCAACCGCCTCGCATAGGCCTCCACGACGCGCACCAGCTTGCTAATTCCGACGAGGCGCTCGTTGGGCAGATACGCGAGGTGGATGCGCCCGATAAACGGCGCCATGTGATGCTCGCAATGTGACGCAAAATCGATGTCGCATAGCGTCACGATGCGATCGTAGTTGTTGACGGCCTGGAAGGAATTGCCCAGAAAATCGCGCGGGTCCATCTCGTAGCCGGCGAACCAGTCGCCGTAGGATCCGATCACCCTCGCCGGCGTGCGCTTGAGCCCCGGCCGGTCCGGATCTTCGCCAATCCAGCGGAGCAGTGTCCGGACGGCGGCCTCGGCCTCGGTTCTGCTCGGCTTGTCGCTCTTCTTGCGGTTCATGTGGCATCCCTGTCGGGCGATTGTCACATCAAAGTTCGGACGGGCTGTTGACGTTCTTCAGCGCACCGGGCCCCGCCGGCGCGATGTACTCCACGTCGCTGTCGCTCAGCAGCCGTCGTGGACTCAGCCCGTAGTCCGCCGCCGCGCGCCGCGCGAATCGCGCAAGCGTAGCGGGTTCATATATGGCGCACAACGGCTCGACCTCGCCTCCGGCGGAGCTGCGATACGCAGTCGCTCCACGACTGGCGTTCCTCGACTGTACCAGATCCCGCACCGTGACCTCATCGAGGCCGGGCATGTCACACGCGACGACGAACCACGCGACCGCATCATGGCGGCGGTGGGCAGCGAGCAGCCCGCCGGCGGGTCCGAAGTGCGGCTCGTCATCGACGATCAGGGGAAACTCGCTACGCAGTTCGTCGGCGACCTGATCCGCTCGGACCGACACGAAGACCCGGTCCGAGACCCCCTGCAACAAGTCGACGGTTCGCGCCAGCAGAGTTCGACCTCCGACCTCGATCGCGGCCTTGTCGCTGCCGAACCGTCGGCTGCGCCCGCCGGCCAGGACCAACCCGAACAAAGGGGGAATCACTTCGCGTATAAGGTCGGGCATGTGTCTGCGCGGGGCGCCTCGAGGCCCGCCGCTTACTCAGGTCCCCGCGCGATAGTCGCTCTTGCCGCCGGTCTTGCTGACCAGGTGCACGTTCTCAATGACGATGCCGTGCGACAGGGCCTTGCACATGTCGTACACGGTCNNAGTGCTTCCATCTCGACGCCGGTCTTGTGCGCGACCCGCGCCTCACAGTCAATCTGCGCGTCGCCAGCTTCGGTCAGCTCGATCCGGATCGTGCAGCCGTCCAGCCCGATCGGATGACAGAAGGGAATCAGGTCATGGGCCTTCTTGGCCGCCATCGTGCCGGCGATGATCGCGGTCTGGAAAACGGGCCCCTTGGCGGTCGAAATGTCGCCGTCCCGAATCGCCGCGCGGACGGCTTCCGGCAACCGCACCAGGGCGCGCGCGTGTGCAGTGCGGGACGTCACGCGCTTGTCGCTGACATCGACCATGGTGGGCTGATTTCGGTCATCGATATGAGAGAGCATGCGCGAATCCGACGGTCAATGGATATCCGGCGACACGGGATACTCACCCGGGCCGAATGCCTTGGCGTAACAGGCGCACAAGGATACTACGCCCCAGGTCAGCCCCACCACGACCCCCGCGTCGATGACGCCCCGCCAAGGCTGCTCGAGCTGATGAATCAGCAGCACCAGCACCACGATAAAGGCAGTCACCGACCAGGTAACGACCAGGACGGAGCGAGTCGCCCGAAAGTAGCCGAAACAGAACAGCGGAGCCAGGGCACGGGTCCAGACGGGCGTCGGGGTGCGGTACAGGTAGAGTGCTCGCGCGGCGGCCCGCGGCGAGAACCTGCGCTGAAAGCCGCGGTAACCCTCCGTCCAGGCCATGAACGCGACATTTCCGACGAGCACCGCCCACTGCAGCGCCGTGAGCGTGTACTCGAACGCCTCGAGCGTTTGCTGGGCCAGCCGCCAGATGGCGAACGCGCAAATCGCGACGACGCCAAGCGCCCCCCACGCCGCCGTGAACGGGTTGCGCCCGACGAGCCAGCCGGCAGTCACGGGCGCCGACACGCCTGCCCTCCTCCGGTCCATCGATCTGGCTTTGATATCATCTGCGACCTGCTTGCTGAGAACGCCTATATTAACCGTCCGCCCGGGCTCCGTGGCGGATCCGAGCAATGGCGATGGGCCGAACGATCATCGAAAAACTGTGGGACTCGCACAGCGTAGCCGACCTCAGGGATGGCAGCCACCTCATCTATATCGATCGTGTGATGTTCCACGAGCGCACCGGCAGCATCGCGCTAAAGGGCCTGGAGGCCGCCGGACGCCGTGTTCGCAACCCTGAGCAGGTATTCGGGTGCATGGACCATATCGTGGACACCATTCCGGGGCGCACCGACAGTACGAGGGTGCCGGGCGGGATCGCATTTATCACCGAGACCCGCGAGGCGGCCATGGCTGCCGGCGTGCACCTGTTCGACCTCGGCGACGAGCGCCAGGGCATCGTTCACGTCGTCTCACCCGAACAGGGCATTGCGTATCCCGGCGTCACTCTGGTTTGCCCCGACAGCCACACATGCACCCAGGGCGCGCTGGGCGCGCTCGCCTGGGGCATCGGCTCGACCGAGACGGAACACGCGATGGCGACCAAGACTCTGGTCGTCAAGAAGCCGAAACTGATGCGGGTCCGGTTCGAAGGCCGGCCCGGCACCGGCGTTACGGCGAAGGACCTGATCCTCCACCTGATCGGCGAATACACCGCGGCCGGCGGCGTCGGTTACGCAATCGAGTTCGCCGGCGAGGCCATTCGCGCGATGCCGATGGAGGCGCGCTTCACACTGTGCAACATGACGGTCGAGTTCGGCGCATGGACCGGCATCATCGCGCCCGACGACGAGACATTCGAATACAGCTATGGCCGGCCCTTCGCACCCCAGGGAGAGATGTGGGATCGCGCGCTTGAGCACTGGAGCACGCTGCCGACCGACGAGGATGCGGTGTTCGGGCAGGAAATCGTCATCGACTGCGCAGCAATCGTGCCGCAGATCACCTGGGGCACCAGCCCGCAGCACGAGATCGGCATCGACGATGTCGTGCCCGATCCGGCAGAGGAACCGGACGACAATCGCCGACGCTCGATGGAGAAGGCGCTGGAATACATGAATCTCAGACCGGGTACGCGCCTCGAGGGCATCCCGATCGATGCCGCGTTCATCGGCTCGTGCACGAACAGCCGGATCAGCGACCTGCGCAATGCGGCTGCGATCCTGAAGGGGCGCAAGGTTGCGGATGGCGTCAAGGCCATCTGCGTCCCGGGCTCGGGCCTGGTCAAGAAGGCCGCCGAGGCAGAGGGCATCGACAAGGTCTTCATCGAGGCAGGCTTCGAGTGGCGCGAGGCCGGCTGCTCGATGTGTTTCTTCGCCGGCGGGGAGAACCTCGGCATGGAGAAACGCGCGGTGTCGAGCACGAACCGCAATTTCGAGAACCGGCAGGGTCCGCGCACGCGTACGCACCTGGCGAGCCCGACAACGGTGGCCGCATCCGCGATTGCCGGCAAGCTGGCCGACGTGCGCAAACTGGAGTCGCTGTGATGGAAAAGTTCATCGAGTTGACCGCCATCGCCGCGCCGATGCGGGAAATCAACATCGATACGGACGTCATCATCCCGAGTCGGGAGATGAAGCGCGTGTCCAAGCAGGGTCTCGGCGAGGGACTGTTCGCCGGCAGGCGCTACAAGGAGCCCGGCGGGCGCGAGGAGAATCCGGACTTCATCCTCAACCGGGAACCGTATCGCGATGCGCAGATCCTGCTGGCGGGCGCCAACTTCGGTTGCGGCTCGTCGCGCGAGCATGCGGTCTGGGCGCTGTCCGAATGGGGCATCCGCGCGATCATCGCGCCGAGCTTCGGGGCGATTTTCTATGACAACTGCGTGCGCAACGGCATCCTGCCGATCGTGCTCGAGGACGAACGCATTGGCGAGATTGCGGCGATCGTCGCGGCCAACCCGGCCGAGAATCGGATCACGATCAACCTCGAGCACCGCAAGCTGGTCGCCGCGGACGGACGCACGGACTCATTCGACATCTCACCGGGCGACCGCGAGATGCTGATGGAAGGGCTCGACGCGATCGCGGTAACGATGAAGCACGACGACGAGATCCTCGCGTTCCAGGCCCGAGACCGCATCAAGCGCCCATGGATCTACCTGCCTCCGAACTGAGCTGGCGAAAGCCAGCTCTGTGCCGCTTCGCGACGGCTATTGAAGGCACGCCGAGACTGGTAAAGCCAATTGGGCGCTCGACAAGGGCGAATTCTGTCTGTGTTATAAATGCTGCCGTCAGAGCTTGGGCCTTACTCGTACCGACATGGATTCAATCAGATTCAGGCGCGAATTCACCATGTCCCAAGAGGAGGTAAAGGAGACGCTCAGTCATCTGGTGTCGCACCTCGAGGATATCCTGGAAGTGGATTGCCAATGGAAATCGGATCGTCAGATGGAGATCAAGCGCCGCGGCCTCGACGGGGAAATTGGTATCGGGGACAGGGAGATTGAGGTGAACATTCGACTGGGAATCGTGTTGCGCAGGTTCAAGGACACCATCGAGAAATCGCTCGAGCAATTCATCGACCATCATATCCATTGAACGGAGACGCGGGGTCGGACCAGCGTAACTTCCTGACATCAATGGACAATCGGTGTAACCGTCCGACTTTATCGGCGCTAAATCCCCGCATTGACTGCCAAAATCGCGATCTTAAAAAATGGTGGTCGGTGAAGGCCCGCAGCTCGTAGTTAAACTGACCGAAAACGCTTACCAAATACGCGATTTAAGACTCATATTTCGCATGTGCCATCGACTTTCACATTCTTAATTAAGTACTTACGCTGGTCCGACCCCGGCTGTGAAGCACCCGTTCGGCTGCCTCCGCAACGCTCTGCCCGATGCTGATCAGCCCGTGCTCGTGCCCGCCCATGGCAGCCATGCGCGCAACGCGAAGGTCGCCGTCGTGGTGCAAACGCCCGAACTCGGCAGCCATTGCGGGCGTGCCGTATGCGACATCGGCGTCGGTCGTAGGGATTCGACCGAGTAGCGACTGCCACAGGGCGCGATTGTGAACGTGCACGACCGAACCGTAATCCGGGTCGAGATCGTAGATGGCCGCATGCGTCAGTGACTCGGACGAGGCGCGCGCCGGACCACGACAAACGACCCGGTTCGCCGCGATGTCGTAGTCGACAACGCGCGTGAATTCGCGTGCAGTGGCGATGGGTACGTGCCCCGTCTGCGTCGCGCTGATGACAAATTCCCGCGCACCCGGCGCGCGGCAGCTGATATTGCCGAAGCCGACGTCGTTGGCATTATCGTGGCCGATCAGGCCGGCAGCACAGAGACGGTTCCGCCACTCGATCAGCTCCCCGATCTCTGCTTCCGGCAGCGGGCCCTCCTCCAGCCACCGGCAATCGAACTTGACGCAGCCCTCGTCGATCATGGCCGGGCGTGCTCGGGAAACAGCTCCTGCAACCCTTCCCGGCTCGCCTCGCAGATGCCGCGGTCCGTGATCAGCCCGGTGACGAGACGTCCGGGCGTCACGTCGAACGCGTCGTTGCGCACCGGCGTGCCGCAACCAACGACCGCCACTTCATGCCACCGGTCATTCTCCAATCCACGCACGCTCGCTACTTCGGTGGCATCGCGCTGCTCGATCGGGATTGCGGCCATCCCGTCATCGATTGTCCAGTCGATCGTCGTCGACGGTAGCGCGACGTAGAACGGCACACCGTTGTCGCGCGCGGCGAGTGCCTTCAGGTACGTGCCAATCTTGTTCGCGACGTCACCAGTCGCGGTCGTCCTGTCAGTGCCGGTCAGACACAGGTCGACCAGACCACGCTGCATCAGGTGACCGCCGGCATTGTCGACGACGACCGTGTGCGGCACGTTGCGCTGCGCCAGCTCCCAGGCCGTCAGCGATCCCTGGTTTCGCGGGCGGGTCTCGTCGACCCAAACGTGCACGTCTATGCCGGCCTCGCGCGCCAGGTAGACCGGCGCGGTTGCAGTCCCGATCCCCGTCGTTGCCAAGGCACCGGCATTACAGTGAGTGAGGATATTCACGGGCCCATCCTTCTGTGCCGCGATATCCTCGACCAGCGCCAGACCGTGCCGGCCGATGCCGTCGCAGATCGCCGCGTCTTCCGCGCAGATCGCCTCCGCCTCGCCGCGGGTCAACGCGACCAGATCCACCCCCGCCGGAGATGCATCTATCGCGGCGAGCACGCGCTCGATGGCCCAGCGCAGGTTCACGGCTGTCGGACGGCTCGCGCACAGTTCGGCGGCAGCCCGGCGGAGGAACGCGGCGGGATTATCCCTTCCGCGCGCCCCCAGCGCGGCGAGGTACAGGCTCCAGGCGGCCGTGGCACCGATCAGCGGCGCGCCGCGAACCAGCATGTCGCGAATCGCGACGACACCGTCGGCATAGTCTCGCAAGGCCTGCGTTCGGCGCCGATGCGGAAGCTCTCGCTGATCGATGATCAGCACCACGGACTCGTCGTCAGGATCGAGCCAGATGGTGCGGAACATCGTCGCGCGTCTACTCGGCGCCGACGGCGCCCTGCCCGATCAGCGCGTCGATCTCTTGATCCGAATAACCGGCCTCGGCCATGATCTCGCGCGTGTGCTGACCCTTGCGGGGCACGTCCCGGTGAATGCCGAAGCGACGGCCATTCATCGCGAGCGGCAGCGCCGGAAGGCGCGCTTTCTCGCCGGCACGCTCGCCATCGGTTACCGTGATGTCGAGCAGGCCGTCGCTGGCGTTCAGGTGTGCGTCGTCGAACAATTCCTCGGGCTTGGCGATCGGCGCGAACGGCAAGCCGGTCGCCTCGAGCTTCTTCATCAGTTCCGGCTTCGTGTAATTCCTGAATGTCTCCTTGATGACGGGCAGCAGGCGCTCCTTGTGCTTGACGCGATCGTTATTGGTCTCCAGCGTCGGGTCGGCAGCGAGATCGTGCAAGTCGAATGCCTCGCACAATAGCTTCCACTGCTTGTCGCTGACGACGCCGACGAATACCTGATCGTCGTCGCCGGTCTCGAATACCTGGTAGATTGCCCACGCGGATACCCGCGCGGGCATCGGGGCGGCCGCTTTGCCGGTAACGGCATACTGAGCCATGTGCTGACCAACCAGGAACACCGTGCTCTCATACAGCGAGGCGACAACATACTGTCCCTCGCCCGATGCGTTCCGCTGGTAAAGCGCGGCGACGATCCCCAGCGCACCAAACATACCGCCCTGGACGTCGATGACCGATGTTCCCGCCCTAAGCGGTTGCCCCGGCGGCCCGGTCATGTACGCGAGTCCGCCCATCATCTGTGCGACCTCGTCGAGCGCGGTGCGATGCTCATACGGCCCGCTGAGAAACCCCTTCTCCGAGCAGTAGATCAGGCGGGGATTGCGTGCCTTGAGTGCCTCGTAGCCGAAGCCAAGTCGCTCCATCGTGCCGGGCCGGAAATTCTCGATAACAACGTCGGCTTTGTCGACGAGCTTTAGCACCAGTTCCTTGCCCGCCTCCGACTTCAGATCGACGCACAGGCTGCGCTTGTTGCGGTTGTACATCGGGAAATAGCCAGCACCGGAGCCGGGAAGCCTTCGCGTGCTGTCGCCCCGGGCCGGCTCGATGCGAATGATGTCGGCGCCCAGGTCTGCCAGCATCAGGCCCGCGGCGGGCCCCATCACCATGTGCGTGAACTCCACGACCCTGACGCCCGCGAGAGGTAAAGCGTTGTTATCTGCCATCCGAATGCCTTTTTTGGATATGATCCCGTTTTTGTTTTTCCGGGGTCAGGCGCCGTGCGACCGGGATTCGCGCAGGCCTGACCCCGAAAATTATGCCTGATCGGCCTCGATTGTTATAAGGACTTTCCCATGAGCGACATCGACGTACTCGTCAGCGAGGTCGGCCCGCGCGACGGCCTGCAGAGCATCAAGCCCATCATGCCGACCGAGGCGAAGAAAGCGTGGATCGCGGCCGAGGCCGACGCAGGGGTCAGGGAAATCGAGGTCGCGTCGTTCGTGCCGCCGAAGCTGCTGCCGCAGATGGCCGATGCGGCCGAGATCGTCGCCTATGCAAAGACATTGCCCAATCTGGACGTCGTCGCGCTCGTACCGAACTTCAAGGGCGCGGAAAACGCGATCCGCGCCGGCGCCGACAAGCTGGGGCTGCCCCTGTCGTGCAGCGAGACGCACAGCCAGGCGAACCTCAAGAAGACTCACGACCAGGTCATCGAGGAGGTGCGGCGCATCGCCGAGTTGCTGGCGACCTTGCCCGGCGCCGAGCGACCGAGCTTCGAGGGCAGCCTGTCCACCGCGTTCGGCTGCACGCTCGAGGGCGAGGTACCGGAGGACCAGGTCGTCCGGCTTGCCGCCCGGCTGGTCGAGGCCGGCGTCGACGAGCTGAGCCTGTCGGACACGACCGGTTACGCAAACCCCAACCAGCTGCGCCGGCTGATCCGGCTCGTGCGCGCCGAAGTCGGCGATGACAAGCTCGACGGAGTCCACCTGCACAACACGCGGGGACTCGGGCTGGCAAACGTCGTCGCGGCGCTGGAAGAAGGCATCACGACCGTCGACAGCTCGCTCGGCGGCATCGGCGGCTGCCCGTTCGCGCCGGGCGCCAGCGGCAACATCGTCACGGAAGACCTCGTCTTCATGCTCGACTCGATGGGCCTCAGGACCGGCGTCGACCTCGAGAAGCTGCTGAAGGTGCGCGATGTCGTCACGGCGGCGCTGCCGGGCGAAGAGATGTACGGCTTCACGCCGGACGCGGGCCTGCCGAAGGGCTACGCGGGCGGCGGCTGGGGCATCGGCTGACCGCATCGCTCCCGGCCAGTGGCGTCGCTCCGCGACTCAGAACTCGCGTGCCCAAATGCACGCAACAGGCCTCCACGATGTTCGTTCGTCCCTGAACAGCAAAAGGCCGGGCTTATGCCGGCCTCTCTGCTTCTCGAGGAAAGCATTATCGCGGCAATGCGGTGGCTTTTGCCTCAGTGGGTATCAGGCTGCTGCTTCAGCCGGCGCAGCTGATCCGTTCTCTTCGTTTTCAACCCAGTTCACTGCATCGCGAATCGCGTCAAGCCGGTTCGAGTAATGCGCGTCGTCCGGCAGGCAATGATCCGCATTCAGGCCGGCGAGCACCGAGCGCACCTGGTGGCCGACGTCAGCGGCGGCGCCGAAGCTCAGCGGGCCGCCGAAGTCGAACAGCGTGATCTTCAGACCGACTCGCTCAAGCAGTTCTGCATCTGCGGGTGAGGTCGCATAGGGGATCTGCGGCAGTTGACCGCCGAAAGCCGTGAGCTGCGCGTCTGCCATCTGCTTGACGAAGGCGATTGACGCGAGTACGACACCCGCGGCTACCGCCGTAATCAGGTCGACGAACACCGTCAGGCCCAGCACCAGGACCATCAGGGCCAGATCCCAGCGCGGTCCCTGGTGCGCACGCTTCAGATAAGAAAAGTCGATGATGTCATAGCCAACCTTGACCACGATTCCCGCGAGGACGGCGTGCGGAATCAGCTCAGCGAATGGTGCGAGGACCCCGATAACTGCAAGCAGCAACAGACTGTGCAGCATTCCGGAAATTCTCGTCAGGCCGCCGGTGTTGATATTGACGACGGTCCGCATCGTAGCGCCCGCTCCCGGGATTCCACCGAAGAAGCCCGCGACCATATTGCCAATGCCCTGTCCGACGAGTTCGCGATCCGAGTTGTGCCGCGTGCGCGTCATGTTGTCGGCGACCAGCGAAGTCAGCAGACTGTCGATCGAACCCAGCAGCGCCAGAATGACCGCAGCTTCGAACATGATGAATGCTGTATCCATGCTAAAGGCCGGCATGATGAACGTCGGCAGGCCGGTGGGAATGTCGCCGAGAAGCGGCTCTCCAGTGAGCGCAAGACCCGATAGCGTGCCGATAATCAGCGCCGCGAGCGGCCCGGGAAGATATCGTCCCCAGGCTTTCGGACAGGCGAAGACGATGACCAGCGTCAGAGCGCCGAGAATCAGCGCCGGAACAATCGGATCCATGGCCGCGCCCGGAATCTCCATCAGCGCCGGCACGGTGCCGCCGCCTTCCGGTTCGTGCCCGAAGAGCCGTGCGGTCTGCAACGCGATGATGATGCAGCCGATGCCGCTCATGAATCCGGATACAACCGGATAGGGTACAAGTCTGATGTACTGCCCGAGTTTGAGAATGCCGAATAGAACCTGAAAAATGCCGGCGAGTATTACCGTGGCGAAAATAAGGCCAAGATTGCCGGACATTGAGGCAAACACGCCGGCGAACACTACGATCATCGGGCCGGTCGGTCCGGAGATCTGAGCGCCCGTGCCGCCGAACAGCGACGCGAAGAATCCAACGAAGATAGCGCCGTAGACGCCGGCCATAGGCCGGCGCCGGAGGCTTCGCCGAAGGCCAGCGCCAGTGGCAGTGCGACGACACCGGTCGTCACGCCCCCGTAAATGTCGCCGCGCAAATTGCGTAGATCGAACTTAAACATCACTTGTTACCTCGGGAGGCGGCCGTCGCAGCTTCCTCTTCGCCAACGACCGCGTGTGATTATGCGGCTGCCGAAGCTGCGTTCAGCAGGCTTGCGTAGCGGTTTTCAGCGGGCACGAACGTATTGCTTGCTTCGTCCCATGCGGTGGCGTTGCCCGTCTCAATGTCGTAGATCCAGCCGTGCAGGTTGATTTCGCCGGAACCGATCCTCGATGCGACGGCAGGATGCGTGCGCAGGTGCTGGAGCTGAAGCCGCACGTTTTCTTCAGGTGCTACTGGCTCTAGGTAGTCGGGGGCAATGTCTACCGCTAAAATCACGGAGTTACAAATGGTGGGTAACCCGAGGTAAGGCAACCCTTATCGTTTTTGTAGTATCTGCGGTTACGTGGTGATATTGATGGTCTGAGCGGTTTCAACTGTGCCCAGGTGGCGAAATTGGTAGACGCGCCAGCTTCAGGAGCCGGTCTACGCAAGTAGGTGGAGGTTCAAGTCCTCTCCTGGGCATCAATCAGATTTAAATCATTAACCAAGTTTTCTCTAAACACTCAACTGATTAAGAGATCTCAAGATAGATGGGATCAGTGAGTGGCGATGGCAGCGAGCCAGCAGCAAACGCTAGTGGACTTGTGTCTACAAGATGAAAAAATCGATTCAATGCCTTCGACATTGGAGCTATAAGTACGACTCGGATAACACACTTTACGCGAGTCCCCTACCGCAATGTAGCGGCTTGATAGAAATCGACAACCGCAATATCAACATTTCGCACGGGTGCGCCGTTATTGAAATTATCGTGCGCGGGTTGCTCTGCGTGAAATATTTTCGCCTTGGTCTGGAAGTCCAATGTCCGACGAATGGGTTTGACTTTCAAAGTTGCTCGTGATCAAATTCAGCGCTTTTAATCTTCGCATCTTTGAAGATATTAACGTTCAGATTCATCAGTTGAGCTGAATCTGCGGGAAATGCTAGGGAATACTCATATGCCAAAGCGCCAGCTGGTCGCCAAGGAACTTGCCGAGGTCCTCCGCGTTATTGCCCATCCAGACCGGATACGAATTATTGAGGAACTGCGTACCGGCGAGCGTGACGTCAATTCCCTCGTCGATTCGTTGGAACTCCCTGGACCGCGCGTGTCGCAGCACCTTGGCCTGCTGCGCTTGCATCGCATTGTCGAGGAGCGTCGCGACGGGCGCCAGCATTTTTATTCTCTAATCTATCCGCAAATTGCCGGCTGGATCGTTGAGGGCCTCAGCTTTATCGAGGGCCGAATTACGGGCCTCAGCCAATCAGATATTAAAGCGGCGCGGCGTTTGTGGACCTTGCCATAGCGTAAAACTGCAATTACATCATAGCCCACGGCCGGGTTTTTCCGTGCGGTTTCCTGGGGCGTTCCATCGATTCGATATCGAGCTCACTAAAATGGCTCAGAAGGGGTGAAATGAATACTGATACAAACGACGTTCCGCGGGGAACGCTAGAGGGGCTAAGGCGAAACTGGAAAGCCGATGCGCTGTCCGGATTTTTAGTGTTCCTCATCGCACTTCCGCTGTGTCTCGCCATCTCGCTTGCCTGCGGCTACCCTGCAATCGCGGGCATTTTTACTGCCATCATTGGAGGTGTCCTGTCCGCCTTCATCAGTAACTCCGAGATGACGATCAAGGGGCCGGCTGCCGGCCTCATCGTCGTGGCGCTCGGGTGCGTGACCGAGTTCGGGTTTACGGGCGGCGTGGATACCGCGGCGGATATCCAGGCGTATCGGCTGGCGCTGGGCGTCGGCGTTGTTGCCGGTTTCATCCAGATTCTCTTCGGTGTATTCAAATCCGGAATACTCGGCGAGTTCTTCCCGACCGCGGCAGTCCACGGGCTACTCGCTTCTATCGGTGTGCTCGTGATCGCCACGCAGTTTCCGATCATGCTCGGCCTCCAGAGCACCGGAACTCCGATTGACAGGCTTTTGGCGATTCCCGGCTACTTCCTGGAGATGAACCCCGTCATCGCCATCATCGGCGGTGTTAGCCTGTTCATCATGTTCGGCTTCCAGTTCATCAAGAATCCGAAACTCAGGATCATCCCCGCGCCGATGTTGGTGCTGCTGGTTGCAGTTCCGCTCGGCCTGTACTTTGACATCGGCCGCGAACAGGTCATTGCGTTTGCCGGCGGGAACCATGAACTCGGGCCACGTTTCCTCGTAAACGTCCCGAGCGACATGTTCAGCGCGCTGACTTTCCCGGACTTCTCCGGTGTAATGACGAGCGTCGGCATCAAGTACATCATCATGTTCTCGCTGATCGGAAGCGTCGAGTCGCTCCTCAGTGCAAAAGCGGTCGACCAGATCGATCCGTACAAGCGCAAAACCAACCTGGACAAAGATCTGCTTGCGGTAGGCATCGGTAACACCCTGGCCGCCTTCGTCGGTGGCCTGCCGATGATCTCGGAAATCGTTCGTAGCAAAGCCAACATCGACAACGGCGCGCGCACGCGCTTCTCCAACATGTTCCACGGCATATTCCTGCTTGCCTTCGTGGCGCTCGTGCCGTTCCTCATTAACCAGATACCGCTTGCGGCGCTCGCCGCCATGCTCGTGTTCACGGGCACCCGGCTGTGCCACTACACCGAATTCATTCACATGTACCAGATTGGACGCGAGCAGATTATCGTCTTCGTATCGACAATCCTCGGCGTGCTCGCCACCGATCTGCTCATGGGTATTGGCATAGGCATACTGGTCAAGGCCATCATTCATATCCTCAACGGCACGCCGATTGGTTCGATGTTCAAGCCCAACATTGACGTCGTCGACAGCAACGACGAATCGGCGACCATCAAGGTCAGGCGCTCGGCCGTCTTCAGCACCTGGATCGCCCTCAAGCGAGCCATCTTGCGCCAGGAACCGAAAAACGTCGTGATCGACCTGTCCGACACGAAGTTCATTGATCACACTGTCATGGCAAACATTGCCGCGCTCAAGACAGAATTTGAAGAGAGTGGACGTGAACTGTCGGTGGTCGGCGTCGATGGGCACAAGCGGCTTTCCTCACATCCGCTGACCGCAATGAAAGCACAGGGCTGACAATGACCGAAACCAGCGCGCTGCAGCACCAGATTGAGGAGGCCGTGGAACCGGTCTCTCAGTTCTGGCCGATGAAAGGTTTCGTGTCCCACAACCCGCTCCAGGGCCTCGAGCATCTTCCGTTCGACGAGGCCATTCGGCAGGCAAAACACCTGTTCGGAGCTGAAGGGTATATGCCGATCGAGGAATACCGCGGCGGCTACGAGACCGGGCGCATCAAAGAGCGCAGTGTCGATCGCGCCCTCGCGCGAGTCGGCCCGAAGAACGATGCGTCGATCTCGATCTCGTCCCGGACGATTTCGGCCGCCGAAGTGCAGCGGATTCATTTACTTCACGGCATCGATTCTCTCGAACCGGCGCTCTTTGAGTATCAGTTCACGAACGATGAAGCACTATCGCGACCGCGTGCCGATGCTTCGACGGACGCCGACCTCGGCGAGCTTTGGCGACAGGTGCTGTCTACGCTGGACCTGGTCGATCCGCGCCTCGCCGAGCTCGACAAGGCCGCCGATAGCAGCGACATTGCGAAAATCGAGCTGCCGTTCCGCCGCGCCCTCAGCGACTGGATCGACGAGCTAACGGGCTCGTCCATCGTCGCAACGATCGACGCACAGGTAATCAAATGGGTCTCATCGTTCGTCGACGAAGGCATGGCCGGATGGGAAATGCCTTCGAAGCGCGGCGGATTCTATGCTGCCTGGCGTGAGCTCGCCCAGCACGATGCAAATGGTCGGTTGCTCGGTATCGATCGTTTCGCCGCCAAGATCGCGGCGTTGCCTTCCGATCCGGAGGGCGCGATCCAGAGATCGCTTGAGGTACTCGAGATTCCCAAAGCACGCTGGCCCGACTACCTGACGCGCGTGTTCGCCCAGCTTCCGGGTTGGACGGGCCTGATCCGCTGGCGAGGTTTGAATCCGGGAGATCCGATACAAAAAGCCTATCCGATCAATATTGTGCAATACCTCGCCGTTCGGTTGTTCTATGAAGTGGAGGCTGTTGGCGTCGAGGCGCGCCGCCAATGGAATGTGAGCGGTACGCTTCCGGCCATCACGCAGAAGCTCGAAGCTCGCGAAGAAACGGCCGGCGCAGCCATTGGCGCCAACAAGCTCGCGGTGTGCCGCGATGCATGGCGCGTGTTTCACGTTGCACAATTCCTCGCGCTTTCCGCAGATTCCGTTCGGGCGATGACAAAGGAGCAAGCGACTGCTCTCCTCGGATGGCTCGAAGAATTTCCCGCTGAGCGGCAGAACCCGGTGTGGCTCGAGGCATTCGAGGATTCCTACCGTGACGATTTGCTATCGAAAATCGCCGCTCATCGAGGCTCGGCGCCAGAGTTGGACACGCGTCCGTTGGCACAAGCCGCTTTCTGCATCGACGTCCGCTCGGAGCCGTTTCGCCGCCACTTCGAAGCAACAGGAGCATTCGAGACGTTCGGCTACGCAGGTTTTTTCGGTATCCCGATGAGCCATCGTCGTTTTGACGCGGACGAATCATTCCCACTGTGTCCAGTACTACTGACACCTTCGAATGAACTGCTCGAGCTACCTCGCCCGGAACAACAACCGGCGCTCGAGAGCTATGCTTCGGGATCGCGCTGGAAAAGGTTCGGGGAGCATCTCTTTCACGATCTGAAGCACAATCCTGTAGCGTCCTTCTTACTCGTCGATATGGTGGGACTGTTCTTCAGCGTTGCGTTATTGGGCAAAACGCTAATCCGGCGGCCGTACGAAGCCCTGGTGCAGGCTACGCGCGAATGGTTTCTTCGACCCGTCGCAACCGAGATTCGAGTAGGCACAGTTACTGGCGAGCTGCCGCAGGTTAGCGGGCAGCCGATAGAGCTGACCCAAGGCTACTCGATCGAACAGCAGGCGGACTTCGTTGAGGGTGGGCTCCGCACGATCGGCCTCACCGGAAACTTCGGTCGCTTCGTGGTGCTCTGTGGTCACGGCAGCACGACGGACAACAATCCCTATGCTGCCGCACTCGATTGTGGCGCCTGTGGCGGCCGTCACGGAGACCCCAACGCGCGCACGTTCGCTGCAATGGGAAACAGTCCCGAGGTGCGCGCCGAGCTTGCCAGGCGTGGTCTCGAAATTCCCGACGACACCTGGTTCCTGCCCGCCAAGCACAACACGACCTCGGATCGAATCGGTTTCTACGATCTTGAGGACGTTCCCGAAAGCCATCGCGACGATCTGGAGACGCTGCGCCGAAGTTTCATTGAGGCCGGCGAGCAACAGGCGCTCGATCGCTGCAGCCGCATTCCCGCGACACCGCGCGGCATGACGGCGAAGCAAGCCTATGCGCACGTCGAGGCGAGAGCTATCGACTGGGCCAACTCGCGGCCCGAATGGGGTCTCTCGGGAAACGCTGCTTTTATTGTCGGCCGCAGAATCCTGACCAAAGGACTCGATATCGGCGGCCGAAGCTTCTTGCATTCCTA
>JABAOE010009871.1_pt2 | contig 21939 bp, 22 predicted proteins | sample 7062141 | NCBI WGS metagenome assembly JABAOE01 (sample SAMN14538627, study PRJNA623070) | marine sediment metagenome | biome: marine biome [ENVO:00000428]; feature: marine pelagic biome [ENVO:01000023]; material: deep marine sediment [ENVO:00002113] | place: India: Gulf of Khambhat ... | reverse complement strand
TGCTCGAGGCGATGCAGGAGCGCCAGGTGACGATCGGCGACACGACCTACCCGCTGCCGCGGCCGTTCCTCGTGCTGGCCACGCAGAACCCGATCGAGCAGGAGGGGACCTACCCGCTGCCGGAGGCGCAGGTCGACCGCTTCATGCTCAAGCTGAAGCTGGACTACCCCAAGCCGGAAGAAGAGCGCCAGATCCTCGACCGGATGGGCGGAGCCCGGCAGCCCGAGGCCACCCCGGTCCTCGAGCTCGAGGCGCTGCTGAAGGCGCGCGAAGCGATGCACGCGATCTACGTCGACGATCGCATCAAGGACTACGCCGTGCGCCTGGTTCATGCCACGCGCGCGCCGAAGGAGCATGCGCTCGATCTCGAAGGCCTGTTGCAATTCGGTGCGTCACCGCGCGCGACGCTGGCGCTGGTTGCCGCCGCGCGGGCCCACGCGTTTCTTCGCGGGCGCGGCTTCGTCACGCCCGAGGACGTCAAGGCCATCGGCCCGGACGTTCTGCGCCACCGCCTGATCCTCTCCTTCGAGGCCGAGGCCGAATCGGTGAGCTCGGACGAGGTCGTCCAGCGAGTGTTCGATGCGGTGGAGGTCCCGTGACCCCACGGGAGTTGATCCGGCGTGTTCGCCGAATCGAGATCCGAACGCGTCGTCTGGTGGAGGAGAGCCTCGCGGGGGCGTATCACTCTTCGTTCAAGGGCCGCGGGATGGAGTTCGCCGAGGTGCGCGAGTACGTCCCCGGCGACGACGTGCGCACCATCGACTGGAACGTCTCCGCGCGCATGGGCCACCCGTTCGTCAAGAAGTTCACCGAGGAGCGCGAGCTGACGGTCGTGCTGGTGGTCGACGCCAGCGGCTCCGGACGTTTCGGGACCGAGCCTTCGACGAAGTTGCAGATGGCCGCCGAGATCTCGGCGCTGTTGACGTTCTCCGCGTTGCGCAACAACGATCGTGTGGGCCTGTTGTTGTTCACCGACGACGTCGAGCTGTTCCTGCCGCCGCGCAAGGGCCGCGAGCACGGCCTGCGCGTTCTGCGCGAAGTCCTCGCCTTCGAGGCGCGCGGCCGCGGCACCCGGATCAACCGGGCGCTGGAGTTTCTCCAGCGCGTCGTGACGAAACGCGCGGTCGTCTTCCTCGTGTCCGATTTCTTCGATGACGGGTACGAGCGAACGTTGCGCGTCGCGGCGCGCAAGCACGACCTGGTGGCGATCTCGGTCGAGGATCCTCGCGAGCGGCAGCTCCCGCCCGTCGGATTGGTCGCCGTCGTCGATCCCGAGACGGACGAGCTCGGCGTGATCGATGCCGGATCGGCCCGCGTGCGTCGGCGCTATGCGGAGTTCGCTCGCGGCACACGGCAACGCAAAAAAGACGCCCTGCGCCGCTGCGGCGTGGAGCTCCTCGAGCTTTCGACCGGCGTCCCTTACGAGGGTCCCTTCGTGCGCTTCTTCCGCGAGAGAGCGCGCCGCGTGATGCGAACGGGAGCCTGATGCGGCATCTGCCTTACGTTCGGATCTCGCTGTTGCTCGCGCTCGCGGCCGGGGTCGCGACGGGCAGCGTGACGGTCAGCGTCGAGCCGGAGACGGTCACGATCGGGGATCCGCTGACGCTGCGCGTGGCGATCGAGGGCGTGCAGAGCAATCCGCCGCTGCGGGAGAAGCTCGGCCCGCAATTGGGGCCGTTCACCGTGCTCGAGGAGCAGTGGACCGAGCAGGCCGGTGACGAGGATCGCCGCGTCTGGGTTTGGTCGGCCACGCTGGCCGTTTACGAGACGGGCGAACAGCTCTTCCCCGGCTTGACGCTCGCCGCCTCGTCGGCCGACGCCCCGGGCTGGAAGGTCGATGGCTTCTCGATCGACGTGCGGAGTGTGCTCGACGACGCGGAGACGGAATCCGGTGAGATCGACATCGCCGATCTCAAGGGGCCGGCGTCGTTGGCGCCGAACCTGCTTCCCGTCTGGCTTGCGGCGATGGTCCTGGTCGTTCTGCTCGCCGTCGCTTCGCTGTTGTGGTGGTTGAACCGGCGCTATGCCTCCCGCCTGGCGGCCGTACCGGCGATCGAGGACCCGTTCGCAAGGATCGCTCCCCACGAGTGGGCCTTCGCGCAGTTGCGAAAACTCCTCGACGAGCAAAGCACGGGAAGCGTGGATAGCTTCTACGAGCGCCTGGCCTGGATCCTCAAGCGCTACCTCGGCGGGCGTTATCGTGCCGACCTGCTGGAGTTGACGACGGACGAGGTCCGTCCGGTGCTCGAGCAAGCGGGCACCCCATCCACCGCGCTTGCACGCATCACGCCGCTGCTCGGCGACTGTGATGCCGTAAAGTTCGCCAAATACGAACCGTCGGACGCCGAGCGCAAAGAGATCGTCGAGCGCGTCTACGGCATCGTCGATCAGACCAAGCCGGTGGAGCGGCCGGCGGACACCGACGACCGGGCAGGGGCAGCGTGATGTTCCGCTTCGCCAGTGGCTGGGTTCTCGCGTTGCTCCCGGCGGCCATCGCGGTCGCGTACTGGATGGGGCGCCGGCGCAACCGTGGTGACGCCCGTGTGTCGCTGCCGCAGACCGGCGCCCTGCTGTCCAAGATGAGCAGCCCGTGGGTCGCGCTCGAAGGTCTGCTGCCCTGGCTTCGGGGTCTGATCCTGCTCCTGCTCGTCCTGGGGATCGCACGGCCGCAATCGGGCTCGCGTATCGAGACGACCTCGACGCTCGGCGTGGATATCGTCATCGTCCAGGACACGTCCGAATCCATGCGCGGCGAGGACTTCGCCCCGGACAACCGGCTCGCTGCCGCGAAGAAGAGTATCCGCTCGTTCATCGAAGAGCGCGACAACGATCGTATCGGTCTCGTCGCGTTCGGCAGCCTCGCGACGACGCGGTGCCCGCTGACCCTGGATCACGAGATGCTCCAGCAGATGCTGGACGAAGTCGACTTCAGCCCGCGAGAGGAGGGCGGGACGGCAATCGGCATGGGCTTGGCGACGGCGGTCAACCGTCTGCGGGATTCGAACGCCCGAAGCCGGGTCGTGGTCTTGCTCACGGACGGGGCCAACAACGAAGGACAGATCGGCCCCGAGGCGGCCGCCGAGGCGGCCAAGGCGTTGGGTGTCCGTGTCTACACCATCGGCGTGGGGTCGACGGGGCAGGTGCCGCTCACGGTGCAGGACCGGCGCGGACGCCGCTACGTGCAGATGCAGTACTTCGAGCTGGACGAGGAGTTGCTTCAGTCGATCGCCGACACGACCGGGGGAGAGTACTTCAACGTGCGGGACAGCGGCGCCATGGAAGCGGTCTTCGAGACGATCGACGAGCTGGAGAAGACCGAGATCGAATCGCGCGAGCGGGTCCTCTATCGTGAGCTGTTCGCCTGGATGCTGTTCCCTGCCGTCGGGCTGCTGTTTCTCGAGCGAACGTTGGTCGGTACGCGGCTGCGGAGGATCCCCTGATGCGGTTCGCTCAGCCGGAGATCCTGTGGTTGCTCCTCGGCCTGCCGCTGCTGGCGGTCGCGAGCTGGATCTCGGCCGCGCGCCGTCGCCGCGCGTTGCGCCGATTCGCGGGCGGCGCGGATTTCGTCACCCGCTTCAGCGCCGACATCAGCTCGCATCGACGGGTGGCGAAGACGCTACTCCTGCAGCTGGCTCTGCTGGCGACGCTGCTCGCCGCGGCCCGGCCGCAGTGGGGCAGGCTCGTCGACGAGGTCAAGCAAGCCGGTGTCGATGTGGTCGTTCTGATGGACACGTCCCTGAGCATGGCGGCCGAGGATCTGGCTCCCAGCCGGCTGGAGCTCGCGCGTGACGAGATCGATACGCTGCTCGATTCGCTGGCCGGAGATCGTGTGGCCCTGATCACGTTTGCCGGGGTGCCCACGTTGGCCTGCCCGCTGACCGTGGATCACGGGGCTGTGCGCTTGTTCTTGGACGCCGTCGAACCGGAGGTGGTCCAGGTTCCCGGGACGGCGCTGGCGGAGGCGATCGAGCTGGGCATCGACGCGTTCGGTGATCAAGAGCTGGACGGCGTCGACCGTAGCCGGGCGATGGTGCTGTTCACCGACGGCGAGGACCACGAGGGTGGGATCGATGAGGTTCTCTCGAAACTGAAGAAGGCCGGCGTGGTCGTTCATGCGATCGGTGTGGGCACGGCTCGGGGCGCTCCGATTCCCGTGCCGAACGAAACGGCTGGATCCGGTCGTTTCAAGAAGGATGCGGACGGCCGGCTGGTCACGACTCGCCTCGACGAGGCGAGTCTGCAGCAACTTGCTTTCGAGACCGGTGGTCACTACTACACCGCGACGGCCGGGGCGCGCGAAGTGGACGAGTTGATCCAGACGATCGGCGCCATGTCGGCATCCGAGTTCGGCGCGACGCTGCGGACGCGCTACAGGGAGCGCTACCAGATTCCGCTCGCCGTCGCGCTGTGCGCCCTGATCGCCGAGGCGCTGCTGGGAGACCCGCGGCGCAGGAGGGTGGTCCCGTGACCTCGACTCCCTTGGCCACGTTGCTCGCGGCGCTGCTGGCGGCGTCGCCGATCACGCTTCCCTTGGGCGGCACGGCCTACAAGAAGACGCAGGAGGGGAACCGGCACTACGTCGATGGGCTGTACGAAGACGCCCTGCGCGCGTACACCGAAGCGCAGGTCGAGCTACCCGAGGCTCCTCAGCTGTTCTACGACATCGGCAACGTGCTCTACCGCCAGGGCGACTACGAGGGTGCCGCCGAGGCCTACACACGCGCGTTGCTGTCCTCACCGCCGGACCTCGAGCCCGACGCGGCCTACAACCTCGGCAACGCGAGATTCCAGACCGAGGACTACGGGGCCGCGCGCGACGCCTACACCCGCGCCCTGCGGGGCAACCCGGCCGATCTCGATGCCAAGCGCAACCTCGAGCTCACGCTGCGCGCCCTGGAGCAACAGCAGCAGCAACAGCAGCAGCAGGACGAGAACAACCCGTCCGACGAGCAGGACGAGCAGGGCGACCAGCAGCAGCAACAACAGCAACCACAGCAAGGCGACCGGGAGCAGGATCCCGGGGAAGGCGACGAGCAGCAGCAACAGCAGCCGTCCCAGGACCAGCAGCAACCGCCCGAGGGGCAACCGGAGCCGGCGGCCGAGTCGCAACCACAGAACGGCGAGATGACCGAAGAGCAGGCCAAGCGATTGCTGGACAGTGCGGCTGAGGACGAGAAGGAGAGTCTCCAGCGTCGCATGCGAGCCAAGCGCGGGAAAGCGCGCCAGCGCGAGAAAGACTGGTGATCCGGCGCATTCCGGTGCTGGCGGCCCTCGCGTCGCTGGTCCTGATCGGCGCAGGCCCGGCGGCCCAGACCCAGCCGGTCGATGTGCTGGCCTACATCCAGCCGTCGTCGGGAATCACCGATGTGACGCAGGTGCGGTTCGTCATCGAGGTCTCGGGCTCGCGCAACCCGCAGATCGAGGACCCGCAGATCGGCGAGCTTCAGAATCTGCGGATGCTGCGGAGCCGTCCCAGCGTGGAGCAATCCACCAGCATCATCAACGGGCGTGTTTCGTCGAGTTACCGCCTGAGCTATGTCCTGCTGCCCGAGCAGACCGGCCCCGCCGCGATCCCCGCGCTCAACGTTGTCGTGGACGGCCGAACCTACACGACGGATCCGATCCGTTTCGAGGTGACGGAATCGCCCAAGCGTCCACCCACAACGGGGAGCACCGACGAGGGCGCCACGGCGGGCAACGTCGTGTTCGCCGAGGCACGGCTCAGCCGCGACGAGGTGTGGGTGGGGGAGCCCGTGATGGCCAGCGCCTCCGTCTTCTCGACGCTGCGGGTCCACGATCTCGCGCTGGCCGAAATCCCGACGTTTTCCCAGTTCCTCGCCACGACGGTTCCGGTCGACATCAACGCGGAGACGACGCGGACGCAGATCGGCGGGCGCTTGTACGTGGTCTATCCGGTGCGACGCGACTTGCTCATCCCGCTCGGTCCCGGGACCTACGAGATCGACCCGTACACGATCCAGGTCAAGGTGCAGTCTCGGCGCGACGTATTCGATCTCTTCGCACGTGGAACCAACGTGATGCGAAAGACCGAACCGCTGTCCTTGACGGTCAAACCCTTGCCCGGGAATGCCCCCGCCGGATTCGGAGGGGCCGTCGGCACGTTCGAGTTCGACGCCACGCTGGACCGCGCCGAGGCCACGGTCAACGACGCCGTCGCGCTGCGCGTGACGGTCGAGGGAGAGGGGTCGCTGCAGACGATCGATGCGCCCGCCTTCAAACCGCCGCCGGGTGTCAAAGTCTACGATCCCGAAAGCAACCTCCAAACCGACGTCCGTGGCGGGCGACTGATCTCACGCAAGAGCTGGGAGTGGGTCCTGGTTCCGCTGGCCCCCGGCGACATCGCCCTGGAGGAGCTCGAATTCGTCTCGTTCGATCCCCGCGCCGGTGATTATCGGGTCGACGTCGCCGAACCGCTCCGCTTGGCGGTCGCCGAGGGCGACGGGTTGCCCATCGCCTCGTCGGGCGGGGACCGCAGCGTGATCTCGCTGGAGCAGAAAGACATCGCGTTCATCAAAGGGCTGCGCGGCGACGCCTTGAGCTACGTGAGGCCGCGGATGTACGAGCGCACGTGGTTCTGGTCGACGGCCTTCCTGCCGTTCTTCTGGGTCCCGTTCCTGGTCTGGCTCGGTCGTCGTCGCGATCTCTTGCAGCGCGATCTGGGGCTCGCCCGCGGCCGGCGCGCGCGTCGACGCGCGCGGAAGGCCCTGCGCACGGTCCGCAGGAACATGGCGGTGGCGGACAGCGCGGAGTTCCACGAGGCGGTGGCCCGCTCCCTGGTGGGCTACGTGGGCGACCGACTCAACCGATCGCCCTCCGGGCTCACCTACGAGCTGGCCGACGAGCTGCTCGCCGGCCGCGGGATCGACGAGACACTGCGCCGGCGGTTTCGTTCCTGTCTCGAGACCTGCGACTTCGCCCGCTTCGTTCCGGCCAGTGCCAGGGCCGAGCGCCGCGCTGAAGTGCTCGCCGAGGCCATCCGGCTGATCGAAACACTGGAGCGCTCATGGTGAGGGCTTGTCGATCGATCGGGTTGGCCCTCGCGCTTGTCCTGCTGGCCGCCCCGGCGACCGGGCAGACCGCGGAGGAAGCCTTCGAGAGGGGCAACGAGGCCTACGCCGCCGGCGACTGGGCCGCCGCCGCCGCGGCCTACGGCACCGTCCTGGACTACCGCGTGGCGGATGCCCGGGTGTACTACAACCTGGCCAACGCGGAGTTCCGGATGGGCCGGCTCGGACCGGCGATCCTTTACTATGAAAGGGCCCGCCGGCTCGATCCCGCGGATCCCGAGATCGAGTCCAACCTGCGCTTTGTCCAGGGCTTCCGCTTCGACCGCGTCGAGGTCGAGGAGTCCTTCGTCCTGCTCGAAGCCCTGCATCGCGCGCAGGCGCTGCTCGGTGTGGATGGCCAGGCCTGGATCCTGGTGATCCTGTTCTGGGCGGCCGGCGGTATCCTGGCTCGAGGCCTCGCACGACCGGGCCGCTTCGGCCCCGTCCACGGCTGGCCGTTGGCGGCGATTGGCACCCTTTTCGTGTTCGTGGCGCTGTCCTGGTGGAACACCTTCGATCGACTCGAGCGCCGGGAACTCGCCGTCGTGATGGCACCCGCGGCAGAGATCGTCGCCGGGCCGGGTCCCTCGAACCCGTCCCTGCTCACCGTGCACGAGGGGTTGACGGTCGAGGTGCTCGACGATCGCGGGGACTGGATCCAGGTCAGCCTCCCCAACGGGATCAACGGCTGGATCAGCACCCGGGCGATCGACCGCGTCTAGCGTCCCGCGACGTTCGAGCCTAGATTCCGCTGTGCCATAATGTCGCCACGGCCGCGTGTGATGAAGTTACTTTCCCGCGGCGGCACAACCTCAAACGGGCATGGTGGAGTCACGCCGTGGATTTCGGCTTTACGGAAAACCAACAACTCTTGCGGGACACGGTGCGCGAGTTCGCCGAGAGCGAGATCCGGCCTCACGTGATGCAATTCGACGAGAGCCAGGAGTTCCCGCGGGAAATCATGGCCAAGGCCGCCGAGCTCGGTCTGCTCGGCATCCTTTTCCCGGAACAGTGGGACGGCGCCGGCCTCGGCTACATGGAGTACGCGCTCGCGATCGAGGAGCTCTCGCGTGTCGACGGATCGGTCGGAATCTCCGTCGCGGCGCACAACGGCCTCTGCTCGAATCACATCTACCTCTTCGGCAACGACGCCCAGCGGGAGCGCTGGCTCAAGCCGTTGGCCCGCGGGGAATGGATCGGCGGCTGGAGCCTGACGGAGCCGACGGCCGGCTCGGACGCGGGCGGCACGCGTTCGACGGCGGTCGAGGACGGCGATCACTGGGTGTTGAACGGTGCCAAGACGTTTACCACGCACGGCACCGTGGGCGATGCCGTGGTGGTCTTCGCCGTGACCGACAAGGACAGGGGCAAGCACGGGATCTCGGCGTTCGTGATCGAGCAGGGAACGCCCGGTTTCCGTCCCGGCAAGAAGGAAAACAAGATGGGACTCCGCGCCTCGGACACCTCCGAGGTGGTGATGGAGGACTGCCGCGTCCCCGCGGACCAGCTGATCGGTCAGCGCGGCGAGGGTTTCATCGACGCGATGAAGATCCTCGACGGCGGACGCATCTCGATCGCCGCGCTGGCCCTCGGGATGGCGCGCGGCGCGTACGAGGCCGCGGCCAAGTACGCGACCGAACGGGAACAGTTCGGGCAACCGATCGCCGAGTTTCAGGCCATCCGCTTCATGCTCGCCGACATGGCCACCAAGATCGACGCCGCCGCGATGTTGATCTATCGCGCGGCATGGATGAAGGACCTCGGGCAGAACGTCACGAAGGAATCCGCCATGGCCAAGCTCTTCGCCTCCGAGATCGGCGTCGAGGTGGCGGACAAGGCGCTGCAGATCTTCGGCGGCTACGGCTACGTCAAGGACTTCCCGGCCGAGAAGTTCTACCGCGACATGAAGCTCTGCACGATCGGCGAGGGCACGAGCGAGATCCAGCGCATCGTCATCGCGCGCGAGATCCTGAACAGCCTCCCATGAAGACCGCCGGCCTGTCGGAAAGACTCCTGGACGGCGACCCGCGCGCGCTCGCACGGGCCATCAGCCTTGCCGAAGAAAACGCCCCGCGCGCGATCGAGCTGTTGCGTGACGTCTTTCCGCGCACCGGTCGAGCCCGGGTGCTCGGCGTGACGGGGTCCCCCGGGGCCGGAAAGTCGAGCCTTGTCGACCAACTCATCGCGCATTACCGCAAGGCCGGGCGACGTGTCGGGGTGATCGCGGTCGACCCTTCGAGTGCCTATTCGGGCGGGGCGATCCTGGGCGACCGCGTGCGCATGCAACGCCACGCGAGCGACGGTGACGTGTTCATCCGTTCGATGGCGACACGCGGACACCTCGGCGGGCTGGCGCGCGCCAGCAACGACGCGATCGACTTGCTCGACGCGGCGGGATTCGATCCCGTGCTGGTGGAGACGGTCGGCGTGGGGCAGGACGAGGTGGATGTCGTGAAGACGGCGGACGCCGTGGCGGTCGTGCTCGTTCCCGGGATGGGCGACGACATCCAGGCGATCAAGGCCGGGATCCTCGAGATCGCCGACCTGTTCGTGATCAACAAGGCCGACCGTGAAGGCGCCGAGCGGCTGCAGGCGGATCTCGACTACATGCTGACGCTCGGCGACTACGAGGATCGACCCCGACCGAAGGTCTTGCGCACGATCGCGGTCCGCGACGAGGGAGTCGAGCATTTGCGCGACGAGTTCGACCGCTTCCTCGAACGCGAACAGGGGCAGAGATTGGAGCGGCGACGGGAGCGCAGTCTCGCACGGCTGCTCTCGGTGCTGGCGGAGCGCCTCATGGCCCGGACCCTCGAGCGCGTCCTGGTGGAGGACCGCATGGAGCAGCTCGTCGAGGCGATTGCCGAACGCCGCGTCGATCCCTACACCGCGGTGGAGGGCATCGTCGAGGAACTGGAGGGGCGATGATTCGCAAGGTCGATCACATCGGCATCGCTGTCGACAACCTCGAGAAGCGACTGCCGTTCTGGGCCGAGGCGCTGGGGCTCCAGGTGGGCGCGATCGAGACGGTGGAAAGCGAGCGCGTCAAAGTCGCGTTCCTGTCCGTCGGCGACGCGCGGATCGAATTGCTCGAGGCAACGGACCCGGAGTCGACGATCGCCAGGCACGTCGGCAAACGCGGCCCCGGAATCCATCACCTCACGCTCGAGGTGGCCGACCTGGACGGCGCGCTGGCGGCGCTCCGCGGCGCCGGAGTCGAGATCATCGGCGATGGCGCCCGTGACGGTGCCGGCGGTCACCGCGTTGCATTTGTCCATCCGAAGTCCAGTGGGGGAGTGCTGCTGGAGCTGAGCGAAGGTCCCGCCGATACCGCGGACGAGGAGCAGGTGGCACCCGGCTCCGCGATCCTGCTCTACCTGCGTGAGCCGCAGGAGAAGATGTGGGGCGTCCTGCGTCGCCTCGATGCAACGGGTGTCGCCATCGAGGGGCTCGACCTCGGATCGTTCGACGACTGGCTGGCCCAACTCGATCCATCCGGGGACGACGTGATGACCGGGCCTTCGGTGGTGTTCGTGCCGATGGCGCGCGTCGAGAAGATCCTGCTCGACCGTCCGAGCGGCGCCCTGGAATCGTTGACTCAACGGGCGGAACGGCGCGCCGGTTGCTCGCTCGCCGAGTTGATCCGGCGAGGCTAGGCCGCGTACGGCACGACGCGGTCGCGACCCGCGCGTTTGGCGCGATACAGGGCTTCGTCCGCGCGCTGCAACAACCCCTGGGCCGCATCGGTGCTGTGGTCGGGGAATGCGGCGAGGCCGATGCTCACGGTGCCGCGAAGAAACACGCCGTCCGACTCCACCTCGAGACGGGCCACCGCGTCGCGGATGCGCTCCGCGATCGTGCACGCCCCGCCGAGGCCGGTCTCGGGAAGCAGAAGCGAGAACTCGTCTCCGCCGTACCTGCAGGGCATGTCCGCGCCACGTAGCTGCCCGCGGATCGTCGCGGCGGCCGCCCGAAGGTACCGATCTCCGGCGAGGTGCCCGTGCCGGTCGTTGATCGCCTTGAATCCATCGAGGTCGAGCATCATCAGCGCGAATCGGCCGCCGTAGCGTCGAGCGCGCCGCTGCTCTTCCTCCAGGCGCTGAAAGAAGTACTCGCGCAGGAAGAAGCCGGTCAGCGAATCGATCGTCGCGCGCCGCTGTTGCTGTGCCGACTCCAGGGCGGCGGCGGCCTGCTGTGCGACGGTCGTGAGCACGGCCAAATGATGCTCGTCATAGGCATTCTCGCGGCGGCTCTCGACGATCACCGCTCCGGCAACGCGTTGTTCGACCAGCAGTGGTGCGATCAGCGCCGAACGCGTATGCGCGACCAGCGGTTTGAAATCGATCGTTTCTCGCTCGGCGGTCCAGCAGAGTCCCCGTTTTTCTTCCTGCAGCCAGTGGCTGAGCTTGGGGTCCGCCGGAGCCGGTTCCGTGCTGTGACGTTCCCCGTGACGCTGATACACGACTCGCAGGCGAGTGTCCTCGGCGAGCCAAAACAGGAATCCGTCAGGGTCGAAGAGTTTGCGGCATTCGCGGTCGAGGAGCGGGCCCAGTCGCCTGTCATCGGATCGGGCGGAAAGCTCCTGTCCGATGGCGTGGACGGTCAGCAGCTCCGTGGTGCGCGAATCGAGTTGCTTTCGCGCGCGACGGAGCTCCCGGCGCGCCTGGTCGAGGCGAACCAGGAGGACCTGACCGGCGATCGTCAACGGCGCGGCCAGGACCGCGACGGGGCCCGCGGTCGATTCGAGACCCGCCAGCAACGCCGCGATCAACGGATTCAGCAACTCCGCCCCCCGCGCGAACGGGACGGTCGATCGGCGACCGGCCTCCAGCGGCTGCGCCAGGCCCCAGGTCAACGCCTCGAGGGTCCACCAGGCCACGACGACCCGCACGAGCATCTGAAGCCACGCCGGCTCGAGCGGGGGCAGGAGGCCCGAGGCCAGCAGCGCATAGGCCACCGACCAGGCGACGGAGACGGCGCTGATCGCTTGGATCGGATGCCGCCGGTCGCGCCGCGACCGCCAGCGCGCGCCTGCTGAGAGCACGAGGAGGCCCAAGCCCAGGCTCCAGGGGTCGGGAAGGAGGACCAGCAGGGTGATCAGGGAGGCCGACGCGAGGCGCGGAGCGCCGCGCCGAGCGACGCGCAGACAGACCAGCGCCGTGCCGGCCAGGATCGAGCGGATGAGCCAGGACTCCGGCCCGGGGAGGGCCACGAGATTCCAGATCTGCTGCAGACCGAACAGCCAGCAGAGCGCCCACAGGAACCAGGCGGTGGAACGGATCAGGCGCTGGAGGGTGCGATCGCGCATAGCTGTCTTGACCGGGATGAGGCGACTCTTCGAAAACTACGCACCGTTCGGCGGTTTGACAGCCCGTTACCGCACCGCGATAATGCGTGGCCCGACCGGGTATTTCTAACTCGATGTAAACAAGGGCTTTACGATGAGCAGCGCGACTTCGGAACGAGTCACGATCGGTGTCGTCGGCGGTTCGGGGCTTTACGGGCTTTCCGACCTTCACGACGCCCGCGAGATCGAGGTCGAGACGCCCTTCGGGCCTCCGTCGGACGTCTTCCGTGTGGGCACGATCAACGGGGTACGCGCGGCGTTCCTGGCCCGCCACGGCAAAGGCCATCACCTGCTCCCGGCGGAGGTCAACTACCGCGCGAACGTCTGGGCGTTCAAGAGTCTCGGCGTCGAGCGGCTCATCGCCGCTTCGGCGGTCGGCTCGCTGCGAGAGTCCATCGCACCGCGTCACGTCGTGACGGCCGACCAGTTCATCGACCGCACGCGGCATCGCCGCGGCACGTTCTTCGGCGACGGTCTCGTGGCGCATGTCGCGCTGGCGGATCCCGTTTGTGCCGAGCTGCGCGAGCGGCTCACGACGACCGCGCGAGAGCTGGGCGCCACGGTCCACGATGGGGGGATCTACCTCTGCATGGAGGGCCCGGCGTTTTCCACCCGGGCGGAGTCCGAGTTGTATCGGAGTTGGGGCGCGCACGTGATCGGGATGACCAACTTCCAGGAGGCCGTCTTGGCTCGCGAGGCCGAGATCTGTTACGCGACGCTGGCGCTCGTGACCGACTACGATTGCTGGCACGAGGACGAGGAGGACGTCACCGTCGCAGCGTTGCTGGACAACCTCGAGGCCAACGCCCGACTCGCCGCCAGGACGGTCGTTCGCGTGGTCGGCGAGCTCGGGAACCGACCGCGGACCTGCCCCTGCCGCCAGGCCTTGCAAGACGCCGTCCTCACGCCTCTCGATCGAGTCCCCGCAGCGACGCTAAAACGCCTGGAACCGATCCTCGCACGCTGGCGCGAAGCGCACGGCGGGTCGTAAGTCGCCTTGCTAGAATGGCGTTTTGCACGGAGCCGCGGATGACCTCAACCCTCGACGGACCTCCCGATGCCGCCGGGCTGCGGGGCGTGCTCGTCGTGTCGCGGTTCAACGAATTCGTCACGTCGAAGCTGCTCTCCGGCGCCCGCGAGGCGCTCCACGATTGCCGCAGCGAGGAGCCCACGGTGCTCCACGTCCCGGGAGCGTGGGAGATTCCGCTCGCGGTGGACCGCGCGCTGGCCAGCGGTCGCTACGACTTCGCGGTCGCGCTCGGCGTCCTCATCCGCGGGCAGACCTACCACTTCGACGTGCTCGCCGATACGGTGGCTCGAGCGCTCTCGGAGGTCTCGCGTGCCCGCGGGCTTCCCGTTTCGATGGGCGTGCTGACCGTGGAGTCCGTCGAACAGGCGATCGAGCGCTCGGGGAGCGGATCGGCCAACAAGGGGCGCGAAGCGGCGCTGGCGGCGATCGACATGGCACGCCTGTTGAAGACGGTGGAGTAGGGGAGAGCCGGGGTTGGGTAAACGCCGCCGAGCGCGCGAGTGCGCGGTCCAGATGTTGTTCCAGATCGACATCAGCGGGGACGAGCCGCAGGACGTCTACGCGCATTTCTGGGAGTCGCACGACATGGAGACCGACGTGCGTCGATTCAGCCAGGAACTGGTCGACGGCGTCTACGCGGCGCGCGACCGGCTCGACGCGAGGATCGCCAAGGCGGCCGACCGCTGGCGGCTGGATCGCATGGCGGTCGTGGATCGCAATATCCTCCGCATGGCCCTGTATGAGTTGGATCGTCGTGGGGAGACGCCCCCGGCGGTGGTCATCGATGAAGCGATCGAGGTGGCGCGACGGTTCGGCACCGACGACTCGGCCCGATTCGTCAACGGCGTACTGGACGCGCTGCGATCCGATGCGCTGAAATGAGAGCGTGATGCGCGGCTACGACCCCAGGGAGATCGAAGCCCGGTGGCAGACCCGCTGGGAACAAGAACGCGTCTTCGAGACCGCCGATCCCGCGCCCGACGAGGCGACCTACTACTGCCTCGAGATGCTGCCCTACCCGAGCGGCAAGATCCACATGGGCCACGTGCGCAACTACTCGATCGGCGACGTCGTTGCGCGCTACCAGAGGATGCGCGGCAAGCGCGTCATGCACGTCATGGGGTGGGACTCGTTCGGGATGCCCGCGGAGAACGCGGCGATCGATCGTGGCGCCGATCCCGGCGAGTGGACGCGCAGCAACATCGCCACGATGCGGGCGCAGTTCCAGCGCCTCGGCTTCAGCTACGACTGGTCGCGCGAGATCGCGACCTGTGAGCCCGAGTTCTACCACTGGAATCAGTGGTTCTTCCTGCGCATGCTGGAAAAAGGCATCGCCTACCGAGCCAAGCGACTGCTCAACTGGTGTGACCGCTGCGCCACGGTGCTGGCCAACGAGCAGGTCGTCTCGGGTCGTTGCTGGCGTTGCGACGGACCGGTCCGCCGGCGCGAGTTCCAGCAGTGGTTCCTGCGCACCACCGACTACGCGGCCGAGCTGCTGGACGACATCGAGCGGCTCGACGGCTGGCCCGACCGCGTACGCACGATGCAGCGCAACTGGATCGGCCGAAGCTCCGGTGCCGAGGTCCGCTTCGACGTCGACGACTCGGATCTGTCGATCGACGTGTTCACCACGCGTATCGACACGATCTTCGGCGCGACCTACATGGCCCTCGCCGCAGAGCACCCCGCGGTCAAGCCGCTCGTCGCGGACAGCGAGAAACAAGACGAGGTGAACGCCTTTGTCGACGCGCAGCTGGCCAAGAACCTGGAAGACCGGTTCGCCGAGGGGGTCGAGAAGATCGGCGTGTTCACCGGACGCTACGCGATCAACCCGTTCAACGGCGAGAAGATCCCGATCTGGGTCGCCAACTTCGTGCTGATGGACGTCGGCACCGGGGCGATCATGAGCGTGCCGGCGCACGACCAGCGCGACTTCGACTTCGCGACCGAGTACGGGCTCGAGATCCGACCGGTGATCCGGCCCGCCGACAGCGACGCCCCCGATCCGCAACCGCCGACCGCGGCGACCCCGGACTACGGCGTGCTGCACGGGAGCGCGGAGTACGACGGCCTGGAGAGCGCGGAGGCCTGCCGACGCATGGCCGCCGATGCCGAGGTGCGGGGCTACGGGCGCGCCACGACGACCTACCGGCTGAAGGACTGGGGTGTCTCACGCCAACGCTACTGGGGCACGCCGATCCCGGTGATCCACTGCGAGGACTGCGGGACGGTCGGCGTCCCCGACGGCCAACTCCCGGTCCTCCTGCCCGACAAGGCACCGCTGGGCGAACCGGGCGGCTCGCCGCTGTCGATGGTCGAGGAGTTCGTGCACGTCGATTGTCCGAAGTGCGGCAAGCCGGCACGGCGCGAAACCGACACGATGGACACCTTCGTCGACTCCTCGTGGTACTACTTCCGTTACCTCGATCCGAACAACGCCGAGCGGCCGTTCGGCACGGACATCCAAGCCCCGTGGATGCCGGTCGATCTCTACATCGGCGGCATCGAACATGCCACGATGCACCTGATCTACACGCGCTTCTGGACCAAGGTGATGCGCGACCTCGGCCTCGTCGACTTCGACGAGCCGGTCACCCGACTGTTCACCCAGGGCATGGTCATCAAGGACGGCTTCAAGATGTCCAAGTCGAAGGGCAACGTGGTCGACCCGGACGACATGGTCGAGCGTTACGGCGCGGACACGACTCGGCTGTTCTGCCTCTTCGCGGCACCACCGGAGCGCGACCTCGACTGGAGTGAGCAGGGCGTGGAGGGCTGCGCCCGTTTCCTCAACCGCGTCTGGCGTTTGTACGACCGTGTCGCGGACCGGCTACCGGCGCACGGAACGGAGGTCCCGGAGGTCGCGGGCGAGGCCTTCGCCTTGCGGCGCAAGACACACCACACGATCCGACGGGTGACCGAGGACATCGGGGCGCGGTTACACCTCAACACGGCCGTCTCGGCGGTGATGGAGCTGACCAACACGATCGCGCCGCTGGCCGACGGCTCCGACCGAAACGCGGGCGAGCTGGCCGCGCTGCGCGAGGCCTTCGAGGCGCTGGCCAAGATCCTCTCGCCGTTCGCGCCGCACTTCTGCGAGGAGTTGTGGTCGAGGCTCGGCGGCGCCGGCTTCGTGCTGCAGTGCGCCTGGCCCGAGGCCGACGGGGCGCTGCTGATCGAGGACAACGTCACGCTGGTCGTTCAGGTCAACGGCAAGCTGCGCGCGCGCGTCGAGCTGCCACGCGATTCCGACGAGGACTCGGCGCTGGCCGCGGCCCGCGGCGACGCCAACGTCGCGGCACACCTCGAGGGCGCAACGCTCCGCCGCGTGATTCATGTACCGAACAAGTTGCTCAACCTGGTGGTCCAATGAACCGCAGCGGGTCTTGCGCCCTCCTCGCCATCGTCGCGATGACGGTGTCCTGCGGCTACACCCTGTCGGGTTACGGAGCGAGTGTGCTTCCCGAGGGCGTCTCGATCGTGGCGGTGATCCCGTTCGAGAATCGTACGGAACGGCCCGAGATCGAGCAGCGTGTCACGGAGGCGGTCGCCGCCGAGCTGTCCCGCCGGGGGCGGTCCAAGTCGGGGCGGCTGCGTGTCGTGACCCAGGTCGGAGAGGCGGATGCCGTCCTCGAGGGCGCCGTCACGCGTTACCAGACGCGCAGCGTCGAGTTCGCCGCCAACGGCCGAGCCACCCGCATCGAGACGGAGGTGCTGTTGCAGGCCACGTTGCGCGAGCTCGAGTCCGATGCGGTGCTCTGGTCGCAGACCGGGTTGATCTTCAAGGAACAGTTCGACGTGCCGCCGACGGGTGAATTTTTCGATCAGGAGACCCTGGCGCTCGACGAGATCGCCCGCGGGGCCGCCGAAGTCCTCGTGCTGTCCATCGTGGAGGGTTTCTGATGGCTCGAAGTCAGCCGCCGGGAAAGCTGCTCCGCGAGGTCCAACAGCTGGCCGCGGACGGCTGGCCCGAGGGGCTGGTCGTGCTCAGTGGCGACTCGTCGTACCACGTCGACGCCGCGCAACGGGCGATCCTCGACGCGGTCGTGGAAGCCGGGGCGGGGGAATACGGGCTGACCGTCTACGGCGACGAGAAAGTCTCGATCGGTACGGTGGTGGCCGCGTGTCGATCGATGGGGATGTTCGCCGACAAACGGGTCGTCCTCGTCCGCGACCTCGACATGCTCGACGGTGATCCGGAGCCGTTGCTCGACTACGCGAAGTCCCCGGTTCCCGAGAGTCACCTGATCATCCGCGCACCCAAGCTCGACCGGCGTAAGAAACTGCCCAAGGCGCTCGCCAAGCAGAGGCTGTTCCTGCACTTCCAGATCCCCGAAGACCCGCTCGCCCTGGCCCGCGAGATCGGTGAGCTGGCCAAGGAGCACGGCCTGAAGCTGGAACGCGAGGCGATGCACATGCTGGCCCACGTGTGCGGCGGAGACCTGCAACGTGCCTCGATGGAACTGGCCAAGCTGGCGACCTGGCGGGGCGACGACCGGACAGCGCTGTCGCCGGACGACCTGCGCGAGGTCGTCGCCGGCGAGGGTGCGATGAGCGGCTGGGAGCTGGCCAACGCGATCGCCGAACGCGATCGCAGCGCGGCGCTGGCCGCGGCGCGCAAGCTCGTCGACGCCGGGGAGGAGCCGATCCGCATCGTCGGCGGCATCGCCTGGCAGGCGCGCCGGATGATGGGCTACGGACGAAACCGACACTACAGGAAGGATGAATTGCTCGCCTTCCCGGCGCACCTGCTGGCCGCCGATCGAGCGCTGAAGAGCAGCCGGATTCCCGGCGCGACCGTGCTCGAGTCGCTGGTCGACAAGCTCGTCGGGACGGGCAGCGAGGGAGCCTGACGGGATGCAGCCGGGACACCAACGGATCCTGATCCTCGACTTCGGATCGCAATACACGCAGCTGATCGCACGGCGCGTCCGCGAGCTCGGCGTCTACACCGAGATCCGGCCGTTCGATGCGACCCCCGGAGAGGCGGACGACAATCTGTCGGCGTTGATCCTCTCGGGCGGACCCGATTCGGTCTACGACGAGTCGGCACCCCAGCCGTCGCGGGCGTGGTTCGAGGGGAGCTACCCGATCCTGGGCATCTGCTACGGGATGCAATGGATGATGCACGCCTTCGGCGGCAAGGTCGTCTCGGCAGATCACCGTGAATACGGACCGGCGACCGTGCGTCTCAACGGGACCGACTCGCGGCTGCTGAAGGGGCTGGGGCCGGAAGAGCAGGTCTGGGCGAGTCACGGGGATCGCATCGATGCCGCCGCGCCCGGTTTCGTCACCGTCGCCTCCAGCGAAGCCGCACCGTTCGCCGCCGTCGAGGACGTCGAGCGCAATTGGTACGGCGTCCAGTTCCATCCCGAGGTGGTCCACACGGCCAACGGGACCCAGCTGCTGCGCAACTTCGTGTTCGACATCGCCGGTTGCAGGGGCGACTGGACGATCGCTTCCTTCGTCGAGGAGGCGGTGACGGAGCTTCAGCAACAGGTCGGCGACGAACGCGTCATCTGCGGGCTGTCGGGTGGCGTCGATTCGTCGGTGATGGCGCTGCTGCTGCACCGCGCCCTCGGCGACCGGCTGACCTGCATCTTCGTCAACAACGGCGTGCTGCGCAAGGGCGAGGCCGAGCAGGTGCTCGGCGACTTCCGCGAGCGCTACCACCTCGAGGTCCGCTACGCCGATGCCGCCGCTACGTTCCTCTCGCGGCTCGCCGGCGTCGAGGACCCGGAGCGCAAGCGCAAGATCATCGGCGAGACCTTCATCGAGGTCTTCGAGGAGGAGGCCGAGGCGGTCGGCGACGCGCGATTCCTGGCGCAGGGCACGATCTACCCCGACCGCATCGAGTCGGCCTCGGTCAAGGGGCCGTCGGCGACGATCAAGACGCACCACAACGTCGGCGGGCTGCCGGAGCGGATGCACCTCGAGCTGGTGGAGCCGCTGCGAGACCTGTTCAAGGACGAGGTGCGCCGCGTCGGTCGCGAGCTGGGCCTCGACGAGGCGTTCGTCTCGCGTCACCCGTTCCCCGGCCCGGGACTCGCGGTCCGCATCATCGGCGACGTCACCGCCGAGCGCGTGGCGCTGCTGCAAGAGGCGGACAAGATCTTCATCGACGAGCTTCGGGCGGCGGGCTTGTACGACCGCACCGCGCAGGCGTTCGTCGTGCTGCTCCCGGTCAAGACGGTCGGCGTGATGGGCGATTTCCGCACCTACGAGAACGTCGTCGCGCTTCGCGCCGTCGAGACGACCGACTTCATGACGGCCAACTGGGCCCAGCTCCCGCACGACTTCCTGGCTCGAGTCGCGAGCCGCATCATCAACGAGATCAGCGGGATCAACCGCGTCGTCTACGACATCACCTGCAAGCCGCCCGGCACGATCGAGTGGGAGTAGCCGAACCCTCCACGTAGCGACAGCCCGACTGGACGCCGGTACAGCGTCCACCTTCTCCTCGATCCCCGTCTACCCCGAAAGTTCCCATTTCGACCGTCTCCCGCGTTGGCACGCCTTTGGCTTTACGTGTTGGCGACGATCAACACACCGGGCGAAGCCCCGGCTGGCCAGAGGAGCTGGAACCATGAAGACCAACGATTGGAAACTGATCGCGGCGGTGCTGATCGCGATCCTCGCGGCTTCGATAGCCGAAGCGAGACGACCGGGACAGCGTGACGGAACGGTCAGTCCCGACCAGGAGCGCACTCAAATGATGCAGACGACGCCGATGCAGAAGCCCCGCGTGTTCGATCCCTACCGCGATCGTCGGCACGCGCATCCACGATGCCGAGTGGTCCAAACCGGCGTCTTGCATCGCCGCGGCGTGACGTCCAGTGTGGTCCTGTGTGCCGCCCCCGACCTGAGGAGCCTGCGGCAAATCATCGACCGCGACAGGACACGGCGACCCTGAGCCCTTCCCGACCGGATCGACCCGTGGCGACCTACGGTATGATGACGGTTTCGGGGATCGCGAGGGGTGACGTTGAGGGTGAACAGACGGGTCCGGGCCCCGGGATGGTCGATGCTGTCGGCGTTCTTGCTGGTAGCGGCCTCCCTCGCCGGCGATCAAGGGCTGAATCTCGACGGGTATACCCCGGCCTACGGCTGGACGAAGACCGCGGACCTCGATCTCGGCGGCGAAAGCGTCACGGAATGGCAGCCGCGGTACGAGGAAACCGTCCTTCGTGTCGTCCGGACCACGGGCGACGAGGCCTTCGACCTCCAGACGTACACGACGGATCTCGCCCAGGAGCTCAAACGCGAACGCAAAAGGTTCAAGCTGGAGCGCGAGGGAACCGACAGGATTCACGACCTGACGACCCACGAGCTGATCTGCACGTTCAAGAGCGATGCGCTGCGCAAGATCGTCAAGCACCACGTCGTGGTTTTCATGTCCGGCGGGCAGGTTTATCGTGTCGAACTCACCGCGCCGAAGGATCGCTACGATGCGCATCATTCGGTGCTGCTGAACACCGCGCTGGAGATCGGCAAGCGCCTGGCCGCTTCAACCCCAGTCTCGGTCNNAAGGCGACTAGGACGAGCTCGAGATGACCGAATCCGGAAATCGAGGCCCGTTGGGCTTACGCACGAACGACCCTTGTAGCGATCAGAGCACGAACCCGCTGTGTCGAACGGAACGTCCCATCACCTATGGACTGGTCATCGGGGAAGTCGAGATCCTGGAGGCCGACGAAGACAAGATGTACAAGAAGTGGCTCGTTGGAGAGGAGGTCTACGACGAGCTCGGACTGGCCGGTCAAATTGCAAAGAAACTGGCGCCGCTGCCCTACAGGGCGGGCAAGATCCTCCCGAAGACCGGCCGGCTGATGAAGCGGGACAAGACCGGCAAGAACAAATGGGTCGAAGGGGAGGGGCTGGTCTGCACCAGTTTTGCGTTGGTCTTCGGGGCCTTGTGGTTTGAAGGAGACCCGCAGAAGCAGCTACCGCTACCCATGCAGTTCGATCCCGCCTACGGAGAAAAGAAAGCGAGATCTCCAGCGCCCGTGTACGCGGAAAAGTACGGTGGGTCTGTTGTCAATCCGGTTCCACAACGGCTCNNCCGGGACAGGCTATACGCGGTCGTCAAGTACAAAAAGAACGGGAAACGACAGCATATCTTCTTCCTGATCTATTCGACGCGGCGAATCGACTGGGTGAGCATCGAATCTGCCGGCAAGGGACGCAAGACCGGTGGAACGGGTCCAGGGCCGGGCATCTATGAAGTCACAAAAGCGTCCAAATCGGTTTATAAAGCGTGGGACTGGGGACCCGCAAACAAGCCGGTAGACCCGGATATCGACTTGTGGGAGTACACGGAATGAAGGCTTCTCCGGCCCTGTCGTGGAAACCGAAAACTAAAAATCGCTGTATTAGATAGCTTTTTGCCGATTCGGCAACGTCGTCTCTCCTGACGCGCCCAACTTGCCTCCCAAAAATAAAGGCCTATACATTGACCGTGGGATGGTTTTCAATGCGTCGCGGAGCAGACGCCC
>JABAOE010005222.1_pt3 | contig 21959 bp, 32 predicted proteins | sample 7062141 | NCBI WGS metagenome assembly JABAOE01 (sample SAMN14538627, study PRJNA623070) | marine sediment metagenome | biome: marine biome [ENVO:00000428]; feature: marine pelagic biome [ENVO:01000023]; material: deep marine sediment [ENVO:00002113] | place: India: Gulf of Khambhat ... | reverse complement strand
GGACTATGACGGACGGACATTTAAGCCCCCTGCGCTGCCAAAATGGGCGTATCCGGGGGTATTCGATGAAAAAGTAGTGGGGGAGTCAGATGAACAGTAAAGAGCGTCTGCGCCAATTACGGCGCCTGAGACGGAAGTTACAGAGCACCCAGACCACAGTGGCCTTATTGCACAACGATATTGAGAAGCTGAAGGTCATTATCGCCCTGACGGGGCATGGAGAGAAGCTGGGAAATGTGGAGCAACAAAACACTGCCCGGCTCATTCAAATGTACCACCAATACACGAACCCCACAGTGGGGACTGTGACCAGTGGTCATGTAGCCAGCGGATTTGCCCAGGTAAGAAGTAACGCAACGACAGCCATGGCAAACAACCAGACATCTATGTTGGGTGCTTTTGCCACGTCTGCACTCAACACCAGCAATCTCTATGCAACCGGCTTTATCAAAGGGACAAAAATCAAATGACGACGAAGAAACACGATGACACAAACACTGGGGTTCTATTCAAAAATAACCGTCGCCGGGAAGGCAAACGTGACCCAAAACTGGTTGGCGGCCTGAATCAGATCGTCTGCCCACATTGCGGGGAGAAATCTGACTACTGGGCGAACGGTTGGGTTAATAAAATCGAGCGGGGGGATCGTGCGGGTGAGAATTTAATCAGTTTATCTATTCGGCCGAAACAGGAAGACAAGGCCGAAGATAAGAGTAATGAAACGTCAACGCCAAGACAGGAGGATTTCGACGATGACATTCCTTTCTAAAATGTTCACGGGAGTAAAAGCTATGAACACACATAAACATTATCAGACAGTAGCAGAAGCAGTGAAGGATCTGACTCGAAAAGAAAAGAAGGTTTACGACGCGGTGCCGCCCTATGGTACTGCGCCAATGCGTACCGGCCAGATAGCGGTACTGGCAAATGTTAATCAGCCCAGCACTTCTTCTATTATGACCAAGCTCAGAAAGATTGGCCTGATCAAAAGCATCCGCCTAGATCGTGAGTTTGCTCACCAGAAAACGACCAAGCTGGAACCGCGCGAACCTTTAGTCAAGGTGAAGGGGCGTTCCCGGGTTGGACCACGTTCCAAGATTGCTCTTTCTGAGAAGAACGGCAGCATGGAAGCTCGTCTCTCCGAGATGGCCAAAGTATTGAACAGTGACTTTCTCAGAGAAGTCTCCGTTGAATTGCAGGAACGACGCGCCGTCATCCATGTGATGCAGAATCAAATCAAGAAGGCGGCCGATGCTTTGAGATGAAAATCACCAATAAACATAATTTGCCGGAGCCTTACGTCAAGGCTGCGCAACCTTTTGACCTTGAAAAAAGGCCGGATCTGTTACGAGTCACCACGCTCACTCGTCCGCCTATGATCGCTGCTCTGGAACGAGAGAACTGGAACAAGATCGTAGCGGACGTGACAGACCGGCTTTTTATTCTTGATGGTGAGTCTCGGCATTATGTCTTGCAAGGTTCTTCTGGTGACGCGTTGAGTGAAGTTATCTTGGAAATTGAGATCCTGGGCGCCACTGTGAGGGGCCGGCTGGATCTTCTGGAAAAAAACGGCACCTTGAGCGACTACAAAAAGACCTCTGTTTTTACCGTCAAGAACATGAAGAAGGAAATGCGCCCCGAATACGAAGCCCAACTGAACATGTACGCCTATATGGCAACCCTTATGCGCAAGAACGCCAGTGACGTCAAGCAATACTGGCCGGAAGTCCATCGCCTTCAGATTGTGGCGGAGTCTCGGGATTGGAGACAATCTGAGGCCAAGCGTGATCGCAATTATCCCGACAAGATCGAAGTCATCCGGGTGCCGAAATGGAGTGAGAAAAAAGTCAGGGAGTACATGGAAGAAAGAGTCAGCCTACACATGGCTGCACGTTCTGGTGAGTATGCTACCTGCACGGATGAGGAACGCTGGAAACGTGATGACAAATGGGCCGTCATGTCCAAGGGCAGAAAGAACGCTGTGAAGCTGCATGATAACGAGCAGGATGCAAAGGATCATGTGGACAAGATACGGACTTCTGAGTCCCACTATGTCGAACATCGTCCCGGCGCGTATGTGCGCTGTGATGATTACTGTCATGTCCGTCCCTTCTGTCCGATTTATAAAGTCAAAGAGAAACTGATCGACAGCAAGGAATATGACAGCGGTGCCGAGATACCGTTCTGATATGTTTCTGATACTGGCCATCATTCTACTTTTATTCGGCCAGGTCTGGTGGGCGCTATTCTGTATCGCGCTGTATTTATTATTTGAGAGGTAATGATGGAAGTTGAGCGCATCGGCAATCATCTCTTTGTTTGTCATGGAGATGATGTTGCCCTTGCGACTTCGCTTGGATTCATTGCAGGATTGGGAGCCTGGGGGATTTACCTCCTAGCGCTCTGGTTAATCAAGCACTATGGGAGACGGTTATGAAGAAATTGATACTGGCAGTATTGTTGTTGGTTTCAGGTGCGGCTTATGCTTACAACTGCACGACCACAACCTACACGGTTGGCGGCAAGATCACGACCTGTACGACCTGTTGTGATTCTAACGGCTACTGTACGGTGAACTGTTTTTAAGGGCACAGATCCCGGTAGTTAAGATTATTGCGGGCGATCTGTTCCTTGCCGTCCCTAGACAGTACCGCCTTGTCGGCGTCACTCAGCTTGACCGGAACGAACCAGGAACATTCCGGTGATATAACGGTTGTCCCGCAGCCGCTAAATGAGCTTATCAAGATCAGAGTCAGACAGCTTCTTGATATTAATCTCATTGTTTTTAATGGCCTTAATTGTCTTGAGGGCGGTTTCCTTCGACTTTTGTTCGACCGTTTTCTGGGCGGACCGCTTCCCCCAGAAATAAGCGCCAACCGCAACCAACACTATGGCAACGGTTAGCGCTGCGACAATTTCCATCAGCCAATGCCGTGGCGGATGGCAGCGGCAATACCGGTAGTCCAGACGGCTTCCAGCATTTGCGCTGTATTTATATCACCCACCATCCAGGTAATGATGGCGGTCAATGCGCCCAGTGCAGCAAGCACATAGGTTTTCTTGCCCTTCATATATTCAAACATATCATTTCCTCCTTGCTTGAATTTCAAGCTCACCAGGTAACGCGTACTGGCAACTCATTTCAACAAACGGGACATTTTCAGAAATGAAATTCTGAATAACCCAGGCTTTGTATGTGCCTGAGTTAGCATGTAGATGACATTCAAGTTGTGTATCAAATGTCTTCTTCAGCATTTCATACTGATGCCCATAATTTATGGCACGCACCTCCTTGACCTGCACATCCTTGGGATCCATCGGGTTCATTACAACCAGATATAATACGATGACAAATTTCTTTGCCGTTAGCCCGAGTAATCCCAGATCCATGGTCGCGGCCCCGCGTATTCCTTATCACTGAGACCGTCGATATGGACAAACCTTTCATTGTGATCGCCATGTTGTTTTACGCCCCAACCTCCATAACAACCTACCTTTATCAGTCCAGATCGATACGCGGCCTCGATTAACTCAAAAGCACGATTTCCATATACCCGTATGTCAACAGCTTTCCCGGTGGTATGCGGGCCGTCAGGCCCTGTAGTTGAGACTATCTGATTATAAGCAGAACAGCGGATCGCGGATGATACCGGAAGCGGGAAGTCGAGATACTGGCGAACCTCCACCAGCTTGGTCATAAAGAAAGTATCCATATCATCCGGACCCAAATGACAATTACCGCAATGACAACTCAGTTCCTCTACCGTGAAATGTTCGTATTGACTGGCGGTCATTGTGATCGCCGCAATTTGTCCAATTCGCTCTGTTTAAAGAAACCCGGTTCGGGCAGTGGTTCGGGAGGTGGCTTAAAGTCGATAAGCTCGCCAACACGCAGGAACGCGTTTGCCCAGACACCGGCGTTCTGTGTCTTGATGGCTTTACTCAAGATTTTGACTGCATCCTGGTTGCGAAGCACCTTGGCCAGGATCTTCGGGGTCATCAGCTCGGCGGCCAGCCTGGCGATAAAGGTCTTGTCCCGGGAAGCAACCACACCGGCAGCCCTTGTTGCCATGGTTTGCAGGAAGTTGCCAGAGGCTTCAGAAAGGTTGCGCGTCAGCATGCTGGTGATTTCCAGCCCTTCCCGTATGGTCATTAATTCACCAGTACCCTCAAACATCACTCGCAGTTTTTCCTGGTTATCACCCGTTTTAAGAACCCGGATGAAATCAAATGGCTCATCCGAAATCGCCAGACCGGCCTGTCCGCCTTTGCTTAACCGGGTGGCGTCCGTAATCATCTCCTGGAGAAATTCAGCGCGCAGGGAATCGGAGAACCCTGGATCCGCGTCATCCATGATGCGCATGACGTTCTTTAACTGAGAAGGCTGCATTTTCATGAACTTCTGGATGATGGCCTCTTGCGATTTTGGTACATCACCACCAAATAGCCTGCCGAGTCCAGCGGATTGCAATTCGGTCAGAGGCACACTGTCAGCGGCGTACTGATCCCGGGCAAATTTCAACTTATCGGCTCCCGGCACTTTTGCCGTTATGGCCTCGTCCAGATCCTGCCTTAATGCCCGATAGAGCTTTTTGCCAATAGCACCCTGGGTACCAGGACTCACATCCTTGAGTGCATCGGCCTTGCCACTTAATGTCGCGCCCCAAGTCTCTAGCTCCGCCTGGAATTCCAATGGAGAGGAATGACTGCCTCTGGCCACGACCTTATCTCTCAGCTTTTGCAGTTGGTTCAAGACACGCTCATTCGGTGCGGCTGATAATTGCAGTTTCTGAATTTCATTGTCTATGGCATTAAGGAAGTTATTGGCGGGGATAACCCGGGGTTGCCCTGCCAATGCCCTCGGTACACCTGGTTGCTGTACGGATCTGGCGGCAGCGGTCTGTGCCGCGCGGAAGTTCTTTTCTGCATGTGCTCGCCTAGTCTTGCGAATACCATCGACGGCTCTGTCATACGCGGCCATTACCCTAGCATCAAAAGACAATGCCCCAGGCTGTTCAAATTTGTGCATGACTCGCTGCCAGAACTTGAGTGAGGCAACCCGTTGTTCTTTTTCTATTTCCTGAACCTGTTGCTTGCCCCTCGTACTGCCAGCAACCGTCTGTTCCGCCTGTTTGGCAACAGGTTCAGGGGTGGCTTGAGAAAACTTCAGAGGGACGCCCGTTATCTTTTCAAGGTGCCTGGCATAATCCAGTGCTCCGCTTTTCACCATACCAAGCACGGTGGTTCTCAATCCATTGAGAAAGGCAGGCCAGAGGGCAATGAACATGCCGGGTGGACCACCCAGTAACGCGCCGAGTGTGGCCATATTCTTGCGATTATCCTGACGTACCTGGAAATCAAAAGAATCATCAAATTCCGAGGCAAAGCCGAACGCGCCGAAAATACCTGATTCCACACCGCCCAAAGCCGTTGTCGCAACGAAGCCCGCATTTGCCGGGATGATGGTCTTGGAGAATATAAAGAAAGGCGCCACACGACCGGCCGTCTCGATGAAATCGAACTGAACGTGATCGCCAAATTCATCATTGAAGGCTTCCTTGAATTGCCTGCGTTGCTCGACCGTCATGGCCGTAAATTCATTCGCGGCTCGCTCCCAGCCCGGGTCTCCGGTCATCTGCGCCATCATGTCTAAACCGAATTGGTAAACACCCTCCTTGGTCTGCTGGGCGCCGAATACGAAGGATCTTGCCCGCGCTTCGGCGGTCTTCAGCATCCTGTCTGTGTATTCCAGCAAGGGTGCCGGATCACCGGTTCCTACAGCGCCAGCGATATTGAATAGTAACTCGGCGTTTTCAAGCATGAACGGCGTAGGCTCAAAGCCGGGAGTGTGCGGTTCATCAGTCGAAATGCCCGGTATGGGCGTTTTAATCTTTATTTCTTGCAGCTTTTTGTCAAAAGCGTTTTCTAAAAGCAGCTCGGTACCAACTGGGATATTTTCGCCGGCCCGGCCCTGGGGTTGTGGTCCCCCGCTCGTGACAACGGGTTGCTGTATGTTGCTTGTCGGCTGTGATCCCCCGCTTTCCACAACATCTTGTGGTGTGGCGTCGCGTTGAATCCTCTCATCGAAGAGTTCTTCAAGTGCCATTATGGGGGAGCGCCGGGTTCAGAAAGTCCGAATTCTGCCCGAAGCCGTTTTAATGATTCTTCCCTGGTCATTTTCTCGGCTTGAACCTGTTGGGCATAGAAATCCATGCGTTTATTGAAACGGCGACCGTCTTCCAATNNCTATGAAGAAGGACTCTTTACCGATCTCCATTGCTCTGCCGATTTCCTGCGGCGTCAGACCCTTTTCGAGGAGTAGGAGATAGCGTCCTTCGGCGTTCTCCAGGGTGACAAGAATGTCCTCCATGGCGGCTTTGAACTGGGTTGGCGACTGGAACATGTCGGTCAACTGTTTCTTGATCCGCTTGGCTTCCGCCTCGGACATCTGGGCGCCTGTGATCTCTTTGATGGTGGCGTTCAGGTTGGCATTGACGCGTCGTTCAAATGTCGTGAAATCCTTGAGTAATTCCCTTTGTTCATCAGTCAATTTGAAACCGGCACGTTCCAGGACTGCCAGACCCTTGGCCTTCCATTGTGTCCAGAGTTCCAGATATTCAGGCCGGAACAGTTCCTGGATCTCAAGCATTCGCTGTTTACCGGCGCGGACGTTAAAGACTTTCTCCTCTATGGTCTTTCTACCCGGCTTCGTCAGGGCGCCCTCAACGCCTTCTGTCTGGGTAGAGACCTTGGTTAAGGAAACGATCTGGTTGCCCGGGATCGGGTTGCCATCCAGATCCGTGAATTTGCCATTCTGGTCACGATTCACCTCGATTATTCTGTTATCCACCAGTTTGGCTCTGAAGGCATCGACCTTGGGCGGCGGGGTGCGTTCTGTGGTACCGATCAGATCACCGGTAAATCTATCTCTGATTTCATTCGTACCACCGGCACTCACTATCTCGGTCGTATCAGTGGTCAATAATGTCATGCGGTTCTTTTTGGCGGTATCGACCTCTTTTTGCAGACTGTCAATCTTATCATCCCAGATTTTGATCTGGGCAGCCGCCTTGGCGATCCCCTGCTGTGATTGAAGGCCACGGGTGGCAGTAAAGAAATCCTGTTTCCGCTTTTGCAGTTTTTGGATCTCCGCCTGCTTGTTTGTTATTTCACTTTCGAGTCGAATCTTCTCCGCTGCGAATTGACGCTGGGTCGGGGTAAGCGCCTTTTGGCTGCTCGGGTCATTGGCCTCTTCTATGGCTTTCTGTTGTTCGTTGACTTTTACCGCAGCGCGGGAAATTGTTTGCCGAGCCTGCTGTGGGTCAGCCAGAATGTCCAGTAACTGGCCACCCGAGACATTGGGATTGGCATTGAATTCGGTTCGTAATTCCGCCAGTGTGGAATTGATGGTTTCTTCGTCACCACTTTTCAGCACGTCCATCACGACCTTGGCCGGAGGGGCGCCTGTCTGTTGCTCGAATTCGGCAGCGAAGGAATCAAGGATGGGTTTGCGCATGGTTTTCGGCACCGCTGCTATGGTGTCGAGGTTGCCAAATATGGTTTCGCCAAGCTGGTCGTTTGCGACCGTCTGTCCCTGATTGCCAAATGCGGCCGCTAAGATTTTCATATCATTTCTTTGCTGCATGATAGGTAACAGCGACACCTGGGTATTGATGGCGTTCTGACCCGCCTGCAAGCCTATGGGCACAGACCGTTCAAATGCTCGACCAAAATCTCGTAAAAAAGCCATTAATCTATGCCTGATGAATTAAATATATCCTTGAACGCGTTGACTCCGAATCCGGCTCCGGCACCACCGGCAAAGGCACCGGCCAGTGTGCCAAAGATGGATCCAATGCCACCACCAGCCTGGGCATTGAATTGCTGTGCTTGAAGCTCAAGACTGCGCTGGTTGAGCAGGTGCGATAATGGAGAATTGAAGCCCTGAGCCACGCCTAATGATGCCTGTGTCAGCGGCAGACTCGCCTGGTTGATGCCTGTGGTTCTGCCAATCAGGTTCTGAACCCTGAGATCGTTGGCCTGTTCCCGGGCAAGTCCCAGTTGCTCGGCCAGAGTCAGATCGGCGCGTCGGGCGCCTTCCTTCAATATGTTACTTCTTTCTTTAAACTCCGCCATTTTCTCGATGCCAGGGGTGGATGTCAGTCCGCCCGGACCGAGTTGATCGATGATGAATTGTCGCAGATCTTCCTCCTGCTCTTCCAAATCCCGCAATAATGCAGGATTGATCGGTAACTTCCCAGCCAAAGCCGCCTGGCTTCTCTCCAAAAACTGCGTCTCAATATCCTCCCTCAATGCTTGATTCGGGTCTTCAACGGGTTCAAACCCAATGATCCGGGACGGATCCTCGGGGTCAAATTGTGGGGTGACTCCTGCTGATTCAAACAGGAAAGGTGATAACAGGTTCTGAACGCGCCGGTCTTCAGCCAGCACATCCCGCTGTTGTCTCAGCAATTCTACCTGCTCTTGCTGTAGCGCCCTCTCTTCAGGAGAAGGGGGTGGTACATTTACGTCTCCGCCGCCCATGGTAATGTCCTCTCAAACCATACGTTATGCGTTGTGTCGTCTATCATCCGATAGGCGCCCGAACGCTTAACGATGTCTAGCCATGTTGGTGTCTCTTCTTTGTCTACGAAGAAGAGATATTTCTGTATTTTAAGACATGACAACAGGTTTTCATAGGCTTCGATCATCCTGAGCGTCGGTATGCCTTGATGCTCGGGCTTCATGAAGATGGGGCCGGCCACGACCGCATCATCACGATCCTGGGTTGCCAGGTAGCCTACAATCTTGCCGTCATCTACTGCCACAACTACAGGCCAACCTATACGAATCGGTTGCTCCCATAGATCGATAACCTCCGGTATTTCGTCTTTCTCCGCGAGGCGGTAAATCACAATTTCTTTAATTCTGATCTCAAGGGCTTTGCGTTTTCTTCCATCGTGTTCAGTTTGTCTCTGTCAGCCGGGGTATCCACGCCTAGGCTGATGGCTCGAAGCGCTCGCAAACACGAAATATCATTCTGCCTCAGTTCGTATTTCAGTTCCATCTCCTTGTAAAATTTTACCTTTCCAGGATCCGGCGCCCAGGCAGTACCATTCCATTCATCCATCACATCATCATTCGGCGCCTGATCAACCCAGCCGTCAGGAATAGGACCAAGTTCATCAATTGTCTTGGTGTCCCGAATTTCACCTTCTGGCCTCGGGGCTGTGGAATAAACCGTAGTGCCACGATGATCTTCAACCACGTTCCAGGCATTATCAGTAAATACGGCTTTCTCGTTTGCCTTGACCGTGGGCGGCGCAATGGTGGTAGCGCATGCCGGAATCAGGAACCTGCCCTTCTCTTTCGGATCAGGGCGTGCATTACTTTCGCCACAAAATTCTCGTGTCGTCCTTTTGTAATGATATATTTTCATGATCTGCTCTAGTATTTAATGATAATCATTCGATATGTGTTCAACGGCCGGGTTTCGTTGCCACCGGTAGCGCCCGTGGTAGAACTGGCATTTCCGGTCTGATCCGCAGCCTGCGCATCACGCGCGCCGCTCGAGTTGGTGGTGTAGCTATGGTCGTGTGATTTCAACTCATCAGCCTGTAACGTACCCACATTGTCGCCTGTGGTACCGTCACCACGGTCTGTACGGGATGCGGCATCTGGATCATTCCCGGCGGTATTATCGAAACCACGGATAAAACGCCCTCTCGCATCCGGCAGATTAAACGTGGTGGTGCCATTGCCATTCCCATAGTCCACATCAAGAACAGCAAATAAATCAGCGTATGTGGTACGGTTGATTTCAGATCCATCTTCTTCTAGGAAGCCAGCAGGAACCGTCGCCGTTGCCCACATAACCTCTGACCCTACCGGGATAGATACATTCAGGCCATTAACAATAGAGCTGACAAACTTCTCATCAGAAGAAGCCCTGCCTAGGAATCGTTTGCTCATGCCGTTGCTGTCCTATTTACATATCCGGCAACATTGATCTGATTGGACGCTGATGCAAATGCCCGTACCGCCAGACCACCGTTCAGAAACATACCAGAAGATACGATAATGTAACCTGATTGCGCTGGTACTGAATACAACATCTGATCGGAGGATGCTGTGCCGCCCCATCTCAATGTCACCTGACAAGTTGTGGTTTCGGTGTTGGTCATCCACAGCCAGATTTCATCGCCATTATCTGCGCCGGTTGCAGATGCCGCCGTATGGATCAGGGTGCCGCCCGAAGTGGTTGCTCCGGATATACGGAACGGCCGACCGTTCGTCGATCCTGTTAATATAACTTTTGAATGAACCGCCATAATTGTATACCTCTATGTAAAGAGTTCTGTCCTCACCTGTTCATTGGTATCTTCATACCAATACTGTGTCCCTTTCATGCGATTGATCATATATCGCAATCTTTCCAGTTCTCCTGCCAGCGAAGTTGGCTGGGACTCACTGCCCACACCGCCCGGTGATGTCTGCGTCTGCATCTCGGTAGTGTTGGTAGAATAATCATCCATCTGCGCAGGCACATGATTATCAATGTGATTTTGGTGATCTGTGTTATAGATCGCCGCCGTCAGGGTCAGCCCAGATGCCCTTGTCGTATGTGAATATAAACCAGCCATCTATCAATTCTCCCGTGTCATTTGCGGTCTCATCGAGGCAGGCATATCGCGCCTGGTAAATGGCCGCTTGTTGACAGGCANNACAGGCACTCGTTTCTGCATTGCCTTCACGAACGCACTGTTTTTAACGCCATACATCTTCTCTTCCTTTTCCCATTGATCCACATCTAATAAATATACCAGCTCCGCCTCTTCGTCTGTCAGATTATAGCCACACTTTCTGCACAAACAGGTTTCATGGTTTGTACCATCGTTCATAATGATTGTGATCTCAGTATATGCCGATGTTTCGACTGTCTGCATCCTGCCGTTGACTATCTGATTCACCCTGAGCGGGGTACCGTCCAGTTTACAAAAGACTTCTCCGGTATTCATATCCACATATTCCGGCCGCAATTTGGGTCTCTGCACCCTGTCTATTGCCTCTGTCTTTCTAACCGGCCAGGCCAGACCCTTCCTTCGAGCAATTTCTGATCTACTAAGCATCAGAGTTTGGTATTCCCTGGTGTAAAGTGCAAAAACATCTTTGCAACCGAGAAATCCTGGGCAGCACCAGAATTCGATCCCTTGATTGAAAATCTGCGACCACTGCCATGTATGCGCCGTTTGGTATTAACGATATAAGAACCGCCTAATGTGTCTGTATCCAGCACAAAAGAGCCAAGCGCCGCGCCGCCAGAACCCATATTGAACGTCACCGTCTCATGTGAAACACCGTCCCAGTAAGTCGTTACATTCAGATCCCAGTTACCTATGGGTTCAACCACCAGTTCCAGCCATTTGCCGTTCTTGCGGATGGTGCTAAATGAAGGATCCAGATGACTAAGATCGGTGAATGATGTCTGGAATTCTCCTGTATAACCAACGCCGTCTTTCGATTTTGTGTCCTGATCAAGCAACCAGACAAAACCTGCATNNTCATCGCCACAAATGAGTCTTTGAACATTGTCGGAATCCGTCCTTTGCCACAGGGACGGGCAGGTATCTTTAGACGATGAACGGAATCTGATAATACCTCTCTGGTTAAAATCAAGCACCAGCCTTGTGTTGTTGACTGTGGCACCGAGGCTGGGCAGTCCAATGTGCAGTTCTTTTTTGGCAACATAATATTCAAATACTGCTCTATCTATAGCGCCCGCATTGATGTTATCTCTTATCCACTGATCCATCTCCTGTTCATCAGAGATCTTCGAGGTGCCCTTGCTGGTCTCGGTAATAACCGATACCGCATGAATATTACCTGCGGGTGACATGACCAGGATGTCATCATCTATCGTGGCGTATGCCCGATTACCGGCGCATCCGATCTGATCATTGAGTTTGTCAACACGCCAGTTGGTGCTGGTCGGGTCTGTCGTATCGACGATATAAATACCTTTCGGGAATTTAAAGCAGACGATGAAGCCCTTGAATGAGACAGCGCCCACCAGTTTTTCACCTTCGCCAGGATAGATGGCAATGCTGCCATTTGTGAAATCTTCGTGATCCGTTGTCGATGTGTAATAGAGTCGATGTGGATCGTTGGCATTACCGCCGGCCCATAACCGGTTTTTGTGTGCCACTCCGAAAGACGGCTGGTTGGTGCCTGACCAATCCGTAGCCGGTGTGGCCACATCGCCGGTCGTGGCGCCATCGGCTGCCAGCACCTGAACTGCATTTTCTTCAGTAAAGATAAATAACTTGCGATCATTGGCGGCTGCTTCTTTGCCGCCTTCAACAAAGACCGGCATTACCGATCCACCACCTGCGGTCACATCAAGACTTGATTTCAGGGTGACTGTAAAATCACCGCCGCCAGTATCTTTGAGAAGATCCCCGTCGCTTGTCAGCACAACCATGCGCTGTGTGGCAGCATCCGGATGCCAGTCCCAACCGCCAAGAACAGTCGGGGCACTGGTGATCGCCGTGGAATTGTATTTTGTGGAGCCGCCTTCCTTGGACAAGGAGCCTTCTGCATAACTGACATTATTTGCCAGTATCAGAGAAGTGACCGGGATCTGTGTCTGGTTCCTGGAACCATTCAACCCGGTCTGACCCAGAGGGAGTTCAGCAACTAACATGTTGGCCGTCATGGGAATATAATCCCCTGGGTGTCGGAACGAACGATACGGGTATTGACATCACGTTGTCGTGTCTTGATCTTGCCCATATCACCCATGCCTACAAACTTGCGGTCATGCTCGTATGCCATGGCCTTGATGGTAGATTTCACCTGAAGCGCAATAATGGCGGCCTTGTCTATCTCTTCCTTGTCCATCAAAAGCTGGTAACAGGTCATGTCGGCCAGTACCTGGCGGTATTGCAGCGGCACTGCCGGTTCTTCTGAACCGCTGTCCGTCAGTGCGGTCGGGCGTTTGATGTAATCATAATCCACACGGATATAGTCGCCATCCAGGTCTCCGCCCTTGTTAAAGCGCACCGTATCCTCATCGACCATGGCGAATTTCGTTGGCACACCGCTTTCTATGAGCGCCAGTGGATGATCCATTTCCATCTTGCGCATGGGCAAACCCTCAATGAAATAGATGCCGCTCTGGTAGGCTTGCATTGGTGAAATCATGCGCGAGACATCGGAGGCCAGATCGTATTCGAGCTTGTAACATTTGTAATTGCTGGCACTCTTATCATCGCCGGTATAGACCGTATCCAGAGTCGCGGAAGCGTTGCTGCCACCATGCGTTGAAATCTTGAAAATATCCGACACACCACCCTCGACCTTGAAGTAATAACCGGCCAGATCCGTGGTCGTGCTGGCATCCGAGAAGGTAATGCTGGCGTTGTTCTGTGTGACAGTCACGGTATTGCTTTCGGTATCACTTGTGACCATGGGTTGCAGTACAAGTGAGGCTTCTGTCCTGAGCCACCACCAGTCACGATGAAGCTCGGGCACAAACTCCGTGCCGCCTAGGCACAGTGACTGATATGCCCGATTTAGATAATTGAGTGCCTTACTATCGAGATCCGATGTGCCATCCGACAGTTCCGAGGCGCGATGCAAGGCATCATTGATTAGATCTGAACTGTACTGATAATTGGCCATTAGTTTCTCCTGCGCCGCCTAAACAAAGGTATGTATTCACCAAAAAGTGAAGCCTCTGGTTCGCCTTCAAACCATACGCCGTCTCCCCAGACGGTGAAGGCCCATACTCCTGATTTCCAGACGCCATCAATTTCAAGGCTCATTAGACATTAAACGGCGTTGCCGAACCGTCTCCTGTGATAGTGACATCATTAATGGATTGAATATTTGAATCCACCTGGTTGGCAACTGTAAATGTCAGTTTGTCGGTTTGTACTTTTATGGCATCCACCACGGTATCTACTGTTATAACGTCGGCTGCGATGTTGGTTCCGGCCGCATCCGTTATGAGTGCATCATACATCGTTTCTGTGTTCGCCCCTGGATCGCCAATAGCCTGTCCGAATGTGCCGCCGGTTTGGTGAGCGGTCGCATCCTCATCCCACACAGCATCTGAGATGTTGGTGAGGTTGACCGCCCCATCCTGGCTGAGGGAGGTCGTCGTGCCATTGTCCGTGATGCTGCAATTCCCTCTGACCGTCAGGGTGAGGCTGGTGCAACTTGCCGCCACCTGGATCTGACCATCAGACTCATAGGACATGGCGGTTGTTCCCACGGCATTGAGAACCTGGACACCTCCGCTGTAGTGACGCCAGTTGATATTGACATTGGCCACATTGTTGATGTCCAGGTTCGGGGTGCCGTTTCCTGCCACCGCACTGTAACAGTTGCTCCAGAAATAGTTTCCTGCCTCTCCCACGGTCTGCGTGTTGGCAATGGCAGAATCAATCGTGTGTGTGTCACCAGGAAGGGTACAGGCGTTCATGATGCAGCGGATGAAATACTGGGCGTCGCTGGTGTTGGTGCCTATGCCTGAGACCGTGGCCCCAATAATTGTGGAGCCGTCAATGTTCTGACCACCCAGAGCCAGGGTCCAGCTATCACCCTCGAAAAGCTGGTTCTGTTGGGAGGCGGCAAAGGTGATGCTGGAGCCGGGGGCTACCTTGAAACGGGTAATGCCCAGAGCCGTGGCAAGGGTGTTGGCATCTGCAATGTTATCAACAGGGTTATCAGACGTGCCGTCTTCATAGTTTGTGGGTGAGGCTGGGTTGGCTCCATTAACCGTGTCGATCCAAATGTAGCCACCATACACCCCAGCGCTTTCCTGCAAGGTGCGGAGACGGCGACCTGCGGAGTTGGCATTGTTGTGACTTGCCCCGGTAAGCTCCTCATCCCACACGGCATCTGAGATGGTGGTGTCATTGGCTGCACTGTCATCAATGATCACACCAGCCGCGCCTGTAATGATGTCCAGGTCATTCTGGGCGGTTGTCTGGGCGGCAGCAGTAGCAAGGGCTGTCAGGTGATCACCCGTACCTCCTGCCTCGGTAAGATTGGTGCCGTCTGCTATGTGATCCCGTAGTGCCTGGAGGGATTCTGTCGTGTTTACGAAGGTATCCCAATCCGCAGTAGCACCACTTGCCACCATCTTGGCTATGATCGAATTGTCGGTTACGTCTGCCCCAACTACCGCTGCTGAAACAAGATGATCCAGGCCAAGTGCCACTAGACCATCATTGACCTCAGACTGCACCTCCGCATCCCATGCAGCGTTCCAGGGTACCGCAGTCAATCCGGCACCAGCAGCCCCAATCTCACCCGTGTCTGTCCTGATCTCATCGACTTGGTTGGCCATCTTGCCAGCAGTCGCTTCATCAAGCTCAGATAGACGGGCCTCAGTGCAAACTGACGCAAGAGCCGCTGAATCCGTACCGCGCATATCCGTGTTTGTCGTACAAGTTCCTATTGTTGAATTGGACTTGTTATATCCGGTTCCGTCATAGTCAAGCTCAAGATTATTAGCCGCAGTCGCATCACCGGATACCGCAGTTACATCAGCCGTTACCTGATTGGTCACAGCAGTCGCCGTATCTACCAGATTTATACTCGTAGCCGATAAATCAACACTTGTCGTAGGATTCTCCACGTTGCCCCAGTCAATACCGGCGGCGCCGGTCGTGGTGACATCCAGGGTATTGCCTGCCGTGATCTTCGGCCGGTAAAGCTCAATCGTCCTGGTCACAGGCGCCATGGCGGCCTGGGTGATATGAAACACCATTTCCTCGGAGTCGTTACCAGAGCCTATGGTCATGTCCTCATCCAGCAATAACTCATACACACCTGGCATATTGGTGGTGTCAGTTTCATTAATGGTCGGTGTTGTCATGGCAGCCGCCGCAGCGCCATTACGGGAGCGATATACCGTAAAGCTCGTTAATCCTGTCTCCCGGGTAGAGAGATCGGTCGAGTCAACAGCCACAAAATAAATATATTGATCGGTGACTCCGGAAGGGATCCTCATGCGCTAATACCTTTTTCTATCGTGTGCAATGTTTGTGGCACGGCAGACCCGCCCGGGTCTCCTATTCCTTCCGGGATATGATGCAGTCCGTTCGTGCTTTTAACTGCAACGGCGGCAGAACCGCGATAGGCAACGCCCGACGCCACGGTCTTGTCACTGACAACCGTTGTCCAGCCAGCGGTCGTGCTGCTACTGGCTGATTGGTGTCCTGATCCAAAGGAATCATGAGCCGGATTGACGTTGTAATCTTCAGTACCTGGTGAATCCATGGTCGAGGTAGCCCGATCCTCAATAAAGTGACAACAGAAGATAGTATCGTCTGAGCCTGCCAAGGACAGGGTGACAGTGGGATTAGCAGTTGATCCCGAGAACGTCCCGGTATCGACCACGGCGGTAGTATTGTCTACATCCTTCAGGGCATAGACACAGGCGCCTAATACATGCCCTGTTGAGTTAAGCCCGGCGCTGATAATGACCCGGACTGTGAAGGTGCCTGATGGCGGGTCGGCCACATCCCAAAACTCGGTATGACCATCATCCTGAATAGATACTGGTGTATTCGCCACCTGGGATAAGGCGGTTTCATCTGCGCCTCCTGGATCAATGGTGACACTGCTGACGGTTTCGGCATTGTCGTCGTTGTAACCAATGGCGACCAGGGCGCGCCGGTTCGTGCCCGAGAACGCACAGCCCGTTACATCGAGTGGATTAGTGGCATCACCCTGACCAGAACCATTGACTTGCCCACCCGTCGAGGAATGAATGGTAGGTTCGGCCATAACTTACATCAAAGGGCAGAGATTCGACCCTTCATGCCTTCTATCTGTGTTTGGAGTGAACTGTGTTGGCGTTCCAGTTCGGTGACTTCCTTTTCAAGAGCGGCCTTCTTGCCTTCCAGTTCGCTGATATTGGCTTCCGCCTCGGCCTTGACCGTTTCGTGCTGTCCTTTCAGCTCATTCAGCTTCTCTGTGTATTTTTCCTGAAGTTTCTCTATTTCGCTGTTCTTCTGATCGGTGGCCGCCTTGATGTCCTGGCGTAACTTCTCTCTGGCCTTCTCTGCCTTTTCTGCCTCCGCATCGAAATCCGCTTGGAGTTTTTCCTTGCTCCTCTCAAGTTCGCCGCACTCTCTTTCTAACTGGCGTTTACGACCCTCCGCCTGATTGACGGCTTCCAGCGCATTATCCATCCCTTCCAATGCTTTAAAGGTATTGGATAATTGTTTTAGAGTGTTTAATGCCTGACTGGTGTTTGCTTGATCCGTCATGAGTCAGCCCTCGAAACCATATAGAGTGTGTAAGATACTGAACCCGCGCCGCCGGTCGAGGTTGGACGTACAAACCGTGTGTTTTCCAGAACGGCCTCGATGGTACCGGTAACTGTCAGTGTAAGGGCGTTGCCTTGTGGATCGTTAAGAGTGCCCCAGGGACCTGTGGCGGTGTTATTGGAGCCTTGAAGTGTGACGCCACCACCATCCAGCGTGCCAGAGACAAAAATGGTCTTATCGGGCAGGCGTGAAGCGCTTTCCGCGCCACCGACATCACCCGAGGTTAAGGTGCTCCAGGTAGTCTGATATACGCCCCTACCTATCCATTCGCCTGTTGGTGCTACTGTCGCCATCGTTCTCTACCTCATCTTTCTTTGCTGCCCGGCGGCGTTTACGAGTGGGTTTTGGTTTCTCTTCGACCGCCTGCAACTTGTTAGCCCAGCCCAGTTCTTCCAGTACCTTGGAATTCATGTCTTTTATCTTCTCGATAACCCATTGTGGTGCGGGGGTGATTTCCTTGCCATTCATGCCCCAGCATTTACCGCCGCGCAGTAAAACCTTCGGCACCTCTTCATCTTTCTCACCATTGTTCAGATAGGCATACGGCGTGACCTTCTGAAGATGGGCAATGCGTTGGCCTGGAACTTTCGCGTAATGATGTACTTTCGTGTCAAAACCCATTATTTACTCTCCAATATCAAATCTGAACAATCGTCTGCCTGTTCGTGCGCTGGCTCCTTGACCTTTCTCCTTCGCATCTGAGTGTCCTTTTTGTCCTTTTTCTGCTGTGCCTTTATGGCCTCGAACGCCTCCATTGAGGCCGGTTTGTAGGCGTGTGTCGCCAGAACATCGGCCTGTTGTGGCGTCAAGGCAGGAATCGCGCGCTTCTTCTTCAACGATTCCTGAACCTCTTGCGGGTTGTAATCATACCCATACACGGGGCGACCCACTGTCTTGTCTTCACGCATATCAACCATGTTGGAATCCAGCAAGGTCGATGTGTTCGGGATCTTGAAATTAATCCCGCGCTCCTTGGCCATGCCCAGGAGATACGACGCACCTCCGATCCCGTGTTCCATTACATTGCCGTGCGGATACCAGAAGTCACAGCCGTAAATCCATAATTCCTCGACTTTGATATGTATAGCATAGGCTATGGCGTAAGCCACAGTCGTCGTAAACAGATCGTCCTGGATGTCATTTAACACCGCATCTATTGGATACTCAATGGATGTAGGGTAATCGGGGTAGGCGCGGCAGGTCATGATCGGGGCATCTATTCTGGCCAGTTCATGCGTCCACTCTGGAAAGCGTTTTTCCAGCCTACGCAGATCATCCATCATCCATACCTTGTCGCATCGAATGGATCGAGCGGCGGTATTGATACCCCAGACCTCATCCACTTTATGGGGCGTCCCCTTGCGCGAGCGCTCGGTAATAAACTCGTGCAAGGATGGCCCTAGCCCTATTAATGCGACAGTTTGAGGGCGCGATTCGAGCGCCGTCTCAAACATGTATTACCATCCCACAGCCTCCACATACAGCGTGATCTGGGCACCAGAAATCGAGCCAGACGCTGTGGTGGCCAGCTCGATCAGATCGCCGGTGGTACCGGATGACAGACCTTGCTGTTGATAAATCCGGATGGTGTTGGCGGACGCAGAATATTTACATATCCGAGCTTGCGTGGAGCCATCATCGTATATCCGGATGTAATCCAGGTTACGCCTCAGACTATAATCCGAGGCAGTCGTGGGGATTGGAACACCACCCGACGGGTAAGTGCCAACAGTCGCCAGTGCCATGGAACACCGATGGATCCGGTGCTTGTGGCTCTTGCGCTCTTCAATCAAAGTGATGGTCCAGTCACCAGATGTCAATGCAGCCATATCACACCTCCAATTAGGTTGAGGCGATCATCAGCGTGTTATTGCCCGGGGTCTCCCAATGGGGTTCCACATAAATCCATGGTTGGACAAGAACAGCACCGGTAGCGCCTGTGGTGATATGAACATGCACTTCGTCCCCTGGCAAGATTTCTTTATTCAGGCCGCCCTTATACAGCACCGTACCCGAACCGGCAGACGATGTGCCTGCATTGATGGTTGCGATTGCGGTGGAGGTTGAAGCCAAAGAAATCCGGCGGTTGTTGAACGCACAGACCAGGGCGTTACCAAACGTCAGAGTAGACGTGTTGGAAAGCCCGACAGCGCGTACCACATAAGGGACAAAACCCGGTGTCCACTTATAGCCTACAACGCCCGAAGTCGAGCCATCCAGACCAGACGTGGATAAGACCACCGTAAATTTGCCATGTGCATAAGCCATTTTTGCTTACCTCTCGTGTTAAAGCCCGCCCCTAAGGGCGCTACCGCCTCCGTAGAGACTGATCGGGGCGGCAAAACCCCGATCAACAGGTAGTATGAGTAATATCAGGTTGAACCGACGTGTACGACTCTAGCCTGACCCGCGTTACCCGTATCCCAGATAATGCCGAACTCCAGGATGCCATACCAGGCAACGCCTTTGCTTCGACCGTAATCCTGCGGCATGCCAGCTCGCAGTTCCGGTGTCAGCACCTCTGCCATGGCGACCGAATCTTGACCGAAGAAGACAGATTCGCCCAAAACAGAGTTGGTACCGACCTGACCCAGCGCGTCGTTGTGATTGGTTTCAATCATCCGGATACGCTCGATTCGACCCACCTCGTTGTTGAACTTGGCGGAGGGGTCGGTATATTTGTGCCACTCTTCCCAGTCCGGATCACGTTTGATACCACGCATACCCAGCGTTCTGACAATGCCGACATAATCGTCGTTTGCCAGAGGCGGGACATAAAGAGTATCGAACATGTAGTCGCGGATTTCTTCCAGATGATAGACGTTCAGGTTGGCGGTTGAAGCCCCACCGAACGAACCAGTGGTGGTGAAGGTACCAGCGGCAACACCTGTGATTTGATATTTTACCTGAGCGGCCTTGAAGGCAGCGGCGGCCTTGGTGTCGAGGGCCAGCGTCATCTGACGCCTTAGCTCGGACTGCACACTATTTTCAAGGTCATACCAGGTCAAATCTTCGGAGAGGCTGGTGTAGGGAACGGCACGGCCTACTTCGGTCACGGTGATCGACCTGGAAGTCATTGCATAGTCGTCTTCCGGTATGCGTTCGCCCTCGGTCAAATCCGGATTGGTAGGCTCACCTATTGCGGTGATGCGTGTCAAAAGCACGGATTCACCCATCTTCTTGCCAAAGCTGGAGATGGGGGTTACGTGATCCATAAATACCGACATTTCAACAGCCGCCGTATACAGATCGCGTGATAACGCGTGGTTTTTGAACGCACCAGTCTCGGTATTAAACTGCCACTGATATTGTGCCATGGTGCTCTACCTCTTATGTTAGCCCACTTTTAATCCCGCTGCCTTGCGTCTGGCCTCTTTCCTGGCTTTGATCAGATCGGTAAGCGATTCCGGAGATTTCGACTTCTGATCCGGTTTCTCTTTACCTCCCTGTTTTCCGCTCGGATTTGATGGCCCTTCCGTAACGGCTCGGGAATTCTGCTGAGTATTGTCGTTATCTTTGAATTTGTCAACATAACCCAGGATTTCTTTTCTTGTCTCATCGGCAAGCAAATCAATAACTTCTTCCTGGGTTTTTCTCTGCCAGGCGTTCCAGTTCTTCTGTAGGACATAGTTGGCGAGCGGTTGTGACTCCTTCAGATCCTCATGGCGCCGTTTCCACTCTGACCAGAAGTTCTGAAGTGCCTGATTTTGCTGCTGAATTTTGAGATCTTCCTCATATTTCTTGGTCAGCTTTGTCTCGACATCCTCGATGATTTTTTGGCCAAAAGCCTGCAACGTACCATCTGGATCCTCAAACAACTTGTCAGCGTAGCTGTAAGTTTTTTCGTTTCCGGTGTTGGCTTGGCTTGACTGTTGGGACTGCATTTTTTTGAGGTCTTCAATTTCTTGCATTAGCCTCGCTGTCTGTAGATCACGGTTATCGTCGTATTTTTTGGCCAGATCGGCCTCATACTGTCTCATGGCTTCTGCCATCTCTTTATTAACCGTGTATTTTTGACCGGCAACGGTGACTTCGGCCAGGTCATCGCCAGATCCACTTTTTTCGTTGGTTTGCTGGCCTCCGCCCGTGCGCTTTTCAAACTCTTCCGGGGTTTCTCCGTCTCGAATCCCCTCTAATCCTTTGTTTTCACTCATTTACATTCACCTCTACAATTCCGGCTTTTACTTCACGGTTGATGGAGTCCAGGATGTGTTTATGCTCTGAAAACACACCGATGGCCGCCCATATATGCTTTTCTTCCAATCTGTCCGCCCGATAATCGGCGATCAGGCGCTGCATAAAGTCGTGCTGGCGCAACTGAATCAACTCGGCCATGGCGTTATGCAATGCCCTAGCGCGAGAGGCAATTAATAGCTGGTCTTCCGGGCTATTTGCCATTATTTCGTCTCAATACGTTGTCAGGTGTGATGATCTTGTTCACATTTCGACCCACAGGGCCTCTTCCTTCCAGTATCCGCAGATCTTCTACCATCTGAACCATCACTAAGCCCAGGTTTTCAGTCGCTTTTTCGACAAATTCCGTCCTTTTTTTGACATCGGTAATGGTTTTCTTGTTGTGATCGAACCATTTGGCAAAATCAAGGAGTTGTT
>JABAOE010001073.1_pt1 | contig 21993 bp, 21 predicted proteins | sample 7062141 | NCBI WGS metagenome assembly JABAOE01 (sample SAMN14538627, study PRJNA623070) | marine sediment metagenome | biome: marine biome [ENVO:00000428]; feature: marine pelagic biome [ENVO:01000023]; material: deep marine sediment [ENVO:00002113] | place: India: Gulf of Khambhat ... | reverse complement strand
CGAAACCAAACTGGTCCAGTTCCTGAATACGCTGCCATTGGGTGTAGTCGTTCATGGTCTGGACACGAAGCCACACTATGTGAATCAGCATGCCATGGAGATGCTCGGCATGTCCCCTGCCAGGGCACGTGGCGTGGGTGCTGAATACTCACTGAACCTCGAAGACGGCCTTCGAGATTTTCCGATTTACCATGCCGAAAGCGGAGAGGCTTTTGGAAACGACGAGATTCCGATTGTCCGAGCATTGAAAGGTGAGCGTGTCCGGGAGCAACACCTCGAACTAGCCAGCCCGGATCAGCGGATCCCGCTCGAAGTTCTCTCCAGTCCAATATTTGATGAGCAGGGGCAAGTTCGATACGCAGTTACCGCTTTCCAAGATATCAGCGACCGTGTGAGACTGGAAGAAGCTCTGAACGGGATCTATGAATTGGGGCGAGATCTTGCGCTAATCCGTGACGAAGATGCCATCGGCCAGCGTGTCGTAGAAGAAGCGCACCATCTGCTCGATTTTGAGTTGGCTGGATTTGGGCTGGCGGATGAGCCCAATTGTCAATTGATCTACAGCTACAGCATACTGGGAACTGATGAGCAGGAGATGGAACTGCGCCTGCCGCTGGACGGAAGAAGCCCGCAAAGCATCAGTGCTCAGGTATACCGCACCGGACAAGGCATGAACGTCCCGGATGTCTCAATCGAACCACTCTACTACCTTGAGACAGTCGACTGGGATGGACGATCCGAATTATGCGTACCGATCCGCGTCGGCGATCGCGTCCTGGGCGTTCTCAACGCCGAGAGCCGGCAGCTGGACCGTTTCAGCCCAGACGATGAGCGGCTGCTGCAGGCGCTGGCAGATCAGTGCGGCGTAGCCGTCGAAAACGCTCGGTTGTACAGCCAACTTCAACAGCGGCTCAAAGAGCAGACCGCGCTTCAGAACGCAGTATCTTCGATCTCCTCCACGATTGAACTGGACACCGTGCTGGAAGAAATCGCGAGCCGACTCGCAGAAGCGATCGACGCCACCAGCGCCTTCATCTGTGCTTTCGACCAGCAGCGCATGACCTCGGAAGTGATTGCACATTACGCTGGTTCACGTGCGAATGACAATGAACGGTATTCCGCCCCTGAGGGTCCATATTCACTTCCCGAGAACTATCCAGGAACACTGCAAAAATTGGAGCGAAACCAGCCGGCTGTTTCACATATCGACGATTCAGAGTTGCCAGAAGCTCAACGCAGGCACTACATGGACTTCAACGTGCAGACCTCGCTTTTCATTCCGATGAGCGTTGGGGGACGGCTCGTGGCCTACGCAGATCTCTGGGACAGCGAGCGGAGGAGGGAGTTCACGGCCCAGGAGATTGCGCTTTGTGAAGGAATCGCACTGCAGGCGGCTGTGGCAATCGAGAATGCCCGCCTCTACCGGAAAGCACAGGACGAATTGGTAGAGCGGCGCCGGATAGAGCGTCAGCTTCAACAGTATCAAGAGGAACTGGAGGAACTTGTTCTCGAGCGAACGGCGAAGCTCAGTGAGGCAGGCGAACGCTTGGCGACGCTCAACGACGCCAGCCATTTCCTTGCGGTCGCCAGCGTAAATATGGATCAGGTGCACCGCACGATTCATCAGGCTGCTTCATGGCTGATGTCTGCGGAGTTGTTTCGCATCACCAAGGTTGACCACGAGGCCGGTGTCGCTGAGGATGTGTATGTAGCAGGTGAAGAAGAACCCGTTGTCGGATCCCCCTATCCGCTGGCCGGTTCGCTGGTGGAATATATGTTTCAGCGGGGCCAATCGCTCCGGATCGACGATATTCGCCTATCGAGTGGAAGGAATTCACCCATCAAACAGTACCTTGACCCGGAGACCCGATCCGCAATGGTTGTTCTGCTTCCGGGCGCGGAGCGCGATGTGGGAATTCTGCTGGCCCAATGTAAATCCGGTGAATCGTATTCTGAGGAAGACGAAAAGAGTCTCGAGATGCTGGCTGCGCACGCTGCGACAGCGATCGAAAACGCAGAGCTCTATCAAGTTGCCCAGCGGGCTGCGGCTGACCAGGAGCGGCAGCGACTGGCGCGTCATCTACACGACTCGGTAACCCAATCACTGTACAGCCTCACGCTGATGACGAATGGTTGGGCAGCGATGTCTGAAAAAGGTGAACTGCAAGATCCGGCTGATTCGTTTCGGCAGCTGGAAGGGCTAGGCGTTCAAGCCTTGAGCGAGATGCGGCTGCTCATTCATCAGCTTCGCCCGCCCGTTCTGGATGAAACCGGGCTGGTGGGTGCGCTGCAGGACAGGCTGGAGGCAGTGGAACACCGCGTGGGCCTCGAAACCAAACTGGAGACCGCCGGGAACCTCGACAGGATACCCAAGCAAATCGAAGAAGAACTCTTCCACATCACCCAGGAGGCACTCAACAATGCTCTGCGGCATGCGGAGGCCTCGAACATCTGGGTTCGCATCGAGGTGGAAAACGGTTCGGCTCGCCTGGCAGTCAGGGACAACGGGGGTGGCTTTGATCCCGATCGTGTCAACGGCGGGCTCGGTCTGACTTCAATGCGTGAGCGGGCTGAAAGCGTCGGTGGTGAGTTTGCACTGAATACTGGAAGCGGCAGAGGAACAGTGGTAGAAGTATCACTCGACCTGAAATAGCCTGGAAAAGGAGCATACATGTCGGACACCATTCGCGTCGCCATTGCCGACGATCACCCGATTGTCCGCCAAGGACTGGGTGTGGCGCTTGGAGCCCAGGACGATATCGAACTAGTGGGTGAAGCATCCAATGGGGACGAGGCGGTCGAGCTGGCCAAGGCGGTGCGTCCGGATGTCATGATCATGGACCTGCAAATGCCGGTAAAGGACGGTATTGCAGCAATTGAAGAGATCACCCAGGATAATGAGCAGGCCTGCATTCTGGTGCTCACCAGTTTTCCGGAAGACAAATACGTCTTCAGTGCGATCAAGGCTGGGGCGATGGGCTTTATGCTGAAAGAAGCGCCCCCGGAGGAACTGCTTGCATCCATCCGGACGGTGTACAGCGGAGAAGCTGCCCTGCACCCGGTCATTGCCCGCAAGCTGATCCAGGAGGTCAAGATCCCCACCGAAACTCAGTCATCGCTCGACCCGCTGACGCCACGTGAAATGGATGTCTTGAGATGTCTGGCGCGTGGCCTTTCGAATCGCGAGATTGCGGATGAGCTTACGGTATCGGTGAGAACGGTCACGACTCACATGCGGAACATCCTGGATAAACTGCATGTCTCCAACCGGACTCAGGCCGCGCTGTACGCGCTGGAGCATGGTGTTCGACCCAAGTAACTGAGATCCCTCCTCCGCATTTCTGCTTAGCTGATTAGCGCAGAGTCGGACTTCCTCAATCGGCAACCAAATTTACGCAAGCCCTGTGATGCCAAGTGCGATATTTCATGGCATTTTGATATCGTGCGGAATTCAGCCTCCCCCGACAGCGGATCCTCTGCCTCGATTGCGCTCGTCGCACCGCCATGGCTTCAGGATGCGATGCAGGTGCTGCTCGACGGCACAGCCGGCATTGTGCTTACCGCCAGCGCAACGGATGTGGACAGTCTTGTGCTGCTTGAGATGGATGTTTCACCTGATTTCGTGTTGCTGTATGCCAATCAAAATCACCTCGCCGCTTCAGCCGAGGTGAAGCAGATTGCCAAGCTGTGGCCAAAAACCGACTGTGTCGTCCTGGTAGAAGAGCCAAAGCATTTCCAGCTCATGAAAGAAGCTGGTGCAAGCTTTGTGTTGCTCAAGGGCGCCACCCCTCAACGGCTGCGGGAGATCATCGAGTCTCTCGCCGATCTCAAGCTGCAGAGCGAGATGCGCACCTGAGCTCTCTCTTGAACTTCTCGCTGCGTTCCTGGCGATTGGGTACCCCCAGACCCAGGAGATAGCTCGTTCTTGGAGAACAAACATCGAACCCGTCGGCTATAATCGATGCTCAGGAAGTTGATTGCTGGTGATCGCGCGGCTGGGGGAGGCGTACTTCAAGACTGGAGCAATCCGCACGACCTCGATCAGCCGGCAGCGCCCCAGATCATTCGAGCCTGGCACGGTAGCTCAGTTGGCAGAGCAGGGGACTCATAAGCCCAAGGTCGACAGTTCAAGTCTGTCCCGTGCCACTAACCCGCTCTGCGGGAATAACAAAAAACGGCGCCTGGCTTTCCAGGCGCCGTTTCATTCCTATCCGCGTACGGCTTCCGCTTACTCCCCGCCGCCTGGGCGCTTGCCCAGCTCAACCGTGATCACGATCTCCTGTGCATCACGCAGGATCTTCAAAGCGATCGACTGCCCTACACTGGTCTCGCCTGAGATGTAGGTGAGCAGATCCTCAAAATCACGGATTTCCACACCATCCACGCTGATGATCAAATCACCTCGCCCGTCTTCATAGCTGAGCAGTCCAGCGCCAGATGCTGGGCCCTCGTCGATCACGCTCACTATCAGGATCCCTAACTGCTCCGGGGAGAGCCCCAGCTCATCACGGATCTGTGCGTTTAGATCTGTCCCTGAGATTCCCAGCCAGGGATGGGCAAAAACCCCGTTCTCAATCAGGGCCGGGACAATGCGACCCACTGCATCGGAAGGAACGGCAAAACCGACGCCGCTGAATTGACGGTTCGAAGATTCGATGGCGGTGTTGATTCCCACCACCTGCCCGGCCAGGTTTAGGAGCGGCCCTCCTGAATTCCCAGGGTTAATGGCGGTATCCGTCTGTATCACGCTGGGAATGCTGAATTGGCCACCACCCGCCAGCCTGGTTTGGGAAGCGAGGGTTCGACCCAGTGCACTGACGATGCCGGTTGTCATCGTGCCCGAGAGCCCGAATGGATTTCCGATGGCGATTACCTGTTCTCCAACCCGAAGAGCATCAGAGTCGCCCAGGGAAAGCGGCTGGAGACCTTCGGGCAGGTCCTCCACTCGGACAACCGCAAGGTCGCTCCCGGGGTCAGCTCCGATCACCTGCGCTGCGACGCTTCTGCCGTCGGCGAAGATCACGTTTACGGTTTCGGCTTCGTCGACCACATGAAAGTTGGTAACGATATGCCCGAAATCATCGTAGAGAAACCCAGAACCCTGACCAAATTGCAATGGATCACCCGCAAATGAATTCCCGCTTCTGACCTGCACCTGGATATTCACCACAGCTGGATTAATGGTCTCGTAGAGCTCGATCAGGCGCTCACTGAATGGACTGGAAACAACGATCTGTTCTCCAGGCTGAACTTCACTCAGCGGTTCAACGATCTCTGGAATCAAGGCCGGTGAAGAATCCTGGGAAATCGGTAATAGTGCCGAGCAACCCGTGATCGCCGCTGCACTCAGCACAAAGGTAAACACCCATACTGTTCTGCGTGAATAAGTCATCAATGAGTTCTCCTTCGAAAGGTCATATCTTCTATTGGACGTCTACTCTTTACTGGCACTTACCGCCAGAGTTTCGGGAGTGTAAGTGGAGACCGTAAGAATCTCATAGGGCGCCCATGAGAGCCACATTAACCCGTTTTGTGATTTCTCAATGGAGGGGTAGGGATGCAACGTGGACGACTCATATGGTGGGGTCCCTCCTTGGCCAGCACCCAGACCACAACGCCTTAATATCTACAGAATTGCCCCCTCAAATAATTAGGTTTGCCTAAATATAATTTTCGGTCTACAATATAAAGGGACTGAACGAGATGCGAGGCGCCCATGGCTCAAGCGATACGCACTGAGAAGCTGACGAAATACTACGGAAAGGAACGCGGCGTCATCGACCTGGATCTGGTCGTTGAAGAAGGCGAGGTCTTTGGCTATCTCGGGCCGAATGGAGCAGGTAAGACAACCACAATTCGAACTCTCCTTGATCTGATCCGGCCCAGTTCGGGCAGCTGCTCGATATTTGGGCTGGATTGTCAGGAGCAGTCCCTGGAAGTCCACCTGCGCGTGGGCTACGTTCCCGGCGAGCTGGCGCTATATCCAAACCTTACCGGAGATCAGACCGTACGTCATTTTGCTGCTTTGCGAGGTGGCGTGGATATGGACTGGGCGCGTGAGGTCGCAGAACGGCTTGATTTCAATTTGGGGCGCCCGGCAAAGGCGTACTCCAGCGGGAACAAGCGTAAGTTAGGCCTTGTACTGGCGCTCATGAGCAAGCCCGATCTCCTGCTCCTGGATGAAGCGAGCGGTGGATTGGATCCGCTAGTCCAGCAGCAGCTCTACACCATTCTGGCGGAGATGCGCGACGCCGGAGCGACCGTTTTCTTCTCCTCGCACAATCTTCCTGAAGTGGAGCGTATCTGCGACCGGGTGGCGATCATTCGAGAGGGCAGACTGGTCACGGTTGAAGCCGTCAACGATCTTAAAGCCAAGGCGCTTCGTAAGATCGAGGTCCAATTCGCCCACCCGGTGCCAGCCGCTGAATTCCAGGGTTTGCCAGGTGTGCAGGATGTAGAAGTCCAGGACAGTCGCCTGATGTTCACCGTGCAGGGCTCGATCGACTCGATATTTAAAGCGGCCTCAAAGCACACCGTGAACAATGTCGTGAGCTACGAGCCGAGCCTTGAAGAGGTGTTCCTGACCTTCTACGAGGGAGGAGTGAACGATGTTAAATAGCGTTTTCCGCAAGACGCTTTTCGACATGCGCCGCGGTTTGATCTGGTGGTCCATCGGTTTGATTCTGTTGAATCTCTTGATCGTGCTGATCTTTCCAGCCATCCGAGATAGTTCGGCTGCACTGACGGAGTACATGAATAATCTGCCACCCGCACTCCTGGCGTTCTTTGGGGACATGCAGACCATGTCCACCCTGGAAGGATTTCTGGGATTGGAGCTATTCAGCTTCTTTCTTCCCGCGTTGACATTGGCCTTCGGGATCGCCTACGGGGGAGGTGTTATCGGATCCGAAGAAGACTCGGGAACTCTGGACGTCTTGCTCTCTTATCCAATTACGCGTCGCAGCGTATTTACTCAAAAGTTCTTTGCAGTTGCAGTCTTTGCCATCCTGGTGCTGCTGGCGAGCTTGATCGGGTTGCTGGTTGGAGTCGTGATTGTTGATTCGACCGTCAATGCAGGAAAGCTCGCAGGCGCGGTGGTCAATCTAGGCCTCCTGACTCTGTTTTTTGGTGCGATGGCCCTGGCCTTGACCGGCCTGGGACTGACTCGCGGGGCCGCCTCGGGCATTTCGGCANNTCACATTTCTGGTTAATGGCCTGGCGCCTCTAGCAGATCTACCGGAGACCCTGCGGCACCTTACAGCCTGGTATTACTACGATGGGGTCGAAGTATTGAACTCTGGTTTTGTGCCCGAACACAGCCTGGTCTTATTGGTTGGCATCGTCCTGCTCCTGATCGTTGGGCTGCTTGGTTTTCGACGAAGGGATATCGCAGTTTGAGCTCTAAATGCTGAGAGAAGAATGGATATTGAAACAATCTTCCAGGTGATCTTTGCGGCTGTGTTGGTATCAGCTTTTTCCATTTCCGGGTACTTTCGCAGGAAGGCAAGACTGTCCAGTGAAACTATCTCCCGGCAAGCCGAAGGCAGCGCAGCGCTTATCCTCAGAGCGGCTCTGGCGCTGCTCTTCTTTGGCTCGATCGTGCTCCACATCGTCGCGCCGCAGCTCATGTAATGGGCCCGGTTGGATCTCCCAATGGGGTTGAGAGCAATAGGGGCCTTGATCGCAGTTGGCTCAGTTCCGCTCCTGTACTGGGTGTTTTCCAGCATTGGCGCCAATATCTCTGAAACAGTGCTGACCAAGCGCGACCACGAGCTTGTCACTGGAGGGCCCTATCGCTGGGTCAGGCACCCGCTTTACGCCGTGTCATTGCTCATGTTCTTCTCCATGGGACTGATGGCGGCCAGCTGGCTGATCATGCTTTACGCGCTCGCCGGGGTCGTTATCTTCAGGCTGATCGTGATCCCCAAGGAAGAACAGCGCTTGATTGAAGCCTTCGGCGCTGAATATTCGAACTATCAGAGCCGAACCGGCGCACTGCTTCCCAGGGTCGCCTAGTCTCTCCACATAAGTTCTCGAGCAAGGTCGGGGCGCCGGTGAGGCGCCCTTTGCTGTTCTCCGTCAAAGCCGTCTGATGCGCCTGGAAGGCAAAAGGGGTAAGATTGCCGGCCAACCCCTTATGCCGGAGGGGAAAACCAGGGCAGACCCAAAAGGGAAGTGGGCGAGATCTTGACCCTGAACCGGAACATTCACGCTGCCAGCGCGAGGCGCGCCGCTGTGGTGCTGGTGCTCCTATTCGCGGCTTTGGGTGCGGGAGCGGCCCACGCCGAAGAGGGCAGGTATTTCCCCCAAACGGGACATACCCTGGATCCAGCTTTCGCGGATTTCTTCGATAGCTCGGGTGGAGCGCCAATCCTCGGCTACCCGGTAACCGAATCCTTCGTCGACTTCTTATCCGGTTTCCTCATCCAGTATTTCGAGAACGCACGTCTCGAGCTAGTGCCAAATGCGGCGGGTGAAGTCACGCCCAGGATGACAGATCTTGGAGTGTTGATGGGTGGGTGGGAGCTTCCGCTGGAGGCTGATCGATTTCCCATCGGTACCAATCCGGGCTGCCGCTACTACGCTGAATCCGGGCACCAGGTGTGCCATGCTTTTCTGGACTACTACGAGTCAAATGGCGGCCCCGGAATCTTCGGGCTCCCGGTCACCGAACTGCGTTTCCAGAACGACCGGATGGTTCAGTATTTCCAGCGCTTCAGGCTGGACTGGTATCCTGAATCAGAGGACGGTGACCTCATCCGGATCGCGCCGCTGGGTCGCGACCATTTCCAGCGGATGGGCTACGAAGCCTCCTTGATGGATCCCGTTGTACCGGGTGACCTCGAAGAGTACCCAATTCTCGAGTTGAGTGTCAGTTCGTCGGTCTTGAGGCCCCTGATCGGAAGCAATGAAGTCCAGCAAGTCTATCTGTTTGTCAGCGATCAAAACCGCCAGCCGGTCGAAGGAGCCTCCGCGCTGCTCACGATTTACCTTCCTGATGGAGCGCAGTTTCGAATGATGCCTATCACCGATACGAACGGCGTCTCCCAAATGGAAATTCCACTGGCAGGGGTGCTGCCCGGCACGCGCGTTGCGCTGGAATATACGGTCGTACTGGGAGAACTGTCAGCGCTCAGTCGCGATTCGTTCTACGTCTGGTACTGATTCGCATCGCAATCCCCAAACCCGCCAAAACAGCAATTCCAATTGCAGAATAATCACAAAAAGCTATCCGAATTGGCGTAATCCTTCGAAATACGGCGTGTAACCGTCCCTACTTGACCCCAATTCGCCCTTTATGATAGGATGAACCTACCGACCGTTCGGTAGGGAGCCGAGGGCGCTTCCACCACAGGTCCCTGTAGCTTACGATCGCCATGACCATGCAGCGAGACGAGATCATCCTCTCGGCGGCCCAGATATTCCGGGAAAAGGGATTTCATGCCACGTCCATGCAGGACATCGCCGATTCGGTCCAACTGCAAAAGGCAAGCCTCTACCACCACATCGAAAGCAAACAAGAAATCCTGCTGGGCGTACTCGACCGTGCGCTGGATGTTCTGATCGAGGACATCGAACCGATCGTCATGTCCCCTCGGCCAGCCGAGGAGAAGCTCAGGCTCGCAATGACCCGCTACATCGATCGGATGACCGGCAGCGCGGATTTGGCNNTGCTGCTCGAGCATCGCAGCCTGGAGCCCAGTCTCAGGGAGCGGCATATTGCACGCCGAGATCGGTTTGAGCAGCTGTGGCGAACCATCGTGCGCGAGGGAGTCGACAACGGTGAATTCAGGCCGATGGATCCCGCGGTGGTGACGTTTGCGCTGCTCGGGGTTCAAAACTGGCTGATCACCTGGTTTCAGGAAGGCGGACGTCTCAGCGGACCGGACCTTGCGGAGCAGTTTGCTGAAATCTTCCTTCATGGATTAAGCGCCAACTCGAGCAGCGGATGAACCCCAAGACGGAAGCCTTCATCACCTCGGGCGGAGCAAGGATCTATCGCATTCCGCTGCACCTGTTCCCGGAGCTTTGGGGGTACGTCCACCTGGTGATCACCGACGATCTGGCGGTGCTGGTCGATGTCGGGTCGGGTTTTGGTGAATCCAACAATCACCTGGAACTCGGCCTGGAGTCGGTCAGGGCCAAATACGGCGAAAGCGTTTCCTGGCTGGATCTCACGCACATCTTGATCACCCATGGCCATATCGACCACTTCGGGGGATTGACGTACGTAAAGGAACGCAGCTCGGCCCTGGTGGGCATCCATGAACTGGACAGACGAGTTCTCACCGGGTACGAAGAGCGAGTAGCGACGACTGCCGGGCGGCTCGGGCGCTACTTAAGGGAGGCGGGAGTATCTGCTGACGACCACGAGGACTTGATGAACCTGTACCTGCTCGGCAAACAGCTCTTCACCTCTCAGCCGGTCGATTTCACCTATGGTGCGGTGGGTATGCAGGTAGGACCCATTCAAGCGGTGCATGTGCCCGGTCATACGCCCGGTCAGGTGGTCCTGCTGATCCACGATGTGCTGCTTTCCGCAGATCACATCCTGGAGAAGATCAGTCCCCATCTCGCGCCGGAGCGTCTGACTCTGACAACCGGCCTCGATCACTACCTGGAGTCACTGGAGCAAACCAGAAGCCTTGTGGCCCCGACGAAGCTGGTACTGGGTGGGCATGAGCGCCCCTTTACGAATCTGGAGCAGCGCATCGATGAAACCAGAAGTCTCTATGAAAGTCGTCTGGCACAGGTGCTGTCTCTCGCCGATGCTCCCAGATCCATCGTTGAAATCTCCGGGGAATTGTTCGGAGAGACGGCCGGCTATCACCGCTTGCTCGGGATCGAAGAAGCCGGTGCCTATGTCGAGTATCTGAGCATGCGTGGCTACCTGGCGGTAGGAGATCTTGAAAGCCTCGAGAACGGCGACGGCTCGCCGATTCTTTACCAACGAGTCAACAACCAGNNAGTTTCAGCGCGCAGAAGCAATGGCGGTGAGGACAACCAGATAGGAGAACGCGATGTTCGGATTTGAACCTACAGACGAACAAAAGATGCTCGTTGAAGCGGTGCATCGTTATGCAGAAAACGACTTGAGGACCGCGGCACACGAGGCCGATGAAAGCGGCGAGCTGCCCAGCGAGCTGATCGAAAAGGGATGGGAGCTGGGCGTGCTGCAAGCAAGCATTCCGGATGCGTATGGCGGCTTTGGCGAGCGTTCGTCCGTGACCGGGGTTCTGGCTGCAGAGGAATTGGCCTGGGGCGATGTCAGCGCAGCACTGGCTGTGATGGCTCCCGGCGCCTATGCGCTTTCAGTTCTGCTGGGCGGTAGCGACGATCAAAAATCTGAGCTCATTCCGCCGGTCATCGAAGCCGAATGGAAACCCTTTGTCACCGCCTTCATGGAGCCAGCGTACGACTTCTATCCAGGAGACATGCGAACCGTAGCATCGGCAAAGAATGGTGACTACCTGATCACAGGCAAAAAGGCGATGGTTCCATTCGCGGACAATGCAGAAAAGATCCTGACTTTCGCAAATCTGGATGGCGCGCTCGAAGCCTTTGCGATACCCGCCAATGCGGAAGGGGTCCAGATCGGGGAACGCGATGAACTGCTCGGTATACAAGCGCTCCCGACGTATCCGGTTGCGTTTGAGAATGTAAAGGTATCTGCAGGCGAAAAGTTGGAAACCATGGATGCTCCCAAGGTGCTGGCTTCCTTCAACGTGGCGTTAGGCGCGCTTGCGGTCGGCTTGAGCCGGGCAGCTTATGAGTATTCGCTGGATTACGCCAAAGAACGCGAGGCATTCGGGACTCCGATCGCACAGAAACAGTCCATCGCTTTCATGCTGGCTGAAATGGCCACTGAAATTGACGGAGCCCGCCTGATGGTTTGGGAAGCGGCCTGGAAACTGGATGAAGGCAAAGAGGCATTCAACGATGCCTACCTTGCCCTCACGAATGCGGCGGACACGGCCATGATGGTCACCGACCGTGCAGTCCAGATCCTGGGCGGCCACGGCTACATCCGTGAGCATCCGGTGGAGCGCTGGATGCGCAACGCGCGTGGTTTATCGACCTTTGCCGGAATGGCGATGGTGTAAGGAGATCCCAATGATTAGCTTTGAAATCCCAGAAGTTATTGAACAAACCACAACTATGATCGAAGCGGTGGCCACGGAGATGATGCGGCCTCAGGCGCGCTACTACGATGACCACGAGCATGAGATTCCGTGGGATTACATCAACTTCATGCAGCAAGCGCTGCAGCAGAGCGGTGGGGGTGTGACGATGGCCCCCGACGGTGACGGCAAAAAGAAGGAAGACGGCAGACCCCGGCTCGGCTACCAGGGGATGGCGCACTACGTTGAAATGCTCTCCTGGGGCGATGCCGGGCTCTACCTTTGCACGCCGCGCGGCGGCCTCGGAGCCGCAGCTGTTTCAGCCGCTGGAACGCCTGAGCAGAAAGCGAAATTCCTGAAGCGCTTCGAGGGCGAGAAGGCAGTCTTCTCTTCCATGGCGATCACCGAGCCGCATGCCGGATCGGATACTGCCGCGATCAAGACCACCGCGGTTCGGGACGGCGACGATTGGGTGTTGAACGGCGAGAAGATCTTCGTCACCGGCGGACACAAATCGCTGGTGGACACTCCCGGCTTTGTGATCATCTGGGCCACGATCGACCCGGAGGCAGGCCGGAAGGGAATCCGCTCTTTTGTCGTGGAAGCCGGTACCCCAGGCTGCACGGTCACCAAGCTGGAAAAGAAGCTCGGTATCCGCGCCAGCGACACCGTTTCGATCGTGCTGCAGGACTGCCGCATTCCGTTCGAGAACATGCTCGGCACGGTCGAGGAAAAGAAGAAAACTTCCGAGGGCTACAAGGGTGTCCTGCGAACCTTTGAAGCTACTCGTCCACTGGTCGGCGCTTCTGCAATCGGGATCGCCCGGGCCGCGCTCGAGTTCCTCAAAGACAAACTCAACGAAGAAGGCATGGAGATCCGCTACGGACTCCCGCGCAACCGCATGACCAACCTTGAAGCAGAAGTGATTGAGCTGGAGGCGATGTTGAGGTCGGCCTGGCTGCTGACCGTGCGCGCCGTATGGATGGCGGATAACCGGGTTCCGATCAACGCCGAAGCCTCGATGTCGAAGATCAAGGCCGGTGATGCAGTGGTAAAGATCACGCAGAAGGCGGTTGAGCTGCTCGGTCCGCTGGGTTACTCCCGCGAACACCTGCTCGAAAAATGGTTCCGGGATGCGAAGATCAACGATCTCTACGAGGGCACCGGGCAGATCAACCGTTTGATCGTTGCCCGCCGGATTCTGGACTATGGCCGGAACGAATTGAGCTAGGTGGATACGATGACATACAAGATTGAACATGCGGCAGTGATCGGAGCCGGAACGATGGGTGCCGCGATCGCGGCGCACCTGGCGAATGCCGGCGTCACCGCGCTATTGCTGGATATCGTCCCGAGCGAGCTTACCCCGGATGAAGAGGCCCAGGGCTTATCGCTGAGCGACAAAGAAGTAAAGAACCGCATCGTCAGGGAAGGGTGGGAGCNNGGCGTCCCGCCAATCTTTTCCATGAAGAACGCGCCGAGATGGTCACGCTTGGAAACATCGAAGATGACATGCAACAGATCGCTGAAGCTGACTGGATCATTGAGGCTGTGATCGAGCGGCTGGATATCAAACACGATATCCTGTCGCGTGTGGAAGCTGCCCGCAAACCAGGCAGCATCGTTTCAACCAACACCTCCGGGCTTCCGATCCACAAAGTTCTGGAGGGGCGGGGCGACGACTTTCGAGCGCACTTTCTCGGCACCCATTTCTTCAATCCGCCGCGCTACCTCAAGCTATTGGAGGTCATTCCCGGCCAGGAAACGAAGCCCGAGATCGTGGATTTCATGGTGAAGTTCGCCGAGGAGCGGCTTGGAAAAGGTGTGATCATCTGCAAAGACACGCCGAATTTCATCGCAAACCGTTTCTTCAGCATCGTGAATTCCTACACGCTCGACTACGCGCTGGAACATGGCTACAACATCGAAGAGGTTGACCGGTTGACGGGACCCTTGATCGGTTATCCCAAGACAGCAACCTACCGGCTGCTCGATCTGGTTGGAATCGATGTGATGGGGCATGTGGGAAACCATCTCTATCCTGCCTTGGAAGGCGATGAGTTCAGAGAGGTGCTACAGAGCCCGCGCACCGCGGCGATGGTTGAAAATATCGTCGAGCGTGGATGGTTGGGTCGCAAGACCGGGCAGGGATTCTATAAGCGCGGCGACGACGGGAGCTTTTGGTGGTTGGATCCCGAGAGCATGGAATACCAGCCTCCAACCAAGCCGCAATTTGAATCGGTCGGCAAGCACAAGGACGAAAAGGATGTCGGGAAGCGGCTCAAAGGGATCGTCGGCGAAGAGGATCGCGCAGCCCAATTCCTGTGGGCGACCACTTCCTTTGGCTTCCGGTATGCGGCCAGTTTGATCCCTTCGGTATCTGACGACGTTCTTTCCCTCGACAACGCGATGAAGTGGGGTTTCATGCACGAGCTGGGACCCTTCGAGCGCTGGGATGCGCTTGGAGTCAGGGAAAGTGTTGAGAGAATGGAAGCGGAAGGCGAGTCGGTTGCAGACTGGGTCAAACAGATGCTGGATGCCGGAGTCGAGAACTTTTACCAGCAGGAAAATGGGCGCATCGTCGCTCAATACGATCAGACCCGCGGCGGTTATGTCGCGATTCCACCCGACCCCCGTATTCTGTCCATTGAAGACTTGAGGGCGCAAGGAAATGAAATCCATCGAAATGATGGAGCCAGCCTGTTAGACATGGGCGATGGGGTCTTGCTGTTCGAATTTCATACGCCAGCTGCGAACGCGCTGGACGAAGACATCTTGAAGATGGCCGCCACCGCGCTCGAAGAGCTTGAGAACGACCGGTGGGTTGCAATGGTGATCGGCAATCAGGGTAAACATTTCTGTGCCGGGGCCAACATATTCACCATGGCGGTTGCCGCACAACAGGGTGAACTGGATCAGCTCAATGAAGCGGGTAAAGCGCTCCAATCGATGCTGCAGACCATACGCGCCAGCGAAAAGCCGATCGTGGTCGCTCCGTTCGGGATGGTGCTGGGTGGCGGCGCCGAGATCGTGATGGGCGGCTCCCGCGTCGTGGCTGCGGCTGAGAGCTACATCGGCCTGATCGAAGTCAGTGTCGGGATCATCCCGGCTGGCACCGGAACGAAGGAAATGATGCGCCGCCGGCTCGGTCCGGTGATGCGAACCCGGAATGCCGACGTGCTGCCTCACCTGCAGGCGATTTTCGAACAGATCGCCTTGGCAAAGGTAGCCGAAAGCGCCGATCAGGCCCGGGAGATGGGATTTCTCACGCACCAGGATCGGATCGTCATGAACCAGGATTACCTGCTGGCCGAAGCGAAGAAGACCGCGCTTCACATGGTCGCCTCCGGCTACCGTCCGGTTGAAGATGGACAGGTTTGGGCTGCGGGTCGGGATGCGCTCTCCGCCTTGAACATGGCGGTCTGGAGCATGGCGGAAGCCGGGTACGCGAGCGAACACGATGCCCTGGTTTCCAATCAATTGGCATACGTGTTGACCGGCGGAGATATCAGTGCGCCGGGTTGGGTGCCCGATCAATATATTCTCGATCTGGAGCGCGAGGCGTTCCTGACCCTGGCCGCGACCGAGAAGACTCAGGAGCGCATGTGGTACACGCTTCAGAACCGAAAGCCGTTGAGGAATTGAGTTCTTCGGAATACACTCGCAATGCCACTGCGCATAGCCAATAATTGCGTGCTGGATAGATGAAGGAGTTCGAAATATGACCCGAGAAGCAGTGATCGTTGCCGCCGCACGAACAGCGGTCGGAAGAGCGAAAAAGGGTGCCACTCGAAATGTGCGACCTGAAGATATGGCCGTGGCCGTTGTTGAGCAAGTGCTCAAGCGGGCGGACGGGAAGCTCGACCCCGCCCGCGTGGACGATGTGATCATAGGGTGTGCGTATCCGGAGGGGGCTCAGGGGCTCAATGTCTCGCGTGCGATCGGATTAAGGGCCGGCTTGCCGGTCGATGTGCCTGCTCAAACCATCAACCGATTCTGCTCCAGCGGATTGCAGTCCATCGCAATCGGTGCGGAGCGGATCATCGCCAACGGAGCCGATATTGTGGTTGCTGGCGGGGTCGAATCGATGAGCGCGGTTCCAATGACCGGCTACCATATCAGCCTCGATCCCTGGATGATCGCCAATAACCCCGAGTTCTATATGAACATGGGGCTGACCGCAGAGCGCGTTGCCGAAGAATTTTCAGTTTCACGTGAAGACCAGGACGAGTATGCCTATCACAGCCACCAGAAGGCAGCCGCAGCCGTTGATGCAGGAAGGTTTGATGACCAGATCGTGCCGATCAAATTTGAGGAGGTCTGGGTCGATCACGAAGGGCAGCTGAACAGAGAGAATCGGATCTTTGATCGGGATGAACATCTTCGGCGCGACACAACGCTGGAAGGTTTGGCGGGATTGAAACCTGTTTTCAAGAACAAAGGGACTGTGACCGCCGGAAATTCGTCTCCGCTCAGCGATGGCGCCTCCGCTGTGCTCTTAATGGAAGCAGACACCGCGGCTGCACTCGGAATCGAACCGATGGCTCTGTTCGTCGGATTCAATGTGGCGGGCGTGCGCCCCGAAATCATGGGGGTGGGGCCGGTCAATGCTGTGCCCAAGCTCCTAGATCGCACCGGAATCGCACTGGGTGACATCGACCTTATCGAGTTGAACGAGGCCTTTGCCTCGCAGAGTGTGGCCGTGATGCGTGAGTTGGAATTCGACCCGGAGCGGCTCAACGTAAACGGCGGGGCTATTGCGTTAGGCCATCCGCTCGGCTGCACGGGTGCGAAGCTCACCACGCAGATCCTGTACGAAATGAAGCGACGAGATTCGAAGTACGGAATGGTGACGATGTGCATAGGCGGTGGCATGGGAGCGGCTGGCATTTTCGAGAATCTAAACTAGCATGGGGTAGCCGCCAATCACGTAATCGGAGAGAATTCGCCCTTCCTAGGCGACCTAAAGGAGAACTTATGAGTGAGGAATTGACAGTTGAAAAGTTGATGGAACTGATGCCGAAAGCATTTCAACCTGATAAGGCCGGCGATGTCGATGCGGATATCGTCTTCAACCTGACCGGGGATCAGGGCGGTGATTGGACGCTGCACATCCACGGAGGGGAAGCCTCCGTCACGGAAGGCGCCACTGAAGGTGCTCGCCTGACGCTTACCGCAGATGCGGGCGATTTCCTGCAGCTGATCACGGGGGAGCTCAATGCGATGTCTGCCTTTGCGCAAGGAAAAGTCAAGCTCAAGGGCGATCTAAGCCTGGCAATGAAGTTGATGGATTTCTTCAAACTGCCGTAGCAGCCTGGTTTGAGGAGATCGATGGTACAGGGAGCCGGCCTGCTGGTCGGCTCTTTGCATTGAATACTCTCATGCGGCGCGCGGCTCCCGCAGGATCAGGCGCACGCGGTGAGGCACGAGTGGATCAGGATTCAATCCCAATGCCCGCAGCATTTCGTCCGGGCGGCCGGTCGCGCCGCTGCGCGCCGCCAGTTGGAACCCGAGCACAGCAGAATCCTCGAGCGCCAGATCCTCGATCAGCGGCCGCAAATCATACTCCTTACCGCGCCGTTCCTGCATCAATTGGTCCGCATCCAGCGTCTCCTGGATGGCGCCCTCGAGCTCGCGCCGATCCTCTCCCCGGAGATGAACGGTGTAGACCGCGGCGACGATGAGCTTCTGCAGCTTGGGTGATCCAGGTTCGATGGCCTCGCAGGTGCTCACCGAAAGCCCCGCAGGCGCGGCCGGGTTGACCCTGTCCAGCAGCTCCTGCGCCGGGTAATCTGCAGTCGTCTCGATGTCTACCAGATCCGCTTCGCTTGTGCATCCCAGCGGTAGAGCTGCGCCGAGGTTGATCTTTGGCCGGGGGTTGAATCCCTCCGAAAAAGCCATGGACAGCTGGGCCCTTCGCAGCATCCGATCCCAGGCGCGGTGCAGATCTAGGTGCCCGGTGAACCGGAGTTCTCGACCTTTGCCAAAGGTGAAGCGGTAGCGGAAATTAGCCATGGGGAGAGTTTCGGTATTGTAGGCGATTGCGCTCGGAACCGGTTGAGACTTTGGGGTCGCAGGCTCACCGATGAACTGCCTCATGCAAACGGGAAGCTTACGCGCTAGGAGTGATCACAGGGGGAACTTGCTCAAGCAGGGATGAGGGGGATCGTCTTGACGGAGGTGCTACGGCTGGGTGACTTAACTTCGGGGCACTCCCACAGCTCGCCCGGATTCTGGCGGCGGAGTTCCGCGAACTTGGGCAGGATCCCGCAGGCAAAGCAGCGCTCGCGGCAGTCGACCCGCGTACGCCCTTCCAGGCTCCACAGGTAGTCCTCGGTCAGGAAGCGCTTGTGCAGCGCTGCATCGATGTGGTCCCAGGGCAAGCTCTCGTCGATCGGGCGCTCACGGTGGGTGTAAAACTCCGGATCGAGCCCCACGTAATTGAAAGCTTCAGTCCAGGCTCCGAAATTGAAGTGCTCGCCCCATCCGTCGAATTTCGCTCCCTGCCTCCACGCGTGATAAATCACCTGACCCAAACGGCGATCACCGCGCGATAGCCAGGCTTCAAGCAGAGTTTCCCGCGGATCGTTCCAGTTGAGCTTGAGCCCAGGACCGCGCAGCTCGCGCTGCAGAAGCCGCTGCTTGCCCTCGATTTGATCCAGCGTATCGAGCGGCACCCACTGAAACGGGGTATGTGGTTTCGGAACGAAGGTGCTGACTCCGGCGTGTACTCTCGCTCGCTTGCCCATGATACGGCGGCCGATTTTCAGTACCTGCCAGCAAAGATCCGCAATGGCCTGGACATCCTCCAGCGTTTCTGACGGATGCCCGATCATGAAATAAAGTTTGATTGTATGCCAGCCGTGTTGGTAAATCGCCTCTGCGGTCTCCAAGAGCTGCGCCGTCGAAACCGGCTTGTTGATGATCTCCCGCATGCGCTCGGTTGCGGCCTCCGGCGCCAGCGTGAAGCCGCCGCGCTGGGAGCTTCCCCTAAGCAGGCCCATCAGCTCGACTGAGAACGACTCGATCCTCAGGGAGGGCAACNNGATGGGAAAAGCGATCACTGACCGCTCGGACCAGCTCCAGCACCTCATCGTAATCAGAGGATGATAGTGAGAGCAGACCGACTTCTTCAAAGCCGGTAGCGGCCAATCCCTTTTCGATCGCATCGACGATCTCATCTACCGTTCGCTCCCGCACCGGCCGGGTGATCATCCCTGCCTGGCAGAAGCGACACCCGCGCGTACAACCGCGCATGATCTCGATCGGGAAGCGATTGTGGGTGATATCGATGGAGGGCACGATGAAATCGGTGACTGGAGGCGGGAGTTTCGAGACGATCCGTTTCATTACCGGCTGGCGCGCTTCGATCGCCAGCGATTCGACCTGCTCGAGCGTTCCATCCTGCGAGTAGTGCGGCCGGTAGAGCGACGGCACATAGACGCCCCATATCGAGGCAAGCTTGCGATGCAGCACACCCCGATCCCGTTTCTCCGCCCGCCAGCCTCGCACCGCCTCCACGATCTCCAGGATCACGTCTTCCCCTTCGCCGATGACGAAAGCATCGATGAAGTCTGCCATCGGTTCGGGATTGTAGGTGGCGTGTCCGCCCGCAATGACGATCGGATCATTTGCCCCTCGCTCTGAGGCCAGCAGCGGTACTCCCCCCAGGTCCAGTAGATTAAGTGTGTTGGTGTACAGGCTTTCGTAGGGAAGCGATATTCCGACGAGATCGAACTCCGCTAGCGGGTGCTTCGTCTCGAGCGAGAAGAGCGGGACGCCCGCGACCCGCATAGCTCGTTCCATATCGGTCCAGGGACTGTACACGCGTTCCGCCAACACGTCTGGCTGCGCGTTCAGAATGTCGTAGAGGATCGCCAGCCCCAGGTTCGACATGCCAAGCTCGTAAATCTCGGGAAATGCCAGCGCAACGCGAAAGGGAGTGGTCTCCCAATCCTTGCTGATCTGATTGAGCTCACCGCCCACATAGCGACCTGGCTTCTGGACCGAAAGCAGGTTTTCCTCGAGCCAGCGCTCGATGAGCGCGGGAGTGTTCGCCTTCGAAATATTTTGCATAAGTCGACTTTCTTTATTATAGCGTCCACCACCGTGCCGATTTCGGGGCCAACCACCAATAGTTCTGTGAATCTGATCCAGCCGCAGGGGCATTACAGGGTACTTACATAGGCTACGCCAATGGCGGTTCCACCCATACAATCCATATCGTCTGCGAGTTCATGGCGATACGCCTGGCCGCCCAACTGCTGTGGTCGAGATAGCAAGCGAGCATCGGTACGGGGGCTCGAAACGATAGCCGCAGCCAAATCCAAACCGAAGGAGTGTACTGTGCAGGAAGCCGAAGTCTCTGCTCAAACATCCCCCGAAACTGTCGCAAAAATGCGCGTCTGGCTCAAGAAAAAGCTCTCGCAGGAGCTCAGCCTCGGAGCGCCAGCAAGCTCGATTGAAACCACGACCCGCCAGCTGCTGGAAAGCGCCTTGAGTAATTCCAAGGTCGTGCTTTCCGACGACGCGAAGCGTAAATTAGTTGAAGATGTCTCGGCCACCTACTCAGGTTTCGCCCGGCTACAGCCGCTGCTGATCAACCCGGAGATCTCTGAGATCATGGTCAATGCTCCGGACCAGGTTTTCGTTGAGCGGGGGGGAAAGCTTGAGCTATCCGACGTGACCTTTCCCGACAACCGCTCCATCATGGGACTTATCGAAAGCATCATCCTGCCACTTGGACGGCGGGTAGACGCCAACAGCCCAACCGTTGACGCTCGCTTGCCGGACGGTTCACGTGTCAATGCAGTGATCCCTCCTGCCGCGATCGATGGGCCAAACATCACCATCCGCAAGTTCGCCAAGGAAAAGCTGCAATTCGAAGATCTGATCCGCCTGGGGAGCATCAGTCCAGAAGTGGCCGAGTTTATGACCGCATGTGTCAACGCCCACCTGAATATCCTGGTGTCCGGAGGTACCGGCTCGGGAAAGACGACGCTGCTCAACATGCTTTCCGGCGCGATCCCCGAGGGTGAGCGCATCGTCACCATCGAAGACGCAGCCGAACTCGATCTGCATCAGATCCATCGCCTGCGGCTTGAGTCGAAACCACCTGATGTGGACGGAAACGGAGAGGTCAGCATTCGGCACCTGGTGAGAAACGCGCTGCGCATGCGGCCTGACCGCATCATCGTGGGCGAGGTGAGAGGCGGAGAGGCGCTGGATATGCTCCAGGCGATGAACACCGGTCACGACGGATCGCTGACCACCGTGCACGCCAACACCCCGCGCGATGCCGTGTCCCGTCTGGAAACCCTCGTGCTGCTTTCCGGCTTTGACCTTCCGATGCGCGTCGTGCGCGAGCAGATCGCTTCTGCACTGGACCTGATCATCCAGCAGGCCCGGCTCACCGACGGAAGTCGAAAGGTCACCTCCGTGACGGAGGTGGTTGGAATGGAGGGTGAAACGATTGTGCTCAACGAGATCTTCAGGCTCGACATGAAAAATGGTAACGGCAATGGTGAAGGCCCCAAGATCCAGCCGACCGGAATCCGGCCGATGTTTGAACCGCGTCTCAAGGAAGCCGGTTTCAACCTGCCACCCGAACTCTTTGGAGCGGATCTGGTGACGTTGAACACCTCACGCAGCAGGCGTTGACCGATTGGTTAAGCCAAAAGCAGCTGGCTCGCTCGCTGCTAGCGCCCGGGGTCAAACTGCCTCGGGCGCTTTGCTGTCGGCTCGAAAGGCACCCGCGCCCATCGTGAGCACGCTCGAAATCATGGCAGACCGCTATGTTACAATCCTGCCCGCTCGACACATGCCCCCATCGTCTAGTGGACCAGGACGCGGCCCTCTCAAGGCCGAAACC
>JABAOE010003919.1_pt1 | contig 22052 bp, 42 predicted proteins | sample 7062141 | NCBI WGS metagenome assembly JABAOE01 (sample SAMN14538627, study PRJNA623070) | marine sediment metagenome | biome: marine biome [ENVO:00000428]; feature: marine pelagic biome [ENVO:01000023]; material: deep marine sediment [ENVO:00002113] | place: India: Gulf of Khambhat ... | reverse complement strand
CGCTTTGCGACGTTGCTCGATTAGTTCTAATTGGATTTCGACTTGCACGATTTGAACGTTAATCGACGCGACTTCTTGCTTTATGTTTTTTTCGACGTAATGTTGGCGTTCAACGTAACGGTCGTCGGCGTAATCTTGAACTTGCAACGCGCCGGCTAGAATGGCGGCAACGCCCGCAACGCTAACGCCGCCGATTGCCATTTGTTTTCCCGTTGGTTTTTCCATAGTGGCGCGGATCGGTTTCCGGCTCGATGGTTTCATACTCGGGACCGGGCCAAGAACAGTCGAGACCGTCGCCTAACAAACCTTCGGACGGGGGGATTATCACGTAATACCAACGCATACACTCGCGGCGTGCGACTTCGGGATCGGCGGGATTGAGTTTGTTACTTTCCGAACAATTCGAGCTGTCGGATTGTGACGGTTCCCGTTTGAGGGCGATCCGCTTTGTCACCGTACAAATATTCCATGATTCCCAATTCTTGACGCACGCGAGTTTCGTCTAATCGGTTAACAGCGGGCGCGCCGCAATGCGGACACGGTTCGCCCCCGTGCCAGACGTGAGCTTCCGCGCCGCAACTGCGACACGTATAAATGCCCCGCTTTCGCGTCATTCGGTTTCGGTTTCCGGCTCGGTTTCCGTTACGTCTTCGTCTTCGGTTTCCGGCGCGGGTTCGGCGTCGGGATCCGGCGGGGGCGTTTCCGCCGTGCCGGCGTAGTTAACCCATTGCGAGCCGTTCCACGTTTGCGACATTGTTACTTCCCCTTCGTTGGCGTATCGAAATTCGAATTACGGTACGTTGCAATCTGCGCGCGTTCGTGCCTTACGTCAAGCGGAAAAATGGCCCCCCGTTGCCAGGGGGNNCCCCGTTGCGGGGGGGCCGAAGCTAGGTTTAGAACGAACGGCAACCCGCCGGCTTAACGACGACGGGTAACGACTGCTAGACCGTTCCCTATTGAGCGTACAGGGCGAACGGCGTACATTGAACCCTTCGGGTGGGGATCGGCAAATCCCTTTGTTTAACCAGTGCTACGGGGCGAAAGGTGGCACGCCGCAAGTCCGAAGAAGAATATAAAATGATGGCCCGCACACTCCGCGCGGGTTTTATCGATCCAGAAACAACCGACGAATTCCCCGTCCCTTTAGCGAAGGGCGTTTCGAAAGCGCAAGCGACGCGCGATCTTCGCCGCAAAGGTTACACGGTCGGAAAAGAATTAGTCTTAGAAGAAACGGCGCGAACGACGCGCGTTACGGAAGTTCACCGAAGCGGGCGAATTGCGCGCGGTTTTTCGGCCCGCGACGGATACGACTTACGAAACGTCGACGAATGGACGCCCCAACAAAAAGCGAAATTAACCCGCGTTTATAATCAGGTAAAACAACTAACCGAACGCCCTTACCATGTTTACAGGGGGCGAAAACGCGAGAATATCGAGCGCGTTCAAGAAGCCACGTCGCCGCACGGTTATCCGAAGGAAGTCGATATCGCGTTCGTTCCCGTCGCCCGCCCTGGCGAAAAACCGACGATAAAATTTACGACGCGGGAAGTCGTTATCGAAGACGAACCCGCAACCGTCGACGTTGTCACGATACAAGAACGCGGCGTCGGCACAACGCCGATTTATTGGGCGGACGTTGGCGTTACGGAAAAAATGTTGCGCGAAAAGCCGCGTGAAGCCGTTATGAAAATGCACGCGGCAATCGGCGCGAAAGAATATTCGCCTATGGCGGGCGTGCATCAACAACCGGAAAGTTACTCCCCGAACGCCCTGGTTCGCGAGATACGCGATATTATGTACGGGTATCCCGAACGCTGGCCGAAGTTTCTTTTAGGCGTTCAAGCCTATAGTTACACGCGGCAACGCGATTTAGCGGGCTACCGAACCGCGAAAGAAAAGGCAAAGCGCGTACAGCGCGACGTTCGCGAAAAGGAAAAGCGCGAATTTAGAAAGAAAACGAAGGGACGCAAACAGCGAGGTTAGAACGATGGAAACTATCGAAATAGCGGAAAGCCATTATCACGGCGAAGACGACGAATGGATTTTGCGACTGTCGAAAGTTGTCGCGATTAAAGAATATGTCCCGGCACCCGAAGGCGAGCACGTCCCCGCCGTTAAATGGCTGATCGTTTGCGAGGGCGGATATTCTCTCGATACCGAAGACGAACAACTCGCGTTCCGTGTCGTCGATTTTTTGCGGTCGTCTAACGAATCCGACGAACGTTTCTTCGGAAAGGGGAGTTAGCATGGACCGGAAAATAAAAGACGATTACCGCGACTTGTGTATGATGCGCGACCGGATCCACGGTATGACGCTAAAAGAAATCGCTATGGTTTGGGGCTGCACGGTTCGAACCGCGTCGAGCCGAATCAACAAAGTCGCGTCGGAATGTATGCGGCAAGCTATGGAACAGACGCAAGGGGATCCCGATCACCCGGCGGCGGTACGTTTCACCGTCGAAGAATTTACGAAGGATCCGCGCGGGGCTATGGTCGCGATTATGGAAGAACATATCGCCGGAATCGAAGAACGCTTCCCCGACGTTCGGACGTAACGTCATGGGATACACGCGACCGATTGCAACAGTCGACGCGGAAACCGATCCCTTTTCGAAGACGAACGCGAAACGCGGTTATATCCCGCAACCGTTCGTTTGGGGATTTTACGACGCCGGCTTTTTGGATTCGGATAAACCGTTTCGGTATTTCGAAAGCGCGGAAGACTTCGTCGACTGGATCCGCGATAAAGAATACGTCGTTTACGCGCACAATGGAGGGAAATTCGATTACAACTATTTAAAGCAATTCGTCGATCCGTTCGATCACGTTTCGTTTATCAACGGGCGACTGTCGCGCTTCAATATCGGGATCGCTGAATTCCGCGACTCCATGAACATTTTTCCGACGGGACTCGCGGCGTACAAAAAACAAGAATTCGACTATTCCATATTGGAGCGGACGAAGCGTTATCAGCCGCAAAATTGGGCGAAGATTCTCGAATATCTCGAAAGCGATTGCGTTAACTTGTTCGAAATCGTGTTCGCGTTCCGCGAGCGATTCGGCCCGCAATTAACGCAAGCGGCGGCGGCAATGAAACAATGGGGGAAGATATCCAGCGAAGTGATCCCCCAAACGCGTTTCCCGAAATTTTACGACCGCTTTAAACCGTTCTATCACGGGGGCCGCGTCGAGTGTTTCCACGTCGGGCTAATCGACGAACCGTTCGAAGTCGTCGACATTAACAGCGCGTATCCGTACGCCATGCTTCGGCGTCACCCGTATTCGCTAACCTATTCGACGCAAGGACGGCGACGCCCGCGACGAACTTGATTACGACCATGCGGGCGCGTCGTTCTTTCGCGTCAAATGCGTTTCCCGTGGCGCGTTCCCCTGGAAGGATCCGACCGGGCAGATCGAAGACGGGGCGTTGCATTTCCCCGCCGACGATACGCGTCGCGAATACATGGTGACGGGGCACGAATTACAAGCCGCCGAAGAAACGGAAAGCGTCGAGGGATTAGAAGTCGTCGAGTCGCTAGTCTTCGACACGTTGACGCATTTCCGGGCGTACGTCGAACACTTTTACGAAGAACGGAAAAAGGCGAAAGCGGCGGGCGACAAAGCGGGCGACTTGTTCGCGAAGCTAATGCTAAACGCGCTTTACGGTCGCTATGCCATGAACCCGCGCCGGTATCGCGACTATCAAATCTTGCCGCCTGATCTGATCGGTTGTTTGCATCGTGATAACGAAAAGGAATGGCTCGACGAAGAAGGGCGGGTATGGACGTTCGCCGGCTATTTCGGGCCGAATGTTCTTGCCAGCGCGCCGATCCCCGAAGACAAATGGCGGTTTTACAACGTCGCGACGGCGGCTTCGATTACTGGCTTCGTTCGCGCCTATTTATGGCGGGCAATTTGCGCGTCTGACGGGCCGCTTTATTGCGATACCGACTCAATCGCGGCGGTAAAGCCGCGCGTTCCGATCAGCGGCGAACTAGGCGATTGGGGCGTCGAAGGGGCGTTCGTCGAAGGCGCTATCGCCGGGAAAAAACTTTACGGTTTCAAATATTCGGAAGAAACCGTCCCCCGCGATAGCAACGGGAAGAAAAAACCTTACAAGGTAGCGTCGAAAGGCGCTAATCTTACATACGCGGAAATCCGAAAAATCGCGAAGGGCGAAACCGTGCGCTATATACCCGAAGTTCCGACGTACCGTATTTCCGGCTTCGTCGACAAGGCTACTGGCGAACGCCAGATCGCGCGCTATATCCCCCGCAATATTTCCATGCTTCCGCGTGTTCGAAAACGACTGCAAAAGAGGTAACCGAAAAAATGGGTAAGCAAAAAATGCCGATAACTCCCGACGCGCTGTTATCGGACGAACTGGATCAGCTTTACGCGCGACTCCCGAAGCGTGTTCTATTCGATACGCTTTACGACGTTGTCGCGCGGGACTGGTCCCTGGAATCCGATCCCCACAACAATTTCGAAGACGCGTATAACGACGCGTCGGGGATGACCGCGCGCATTCTCAAACTGACACGGAGGTTTTGGTAATGGAAATCGACGACGACATTTTGGAACGCGTTTTACGAACCTGTCGCGACGTTATTTCTATCGCGACCGGACTCCGTAACGGAATGGCCGTCGACGGCTTCGACGATATCGACGACCGGATCGACGACGCGATTATCTCGACCGACGATCTGGAAACCGTTTTGTATGCGGGCGACGACGAACCCGATATCGAAGCGGCTATCGCGCTAGTGGAACAAGCCGAATACGAAGCCGGAAAGGCCGAAGCGGAAATGCGCCGCGCGGAACGTCGCATCTATGGCGACGAGCTGGCGGAACAATTCCATATGCAAGACGACTTGAACCGTTATAACAGGGGCGAAGACGACTAGCCCACAACCGGAGGTTTAGAACTATGTCTAAAGAAATCACGATACCCGACGCAATCGAGAATGTCGGGATTGTGGGCGTGAAAATCTACCGTGCTTTGTTGACGCACGAATATATGTCGAAAGAAAAAATCATCGAACGCGCCGACGTTGCGCCGACGACGGTTTCGACATATCTAACGCAGTTGCGGCGCACGGGTTGGATCGAAGCGCGGGGGACGCGTCTTAATCGCCAGTGGCGACGGCGCGAAGAATGGGCGGAACCGCAAGACGATTTCGTGCATCGGCGTTCGCGCGCCGAACGTGAGCGCGAATCGGACGAAGGCGACGCCCTTCACCATTTGACGGAAGCCGCGCGCCATCTTAACGAAGCGTTGCGGTTAGTGAAGCCGCTAATCGAGCTTCGCGACGCCGTCGAAAAATCCTTAACAAAATAGCGAGGTTTAGAACAGTGTCAACGATTGACGATTACAACTATGCGAACGATCCGCGCGTGCGGTGCCAGCGCGGCGATCCCGAACGTCTTTACATATACGACGAAGACGGGATCGAGCGCGAGCTTCCGACGCGTTGGGAAGTGTGCGACGTTTGTCACGGGAAGGGAACCCACGTTAACCCGTCCATTGACGCGGGCGGTTTGCGATACGAAGAAATGGACGATCCCGAATTTATGGAAGCGTATCGGCGCGGCGATTACGATCAGCCGTGCAACCGTTGCGGCGGTCGCACGACGATCCGCGTTGTCGACCGGGACGCGTGCGAACCGGAATTGCTGGAAGCGTACGACGCGGACCAGCAAGCGGCGGCGGATATCGAAGCCGAACGGCTCGCGGAAATTCGGGCGGGGGCGTAACGATGCAAAACGATTACGAGTTACGCCGGATTGTCGAGCGCGCGCGAATCGAAATGATTTACACGCGTTCGTCGCTTGGGCAATTTGTTTTTATGACCGATCCCGGTCTCCCCAATGACGAAGAAGAATCGCGAATAAATAGTGTTGACAATCTAATGTCGAGATTGAGTGACGCCATAAGCGAAGCAAATAAGTTGCTAGTAAAAATCAGTTAGGCGTATAGTCGAGGGACGCCCGCGTTTTGTGGGCGTCCCTTTTTTTATGCCTTGTGTATAAGTTGGGGAAAACTTGTTCGTTCAATGTGGAAGCGAGGTTTAGTTATATGAAACTGCTAAAGAAAATCACGGTTAAAACCGTTCACGGAAAGAAGCTCGACGGGTTCGCGCAAGACGAACCGCTCGGGGCGGAACGCGTCGTCTTAACCGTGTACGGTCGCGCCGACAAAGCGGAACCAGGGGAAAACACGTTGCCGTCGGGCGATATTTCCCGGTACACGAAATTTCGGGGCGATTTCATTGCTTTTCCGGGGGCTATGGGCGAAGGGGATAAAACGCGTTCCGGCGTTATGATTCTTCCCGACGTTGCCGGCGACTTATTGGCGGCAATGTGCAACCGCGAAGGTGCGAACGCGGTTAATTTCGGGTTCCTGATTGGCATCAAAAAAACCGAAACGCCAATCGGTTACGAATATTACGCGACGCCGCTTATCGAGTCTGAAGAAGACGCCGATCCGCTCGCCGCAATCGCGCAGCAAGTGTCGGCCAAACTACCAGCGCCACGAAGCGGAAAGGGAAAAGCCGCCAGCGCGAGCGCCGGAAAGTGACGGACGATTTTTTCGACGAAACTTGCGGCGGTTGTTTGTGGTTCAAATTGAACCCGCCGCAAGATCCCCCCGTCGCCGGCGGGGCAAGTCAGGGGACGTGTTGGCGCTATCCGCCGACGCCCCTCTCGATTCCCGTCCCGGCGGCATCGGGGGCTATCCAAGTCCCGAAAGGCCGCGAGGGGGCCGCACAGGGCGCGTCACAAGGGATTATGACGCTACCCGTGCGGGCACCCGTGGCGCGGGAAACGCTCGCGTGCGGGGAATGGGAAGCCCCCGACGACGGCAACGGCGACGCAACGCCAGGGGACGCGGCTTAATTGCAGAGATCCCCAACGGCATAAAGCGCGACGACCGAACCCACGGAAACCGGCGGCGCTTTCGAGCGCGTCTGACCGGCGAGATCGGGCGAGCGTCGATCTAGGAAAGTTCGCGCGAAAGAAAAATTAGCCCCGCTTCGTCGGGGCTTTTTTTCGCCCGTTGCATACAACAAACTAATAACAGCGCAACAAGCGCGAGACAACAAAATTAAACACGATCACAAGGGTTTTTCTTATGACGACTCGCAAAATTACGACCGTTACCGAAGAAGACGCGGCGGAAGACGCGGATTTAATTGAAGTTATCGACGACGACGAAGACATAAACGCGGAGCTTGACGCCCTGGAGGGGATGATTTCGGAATTTTCCGGGGCGGCGGATACCGTCGTTAACGTATACCGCCAGGGCGACGGGAAAAATTTATCGTTTTTGTTTCGCACAAATCCCGGCGAAATGACGGGCGGCGAAATTATGGAACGATGCCGCGACAATTATGGAACCGGCGATTATCGTATTCATATTCGACAAGGGCCACGGCTGCGCGCTAATAAGCCGTTTTCCGTCGAAGCGAAAAAAGAACCCGATCCGGCGACGCAATCAGGGAGCATGGATACCGCCGCGATTATTGCCATGATGCAAGACAACAATAATCGAACGATGCAAATGTTTTCGGAAACAATGCGGGCGCTTTCGGAAGGGTTGCGGGGGCGCGAGCAACCGGCGTTCGATCCGGTCGCCGCTTCGCAAGCTATGGTGCAACAACTCGCCGTCTTGCAAAAAATGGCGAAGCCCGAAGACACTTCGACAAAAGCCGTCGAAATGCTAGTCCAGGGATTGACGCTGGCAAAGGAATTCGCGCCGAATCAGGGCGAGACAAACAGTTCCGACATTCTTTTACAGGCGCTTAAAACTTTCGGGGAACCGTTGGCAAAAGGCGTCGAGCAAATGCAAGCGGGAAAAACTACGGGCGCGCTTGCGGGGCCGCACGATCCACAAACAGCAAGCGACGCGGAAAGGGAAAGGGAAATGGGTATCCGAAAAATGATGTTAAAACAGCAACTCGGCTTTTTAGTTCAAAATGCCGCCGCCGGAAAGAACCCCGAACTTTACGCGGAATTGTTGCTCGATCAGTTGGGCGAAGAACAGGTATTGAGTTTTGTTAACAAGCCCGACGCCCTGGATCAGCTAATCGCAATCGACGGCAACGTGGCAAACTATCGGCCCTGGTTTGAAGCGTTGCGGGGGCATATCCTGGCATTGACCGGCGCGACGGGCGAAACTGAACTCATACCCGGCAACGGACAAACCGCGCCGTTCCATCATCAAAACGTCATTATTCCGGGCAACGATGCAATTTCAGACGCCGACGACGACGGGGACATTACAGGGACTTCCGCCGGGGCCAGCGGGGACACGGCAGACGCTTAAATTGATGCGCGACTATGTTCGATCCGCTGTTCGCGATCCGAATATGGTCGTTCGAAATTTGGCGATAGAAATTACGCGGTCGTGCCCGAATAAAGATTTTCGATGCGAAGTCGTCGAGGTTTGGGATTGGGTTCGAAATAATATCCGTTTCGTGCGCGATATTCGCGGCGTCGAAACGTTGCAAAAACCGGCGCGCACTATCGAGCTGGGCGTCGGGGACTGCGACGATCACGTAATTTTGATCAGTTCCATTTTAGAAGCTATCGGGCACCCGACGCGCTTCGTCGCCGTCGGGTTTCGCCCTGGCGAATTCGAACACGTTTTCGCGGAAACCCGTTGGGGGGATCGTTGGGTAACGCTGGAAACTACCGTGCCCGGCGTGCATATTGGATGGTATCCCCCGAACGTTCGTAGTCGAATGGTTCAAAATATCCAGTCTTATTAAGGGTTCGAAAAATGCACTATGCACAAACGCCGCGCGACGCCCTCGAACATTTGTCGGAGCTTCCCTACTTCGACCGACCGGGCGGGCGACAACTCGGGCAATGGATGGAAATGGCTGGGGCGTTTATGGAAGGGTTAGCGAACACGGATCAGTCGGCGGGGATGCCCGGTTCGCGCGAAGAGAACAAAAGCGTGCCGCGCCAGCCGTCCGCGCTAACGACGGTTTCGACGGCGGTCGTTACGCAAGTATCGCCGCAAATCTCGCCGGTAATGTCGCAGCAACAAAGCTCGCCGGGTGCGACCGTTGGCGCGAACCCGACGCAATTCATGCCGGGCGGATTAAGCGCCGATCAGGCGATTACCCCGTACGGTTCGCCAGGAATGCCGGGTTATCCCACCAATCAAGCGGGTATTTCCCCTTATCAGCCGTACACGATGGATCCGGCGACCGGGCAATACGTCCCGATTGATCCGGCAACGGGCCAAGCGATTACAAGCGGATTTGTGCAGCCCGGCGGCGGTCAGTATTCACCCGTAAGCGTCGGCGGCGCGAGCATGACGGATATTCCGTGGATTCCAATTGCGATTGTCGGCGGCGTCGTGGGGCTCGCGTTGTTATGGCCGAAGCGCAAGCGAACGTAAATGTATCTTGGAGCATTAGGCCAGGGATCGACGGGCGAGCGATTCCGAATTATCGCGGAAAAGGGCGCGCGTCGTGTCAATTGTCCTTCTGGCACGTCGGAAGAATCGCGCGGGCGACTTGGAACCGGGCAAGAATATGTTTGGTGCTGGCGCGCGCCGCAATTCGCGCCGCCGCCCGTGACAACGACGACAATTTCGCCCACGATAACGACGCAAGTTCCGACGGCGGTTTCGACACAAGTATCGCCGCAAATTTCGCCCGTGCTCGCGCAGCAACAAGCGTCTCCAGGGGCGGGCGTAACAGCGGCCCCGACCGCCGCCCCCGGTCCCGTCAGCGCGCAACCGACGACGGGGATTACTGGCGAAGACTTGGAACGCATACTCGCGGCGCAAGCTGCAGCGGACGAAGCGGAACGCGAAGCGCGCGAACGCAAGCAAGCGGCGGAAATGGAAGCATTGCGCGAAGAAATGGCGCGCCGGGAACGCGCGACGCAAGAAATTTTCTTAGCCGAACAAAAAGCGGAAGCGGATCGCGCGGAGCAAGAACGGTACGCGCGCGAGCTGGCCGAACAAGAAGCGGCGGCGAGCGCGGCGGCTATGCCCCCGCCCGCGTCTATGGTTCCAATGATGGCCCCGCCGCAAACGATGGATTTACAAGCGCCGATCACAACCGAAGCGCGCGACGTTACAGTAACAGCGGACGCGGGCGAAGCCGGTCCCCCGTGGGCGTTAATTCTACTCGCGGCGGGCGGGGTTGCGGCGCTCGCGATCATGGGCGGCAAAGGTAAAAAGAGGGCCAAAAGGTGAACGGAAATACGGAACGCAAAGTCCGCGCGACGCAACGCTTTTTAGCGTGGCTGCAAAAGTTTCACCCGGAAATGCACGCGCACGTTATGGCGCGCATGGGCGAAGCGCCGAAAGCCGGCGCGCTAAATCAGTTGGGCGAAGCATGGGATATGTTTTACCCGTCGCTTTATTACCCGTCGTCGGGCTATCGCGGTCGCTGGCATTCGCACCCGCCGCATTTGGGGCAGTTCGATGAATGGGGAACGATGGGCGTGCCGACGACAACCGACACAAGCGACGGCGAATCGTGGTATTCGGGAATTCTCGATTTCGCGAAAGAAGCCATACCCGCTTATCTGGCGTATGACGCGCAAAAAGACTTGATGGAACTCAACATGGAACGCGCGCGCCAGGGACTCGATCCAATCGATCCCGGCATGACCGCGCCGCAAGTTCGCGTCGTGCATCAATTGCCGCAAGAAACGCAATCGGCAATCGAGCAATTTAAGCTCGGGGGGATGAATATCCTTCTATGGGGCGCGCTCGCTGTCGGCGGTTTCTTTTTGATTCGCGCAATACGGTAAGAAACAATGACAGTCGGACAAATCTACGGCACCGGCTCGATTTCGGAAACAATCCCGCCGCCGCCCGATACGTCGCTTTCGTCGGAAGAAGCGAGTTTTTTCGCCGAAGTCGAAAAGTTCAAGCGCAAAGTCGACGAAGCGCAAGCGTTATACCAACAATTGCAAGCGAAACGCGCGGCGGCAACGACAAATCCGGCGATTAAAGCCGAATACGACAAAGTTATGTCGGACGCCGACGCTATGGGTTCGAAAGTTTCCGACGTGGAACGCGCCGTGGCTACTGTGCGCGAAGGGATTACCGAAACGATCTACGGCTGGTTTGGATTAGAAGGGATCCGCGAAGCGAAAAACCATCTAGGCGAACTTGGAATCGCGCAATTCGCAATTATCGCCGTCGCCGCCGCAATCGCGTGGATTACGACGTGGATTACCGACGCGTTGACAGTCGACCGCAAGTTAAGCGCCATCGAAAATTTAGTCGATGATGGCGTCGATCCGCGAACGGCGGGCGACATTATTGAGAAAAACCCGCCGACCGCAACCGGGGAATTTTTCGGAAAATTCGGGCTCGGACTTGGGATCGCGGGCGTCGCCGCCGTCGCGCTTTACTATATGTTCGAAAAGAAACGGGGTTTTTGATGCAACTCGGGCAAGCGGAAATCCAGCCATACCCGACGCCGTCACAAGCCGAAGAAGGGTTCGTGTATAGGGAACGGGTTAGCGGGCCGATTGCGACGCCGACGTATACGACGCAAAGCCCGACGCCGGTTTACTATCCGCCGACGATTGTGCAACAAACCGGCGGCATTCCCTGGCTACCGTTGGCAATGGGCGCGGCGATTTTAATTTTAGTCGTCGTGTTTGTAAGGGGGTAAAAATGCACGTTACAAGTCTTGAAGAATGCTGCGCCGGCGGTTGGGGCGTGCGTTATCCGGGTTTGTCTTATGGCGAGTACCCCGGTTCGAAATTCGCAAAAGGCGGCGTGCTAGGACAAATCGACGTTGTGCCGTCGACGTTTCCCGACGAACCGATCCGATTACCTTCGGCGGACTTGATGCGGCAAACGGAAATTATCGACCAAACCGAACGCCCCGCGATGAATTGGCTTTTAATTGGCGGCGCGGTTGCCGCCGGCTATTTACTTTTTTTCAGGTAAACGAAAATGCAAATCGGACAAGTCCCGATCCAGTTCGTACCGGAACCCGTCGTAAACGATACGCGGTCGATTACGATGGAAGCGGAAACCGACGACATTATGATCCCGTCGCTGGCCCCGCTCGCGCCCGAACCCGTCGCGGTCGTGGAAGAACCGCGAATGTGGGGAACGTGGGCGGCGCTTGCCGGGTTACTTGTTTTCGCTTGGCTTATGACGCGACCGGGAAGGTAAGACAATGGCAAGATTTCGCGCGGGCTGGAATATGCCGGGTTACTTGCCCGAAACGGATCCCGTTAGCTTCGACGATTTCGACGAAGCGCGAGAATTCATTTCGGACGAACTAGATCGCGCCGCCGACGATTTATTCTCGGCTGGCGGCGAAGGGCCAATCGTCGACGCGTATAACGAAGGAATCGACGAAGTCGAAGCATGGCGCGCGGGCGACTTCGGTTTAGTCCCCGGCGGCGAATGGGTAACTTCGGAAATCGAAAATTACGTCTACTGGATTTCCGAAGAACAATACCCCGGACAATACGACGACGACGAAGACGAATTATTTTAGGGTTGCCACGCCACAAAGCGAGGTTAGCAAAATGAAAGACGGTTTTACGTCATGGGATAAAGCATGGCTGCCCCTGGTCGTCGCCGGGGCCGGCGTGTTGGGTTATCACGGCGTTATTTCTGCCGAAGGTGCGAACTTCATTACCGAAAGCGGGCCGACGTTGCTCGCTATGGTCGCGCAAGCCGTGATCGTGTTTTTCCGCCCGAATAAGGGGACGTAACATGGCGCGCGCGATTGTGATTTTTCTCGCCGCGTTTCTCGCCGGTTGCGGCGCGGGTTTAACGTCGGAAGAAGAAGCGAAGCTAACGCCGGAGCAAAAAATCTTTAAGCTCGCGAACGAAGTTAATATCGCATTCGAACCGGCAGTCGCCTACGCGCAGCAACCGAAATGCACGGCAACGGTCGCCGTTGCTTGTCACGATCCCGGCGTCGTAAAAGTCTTCTTGCGTTTGCGCGAAGAAGCGAACGCGGCTTTTAAGATCGCGCGGGCAAATCCCGACACGGCGGCGGTTTCCGCATTGACCGCCGTCGTTCGTCGGGTACTCGCGGAGCTACAAGCCGAATTATTGAAAACGAAAACAGGGGCGATCCATGACACAAGCAACCGTCTTGCTATTGCTTAAAGTAATCGACGGCGCGTTGTTCGCTATGGAACACGCCCCGGCGTTAATGGCGAAGTGGCGCGGGCACATTTCGAAGATCAAGAAAATGATCGAAGAAAACCGCGACCCGACGCCGGAAGAATGGGCGGAAGTCGACGCGACCGCCCAATCGCAAACCGACGCGCTTCGCGCCGTAGTGGATCAGGACAATGGCTAATACTCGAAAGAAAAAGCGGAAAGCAACTCCGGCACAGTTACGCGCGCTCAAAAAAGCGCACGCGGCGTTGCGGAAAAAGCGCGCGAAGACGAAGAAGAAAACGCGGCGAAGCAATCCGGCGTATTCGAATTTAGCTTTTAAAAAAGCGCGCGCCGTGGCTCGGGGCTCGCGGGCGGTTAATCCCGTTCGCAAGCTCGCGCCGCTTTACGCGATTAAAGCGAACGGTCGTTACTTCGACGGGGTTCGTTTTACGTCGAAAGTCGGCAACGCGGCGCGCTTCGCTACCCTGGCGCATTGTAAAAACGTCGCGCAAAAAATCGCGGACGCGACGGGGAAATCTTGCAGCATTGTTAACCTTAGAAAATGACACGCGTCACGAAACGCAAGGCGCGCAAGCTACAAAAAGCCGCGCGCCTTTACGAAGATTTTACCGGCGACGTTCCGCAATTTGTGGAAAAAATATACGTCGAGCTTCCCGACGTTGTTTGGTTACTCGGGGAATTAGACGCCGTGCAGTACAGTTGTTTTCGCGACGGTCGCGAGGAACACTATATACATGAGTTTAGAAAATCATCCCGGCCGCTGTTAGTCGTTAATTCTGACGGGACCGCGTTGCATATCGTCGGCGGGCGATATCACATAACTGATCGGGGCATCGAAGACAAATAGCCCCAAAAGGAAACGAAATGGCAAACGAAGTATTGTTAGTCAATCCGCGACGACGCCGCCGCGCGCGTCGGAAAGTGACGGCTCGACGTGCGTCCGCACGGCGTCGTCGGCCAACGCGCCGCCGTAGGCGTCGGAATCCAATCGGGCCATACGCGCGGAACGGAATGGGTTATTACGTGTCGAATCCGCGTCATCGTCGTCGGCGTCGGCCCGCCCGTCGCCGTACAACCGCGCGGCGTCGGTATCGAAGAAATCCGACGATGCGCGGCATTATCAATCAGTTGGTAATGCCCGCCGCGACGGCTGGTGCCGGCGCGCTGGCGCTCGACGTGCTATGGGGATTTGTCCCCGTGCCCGCCGAAATCAAAACCGGACCCATGCGCCACGTTGCGAAGGGGCTCGGCGCGGTCGTGCTCGGCCAGCTCGTCGGGATGGTCGCCAATAAGCGCATGGGCGACACGATGGCAATGGGCGCGCTGACGGTCGTCTTTCATTCCGCGTTCCGCGAAATGACGGCGCAGTTTATGCCGAACGTTCCGCTTGGCTATTACAGCGCGGGCGCGAACGCCGGTTACGATCCACAGTTGGGTTATTACGTTGCGTCCCCGCGTATGACAGTGTCGCGCGGTGAAAGCGTACCGGCTCGGAATTCGGAACTGGGTTATTACGTCCAAGAGGGCGTCGGCCAGCAATACTAAAAACAAGTTCCGCTAGTCGCTAGGTTTTGGAATTAAAAAACGGTTGCTAATTCATGTTCACTATTAACGGGAGAAACAAACGTGAACGGTCGAGGAAACATTCCGAATCTCGCGGAGCTACAAAGCTACGCCGTAAACCGGAAAGGTCAGTACGAAGGGATCCGGCAAACGCTGTACGATTATCAGACGTACGCCGCCGCCGGTCAGACTTCGCTATCCTTTTTCCAAGTCCCTGTCGGTCAGGGCGGAAAGACGGTTGCCGATACGAATATGGAGGTTTCGGGAACGCTCCCGCAGCCTAAACATTTTCTTGTCGAGTCAATCGAGATCCGCTTCTGGCCCGGCGTGCTACCCGTCGTTTCGGCAACGGGCGGCGCGGGGACGCAAGCGGCTTCGAATTATGCAAACGATGTTGTAACGTTCGAATCGTCCGGCTCGCTAAATTTTTTCATCGGCTCGAAAACCTATCTCGAAGAAGCGCCCGTCGGGCGTTTTCCGCCGAAGACGAAAGTCGACGCGGACTTCGCGGTTTCGCAAACGGTGAATCAGGCGGTCGCCGCCGATCAGGAAAATCAGATCACAATGGATCTGGCGTACCTTTGCGGGCGTCCGTATTTCATTAACCCGGCGACGCTTTTGATCCCAACGCAAAATTTCAAGGTCACGTTATCGTGGCCGACGGCGGTTGCTTTGCCGTCAGCGGAAGATGCGCGTATCGGCGTCGTTCTCGACGGGATTCTGTATCGACAGTCGCAGTAAACGCGAATGTCGGCGCGGTACTAAGGGGGCGGGCAATCGGGCTCGCCCCCGACAAACGCGAAACAAGTGTCAAATTGGAGTAGCGAAAACATGGCGAGACATTTAGGACAAATTGCGCAAGGGGGTACAATCGCCACGCCCCCGGCAACGCCCCGCGTTATCGCGGAAGATTTTTACGTCTATGGGATTCAGTTCCAGACGTTTCAATCGGGCGACACGGCGACCGGCTTTATTCAAATCGAAGCCGACTCGGATTTTCTGATCCAGAAGCTCGCGTATTTTTCCAACTTAGACGATACGCAAGTTACCGTGCAAACTCAGGACGTGCCGCTTGCGACAATTCTGATTGTCGACACGGGTAGCGGACGCCAGTTAATGAATATCCCAATCGCAATTGGGGCTCTTTTCGGCGACGGTCGTTTGCCGTACATTCTGCCGACGCCGAAATTGTTTACGAAAAACTCGCGAATCAACGTTACCGTTTTTAATTTTGGAGCGGTCAATTACGAAGATTTGTGGATCAATTTTGAAGGTAAGAAGATATTTACGTCGGGGTAGATCATGGCCGAAGAAGAACGCGACGATTACGGTACTGGCTATTATCGCCCGCCGACGTTGGGCGAATTGTCGCGTTCGCTCGCAACGGAACGCCGCGAGCTGCAAACGTTCGACCTTGAAGGGCGAAACGTCCCCCCTGGTGCGCCAGGGGGGCCGACACAAGTCGCGGATCTATCGCGCGACACGGGGTTAGTCCAAGCGACGCAAGGTTACATATCGCCGCGTCCGCCCGCGTTACTTTATCAAGTCGTTTCGACGTACGATTCGCGCCCGATCCAGGGCTACGATTTTCAGGATTCGGAATGTTCCGCGATTACATGGGGCGGCGCGCCCCCGACATTCGCGCCGTTTAATGCGTTGCGGTACACGGTCCCGAACAACGTGATCGCCGTCGTGCGCGCGTTCCGTTACGAAGTGATCGATCCGCCGGTTAACGCCGTCGTCGAGGGCGATTGTTGGTTACAGTCGGATATCTTCGTTAACGATTTGCCCGTGCGCGAATATAACAAGATGGTGCACCCGGTCGTTATGGAAGACGCGTTCCCGTGCTTTATCATTGTTGACGAACGCTTAGAAATTCGCTTGCGGCTTTCCGTCTTCGATCCGGCTAACACGGAATTCGCGCCCGCGCTAGACGGCTACACGTCACCGGTAATTGCGAGCTTTTACGGAAATATCATCTTGAAGACCGGCGTTCCGAAAGAATTCGAAATCGCGAACGCGATTGGCGGGGGACAACTCTAATGGCGCTTCCGCGACTTTTCAAAAACGCGCAAAGCCAGGGCGGGCAACAAGTCGTCCCGGTCGCTTTTACATACTTGGAAGCCGCCGGTTATGGGGACGACGCCGCGCCCGGAACGTTTCAACCGTTCTTGCAAGACGTTGACGGGAATCTATTCGTTACGCTCGGGGCGGCGGGGGGCGGAACAATTCTTATCCCCGACGACGCCGACGGCGTTGCGCCCGTTTCGACGGATTCACGCGTGCCGGTTGTCGCGCGGTTGTATTCGTACGACGGAACGAACTTCGACCGACTACGGCAAGACGACGACGCGGATCAGTTTTCCGCCGCCGATAGTTTGCCGGCGTTGCGCGTCATGGGGCGAAATCGGCTATGGAATCAGTTTGACGGTTTTTGGCATTTGGAACAGGGCGCGGACTCGCGCGAAATTGCGCCATCGGCGTCGCGCACGGTAACGACGACATTCGGAAACTTCGTCAACACGAATTGGCGCGCGGCGCATTTTATCCTAGCCATTACCGCCGGCGCGGGTTTTGATCTGGATTTCGAGCTACAAGCGCGAAGCAATAACACGGGGGCGTTTTATCCGCTTTTACAATCCGCCGCCGGCTCGCTTGTCGCGACCGGAACGACGGTTTTTAAAATCGGGATCGGTTTTACGCCGATTGCGAATCTAACGGCAAACGATTTATTGCCGTACATATACCGTGTTGTCGTAACGCACAACAATGCGAACGCCGTTACCTATTCGATTGATTCTAATTATTCGATCTAGGTTATGGCCGATAATTTCAATATATCGGATATCCCCCCCGAAGCGGGGCCAAAGTCGGTCGAAGTCCCCGGCGACATTGCCGACGGAACAGCGGGCGAGCTTCTGACGTGGGACGCGGCGGGCGTTGCCGACGTAACCGGACCCGGCACGGCGGGGCAAGTGCTCACGTCGAACGGCGCGGGCGCTAAACCGACTTTCCAAGCGGGCGGCGGCGGGGCGTCGACGTTTCTTGCGCTCACCGATACGCCCGCAAGTTACGCGGGCCAAGCGGGACGCATTGTAAAAGTTAACAACGCGGCGAGCGCGCTAGAGTATCTGACCGCGTACACGATTGATCGCTTCGGCGCGAACGATGCAATTTTTCCGGCAACGGATCCGGCGGGGACAATCAATCGAAACGATCACGCGCTGTTAACATTCCCCGACGGCGTGACGACGGATATTCTTTTCGAAGGAATCGTTGATCAGTTTTACAATTTCAACCGCTCGATAATCGTGGACATTCATTGGTGCGCCGCGACCGCCGTCGCCGGCGCGGTAACGTGGCAAGCGTTTTTCGAAAATCTCGCGGAAGGGGGCCAGGATCTCGACGTTGACGGCTTCGCGGGCGGGATCGGCGGCTCGCAAACAACTAACGCGACGGCGGGCGTTTTGACCTATACCGGGCTAACGTTTTCGAACGCCGCCGCCGATGGTATCGTCGCGGGGAATTCGTATCGCTTGCGCGTACGACGCGCCGGAACGGACGGCGGCGACACAATGACCGATACGGCGCAATTGCTCGCCGTCGAATTGAGAATGATCTAATGGGACGGATCACACTTAGCGGCGACCGGGCGGCGGTTAAGGCGCGGCGCACGACGACGCTCGCGATCCCGACCGTGTTTGCCGACGTGACGCTCGACGCGACCGATATTGAAAACGATACCGCGACCGTCGAGCACGACAACACGAACACGGATCGGATCACGTTGCAGCGCGACGGGCTTTTTTGGGTTCATTACAATATGAATTTTGACGCGATAGGCGTCACCAACGCGACGGCGTATATCGAGGCGCGCGTGCGCGTGAATGACACGACCGTTATCGACGGGTCGCTTTCGAGCAATACCGACTTTGACGATAACAGCATCGAAGGGAACGACGTTCAAAACGGGTTAAACTGTGGCTTTCTTTTCGAGGGGAGCGCGGGCGACTTTCTCACGTTGCAAGTGCAATACACGCAAGTTTCGAGCAACGATCCGACGCCCGACATTCTCGCGGGGCTCGTGTTCGAAGTTCTGGCGCAATTCAACTAAGGCGAGCCAATGGGAAGCATCGTAACGCCGCCAAACTCCCCGCTCCGCGAATACGTGCAACGCGCGGGCGGCGACCGCGACTTGGCATCGTACGACATCGACACGCAGACGCTAACCGCGCCCGACGTGACGGACACGGATTTAGCGAACGCGAAAACCGCCGTCGACAATCGCACCGCGAACGTGCGCCAGCGAGACCGCCGTCGAAAACGGCGCGCCATTCGTCGCGCGGCGCTCCAACGACACGAAGACGCCGTATTAGCCGCCGACGCCGTTTATCAAACGGGTTTGACCGACATTAACGCCGCGACAACGCTCGCGGATCTCGACGCGATACCGGAGTAACCGCAATGCGAAACCTGCCGCTAATCATCGCCGTCGCCGGGGGCGCGCTCGTGTTCTTCTTGTGGCGTCAACGCCAAGCGCAAGCGAACGCATTGTCGCCGGTCGCGCCGTCGCAATTTCCGGCGCGTGAATCCGTCCCGCAAGAATGGATCGAATCGACGCCCGAAGGGATGACCGTGATCGGCACGACTTCGGATCCGTGGGATATCTTGACGTGACGCGCGACGAACAAATGTCCCTCGCCGCCCTGGCGGTCGTCGGCGTCGCCGCCGTGATAGTCCTAATGCGGCCCGAAACGCGCCGTACGGGCGATTCTGTAGCCCCTGGCGGGCCGATTTTGGGGACCGGGGGCACCGGGCCAGCCCCGACGCCCACGGAACCCACGGAAGCGCCAGGGGAACCGGGCATAATCGAGCAACTCACGTCGACGGTTTCGGAATGGTTCGCCGCGCTCGGGGGCGGGGACGTAACCGGGGCGGGGCCGATTCCGTACCCGTCCGAAACGCCCGAAAGAAGTCCGACGGAATGGCGCTCGCTTATGCGTCCGCTTTTTAGACGCCAGGAAAAAGCGTACGCTATGCCAACGGGATTTCTTGAAGCGATAGCCGACCGGGAAAGCCGTTTCCGGCATGATATCGTTTCGGGGCAACTAAAAGGGGGCGTCGGGGAAGCGGGCGTCATGCAATTGCACCCGGCATATCATTTATCCAGCGACCGCGAACGCATCGATCCGAATATCTCGATTCCATACGCCGCGAAGTACCTTGCGAAAAATTACGTTAGGTTTGGAACATGGGAAGAAGCTATCGCGGCTTATAATTGGGGACCGGGAAACGTCGAGCGTGCCGGCGTGGAAAACGCGCCCGCCGCCGTGAAAGAATATATCGCATGGGTTAAGGGACGCCATTACGTCGAGCCGTTCGTCTAATGCTTGCCGACATACAACGAAGACGCGCGCGACAGTCGCTTGCAAGCCGACCGCAACCGCTCGTTTTTCCGCAACTCGGGCAGCTCGATCCGGTAATGCAACCCGTGATCGCGGAGCGGATAACCGATCCGCTTTACGAAGAAGTCAAAGCGCAACCGATCCGAATGGCCGACGTTTTAGTGTTTGGCCCGTTAATGATTTATTCGGGACTAGGACGCGCGACGCCGAATTGGCTTCGCGTCGGTATGGTAATCATCGGCGCGGGCACGATTCTTTACAATCTCGCCAATTATTTCGAAATCGAACGGCGCGCGATTGCCGCCGGTTTGGCCGATTCGAATCTTTCGGGCATGGCGTCGGGGCCGATGCACAAATTCGATCCCCGCATACACCGCCCACTTGTAATGTAGACGAATGGACGCAAACCAAAATACAATAAGCGCGACTGTAAACGCTATCGCTTACCCCGTAGCAGTCACCCGCGCGCCGTGCCTTGCCAGCCGGCGCGCTTCTTTTTTGGAGGTTTAGAACAATGAACGACCGTAGAAAAATGGAAAGACGACGCAATCCGGGCGCGCCCCGTTGGATTCTTGCGATCCAGAATTTTTTATCCGATTGGGCGAATATGGCAAACCGGTTCTATAGGCGCGGGAAAAAATGAACCTAACCGATCTATGGTTCGGGACCGACGTTGTTAACCGAACCGGGCGAAAGAACATACGCGGCGACGAACTCGCCGCGTTGCTGGCGGCGTCGGGCTTTTTCGCAAGCCCGCAAGTCGGAAAAGGGGCGGTCGTACGCGGGCCGAATGCACAGTCGATTCCGCCTACCGTCGATCAGACGATTACATTTAATACCGTCGATTATGACGACTTGGGATTTTTCAGCGCGACGCAACCGACACGGTTTACGATCCCCGACGTTGATCCGCCAATAAACCGCGTCATATTCGGCGGCGCGCACCGTTTCGATTCTGGCGGCGGCGGAACGCGCCGAATGTTGAATTTACGAAAGAACGGAAACCAGCAAGGCAATTTTATTTTTCCAGCCGGCGCGTTCCAACTTTCGGCTAATAGCACCGGGACGCAAGGCAACCGGGGAAGCGCGTCGTCGGGACCGACGGAAGTAGTCGCCGGCGATATTTTCGCGTTAACTGCAGAACATGACGGGGCCGGCTCGATTAACATCAATTTTCCGGCAATGTGGATATGGGTCGTTAGCTAATGGACATTACAAAAGCCGAATTTTGGGACGTTCCGAATACTCAGGGACTCCCGACGTTTTCATACGCGCAATTGCTCGCGCAATTGCAGCAAGACATCGGCGGGGACACAAACCCGTTCGCCGGACAAGGCGCGAAAGCGGGGCGGGATAACTTCGAAAACGTAAACAACAATTCTTTAACGACGATCACTTTTACCGAAGAAGTTTACGACGATCTAAATATGATCGACTTAGGCGCGAACGCGCAGCGAATAACCATACCCACAACGGACCCGCAAATTTCGCGCGTGCTCGTGTCGCTTTATTCGAGTTGGCAGAACAACGCAAACGGAGACCGTGACCAGTCAACAACGATAAACGACGTTTTTGGTTATGGCGAAAACCTAAGCCAGTCGCGAAACGTTCCGCCGAATAACGCCGGAGCTGGCGCGCTTTATGTTTATACGTGGCCCTACCAAGTAACGGCGGGGGATTTCATAACGGTTAGAGTTAGTCAAAATAGCGGGGTTACACTCGGCTATCGTTGTTGGTTAACTGTAACGGTTTTGAAATAAATGAATAACGAACGCCCACAAGTTAGCTCGCGTTTCTGGCAAGGTGTTTTAGTCGCGTTGCCTTTCGCGATTGTTTTTTACGTTGTGCTTTACTTCTTGTTACGCCCCTTCTTTTCCGCTTAATTTTTCCCGCCTAAACTTTTCCCGTTTACTTTTTCGTTTTGGGCCACGCATCCGGGGGGG
>JABAOE010001458.1_pt2 | contig 22053 bp, 24 predicted proteins | sample 7062141 | NCBI WGS metagenome assembly JABAOE01 (sample SAMN14538627, study PRJNA623070) | marine sediment metagenome | biome: marine biome [ENVO:00000428]; feature: marine pelagic biome [ENVO:01000023]; material: deep marine sediment [ENVO:00002113] | place: India: Gulf of Khambhat ... | reverse complement strand
AACCAGTTCCCACATTCGTAGCGCAATATGCGGCACCGAAAAATCTTCTCGTAGGTGAAAGTAAAGCGTGCCTAGGACATCATCGAGGCTTGGCGCCGACATCAGTGCCAGCGTGATGCGATGCATGCGCTCGCTGANNCGATCAATTCTGACAGCTTCTCCTCTAGAACCCTGCTTCGCTCGCGGAGTTGTGATAGCTGTCTCTCGGCGAGCGGAATCGCACGACCTTCATGTGGATCAGGAATTTTTATCTTCGCCAATATGTCTACGTGAGCGTCGAGAAACTCGGGGTGGTCCTGTAGATATTGCGCGACATCTGCGTCAGTCATTTGTCTCCCTGAAGAATTATCTCGCCTTCGAAAACGGTACGTGCCGGCCCAGACATAAAGACGCTCGTGCCCTCACCTTGCCAGGCGATGCGCAACTGCCCCCCGCGAGTTTGAACGAAAACGGGCGAGCTCAGCAACTCCCAGTAGATCCCGATTACGACGGCAGCACAAGCGCCAGTGCCGCATGCGAGTGTCTCCCCGGCACCGCGCTCCCAGACACGTAGTCGAATCGTATGGCGGTCTATGATCTGCATGTATCCAGCGTTGACGCGCTCGGGAAAGATGCGGTGCCTCTCGATCAGAGGTCCCTGCGTGGACACGGGAGCAGACTCAACATCCGTGACGAGGTGCACTGCATGCGGGTTGCCCAGCGATACTGCCCCAATTTCGACTTCTGCGCCGTTGACCGGGATCGTGTAGGAGTGTTCACGACGTGGCATGCTCATCGGAATGTCAACCGGGTCGAATCGCGGCGATCCCATGTCTACGGTAACGTTGCCGTCGGCGTCGAGCCGCGGCTCGACAGTGCCGGAGAGCGTTTCTACACGGATTATGTCTTTATGCGACAAACCTTTCTCGTGAACATAACGAACGAAGCAGCGTACACCGTTACCACATTGGCTAACTTCGTGACCGTCAGGGTTAAAGATCCGGTAATAGAAATCCGTTCCAGCGGAGCGAGGCGGCTCGATGACGAGTAGTTGGTCAAATCCAACGCCGGTATGTCGGTCAGCAATGCGGCGGATTTGCGTTGCGTCGAGTTCGAATGCGTGTTTGGTTGCATCGACAACGACAAAATCATTCCCGGTGCCTTCCATCTTCGTGAAGTGCAGGCGCTTCACCTCGTTGAATCTCCAAGTTGCTTTGACATGACGAAGTCATCCATGAAATAGCCATGCCCGATGTCGACGTTGACCTTGTCGGTGATTTCAAATCCGGCCAGTTGGTAAAAAGCGATGGACCCAGCATTGCCTTTATTAACCTGTAAATACAGCTTTGAATAGCCTCTTTCGCGCGAGCGTGCCTCGACATGCGTAAGCAAGACGCGACCGAAACCATATCCCTGTGCTCGCGGGTGCACGTAAAGTTTGTCGAGTTTTACTGATCTCGCCTCAAATCCCGGTTCGTATCCAGCAAAGCCGGCCAGCTGCGATCCGACGTCAATTTTGTCCCACCACGCGCCGTTAGTTTTGATTTGTGAAGCGATAACCGCAGGCTGATAGCGCTGCGCTAGCATGTAATCGATCTGGCGGACGGTAATGATGCCGGGGTAATGCAGATACCAAATCTCGCGTGCCAGTCCTGCCAGCCGCTCGACATCGCGTTCGGCTACAGGCGAAACACGTACGGTTTGTTTGCAGCGTCGCTTCATAAATTTTTGGCCAACAGTGGTTCGCATGGTCCGTTGCGGTCGCGCCAGATGCACCGGTCCATGATGACTTTGATGCCCTTGTTTCGCGCGTGTTCGGCAGCGGCTTGGTTGATGATGCCTTCCTGGATCCACAAGCGCTTGAAATTTCGTATCACGCACTCGTCGACAATTGCATCGAGAAAGCGTGCTGGCCTGAACACGAGCACGAGGTCGACAGGGTCAGGGACTTCCGACAACTTTGAGTAAGTCTTTTCACCGAGAATCTCAGTGATCAGGGGTCGCACCGGAACGATCTTGTAGCCCAAACCCTGCAAACCGCGAGCGATGCGATAACTGGGTCGCTTCTGCAATGGAGATAAACCAACCATGGCGATCGTTTTGACGTCCCGCAGCAGGCTGCAGATTTCGCCAATGTCTGGATTAGAAAACATCTTTGGTCGGCCACATTTTCTTGGTACGACTGATCAGTAAATCCGCTTCTCTCCAGGCGGCCTGGTCTTGAATCGTTTGTGAACCCAATAGTACTGCTCAGGTGCGCCCTTAACGCATTCCTCTATAAACTGATTCATGCGCAGTGTGTCCGCGCGAAAGTCCCTGGTCGGATAATTTTCCCATGCTGGCATAAATCGAATGGCATAGCCTTCGCCGATTGGTTTTTGTTCTATTAGTACTGGTACGACAGCTGCCCCTGTCAAAGCAGCCAGTCGCGGCACTGCGTCGATCGTAGCGGCCAACACACCGAAAAAGGGAACGAATATGGCGTCGCGCGGGCCGAAATCCATGTCTGGCAGAAAAAATAGTGGCAGTCTTGCTTTCAGTCCGCGCACTACCGTTTTGATCCCGTCCTGCCGCGACGCCAGCCTAATGTCACGAAAACGTGTACGCCGAGAAACCAGAAAACGATCAAAAACCGGGTTTTTCTGATGGCTATACATCGATTGGGCATTTTCTTCGATCGACAGGCGGATGGCGAGGATTTCGACGCCAACGAAGTGCGGGGCGAGCACGATGACGGGGCCAGCACGATTGGCGATATCGAAGTACTGCTTGCCCTCAATAGTTGCCAGCGCGCGGACGCGGTTCGCGTCTGACCACCAGGCAATAGTCGTTTGCGTCAAAGCGCGACCGAAAGCGCTGAAATGGGCGTGCGCCAAGCGTTTGCGCTGGGCGTTTGAAAGTTCGGGAAAACACAACTTGAGATTGATGCGCACGACATTTCGCCGTTCACGGGCCAGGCCCATGAACATCAGACCGAGCAGTTTGCCGGCTTTTGCCAGCAATCTTGACGGCAGAAAATGCAGCACCCACATTGCCGCCAGTGCGATTCTCGTCAGCATCTCAACCGGTTTTCCGTGTCAGCCCGATCATCTTGCCGCAGCCTAAGCTGATTCGGTCGCAGGCCCTTGGACGCCGGCAGGGGTTTTGTAGCGATTGTATGCCCACAGATATTGCTGCGGACAACGGCGTATTATTTCCTCGAGCGCGCGATTGAGATGGCGAGCCGGCGTTTCGCCGGGTGCTTGCGGTGGCATAGGCTCGAAATGCGCCTCGAATCCGGCCCCGTGAGGTAATCGCAAGGCGTAAACCAGTAAGATTGGTGCTTTGGTGCGCTGCGCCAGACGCGACCACAATGTCATCGTGTAAGCAGGGCGGCCGAAAAAGTCAGCCCACTCGCCGTCGCCAGCAGCAGGCACTTGATCCGGTAGGATGCCAATGGCCTCGCCTCGGTGAAGGGCCTTGAGCAACTGGCGCACACCACTGACGTCGGTTGTGGCGAGCCGGATGCCCGGGTGCATGCGGCCGGCACGCATGGCCGGTTCGAGCACCGAAAAACGCGGCGGCCTGTACAGAACGGTGATTGGAAATCGCAGGGCACAATGCCGTGGGAGAATTTCGAAACAACCAACATGGGGCGTGAGCAATATCAGGCCGTTACCCTCCCGATACGCTGCTTCGACGAGCTCCGATCCAGCGACCCTGCGCACCCAGGACGCGCTTTCTTGGTCTGGCCGAAACCAGACGGCGGGCAATTCGGCGATCCCTTTGCCGGCTTCGAGCACACTGCTTTTGAGCAATTCCCCGAAGTTCACCTGATTACTGCAGATACCACTGGCTCGCAGGTTATTGCGCAGTCTATAGGCGTATGATGGGGATGCACGATAAGCTAGCCAGCCGAGCAGCCGGCCAAGGGAATGCAACCAGGCCAGAGGCAGTGTGCCAACGATACGCAGCAGGCCGCTTAGCATCTCGCTCCGGTTTTGGCTTTGCGGCGAGCCTTTGCTATGCTGCGCGACTTTCTTGAAACAGTAGTGGTGGACAAGCTGATGAGCGATTACCTGTTTACTTCCGAGTCGGTTTCGGAAGGCCATCCGGACAAGGTGGCGGACCAAATTTCGGATGCCGTACTTGACGCAATCTTAACGCATGACCCGACTGCGCGCGTAGCAGCTGAAACAATGGTTAACACGGGTCTAGTCGTCATGGCGGGGGAAATTACCAGTAACGCGGTAGTGGATTTCCAGCAAGTTGCCCGGGACACCATCAAGCACATTGGTTACGACAGTAGCGATTATGGCATCGACTACAAGGGCTGCTCGGTTCTCGTTGCCTACGACAAGCAAAGTCCCGATATCAAACGGGGTGTGGACGCGGCGCATGACGATCCTCTGAACCAGGGTGCAGGCGATCAGGGCTTGATGTTCGGTTACGCGTGCGATGAAACGCCAGTCTTTATGCCCATGGCCATTCACCTGGCGCACCGGCTGGTCGAACGTCAATCTGAATTGCGGCGGGATGGCCGCCTGCCGTGGCTTCGCCCGGATGCGAAGTCGCAGGTCACATTGCGATATGCTGATGGCAGGCCCTTGGCAATCGATACCGTCGTGCTGTCGACGCAGCATGCTCCTGAAATGGGGCTCAAACAGATTCGCGAGGCGGTGGTGGAGGAAATCATCAAGCCGGTGCTGCCACAAAACCTGATGAAGGGCGGCATTAACTATTTGGTCAACCCTACCGGAAGATTTGTAATTGGCGGGCCTCACGGCGATTGTGGCCTGACTGGGCGCAAGATCATCGTCGATACCTATGGTGGAGCAGCGCATCACGGCGGTGGCGCATTCTCGGGCAAGGACCCCTCGAAAGTTGACCGCTCGGCTGCCTATGTCGCGCGCTATGTGGCGAAGAACATCGTCGCAGCGGGACTGGCGAGCCGATGCGAGGTTCAGGTGTCTTATGCCATTGGCGTTGCGCGCCCAACCAGTGTTTATGTCACCACCTTCGGTACGGGCAAGATTGAGGACGAAGCCATCGCCAAACTGGTTGAAAAGCATTTCGACCTGCGTCCGAGAGGGATCGTCCAGATGCTCGATCTGTTACGGCCTATTTACAAAAAAACTGCGGCCTATGGTCATTTCGGACGGGATGAACCGGAGTTCACCTGGGAAAATATTGACAAGGTCGAGATGCTAAAGGCTGACGCGGGCCTCAAAGCACCGGCAGCCGCTTAACACAGCGAACTTATCGATAATCAGTGAAGAAACAACCTCACTGGGCCGTGCGGTGTCCGGAATAACACCCGAATGAGCTTAGCGGTGCCCGAGCGCGACATCGGCTCAGAGCCCCGGCAAGGCCATAGAGCTTAGGTAACTCGAACTTTTCGCTTTTTGCTGCGTCTTTTATAATGCGTTTATTGCTGAGGAGCGCTGCGACCTTTGCTGATTAGAGGGCCAGGCTCAGCAACCGAATAACGGCGCTCACAAACCTACAACCGGTTTGGAGCGCTTTTTTGTATGGCGCTTCCGATTTGGACGATCTACAGGAGAGTGACCATGTCCGCAGTACTGAAAGACAACCCAAAGTCAGAACACTATCGCGTCGCTGACCTGTCCCTGTCGGGATGGGGACGCAAGGAAATCCGTATTGCAGAAACCGAGATGCCTGGCTTGATGGCGATTCGCGAGGAGTACGCGGCGACCCAGCCACTGCGTGGAGCCCGCATTGCCGGATCTCTGCACATGACGATCCAGACGGCAGTGCTCATTGAAACGCTGCAGGCGCTGGGAGCGGAAGTGCGTTGGGCTTCGTGCAACATCTACTCGACGCAAGATCACGCCGCGGCAGCAATTGCTGCCGGCGGAACTCCAGTATTTGCATACAAAGGCGAATCATTAGAGGAATACTGGGAGTTCACGCACCAGATCTTTGACTGGCCGGAGGGTAAATTTGCCAACATGATTCTCGATGATGGTGGTGATGCAACGCTTTTGCTGCATCTGGGTGTACGTGCCGAGAGTGATCCATCGTCACTAAACCACCCGTCGAGTGAGGAAGAGACGGTCCTTTTTGCTTCTATCAAAGATCGGCTCAGGAAGGATGCGAAGTGGTACTCGACTCGTCTCGATCATGTCAAAGGCGTCACCGAGGAAACAACCACCGGTGTCAAACGCCTCTATCAGATGGCGCAGGAGGGTTTGTTGAAGTTTCCGGCAATCAATGTCAACGACTCGGTGACGAAATCGAAATTCGACAACCTTTATGGCTGCCGTGAATCGTTGGTTGACGGTATCAAACGTGCCACGGACGTCATGGTTGCCGGCAAGATCGCGGTCATAGCTGGTTATGGTGATGTCGGCAAAGGCTGCGCACAGGCGCTGCGCGCGCTGTCAGCCCAAGTGTGGGTCACCGAGATCGACCCGATATGCGCCTTGCAGGCGATGATGGAGGGTTATCGCGTTGTAACGATGGATTACGCCGCCGACAAGGCTGATATATTCGTCACGGCTACCGGCAATTTCCACGTTATCAAACACGACCACATGAAGGCCATGAAAGATCAGGCCATCGTATGCAACATCGGCCATTTTGACAATGAAATCGATGTGGCTTCACTTGACCAGTACAATTGGGAAAACATCAAGCCGCAGGTTGATCACATCATTTTCCCGGATGGGAAGCGGATTATTCTCCTTGCCGAAGGGCGATTGGTGAATCTCGGTTGTGCCACTGGGCATCCGAGTTATGTGATGAGTTCGTCGTTTGCAAACCAAACCATTGCTCAAATCGAGTTGTACAACAATCCGGAAAAGTATCCTGTCGGAGTCCATGTGCTCCCAAAACACCTCGACGAAAAAGTGGCGAAACTGCAGCTCGCCAAGCTCGGTGCCCAGCTAACCGAGTTGACGGATGCACAGGCGCGCTATATTGGCGTAAAGAAAGAAGGTCCTTACAAGCCGGACCACTATCGATACTGATAAGTGTCGGCGCGTTGGTGCTACACGTTTTTCGCCTGCTGCGGATAGTGCAGCTAGAGCCCGCGCCGCAGCTCGAGTCGTCGATATCTTCAAAACCGTTTTGGGCGTTGAGCCGTAAAAGTGCATGGGCAGTGCAAACCACTCGGGCCTGAGCTTCGAATTTTTTCCACCGCAGACGTCTATCGGAATAGACAAGTTGCGCGACGTCAGGCGGCGACTTGCGAAGTTGTCGCCGGACTATTTTTCTGTGACATTTGGCGCCGGCGGGTCGACCCGTGAGCGTACCCGCAATATCGTTCTAGAAATAGCGAACGAGGGTTTGCCTGTGGCACCGCATGTCTCCTGTATTGCTTCGACACGCGACAACATCAAGGTCTTGCTTGATGACTACCGAGCGCATGGCATTCAGCGTCTGGTCGCGTTGCGCGGTGATTTGCCCTCGGGGATGGCTGAGGCGGGCGAATTCCGATTTGCCTCGGAATTGGTGGCATTTGTTCGAAGCGAGTACAGCGACGCTTTTCATATCGAGGTCGCGGCCTACCCGGAATATCATCCGCAGTCGCGGTCTGCTGATGACGATTTGCGCAATTTCAAGTGCAAGGTTGAGGCCGGTGCCGATTCGGCAATCACGCAGTACTTCTTTAATGCCGATGCCTACTTCCATTTTCGCGACCAGTGCGCAGCGATGGGCGTTGCCATTCCAATTGTCCCGGGCATCATGCCGATCGGACGTTTCCGACAATTAGCACGCTTTTCGGATGCCTGCGGAGCAGAGATTCCGCGCTGGATCCGGCGAAAACTCGAGAGCTACTCCGACGACGACGAGTCAACCAAGGAGTTTGGCCTCGACGTTGTCACCGACCTGTGTGATCGGTTGCTGCGCCATGAGGCGCCAGGCCTGCATTTCTACACGATGAACCGGGCAAACGCAGTCAGCGAAATTTGCCAGCGGCTTGGTTACCCCGAACTCGCCTGAGTGCTTCCGGCAAGGGCTAGCAGTTTGCTCAGGCGGCAGCGCGAATACCCTTGGTCCTCGAGGGGTGGGCAGCGTAGGCGTGATATGCGGCGGCTTCGGCAACGCCAATTTCGATTTTTGCGCCCATGTCGTCGAAAACGCTCTCCAGCGCGCACAAGCAAAGCATCACGTTTTCCATCTTGCAGCTGTAACCCATGATGCCGAATCGCCATATCTTACCCGCCAGCGTGCCCAACCCGGCACCAATTTCAATGTTGAATTCGGAGAGCAGCCGGCGGCGTACTTCTTGTTCGTCGACACCGGGCATGACATGAACGGCGTTCATCTGCGGCAGCCGGTGCGGCTCCTCGACCAGCAGCTTCAGACCGAGGGTTTCCAACCCTGCTTTGAGTGCCGTATGGTGGCGTTGATGGCGCGCCCACGATGCTTCCAACCCTTCTTCGCGCAGCATCACCAACGCCTCATGTAGCGAGTACAGGGCATTGGTCGGCGCAGTGTGATGGTAGGTTCTGGCCGTCTCTCCCCAATAGTTGAGCAGCAGGTTGATATCCATGAACCAGCTTTGCACACGCGTTTTACGGTTTTTAACCATCTCGACCACTCGATCACTGAAAGTGATGGGCGACAATCCCGGCGTGCAAGACAGGCATTTCTGGCTGCCCGAGTAGACCGCATCGAGTTCCCATTCATCCACCAGAACGGGGATGCCAGCCAGCGAGGTGACGGCGTCAACTATGGTGTAGGCACCATGGCGGCGGGCGATTTGTGCCAGCGTTTTGGCATCTGAAGCGACGCCGGTGGAGGTCTCAGCATGTACGAATGCGAGGATTTTGGCATCCGGGTGCTCGCTGAAGGCCTGCTCGACCTTTGCCGGAGCGACCGGACTGCCCATCGCATCCTGGACAACGATGGCGATCCCTCCGCAGCGCTCGACGTTCTCTATCATGCGCTCGCCAAAGACCCCATTACGGCATACGATTACCTTGTCGCCCGGGCTGACCATGTTGACGAAGCACATTTCCATGCCGACCGAGCCCGGTCCTGATACCGGAAACGTCAGTGCGTTTTTCGTCTGGAATGCGTAGCGCAGCAACTCCTTGAGTTCGTCCATCATCTTCACGAACACGGGATCAAGGTAGCCGATTGTCGGACGACCCATGGCGGAGAACACCCGCGGGTGAATTTCTGATGGTCCGGGACCCATCAAAGTGCGTTGTGGCGGATAAAAAGAGCCGATCTTGCTGGAAGTATCAGTTGTCATGGTATTGTTTTAAAGCGCAAAATACTTTGAAATGCGAATGCCGCAGTGCGGCGAAACCGCGCAGTTTACCGGCCTCGGGTCACTTGCGGAAGCGATCTTGCTGGCGACGGCGGCTGCTCAGCCGGCAGACCAGTTCCGTGCCCGTGTCATGCGGAAAGCGGCCATACCGGCGATCATGGCAGCGACAAAGGCCCAGACGCGTGCATCGCCGAAGGTGCTAGATACCAAGGCGGGACCGGGGCAAAAGCCTGCCAGTCCCCAGCCGACGCCAAAGATCAGCGAGCCAATAACTAGGGGCTTATCCAAACCGGTTTGCTCCGGCAGCACGAAACGGGCATCGAATGCCGGTTTGTGTCGGCGCAGCGCCAACCGATAGGCTATGCCGAAAACGATGACCGCACCTCCCATTACGAATGCAAGGCTCGGGTCCCACTGACCAGTGATATCGAGAAAACCGATTACCTTGGCTGGGTTACTCATCTGTGACACGATCAAACCAGCGCCGAACAGCAGGCCACAGAAAAAAGCGATCGCAACCCGCGTCATAACCAATTCCTCACGACGAATACGATCACAAAGCCCGAGAGCATGAAAACACCAGTCGCAATCAGTGAGCGCGGCGACACCCGCGATACGCCACACACGCCGTGTCCGCTCGTGCACCCGCTTCCAAGCTGTGTCCCGAAGCCCACCAGCAAGCCGGCAGCGACTGCGCGCACGTAGTCAGCCTCCATTTCGAACTCGACCGCGTCGGAGAAAGCGAATACGGCAATGATGCCGGCAGCCAGCAATCCACCGATAAAAGCCACCCGCCACTCAAGGTCCAGCCCGCGCGCACTCAGTGCGTTGCCAAGAATGCTCGATATCCCAGTCATTTTGCCGAGTAGCCACCACATGATGGCAGCAGCCAGTCCGATGAGTGCGCCTCCGGTCAGGGCGGAGATCGGAGTAAAGTTTACGATGTTCATGTGGGTTACCTGCTGCTGAGTGTATAAACTGGAGATTGTAAGACTTTGCCGGAGAATTGTGGCGTGTCGAACGCCGTATCGTCCCTGGCGAGGGCGCCCTCCAACGTCGTTAGGGTTTCGAAGTCAAACAGATTCAGGTCGAGCAGGTGAGATGGCGATATGCGCTGCAGGGCCGAGAACATCGTTTCCAGTCTCCCCGGGAAAAGCTTGTTCCAGTCATTTAGCATCTGCTTGATAACCTGGCGCTGCAAATTGCTTTGCGAGCCACACAGATTGCATGGGATGAGCGGGAATGCCTTGATCCGAGCATAGGCCGCAATGTCTTCTTCCTTGCAGTAGGCCAGTGGCCGGATCACCATGTGCTTGCCGTTTTCCGAGACCAGTTTTGGCGGCATGGCCTTGACCCGACCGCCGTGGAACAAGTTCAGGAAAAAAGTTTCCAGAATATCGTCGCGATGGTGACCTAACGCGACCGCTGTGGCCCCCAGTTCGTCAGCAGCACGATAAAGTGCTCCGCGCCGCATGCGTGAGCACAAGCCGCACATGGTCTTACCTTCGGGTATCACACGTTTGACAACACTGTACGTGTCTTGCTCGATGATCTTGTACTCGACCCCACGTGAGTCGAGGTAGTCGGGTAAAACGTGCTCGGGGAAACCTGGGTGTTTCTGGTCAAGGTTGACCGCGAAAAGTTCAAACTTTATCGGCGCGTGCTTTTGTAGCGACAGTAAGATATCGAGCATGGCATAACTGTCCTTGCCACCAGACAGGCACGCCATGACTCGGTCACCATCACCGATCATGTTGAAATCGGCAATCGCCTCGCCGACTTGCCGGCGCAGCCGTTTGGCGAGTTTGTTAGCTTCGTAACGCTCTTTTTGTATATCAGGCATGGGCTTGTTTAAACCGGAAGATCTCGAATCCCACCGATTCGCAATCGGGATAAATGTCGGGCTTCTCGCTCGATACTCTAGCAGCGAGCACGCCTTTTTTCTGCAAACATAGTTCGATGATGCGCTCACAAAACGTCTCTTGCAGATGGAAATGACCGCTCTCGGCTATGTCCATGATCGCCCTGCGAACGAAGTCATAGTCAACCGTTTCACGAATTGCATCGTGCTCGATCCGTCCGTCTGGGTCAATGTACAGGTCAACGTTAACGATCACGCGCTGTCTTGCCTGCTTCTCGAAATCGTGCACCCCCAATGAGATCAACACGGTAAAGTTTCGCAGAAAAATGCGCCGGGAGTTTATCAGGGCGGCGCGATCCTCTGCACCAACACGTGCGCCGCTGCGCTTGCGCGCCGTCAATGTCATGATTTCACCATGAACTGCACGTCACGCGTCGAAGGCCACAAGTGCTGACCTCCGTCGACGACCAAAGTGTGCCCGGTCAGCGATTTGGCTGACAGGATGTAGCGTAATGCATCAACGATGTCGTCGACATCACAACTGTGACCGAGCGGCGCCTGCGCGTGTGCGCGCTCGAAGCCCTGTTGGGTCTGGTTGCCACTGATTAGCGCGATGCCGGGTGCAATTGCACACACGCGCACCCGCGGTGCGAGAGACACGGCCAGCATTCGTGTTGCCGCCTCCATTGCTACCTTGGTTAAGGTGTACGAGAAGAAATCCGGATTGAGATTGAACACTTTCTGATCCAGCATGTTCACCACGCAACCGATGCTACCCTGCGGCAGCTGCGCCGCGAATGCCTGCGACAGTTGCAACGGTGCTCTCAGGTTCACGGCCGTGTGCTGTTCTAGTTTGACCGGCTCAAAGCTGGCAGGATGGTCGAATTCAAACAATGACGCGTTATTTATTAGACAGCTCAGTGGCCCAATCTGTTGCACGCACCGCGCGATCAGTCCCGCCGCCGCGTCGGGGTCGGCAAGATCGCATTGCACGGCAGCGGCGCGAACTCCGAACGACCCAAGTTCGTCTACCAGCTGCGAGGCCTCTTCACCGGAGCGGTTGTAGTGAACCGCTACATTCCAGCCCTCGACAGCGAGCCCTTTGGCGATTGCCTTGCCGATACGTCTGGCGGAACCGGTCACCAGCGCGGTGCGACTGAGTTTTTTTGACTCACCCATGAGTGGCGCGCTACCGTTTGCAGTGCGCGAGCGGTCTGATCAAGAATCGCAATTCTAGCCTACCGACTGAGCAGGAAACGCGGTGTCAAATTCTCCCGGCCAGGAATTCCCGGGTCTGCCCTCCCCCGACAAGGAAGCCCGACGGCACGGTGCCCGTGTTTACCGGCTCATACGCCAAAAAATAGAAGCCGAAGGCGGTTGGATACCATTTGCTGTTTTCATGCACTTGGCTCTCTACGCCCCGGGACTTGGTTACTACGTCGCTGGCTCGCGGAAATTCGGTGAATCGGGGGACTTTATCACTGCCCCAGAGATGACTCCGCTGTTCGGCCATGCGGTGGCGCATCAGGTGGCGCAGATACTGGAATTGACTGGAGGCGAAATTCTTGAGCTGGGGGCTGGTACAGGGGCATTGGCAGTTGATATGCTGGGGGAGTTGCAGCGGCTTGGTACGCTGCCAGAGCGCTATCGCGTCTTGGAGCCCAGCCCAGAACTCGCTGTGCGGCAGCAGCAGTGTGTTCGCAGCCGCCTGCCTGAGTTGTTTCATCGTTTCGAATGGCGCAATCGACTGCCCGAGCGGTTCGTTGGGGCCGTGATTGCCAACGAAGTCCTCGACGCGCTGCCGGTGCATCTGTTGGCTTGGCGCGAAGCAGGGCTGTTTGAGCGCGGGGTAACCTTTCGCAATGGCGTGCTGTCGTGGGAGGAGCGGCCAGCGGGGGCGGCGCTGCGAGCAGCTACCGAGGCACTTGCGGTAACGGCACCTTATGTCAGCGAGATCTGTCCAGCCGCCACGGATATGGTCACACGTATCTGCGGTTGCATCGCTCGTGGCGCAGCGCTGTTCATCGATTACGGTTTTCCGCGTGCTGAGTACTACCACCCGCAGCGCACCAGTGGAACACTGATGTGTCATTATCGACATCATGCCCACAACGACCCGTTTTTTCACCCCGGTTTGCAGGACATTACGTCGCATGTCGACTTCACGGCTGTTGCAGAGGCGGTGGTCGATGCAGGTTGTCAGCTCGCGGGCTATGCGACGCTGGCGCAATTTCTCCTTAATTGCGGAATTACAACGGCATTGGCGCGAACATCAGCCGACGAGCTTGAAGCTTACCTGCCCAAGGTGGCGTCGGTGCAGAAACTGCTTTCGCCCGCAGAGATGGGCGAGCTGTTCAAAGTGCTCGCCCTGTCGTGCGGAATCGACTCGACGCTGCTCGGATTCAGTGTCGGTGACCGTGTTGCGAGGCTGTAAGCGTTATTGCACGGGCTGGTTTTGGCGACGCGCACCGCAGCGCACGCGAATAGACGGCTGATTGCCCCGTTCAGTCAGCAAGTGATGTCAATTTGTTTCATGGTCAGATGTAACCTGACCGGGATTTACTGAATGCACATACACATCCTCGGTATTTGTGGCACCTTCATGGGCGGTGTTGCCGCCATCGCCAAGCAGGCGGGACACAAGGTGACCGGTTGTGATGCCAATGTCTATCCGCCGATGAGCTCACAGCTCGAGTCGCAGGGCATCGATCTGACGGAGGGCTGGGACCCAAGTCAGGTTGATCTGGCCCCTGACTTGTTCGTCATTGGCAACGTCGTCTCACGCGGAAATCCGCTCATGGAGGAAATCCTCAATCGGCGCCTGCGTTATGTTTCTGGCCCGCAATGGCTGGCCGACAATGTCTTGTATGGTAGTTGGGTCCTTGGGGTGGCGGGCACGCATGGCAAGACGACGACAAGTGCGATGCTGGCATGGATAATGGAATACGCCGGTCTCGAGCCGAGTTTCCTGATTGGCGGCGTCCCCCTCGATTTCGGAGTTTCCGCTCGCCTCACCGACTCGCGATTCTTCGTCATTGAAGCAGACGAGTACGATACTGCGTTTTTCGACAAGCGCTCCAAATTTGTCCACTATCGGCCGAGTACTGTCATCTTAAATAATCTGGAATTTGACCACGCCGACATATTTGCCGACCTGGCAGCGATCGAAACGCAGTTTCACCACTTGCTCCGAACCGTCCCTGCCAACGGCTTGATCATCGCGAACGGGTCGGAGGACAGTTTAAAACGCGTCTTGAATCATGGTTGCTGGACGCCGGTCGAATGGTTTGACCGAGCCGCAGGCTGGTCGATAAGTGAAGCAATGAATGCAGGTGAATTTGAGGTGACGTTTTCGGGGCAGCCGCAAGGACGCGTGCGATGGAATTTGAGTGGTCGGCATAATCGGTTGAACGCGTTGGCGGCAATCGCTGCGGCGCGTCACGCCGGCGTACCTCCAGAAACAGCCATTGAGGCACTGGGCACTTTCAGAAACGTCAAGCGTCGCATGGAAGTAAGAGGCGAGGTCAGAGGTATTACGATCTATGATGACTTTGCACATCACCCGACGGCAATTGAGAAAACGGTTGGCGGCTTGCGTACCCAAGTTGGTGATGCGCGCATCGTTGCGGTGTTTGAACCACGTTCGAACACGATGAAAATGGGTAATATCAAGCAGGAACTACCGGCCAGTCTGGCTGCGGCTGATTTGGTTTTCTGTTACACCAACGGAATCGACTGGGACGTTGCCGCGACTTTGCGGCCGCTGGGAGCGAAATCGCGGTGTGTAAACGACATTGATGCTCTGGTCCGGGAGATTTCGTTAATCGCGCGTGCCGGTGACCATGTCGTGATCATGAGCAATGGCGGGTTCGGCAATATTCATGAAAAACTTCTGGCCGAGTTGCGAAACCCCTGAATCGGGGAACAATGGCATCGCTTAGACTTGACTTCAAATCGAGCACTTTCCCCTAGCGATGATAATTTACGTTCATGGTTTTAACAGTTCTCCCGCGTCACATAAGGCGAACCAACTCCGCGAGCGGCTGGCGTTGGTTGGGCGAGAGAGCGAATTCCTCTGCCCAGCCCTGTCACACTGGCCTCAGCAGGCGTTAACCCAGTTACACGACGAAGTCGCGAAGCTTGCACCAGAGAAAGTGACGCTGGTTGGCAGCTCGCTCGGCGGCTTTTACGCGACCTGGTTGACCGAGCGCTGCGGATGTCGTTCGGTACTTGTTAATCCGGCGATCACACCGCACGAGGGGCTACGGGCCTTTCTCGGCAAACAGAGGAATCTTTACACCGATGAAGAATACGACTTCACTGAAGAACATTTGGCACAGCTGAAGGCCATCTACATCCCTCGCCCAATCCATATTAGCTGCTATTTACTTATGCATACAACTGGTGACGAGTTGCTCGACTGGCGGGTGGCGGTACAACGTTATCGGGGCTGCCGACAGGTTGTGGTCGAAGGAAGCGATCATGGTTTCAGCGAATTTGGAGACTACATTGAATGTGTACTCGAGTTTGCTCGAAACTGATATGCGCGGGCGGGTGTCATGCTAGAAACTGCGAGGTTCAGCAAGTGGCCAGAAGAGTGAATCTGCCCACCGTGGCTCGCGTATAATGCGCGGCCTTTTACGCTGCTTGTAACGAGCAGCAAATCAATATCGGCATGAACATATTCTATGAAGAGGCGGGCAGCCTCAAGGCCGCATCCATTATTGAAGACAACAACACTTCGTTGCAGGTTCAGACCCAGCACGGGAAACGCGCGAAAGTCAAGGCTACGGCGGTCTTGCTGCGTTTCGAGCATCACTCGCTCGACCGGTTTATGGAACAAGCACGTGCGGTAGCCAACGAGATCGAGCCGGGATTTTTGTGGGAGGCATGTGGCGAGTCCGAGTTTTCCTTTGATACGCTGGCTGCCGAATACTTCGGACATCAACCGAAGCCGGAAGAAGCTGCCGGATTGTTGATGCGCTTGCAGTCGACCCCGACACACTTCTACAAAAAGGGTAAGGGTCGCTTCAAACCGGCACCTTCGGAAGCACTCAGGGCGGCGCTAGCCTCGATAGAGCGCAAACGGCAGCAGGCGCAGTTGCAGTCGGATTATGTAGATAGTCTGCTGCGTCATGAACTGCCTGATACCTTTCGACCACTACTACAACAGCTCTTGTACAAACCTGATCGCAATCTGATCGAGACCAAGGCGACGGAAGAGGCTTGTGCACAAATGAAGCTATCGGTGCCGAGACTGTTCGAGCGGTGTGGCGCATTGCGGTCGGCCCTTGATTATCACTACGGGCGTTTCACGTTCGAATATTTTCCTAGGGGGACGCAGTTCGATGGTGTACCAGATCTGGCGCAACCGGGGAAGCTCAACCGAGCGTCGGTCGAGGCGTTCAGTATCGATGACGAGGCCACGACCGAGATTGACGATGCCTTCTCTGTGACGGCTCTGAACAGTGGTCACTTGCAGATCGGCGTGCATATTGCTGCGCCGGCTTTAGGCATCGAAACGGGATCGGGTCTCGATGCCGAAGCGCGCAAGAGGATGTCTACCGTTTACTTCCCAGGCAGCAAGGTGACGATGTTGCCGGAGGCCATTATTGAATATTTCACTTTGGCAGGCGGGCGAGAGTGTCCGGCTTTGTCGATGTACGTCGAGGTCGATTCTGAATTCCGGGTAGTGACTACGCGCTCAGCTATTGAGCGTGTACGTATTGCCCAGAATCTGCATCACAACGTGCTCGACGACCTGTTCGACGAACAGGCGGCAGAGTCCGGACGTACCGACTTCGATTATGGTGACCAATTATTGACGTTGTATCGGTTCGCTTGTGCCATGGAACGCAGCCGTGGTCAGGATCAAGGCCGGCAGCAGCGCACTGATTACAGCTTTTATGTGGAAAATGACCGGGTGCGCATCGAGAAGCGAAAAAGAGGCTCTCCAGTCGACAAGTTGGTTTCCGAATTGATGATCCTCGTTAATGCGCAGTGGGCGCGATTGCTCGTTGATGCGGGTCTTCCCGGCCTGTTCCGTGGCCAGGCCGGCGGCAAAGTCAAAATGTCGACCGTCGCGGCTCCCCACGAAGGCCTTGGCCTTGACCAGTACATCTGGGCAAGCAGCCCGCTTCGTCGATATGCCGACCTCGTTAACCAGCGTCAATTGATCAGTGTGTTGCGTGGCGCGGAACCTGCTTTTTCTCCAAATGACCAGCAATTGTTCGAGGTCATGCGCGGTTTTGAGCTGGCCTACGATGCTTACGCTGAATTTCAGCGAACAATGGAGCGATACTGGTGCCTGCGCTGGTTGTTGCAGGAAGAGATAAAGGAAATAACCGCTGAAGTCGTGCGAGACGATCTGCTCAGAGTTGAATTCTTGCCGTTGGTTGTCCGCGCCCAGTCCTTGCCATCTTTACCGGCGGGGGGCCGTGTTCAGCTATTGGTCTCGGATGTTGATCTCATGGAACTGAACCTGCGTTGCGAATACAAGAAAACACTGGAACCAAGCGAGGTAACATCGTGACGAATTTGTATTTTGCCTCTAGAATTTGTTTAACGTGAACCGGGTTTTTACGGAATCTTGCCGGAGCAGACACTGAGCGCATTTGCGTTGCCTGCGCAAGAAAATTTGATCCAGACGACTGGCTGGCGACCGACGTCCGCCGATGTTTTGCCAGTTACGCTGGCTTTCTCCATCGTATTTCACGCATTTTTGTTGCTGATCACGTTCACCATGCCTGAGGCACCAGCGGGCAAAGCGGTGCCGCAACTGGACGTGGTGCTGGTAAACAGTCAATCATCGTCGCGACCGGTTGATGCGGAACTGCTGGCACAGACAAATTTGGATGGTGGCGGTAACACTGCGTCCAATATCAAGGCCGCCTCGAACCTACCGGCCCTCGCCGACATGCAACTAACAGATTCGCTTGAGCTTTCCTCGCGTCGTGTCGAGCTGCTCGAGGAACATGCTGCCCGGCTGCTTGCTGCTGTCAATGGCGAGATGGCGACGGACACGAGGACCGAGCAGTCGCCGGAGACCATTATGCCCGAGCGTGTCCAGGAACAGCTTGCGCAGCAGCAGCGCCTCGAGGTTGCGCGGCTGGAGGCGCAGATTGCCAAGGAGTGGCAGGCCTATCAGAAACTGCCGCGCCGCAAATTCATCGGGGCACGTGCCGAAAGCGTGGTCTATGCGGAGTATGTCGAAAAGTGGCGTGAACGCATCGAGACGGTAGGCACACAAAATTTCCCGGACGATGCGCGTCGCCGACAAATCTTCGGATCTCTGTTGTTGACGGTCTCGATCAAGGCTGATGGAACGGTCGAGCAGGTCGAGGTCGACCAGTCCTCGGGGCACACCATACTGGACAGTGCGGCGCGGCGCATCGTCGAACTGGCTAGTCCGTTTCCCCCCTTTCCTGCGGCGATTCGTGACGAATACGATATCCTGTCAATTACCCGGCAATGGTCTTTTACCCGAAATGATTTTGGGATCGCCGTAGCGCAATGACCGATCGTTATGCCGTGATCGGCCACCCGGTCGCTCACAGTCTGTCACCGAAAATTCACGCGATGTTTGCGAAACAGACCGGGCAAGATATTGCTTATGAAAAAAGACTCGCGCCGATCGACGGCTTCGTTGAAGTGGTCAGAGTGTTTATGTCTGAAGGTGGATGTGGCGCGAATGTCACCCTGCCATTCAAGCTTGAGGCATTCGATCTCGCCGATGAAGTCTCTGAACGGGCATTTCATGCACGCGCGGCCAACACGCTCAGTTTTTTGGGCAAGCGGATTGTCGCCGACAACACTGACGGCGTCGGGTTAGTCCGTGATATCGAAAACAATCTTGGTTTCCGGCTGGCAGGCAAGCGCGTGTTGTTGATGGGAGCGGGCGGTGCTGCTCGGGGCGTGCTGTTACCGCTGCTCGAAACAAGGCCATCAATGCTTGTCATTGCAAACCGCACGGTCGAGAAAGCAATGGAGCTGGCACAAAGCAACCAGCGTCAGCCAGTCGCAGCGCACACGCTCCTCTCAGGATGCGGATTTGACGACCTATCGGGACTGCGCTTTGATCTGGTAATCAACGCCACCTCGAGCAGTATCTCGGAGCGGCCACCTGCGTTACCGGATAAGCTTTTCGCCCCGGATGCGCTTGCTTACGACATGATGTATGGCAAGGGTCTTACATCGTTCCTGGCTTTCGCCGAAGCGAAGAACGCGGGCCAGTTGGCCGATGGACTTGGCATGTTGGTTGAGCAGGCAGCTGAGTCCTTCGTAATTTGGCGAGGTGTACGCCCGGATACACAGCCGGTGATGTTGGCGCTACGTAAAAGCTAGGAATCCTGAAAAGTTGAACCTTTCTGCCGGCAAGGCACGCGCAGGGAAAGCAACCGCGTCGATCGCGATGTGCTTGCTGGAAATGTTAAAATTGATCTCAACCATACACGAACCGCAACTGCCCTGTTGCGGGAGATCTGTCGGAGCTCCGACAAACCGCTAGTCAGATGAAAAAAAAAGGTTGGCGCTTGCCGTGGCGCGTGTTGTGGCGCTTCGCATTGTTTATGGTTGCCGCATTGGTGGTTTATGAATCCTGGTTTTTTGGCAAAGTCGTTTGGTGGATCTGGGCTAACCCAACCAACACCGCGTTTATGGAGGCGCGCCTCGAAACCTTGCGCGAGGACAATCCTAAGGCGAGACTCCGACACAAGTGGGTATCTTATTCCGACATTTCGGTAAATTTGAAACGGGCACTGATCGCGGCTGAGGACGCCAGGTTTCTCGATCATGACGGATTTGATTGGGAGGCGATTCAGCGCGCTGCATCGACGAATTTCAAACGCGGCAGGGTTGTTGCCGGCGGATCGACCATCAGTCAGCAGCTATCCAAAAATCTGTTTCTTTCTGGCAGACGCACGCCGTGGCGAAAGCTCCAGGAGGCAGCGATCACGGTAATGATTGAGACCGTCATGTCGAAACGGCGTATTCTCGAAATCTATCTCAATGTAATCGAGTGGGGTAACGGGGTGTTTGGGGCCGAAGCTGCAGCCCGGCATTATTACCGTACGAGTGCTTCGCGCCTATCTGCCGTCCAATCCGCTCGACTTGCTGCGATGGTGCCCAATCCGCGTTATTACGATCGGGTGCGAACCACCCCGAGGCTGGAAAAGAAGGCGTCGATTATTCGCTCGCGCTTGCACCAATCTGCAGTCCCCTGATCAGCGCCCGTATAATCAATAGTAATGTTGACCCATCCGAACTTTGATCCGATCGCACTGCAGGTGGGGCCGATCGCAGTGCGTTGGTACGGGCTGATGTACTTGGCTGCTTTCGCGATTGTTTTGGTGTTGGGGCGCATCCGCATTCGCAATCAGCCTTGGCTCGACATCACGGTGCGCGACCTGGATGACATGCTCTTTTTTGGTGTGCTGGGGGTTGTTCTCGGTGGACGCCTCGGGTACGTCCTGCTCTACAAGCCGGTCGAATATTTGCACGATCCGCTGCGCATCTTTTTCGTCTGGGAGGGTGGGATGTCGTTCCATGGTGGACTGATTGGCGTCATCCTGGCAATGCTGTGGTTCGCTCGTTCGCGAGGCAAGCACTGGCTAGCAGTGACTGATTTCATCGCGCCCCTGTGTCCACTTGGTCTCGGCGCCGGGCGAATTGGGAATTTCATAAACGGTGAATTGTGGGGCCGGCCGACGGAAGGGCCATGGGCAATGGTTTTCCCTCAGGCCGGCGACGGCATCCCGCGACACCCTTCGCAACTTTACGAGTTTGCCCTGGAAGGCCTGGTGTTGTTTGCCGTGGTGTGGCTTTACTCAAAGCGGTGGCGACCGCTTGGTGCGGTATCCGGGATGTTCCTGGCTACCTACGGTGTGTTGCGCTTCTTTGTCGAATTTGGCCGTGAACCCGATGCGTTTCTTGGACTGCTTGGTTTCGGGTTGTCGATGGGCCAGTGGCTCAGTCTGCCGATGATTGTTGCCGGCGTGGCGATCATACTTTGGGCAGACAAACACGGGCAACGGCGACGGACCCATTAGCAGTGAACAGTTTTCGCCGGCCTGCTGCGACTACCACCCAAGTGCGCATTATTAATAATCAGTTTGGCCGAGTCGCTGCCTGATCGCCCTCGGGTGGGTGAATGATGCTGCGTCGATTGAGCAAGCGCTGAAAGTTTCCCATTGACAACAGATGCACGAATATTGCGTCCATTAACTCGTCTCTGAGTAGAGCGCGTAACGCCTCTTCGGGCAGCTCGCCCAGTGCTTCGCGATTGACGCGATAAAGACCGGCGAGCTCCATTCTGAAATCACCGAGCTCCGCTGTGACCGATATCGGTTCGAGCAATTCGTATTCAGCTAGCCGCCTGCAAAATTCCTCGGCTCTCATTAGATCGCGTTCGTATTCGGTGACGAAATCCTGAATTTGTGACCAGACAGGCAAGGGTTCGCCTTCGCTGTCAAACAGTTCGTCGCCATCGTTCGAGATAGCGGAATCCTCAACACAGACAACGCGCTCACTCTGTACTTCACCATCTCTCGTCACCCGCGCCATGCAGAAGGGAAAGCGGCGTACGTAGGCAAGAAGGTACACGCGCCGGTCCCAGTATCCGTCTTCCATCAGGAACATGTTCTGGCTCTGCTGCAGCCCCAGAATCGCCGTCAGTGTGAAATTGTTGCCGCCATCGCCCGACGAGAAAGCAACGGGGTAATCTCGGCTTGCCGGTCCGATCTCGCTGAAACTAACCGGTAACGCGTGAAGATCACGTGCAAACTCCGGCACCTTGTCCCCCGTTGGCAGTGCAACCCGGTGGTTTTTGAGTAATGGGCTGACGCTCGTGTACCCGGTAGGCGGTTTAATATCCACGGTCTGTCCTTTCTGCACATTTACCCGGAAAAGCTTTGAGTATAAGATACGCGGCTCTGCGGATTGGTCAAAGTCAACTGCATCGAGCGCCGTCGGTCGCGCTGCAGAATAATGG
>JABAOE010002805.1_pt3 | contig 22055 bp, 15 predicted proteins | sample 7062141 | NCBI WGS metagenome assembly JABAOE01 (sample SAMN14538627, study PRJNA623070) | marine sediment metagenome | biome: marine biome [ENVO:00000428]; feature: marine pelagic biome [ENVO:01000023]; material: deep marine sediment [ENVO:00002113] | place: India: Gulf of Khambhat ... | reverse complement strand
ACCAAGGAAGGCGTGAAGGAGCCGTTCGAAATCATTCCCGGTGTGACCATACAGCCGGGCACTTACGATCATGCCGAACTGCAACTCATCTATATGGGTGACGAGTCACAGCCGCTCAATTTCGGCTTGCGCGCAGTTGCCGGTGGCCGGTTCGGCGGAGACAGGGTCACGCTCGAGCCGACAGTCAGGTACCGCATTGGCGAAAAGTTCACCTCCGAACTGGCGATTAACTATAATGATTTCGATCTGCCGGTGCCCGGCGGAGACTTTACGGCAAACCTCTTTCGGTTGCGCCTTTCATATTCGTTTACACCAAAAATTCTCTTGCAGTTGTTGACCCAGTACAACGAAGTTGACGATGTCGTGACGAACAACCTGCGGTTCTCATGGCTGCAAGCCGCTAATGCGGGTCTGTTCCTTGTATACAACGAAGTGGATGAACGGTACCCGGGAGCGCCGCCGCGTGGCCGAGAGTTCATCATCAAGTACAGCCGCATTTTCGATGTTCTGAAGTAAAGGTTTACCGGGCGCATAATCTGGACAGAACCTTGCGAAGCAGGGCAAATGAAAATACTGTGCCGGAATAAAGCGGGGGGTAGCCCATGAACATTACGATACGCGGGCTCGTGCCAGCGATTTGTTTTGCCGTTGTCTTTCTTAGTGTTTCGAGTACCGCGCTTGCCGCAGAGGAGCGACCACGCGCACGCGACATCGGACTCGTCGTCGGCACATTCCCGACCGGGCCCTTGAATGCGATCACTGATGTCGCCGGCGTCAAAGTGGGTCACGCCACGGTCATCGAAGGCGATGATATCCGCACCGGCGTCACCGCGATCATTCCCGGTCCCGGAAATCTTTACACGCACCCGATGCCTGCCTGGATCCACGTCGGTAATGGATACGGCAAGCTGATCGGGGAGACCCAGGTGCGCGAGTTCGGTGAACTCGAGACACCGATACTCCTCACCTGCACGCTCTGCGTCTGGAGCGCGGCAAATGCGCTCAAGGAATGGATCTACGAGCAGCCCGGCATGGGCGAGCATACCGTAAACCCGATCGTTGGCGAGACTTACGATGCATGGGTCAACAACATGTGGGCGGACCCGATCCAGAAAGAACATGTGTTCGCGGCACTGGATAACGCAAAGGGCGGCCCTGTAGAAGAGGGCAGTGTCGGAGCCGGCACGGGTACCCGAGCATTTGCCTGGAAAGGCGGCATAGGCACCAGCTCGAGAGTGCTGCCGGAATCGCTCGGCGGTTACACGATCGGCGCCCTCGTGCAGACCAATTACGGGGGCACTTTGACAATGAATGGCGCACCTGTCGGCCGCGAGCTAGGCAAATACGCATTTCAAAGAGAATTCGGAGGCGCAGGCACCGTTGACGACAACGAGGATGGTTCGATCATGATCGTTATTGCGACGGACGCGCCACTGAATGCACGTAGCCTGGACCGCCTGGCAATGCGCGCCATCATGGGGCTGGCGCGCACCGGCTCGTTCGCAAGCAACGGATCAGGAGATTACGTCATTGCGTTTTCGACAGACCCGGGACTGCGGCGTCCGAGAGCAAGCGATGTGCCGGTCGCATCAAACGTTTTGGTCAATGCATCGATGTCGCCGCTGTTTGCCGCCACAGCGGAAGCAACGGAAGAAGCGATTTACAACGCAATTCTCAAAGCGACCACGGTGAGTAGTGCACGTGGAACGCGGCAAGCGATCCCGATAGAAGAACTCAATAGAATTCTGGAGAAATACAGGGTACTGAATTGGGATAAATCTTTGCCACCGCAATAAATCCGCACAAGGGAAGAACATGAAAAATACACTGCGCCATGTTTTGGCAAATACTCTTATCATTGCCTGCTTCATTACGACGCAAGCGATCGCACAGGAAGAATTCGTCTTCTGGCCGAATGCCAACTACGATTCATCGATTCCGACAATCGAAGACGTACTGGGTCATCGGTCTGGCGAACGCATAACCTGGCATCGGGACGCGATCCGCTATTTCGAGGCCTTGCAGGAAGCTGCGCCAGATCGGGTATCCGTTTCACGTTATGCGCAATCCTGGGAGGGGCGCGAACTCATTTATGTCGTCGTGACCTCTGCGGCAAACATGGCGCGCATCGAGGATGTCAAAGCCGGCATGCAACGCCTGGCAGACCCCAGGCAGACGACTCGCGCGGAAGCAGAGGAAATCATTGCAAACCAGCCGGCGGTTACCTGGCTTTCCTACGGCGTGCACGGCAATGAAATATCGTCGACTGATGCAGCGATGCTCACGGCATATCATCTGCTCGCATCACGCGGTGACCCACGGGTTGCGGACATCATGCGCGACACAGTTGTCGTTATCGATCCGATGCAAAATCCGGACGGTCGCGACCGTTTCATTCATGGTTTCGAGATGGCCGAAGGCCTGGTCCCCGATGCCGACCGAATCTCGGCCGAGCACGACGAACCCTGGCCGGGCGGACGAACGAATCACTATCTCTTCGATCTCAATCGCGACTGGTTCATCCTAACGCAACCGGAGACGCGCGGGCGCATAAGAATTCTGCAGGAGTGGTACCCCGTTGCCTATGTCGATGCGCACGAAATGGGATCGGACAGCACGTATTTCTTCGCTCCAGACGCTGTACCCTACAATCCGCATCTAAGCGAGGAGCAGCTGGCCAGCACCGAGATTTTCGGCAGGAACAATGCGCGCTGGTTCGACGCATTCGGTCTCGACTATTTCACGCGGGAAGTTTATGACGCGTTCTATCCTGGTTACGGGTCCAGCTGGCCTACTTATTTCGGCAGTATCGCGATGACCTACGAGCAGGCGTCAACCCGCGGCCTCGTGTTACGGCAATACGACGGCAACGAGCTGACGTATTCTTACGCCGTTCGCAATCACTTTGTCACCTCGCTCGGCACCGCGGAGACCGTTGCGGTCAATCGACAGAAATTCCTCGAGGATTTCTATGACTACCAGGTCAGCGCGATAGACGAGGGCGAGCGCGAAAGTATTCGTTCTTATATCGTGCCGACACAGGCCGATCAGGCGGCTGCCAACAAGCTCGCCGGTCTCCTCGTACAACAGGGCGTCGAAGTCGGGCGCGCGACGTCTTCATTCAGTGCTTGCGGCCGGACCTACCAGGCCGGCAGTTACGTGATCAACACCGGGCAACCGGCCAAGCGCTTGATCCGCACCTTGATGGATCCCGACGTGCCTATGGACGAAGATTTCATTGCAGAACAGGAACGCCGCCGTGCGAAGAACCTGGCCGACGAGATCTATGACGTCACGGCCTGGTCGCTGCCGCTGATGATGAACATCCGCGCGGATGCGTGTAACCGCAGCGTGTCGGGACCGGTGGTCCCGGCAGGCCCGGAACTGACAAAGCCGGGACTCGTATCCGGCGGCAGCGGTTCGGTCGCCTATCTCGTGCCCTGGGGTTCGGCGCCGGCCGTAAGAATGCTGGCCAACGCGCTGCGGCAGGGGCTCGCCGTCAAAAGCACGGACAAGCCGTTTACGCACATGGGAACCCGCTATCCTGCCGGCACCCTGATTTTCGATACGGCCGACAATCCGCAGAATCTCCCTGAAATTGTCACCGGCCTTGCCAGGTCGACCGGCGCAAACGCCGTGGCCGTCGACGACAGCTGGGTCAGCGAAGGTCCCAATTTCGGCAGTGGCAATGTCGTCCGCTTCAACAAACCGAAAGTCGCGATAGCCTGGGACCGGCCGACGCGGGCATACTCGGCCGGCAGTACGCGATATGTCATCGAACGACAGTTCGATTATCCCGTCACACCCGTTCGCACGGCGCGCATCGCGACCTCGGACCTGCGGCTCTACGACGTCCTGATCCTGCCCGAAACGGGTTACAACCAGGATTACGCATCCGTACTCGGCGACATCGGCATATTGAACTTGATGGACTGGGTATCCAAAGGCGGCCTACTGATCGGCATCGGTAATGCAAATCGTTTTCTGGCCGATCCGAACGTCGACTTGCTGGCGATCCGGCGCGAGGATGCCGTGGTCGAAGGTGATGGCGAAGCGTCAGATAGTGCCGCTGATGAAAATGGCTACGGGGAACTGCCGCCGACCGTGCCGGGCACATACGTGACCGAGGATTCGGAATACCGGAAACTGATAACGCCCGAGCAGGAAAGTCCGGACTCCGTTGCCGGTGTACTCGTCAAAGCCGATGTCGATGGCGAACACTGGCTCGGCGCGGGCGTTGCCCCGACGCTAAACGTATTGATTCGTGGTTCGGACGTGTACACGCCCATCCGCCTGGACAAGGGCGTCAACGTCGCGACATTCCGTTCGGCGGACGAACTCCTGGCGAGTGGCTACATCTGGGAAGAGAATCGACGGCAACTCGCTTACAAGCCGTTCGCCGTTGGGCAACCAGTTGACCGCGGCTACGTCGTCGCTTTCACACAGGATCCGAACGTCCGCGCCTACCTCGATGGACTGAACGTCATATTCATGAACGCGATATTCCGGGGAGCCGCACACGCGAGACCCGTTCGCTAGGGAAAATAATCAAAGCTCTCTGACGCGCACCAATCACGAATTTCCGGGTATGGGCAGTCCTTCTGCAAGCCTTGGGATCTGACCCTGTGGCCGCGAGTGTGAGAAGATACGGCCCATCTGGCGCCCCGGCGGTACGAATTGTCGGTTTTTGCCAAAGAATCTGGGGGAGGAGTAGCAAATGGCGGGAGCTACGGGTTCTGGAGACCAGTGGTCGTCGAGATGGGGGTTTTTGCTGGCGGCGGTCGGTTTCGCGGTCGGCATGGGAAACATCTGGCGTTTCCCCTATCAGCTCGGTGAGAACGGCGGCAGCGCGTTCCTGATTCTCTACCTGGCGTGTGCCCTCGGCATCGGTTTGCCGCTCCTGATCACCGAAATCACCATCGGCAGGCGCGGCAAGGCGAGCGCTTCGCAGAGCGTCGTCAACGTTGCCGCCGAGAGCAGTAGAAGTGCGCGCTGGGGACTCATCGGCAATCTCGGCATTTTCTGCGCGTTCGTCATCCTTTCGTATTACACGGTCCTGTCCGGCTGGACGCTGGATTATTTCGTCAAGGCAGCGACCGGTGCTTTCGAGGGTGCCGATGCGGACGCGACCGGCGCCATGTTCGCCGGGCTGCTGGCGAATCCGTGGCTCCTGATGTTCTGGAACACGATGGTGCACGTCCTGATCATACTTGTCATCCGCGAGGGGGTGCAGTCCGGGATCGAGCGCGCGGTCAAGATCCTGATGCCGGCACTGTTCGGCGCGATCGTCATCATGGTGCTCTACGGTATCGTCGCCGGTGACATGGTGACGACGCTCCGCTTCCTGCTCGAACCGGACTTCTCGAAGATCTCATTCGGCACCCTCATGGACGCGATCGGCCAGGCATTCTTCTCGATCGGTATCGGCATGGGCTCGCTGATCGTGTTCGGCGCTTACATGCCGAAAGACTTTTCCATCCCGCGTTCGGCAACTGCGGTGATCTTGATGGACACGGGTGTCGCTGTGCTCGCGGGCTTCGCGATATTTCCGCTGGTGTTCCAGTACGGCCTGAATCCGGACGGCGGACCGGGCCTGATCTTCCAGACCTTGCCGCTCGCATTCGGCCAGATGCCGGGCGGACAGCTGTTCGGTGCGATCTTCTTTGTGCTGCTCATTACGGCGGCATTGTCCTCATGCATCGGCCTCGCCGAAGGGGTCGTGAACTGGGTCGACGAGCACCTGGACATACCGCGCAAGAGGGGCGTGCTGTACGTCACCGGTGCAGCGTGGATCCTCGGCATCGCGTCAATCCTCGGCTTCTCGGTCTGGAAGGACGTGCGCCTTCTGGAGTTCATCCCGTCATACAGAGGCCTGGATATCTTCGATACCTTCGACACGCTAGCCGCAAACAACCTGTTATTGATCGGCGGCTCGCTGGCCGCAATCTTCTTCGGCTGGATGGTGCCAAAGGCGCTCAAACTCGACGAAATAGGCGTGCGGGATGGTCCGTTCTTCATGTTCTGGCGTGTCATGATCCGCTTCGTGATCCCGCCGATCCTCATCGTCACGCTGTTCATGGGCATCACCGAGTAGCCACGCGCCCGATGTAACAGGCAATGACTTAGCCAGCGGGCGTGCTAATCATGTCGCCTATCCGATGGTGCTCGTAATCTCGCCGAGCTTTTTCGTGAGTAACGGATTTTCGCGATAGTCGATCGGAATCACGACGAGGCTCGGTCCGCTCTCTTCGAATGCGCTTTGGAGTACCGAGGCAAACTCCTCGCTTCGCGATACGTAATGGCCGTGCCAGCCGAATGCCGAAGCGAGCTGTTCCCAGTCCGGGTTGCCGAACGCAAGATCGGTGTGCCTGCCGAAATGGGTCTCCTGTTTCCAGGCAATGAGTCCGTATTCGTTGTCGGCCCAGACGAGTACGACGATATTACTGCCGATCCTTTTCGCCGTTTCCATCTCCTGTACGTTCATGAGGAATCCGGCGTCGCCGCAAATGGCGAGGATGCGGCAGTCGGGATGCACGATGCCAGCCGCGATCGCACCCGGCAATGCGAAGCCCATCGAGCAGAAGCCGTTCGGTATCAGGCAGGTGTTCGGTTCGTGACACTGGTAATGCCGTGCAATCCACATCTTGTGCGCGCCGACGTCGGAAAGGACGATGTCGTGTGGTCCCATGACCTGGCGCACGTCCCACAATGCTTTCTGTGGCCGGATCGACCCGTCAGTCTTGTCGTCTTTGTGCTCGGCAAAGTCCTCATACATCGCCTTGCGAGTTTCTTGCTGCTCGCTGAAATCGAATTTCAGACCATCCGAATCCTTGACGCGTTCGTTGAGCATCCACAGGGTATGCGCGAGATCACCAATGAGTTCGACCTCGGGGTGGTAGTGCGCATCGATCTCTGCAGCCAGGAAATCGGCGTGGATGATCTTTTTGTCACCCTTCGGGTTCCATAGCTCCGGATGATACTCGACCATGTCGAATCCCAGCGTGATGACCAGATCCGCGTCATCGATTGCAAGCGATACCCGGTCCTTGCTGCCGAGACCTATGGTGTAGAGACAATAGTCGGCATCCATGTCGACGCATCCCTTTGCCATGAAGGTACTGATCACGCCGATTCCTGTTTGTTCACACAGAATCCGTAACTGTTTGCTTGCCCGTTTTCGAATGCAGCCGTTGCCGGCCACGATCACGGGCCGCTTTGCCTTTTCGAGCATCGAAAATGCACGATCGACGATCTTGTCGTCCGGTACCGAGCGCCGGAAGCGCCGCGGCGCCATCGGCTTTTCGTGCGTCTCCGCGCTGGCGATGTCTTCGGGGAGTTCGATGTGCACGGCGCCGGGTTTCTCGGTTCGTGCGATGCGCACCGCCTTGCGCACGATCTCCGGTATCGTGTCGGGATTCAGAATCGTCGTCGCCCATTTCGTCACCGGTTCGAACATGCTGACCACGTCCATGATCTGGTGCGATTCCTTGTGCAGCCGGTCCGTCGCTCCCTGTCCCGTCAGGACCAGCATCGGCGCACGATCCATGTTCGAGTCGGCGACGCCGGTGATCAGATTGGTGGCGCCGGGTCCCAGCGTTCCCAGGCAGCCTGCGGGATTGCCGGTAAGGCGCCCGTAAATCTCCGCCATGAAGGCTGCCCCCTGTTCGTGGCGCGTCAGGATGAACTTGATCTTTTCTGATTGCTCGAGGGACATCATGAAATCGGCGTTTTCTTCGCCCGGCACGCCGAATATGTAATCAATACCTTCTTCCTCGAGACACTTGACGAATAGATCGGATGCTTTCATGTTATCCCCTGAAAGTTATCTGTAGTTTGGCACGTATCTGGTTTGAACAAATCGATCGCTTTGTCTTGCCTGCTTCTCATCACGGCATGTTCCGATAACGCGCCGGATCAGCTAAGCGTGCCCGGACGATGGTACACCGCGGCACAGGTCGAATCCGGTGCTTTGCTCTATCAATCGCACTGTGCCGTCTGCCATGCCGCCGACGGCAGCGCAACCGCCGACTGGCGGACGCCCGATGCGCTCGGTAACTATCCACCGCCGCCGCTCAATGGCACTGCTCACACCTGGCATCATCCGCTCGCAGTGCTTGACGACACGATTGCCAATGGCGGGGTCCGTTTCGGCGGGGTCATGCCGGGATTTGCAGCGATATTGTCGGGAGACGAGCGCCTGGCGATCATCGCCTGGTTGCAGAGCCTGTGGCCCGATCAAATCTACGCTCGCTGGCAGGAAATCGATCAGCGCAGCCGGGATTGATCGAGCCCGCCGAGTACAGTCACCGCGAGCCTGCCGCGCCTTTCGAGATCCTGGAGCAAGTGGAAAAAGTCGCCGGAAGGCGTTGAAATCCTTGGAAACGAATGCCCTGGAAAGCGCACTGCATCACAGCGGTCCGCGGTGTCCATGCCTACACTTTCCGCACGACGTTATGTCCGGCGTGGAAATCGATTATGTCAAACGGGGCGGCCCGGGGATCCTTGCAGCAGAAAGTGTCGATCACTTTGTTCACGGTGATGGTCGCGCTAGCCTTTCTGAGTTACATCGTACTCAACGAGGTTGTCGCACCGGCCTTCGACGAACTCGAAATCCAGGAGGCTGAGACAAACCTGATCCGCGCCGTGAAGGCCATCAGCAACGACCTCGATAACCTGAGCGCAATCACCGGCGACTGGGGTCTGTGGGACGATGCCTACGAGTATGCCACGGGCGCATACCCGGCTTTCGAGGATTCGAACCTGGCCCGTCCGACACTCGCCAACCTGGATCTGACTCTGCTGGCCGTGTACGACGTTGACGGAGGCCTGATATGGGGTCAGGTCAACAACGACGAAGCGCCAGATGATCTGAGCGTCCTGGGGATCCTCGATCCCGGGACGGACACCGCCGAACGCCTGATCAGGCACACTAATCCGGCTGGCCATACCGACGGCCTGGTTCGGACCAGACAGGGCCCGATGCTGATCAGCTCCTGGCCCATCGTACGCAGCGACGGCTCGGGACCGATTGCCGGCACGATGATCATGGGGCAGCTGCTGGACGACATCCGCCAATTGCGCCTGCGGGAGCGCACGGAGGTCCTGCTCGAGTGGCTGCCGATTGAGCAAGATGCGGATATCCCGTCGGCTCTGCAAACAGCGCTGAGCGGAGCGGGCGGCGGTTCCATGTTGCACGAATCCAAGCGAACCGAGATCGTGAGCCGCGGCATCCTGAACGATCTTTTCGGCGCACCGCTTTTAACGTTGGTCGCCCATACACCACGGCAGATTTCCGCGCTCGGTCAGAGCACGGTCAACGGCGCGCTGTTGTTCCTCGCATTCGCAGGGCTAATCGTCGCCTTGGTTGCGTGGCTGATGTTGCGAAGCGTCATCGTGCTGCCGCTTGAAAAACTCGCACAACATATCACCGGGATTCGCAAGAGCGGCGATCTTACACAGCGGCTCGACGAGCAGCGGCCCGATGAGATTGGCTCGCTCGCCAACGAATTTGACAGGCTTGCCGAAGAATTATACGAGGCTAGAAAGCTATTGCTCGACCAATCGTTCAAGGCTGGTAAGGCAGACAATGCGGCCGAGGTTCTGCACAACATTCGTAACGCCATGACGCCGCTGATCAACAGTATCGACAGACTGACCAAAGACCTCAACGTCACCAATGGTCTGAGGGTGCGGCAGGCCGTCGAGGAGCTCGGGGACGCGACTGCCTCCCCTGAACGCGCGGGCAAACTACTTCAGTACATCGAGTCGGCGTTCTCGCACATCGAAGGTACGAATCGCAACGTCGGCGAAAACCTTAACGTTGCATCCAAACAGGCGCGCCAGGTCGAGGCAATTCTCGCTGACCAGGAAAAACACGCGAAAGCCACACCGATCGTCGAGAATCTGAGCCTCAGCGATGTACTCGACGAAGCGATACTCGTGATTCCCGAATCCGCGTCGTCGGGAATCCAACTGGATCTCGTTAATGGCGTTGCCGAGCACACCGTGCGCGCCCATCGTGTCGGATTATTGCAGGTGCTTGGTAACCTGGTTCTCAACGCCTACGAATCCATACAACGAAGCCAGTCGAATTCGGGGCGAATCGAGTTGTCCGCAGCGACGGAATCTTACGGTGACAAAGCGATGGTGCGCCTTACAGTCGCCGATACCGGTTGCGGGTTCGACGAGAACTTCAAGCAAAAGATGTTTCAGCGTGGATTCTCATCCAAGCAAGGGCATCTGAGTGGCCTCGGACTGCACTGGTGCGCCAATGCACTTGCCGCCATGGGTGGGCGAATCCAGGCGGAAAGCCGCGGCCCTGGCCACGGCGCGCAATTTCATGTGCTCTTACCAAAGGCACTGGGAGGCTAGTCGTGACAGCACAAGCCCATGAAGACAACAGTATCCGCATCCTGATTGCGGACGACGATGAACACATCCTCGAATGTTATCGCGAGGCATTCGGTGAGACCGATGCGAGCGACAACATGAGGACGCTCGATGCACTGGATGCCGAACTCTTTGATGCGGATACGGATATCGCGGATGTTCCGAAGTTTAATGTTGTTGCCTGTCAACAGGGCGACGATGCTATCAACCTGGCCAGGGAAGCGGCGAACGACGGCCATCCGTTCGATGTCGTGATCCTCGATGTGCGAATGCCGCCAGGAATCGATGGCGTCGAAGCCGGAAGCCAGATCCGCAAACTCGATCCGGATGTCGAAATTGTCTTCGTCACCGGTTATTCGGACGTACCCCGTGAAGAGCTCGAAAGGCGCGTGCCGCCGCCGATGCGACTGCATTACTTCAACAAGCCGATTTCATTCATGAAGCTGGCCGAAGAAGTAGCCAACATAGTCAAGGCACACTGACAGGAAGCCGGTGTGGACAGAAAAGAGGAAACAGCGACGAATCGAATACTGGTCGTCGATGATGACAAGATGATCATCGGCGAGTATGTGCGTTGCCTGGGCAAAGGATTCGAGCCTGATGTCGCGACGACGACACTGGGTGATCTCGAGAAAGTATTGTTCGGTGAGGAGACAGACGAAAAGGGCGCCGCCAGATTCGAGGTTCACTCCTGTCAGCAGGGCGATGCCGCGGTCACTTCGGTCAAGAATGCAGTCGATGCTGGAACGCCGTTTTCAATTGTATTCCTTGATATTCGCATGCCTCCCGGGATTGACGGCATCGAAGCGGCGAAACAGATTCGCGAGCTGGATTCGAACGTCAATATCGTCATCGTGACCGGCTCTATGAGTCAGGATCCGGAAAATCTGGGTAGCGAGATCCCGCCCGCGGACCGCATCTTTTTCTTTAAGAAGCCGTTTCACGCAGTCGAGTGCCGGCAGCTGGCAGCGGCACTGTGCGGCAAATGGCATGCCGACCTCGCACTCAGGCAGGCCAATGACGTCCTCGAGCAACGGGTCAAGGATCGCACCGAAGCCCTCCACAAGCTTGCTTACGTCGATCCGGTTACCAACCTGCCGAATCGGCTCAAACTCGTCGACGAACTGCAAGGACTGATCGATAACGGCGAATCGACGGATACCGATACCGCTGTAATCTTGCTCGACGTCGAACGCTTCAGTTTCCTGAACGAGACCATGGGTTACGACTCGGGAACCGAATTGCTGAATGCTGTCGGCCGCCGGCTCTGCGCATATTGCATGGACCTCGACGATGAGTCTCAAGGTATCGTCGGCAGATTCGGCGCCGATGAATTTGCCTGCCTGATCCCCGGGATCCAGGACAAGGAAATGCTGGAGGAAATCGTTGAGGGAATCATTAGCAGCGTCGAGGAACCGTTCCTGGTAGATGGCCGCGACATTTTCCTGAAAGCGAGCATTGGCGTCGCCAGGCATCCATTGCACGGCTTTGATGCACAGTCCGTTTTCCGTGCGGCCGAGGCCGCATTGCACCGGTCAATGCGCAAGCTGCAAGGCCGGGTCACCTACTATCACCGTGAGATGCTGCACAGGGCACAGTCCAAGTTCGATATGGAAGCCGAGCTTCGGCGCGCTATGGATGACGGCGATATCGTTACCTGGTTTCAGCCGCAGCTATGTCTTAAGTCGGGGAAAATCGCGGGGGTCGAAGCGCTCGCCCGCTGGGTGCGGGCCGACGGCACCGTCGTGCCACCCGCCGATTTCGTCCCCCTCAGCGAGGAAATGGGCGTATCCGATATCCTGTTCGAAACGGTCATGCGCTATGTGTGTGCTGCCGTCGGCCGCTGGCAGGCAGATTCGAACTGGGATATTCCAGTCAGTGTAAACCTGTCTGCGCACCAGCTGCGAAATCACAAGCTCGTCGAGATCATCAAAGCGATTCTGCGCAAGCAGAAAATCGAACAAAAACTGATCAACCTCGAACTCACCGAGACCGCATTGCTGGAAGACCTTACCATTGCACGACCGCTCCTCATGGATCTGTCATTCTACGGTGTCGGTATCCATATCGATGATTTCGGCACTGGTTACTCGTCCCTGAGCTACCTGGCCGAGCTACCCGTGCAAACACTGAAGATCGACCATTCCTTTGTGGAACGGTTGACCGAGTCCACTAACAACGCACGAGTGGTGCAGGCGATCATCGCACTCGGCAAGGCGATGGAACTCAGTGTTATCGCGGAAGGCGTCGAAACCGAGCAGCAGTTGATGCTCGTACATACTTTTGGCTGCGATCTCGCGCAGGGTTTTTTTATAGGCAAACCGATGGAGGAACGGGCGTTTCTCGACTGGGTTCATGCCGTCGATCAGACAACGAACGATCTGCAGCTACTACCTGAACTTACCGGACTCAAAGCGTAACACTACGTGCACGGGCACAAATCTTCTATGGCCCGTGACCCAGATTACTGCCTAATCTGAAATTCCCGCTTCTGCGAGCAATGTGACAAGGCCTATCTGGATACTGATGTGCCCGTCCGTGTTTTGCCACCATTCGTCCGGCGCATGCGCATTTCCACCGGTGCCGCCACGGCTCATCGTGACCGCGGGGATGCCTTTCGACAGCGGCAGGTTGGCGTCGGTGGACGAAATGCGGAGGGTCGGTTTGATGCCGAAGGATGCCGTCGCAGCTACCGCGCGCTGCACGACTGGCGACCGGCCATCGCCCGGCGCGGCCGGCCTGGTACCAACGCGCTCGACCTCGACGGTCAGCTTGGGACCATCGAGCCTGGCCGCGTTTTCCTCCTGCAGTGCCTGGTCAACGGCGGCGTGCAATACAGCATCGATGTCGTCCAGTTTATGCGGGTTACCGGAACGCATATCGACTTCCATCCAGGATTCGAAGGCAATGGAATTAATTGAGGTGCCGCCGCCGATGCGGCCGACGTTATAGCTGGTCTTGTCGCCCACTGATGTTATCGCCGGAGCATGCTCGACGAATATGGCAATCGCACGCCCGAGCGCATGATGCGGGCTGGCGAGCCCGAAGGCCCCCCAGGAATGTCCGCCCGGACCCCTGAAAGTCACGCGATAACGATGTGAACCGACGCCGCCATAGACGATGCGATCTGATTCTCCGCCATCTACCGCTATTAAGGTATCAATTTTTTCAGCGCCGTCGCGAAACAGATGTCTTACGCCGCGCAGATCTCCGAGACCTTCCTCGCCAACGTTGCCGACGAAGAGTATGTCGGCATCAGTTTCGATTCCGGTTTCCTGCAATGCGCGCAATACGCCGAGTACCGTCACCAGGCCGCGGGCGTTATCGCCAATTCCGGGCGCATACATCTTATCGCCGTCGAATCGCACCGTCACGTCGGTTCCCGGTGGAAAAACGGTGTCGAGGTGGGCGCTGTAAGCAATGAGACGACTGCCGCCATTCCCGGGACGCCGCCCGATCACGTTTCCGACAGCGTCGATCGTGACATCGGCAAGTCCCGCTTCGCGGAGCAGTTCTGCAAATTTCTTTGCGCGCTGTTTCTCGCCGAACGGTGGCGCCGGAATTTCGGTCAACTCGATCAGGTCACGCCGCGAACGGGGTTCGATCGCGACGATGTAATCCAATGCATTTTGCACCTTTAGGTTATTTTTGATTGTCGCAATTTCCAGCCTGTAATCAGCTTCTGCTTCGGCTATCGGCTCGTCTTGCCCCGCGGTCATGTCGCAACAAATCAGCAAACAAAACGCAACGAGCGCGCTTACCGGATAATCTTGCATCGGTACGTTCCCCTTCATCTGCGACAGCCAGTTTCACGATTCCGGCGCCGCGGCGAAATTCGAATTCGGTATGAGTCGGCGGAGCGAAGAAATTCGATCATTTGTTGAAATATTAACTCTTGGTACACAAAGACTTTCTGGAGACGATCGACCTTTTCATATTTCTTACTCGACCCTCGCAGTATGAGTTGGGAAAATACTCTTTGTTGCTCGCCCCGAGCCGAATTGAAGCCGAGCTTATGACATAAGCCGGGTTGCCGCCAGCGGCGATGCGCCTACATGCCAATTCGATCTTGACGCGAGGCCGGCAATGACCAAAGATTGCGGCGTTTTGCAGTTTCTCAGCCACTCAGCCGGTTTCTCCTTGATCCTGCTGCTGTCCGCATGGACGGCAGCCGCGACTGCGCAGTACGAAGAAGAAATCGACGTGATCCAGGTCACCGCGACGCGCAGGGAGACCGAATCGGAAAACGTCTCCGCGGCACTGACACTGGTAGGCGAGGACAAGATCGAAGCCAGCAAGCTGGTGACGGACGCCCTGCTGATGGAACCCGGCATATTCCTGCAACAGACGACGCCCGGGCAGGGCGCGGCAATCGTCCGCGGCCTGAAAGGTTCCGAGGTGCTTCATCTCGTCGATGGATTCCGGCTCAATAACGCGATCTTTCGCAACGCACCGACGCAATACCTGGCGCTCGTGTCCACCGGCGGCGTGGACAGGATAGAGGTCGTTCGCGGCGCACCGGCATCGCTCTACGGCAGCGAGGCCGTCGGCGGCGTCGTCCAGGTACTGAGCCGGGTTCCGTCTTTCGACAGCGCCGGCTCCAGGGGCACTGCCTACCTCGCTTATGACACCGCGGAGCTCGGCAAGATGATTCGCGGCTCTTTCGAGGCCGGCAATGAACGCCTTGCTGGCATCGTCAGCGCCGAGTATCTCGACACCGGCAATCGTCGCATCGGCGGCGGGCAGCGGATAGCGCCCAGTTCCTATGCTGCGAAAGGTGCACGTTTCGCACTCTCAGCGACGCCGGACGAAGACTCTAGCTGGCTTCTCGATCTGCAATTTGCACGGCAACCGTCGACCCCACGAGTCGACGAACTCGTGCCTGGATTCGGGCAGACCGAGCCCTCGTCGGAGGAATTTTTCTTCTCACCCAACGATCGATTGTTTGCACACCTGCGGCATTCGCGAAACGAGTGGCTGTGGTCGGCAGACTGGACATTCGACGCCGGCTGGCAACGAATTGTCGATGACCGCATATCGCGAAGTTTCGGTTCACAGCTTCGCCACCTCGAAGAAAACAGCAGCGACCTTTTCGGATTAACGGTGAGTGCCGCGAAGGAAACGAATAATGGTTCCTGGATAGTCGGTATCGACTATTACCACGACAGGGTCGATAGCCAGCGAATGGAGCAGGATATCGTGAGCGGGCAGACGCAATCCGTCCAAGCTCGATTTCCGGATGGATCAACGGTCGATCATTTTGCGATTTATGGCAACGTCCTGCGCAAACTCGGCGATCGGCATTCGATATCGGGAGGGCTGCGCTTCAGCGCAATTGAAACCGACATACAGGTGTCATCGACGGACCAGGACGATATCAGTGCCGACATCGGCTGGTTGTTCGATGTAATGCCGGGGACTCAGTTAACGGCAAACATCGGCTACGGTTTTCGCGCGCCAAACGTGTTCGATCTGGGTACCCTCGGCGAGCGACCGGGCAATCGCTTCAATATCCCTAACCCGAATCTGGAATCCGAGCACATCACGCAGTTCGATTTGGGTCTCAGGCATCATCGTGAGCTGTGGGACATTGAATTGACGTTGTTCACCCTGCATTACACGGATCGCATCGCCTCCGTGCTGACCGGTGCCGTCACGACGGACGGCAGGGATGTCGTGCAAAGCCAGAATGTTTCGAGCGCGGACATCCGCGGGATCGAGGGATACGTACACGTCGTGGTAACCCACTCGCTGACCGCCGACCTGATTGTGAATTATGTCTACGGGGAGCAAAGCGAAAACGACGGTACGGAGCAACCGGCTGATCGGGTCCCGCCATTCAATGGGAGGCTCTCATTCCAATACCACGCAAATGATTCGCTGCTGATCGAGCCTTATTTTCTGTTCGCCGGCGCGCAGGATCGCTTGAGTCCGCGCGACGTGCAGGATGTAAGAATAGACCCAAGCGGCACGCCGGGCTGGATGACCACGAACATCGCGGCTACCTGGCAGGCCGGTGAGCGATGGCGGGCGTCGGCACGGGTCGAAAATATTTTCGACAAGCGCTACCGCATGCACGGATCGGGTATCGATGCGACGGGCCGGAACCTAATCCTCAGCCTGCAGCTTTCCTGGTAAAAAAGGGTCGAACCGCATTTTTCGAAAAATGCGGTTCGACCCTTTTTTGTCAGTCGGGTAGTGCGTAGGCAATCAGGTAGTCGCCGACGGTCGTTCCCATCCTGCCGTGGCCGCCGGCGGCGATGACGACGTATTGCTTGCCGGTTTCATCGAGAAAATAGGTCATCGGCGTGGCCTGGCCACCCGCCGGCAGGCGCGCCTCCCACAGCATGGTTCCGTCTTCGATGTCGAACGCCCGCAGGTAGTCGTCCATGACAGCGGCGATAAATATTACGCCACTTGCAGTAACGATCGGTCCGCCCATTCCGGCCATTCCCAATTCCAGGTTCGGGACAATTGCGGGTGCGATATCCTGAATCGAACCCATCGATGTTTGCCAATTGATGACGCCCCGTGTCATGTCGATCGCGTACAGGGCGCCCCAGGGCGGTTTCGTGCACGGTACATCGAGCGGTGAAGCGAGCATGGTGCGCCGCATGCCGTACGGCGTTCCTTCCTGCATGGCGAACTCGTAATTTGCATAATCGCCGGACTGGTAAACCCGCCGCAGGTCTTCACGTGGTATGAGTGCGACGTCCATCGGCAGATCCATCGAAAAGACGACCGCAACCTGGCTTGCGGGATCGAAGGCGATGCCTCCCCAGTTGATACCGCCTGCGAAACCCGGCAGCAGCACCGTTCCTTCGAGACTCGGCGGCGTGAAGATACCCTCCGAGCGCATGCCGCTTATTTTCTTGCGGCAGGAACGCGTATCGAAAAACAACAGTCCCCAGGCATCTTCTTCCGTTACAGGATCATGGCGGGAAAGTGGTGGCGGCGCGACCGGGAACGGTTGCGTTGGCGACAGGTGCTCACCTGCCACGCCTCCCTGTGGCACCGGACGCTCCTCGATGTCGAATATCGGTGCACCGGTCTCGCGATGGAAACTGAAAATCAATCCTGTCTTGGTTCCCTGTAATACGGCGGGAATGGTTTGTCCGTCATGCTGCAAATCGACAAGGGTCGGTTGTGCGGCGAGGTCATAGTCCCAGAGATCATGGTGAATCAGCTGCCGGTACCACACGACTTCGCCAGTTTCAGCGTTCAAGGCAACCAGGGAGTTCGCATAAGCGTTATCGCCCTCGCGCTCACCCCCGTAAAAATCCGGGCTCGCGGATCCCGTCGGTACGTACACGAGACCGAGTTCGGCATCCGCCGCAAATGGCGCCCAGGCATTCGCCGAGCCATTCTTATCCGCTTCTTCAGGCAGCCAGCCCGCGTAAACCGGATCAGTGGCATTTCGCGGGATCGGGTCCCAGCGCCAGCGTTCCTCGCCGCTTCGGGCGTCGATGCCGCGCACGATGCCGAGATCCGACTCGACCTGCCGGTTATCGCCGATGGCCGAACCGATGACGACAGTATCGCCGACAACGGCCGGCGGCGACGTCACGGTGTAGTTGACCCAGTTCTCGACCTGCGCACGCACATCGCGGTCGAGAAAGATCTCGCCGTTTTCACCGAAATCCTTACACCGTGTGCCGTTGTTCCCGTCCAGTGCAATCAGGCGCGCGTCCAGTGTGCCGACGAATATGCGGTGGCGGCAGGGAGAACCGGCGACGGCATGCGGATCGATCCACGAAGTGACACCGCGGTTGGCGATCTCGGCGTGTGGCCTGGTCCGGTCGATCTGCGGATCGTAGCGCCATAACTCTTCGCCCGACGCCGGATCCAGCGCAAAGACGATCGCGCTGCCGGTCGGGAAATAAAGTTTCCCCTCGACGAGGATCGGGTTTGCTTCGAACGCAAACGGTTCGCGGTGTCCCTCTCCGAGTTCGCCGGTACGGAAACGCCAAATCTCCTCGAGTTCCGCGACGTTTTGCTTGTTGACCTGCTGCAGCGCCGAATACTGCATACCATGCTGGCCGCCGCCGTAATGCGTCCATCCCTTCAGATCCAGTGCGATCGCGGTCGGGATTGCCGCAATTGCGAAAGCTATCAGTGACATCAAGCATTTGCATGCTTGCGCATAAGGCCTGGTTCTAATCTTTTGTCTGATTCGAGGCCGGCGGGAATTCGATCGGCCCTTGCCGTTCCGGAACACGTCCGCTAAACGGCGCATAGAATTCCCTGATTGTCTGCAAATCCTCATCGAGGCTTCGATTTTCAGGCAGCGTGATGCCGATGCCCATACGTTTTTTCCGATAGTCAATGAATGCCAGCACCAGCGGCACGTTTGCCGCTTTCGCGATTTGGTAAAAGCCGGTCTTCCAGTGGGGTTGCCATTTTCGGGTGCCCTCCGGTGCCAGGGCGAACCAGAATCGATCGCGTTCCGCGAAAACTTTAACGACCTGTTGAACGGTTGACGCACTGGTGCTGCGATCAACGGGTATCGCTCCCATGGACCTGAGGATGGGTCCGAGTGGCCACCAGAAGAGGGTGTGTTTGGCCAGGAAATGTACGTCGATGCTAAGCGCTATCTTGTAAACAAGCAGCCAGAAACCGTCCCAATTGCTTGTGTGAGGTGCTGCGATAGCTACCATTTTCTTATAAGTCGGCAACTCGCCAACGAGCGTCCAGCCGCCGAGTCTCAGGATAAGTCGAGCAATTATCCGCCACATGCGCGCAGTATTGCCGGGAGCTCAACTGTATGCAAAGAAAAAAGGGCGGGCTAGAATCCGGATTCTCCACGGCCGGGGTAATTCAATGAAAATAGTCCACCTGCTCCTCATGCTCGGCGCGATTTCGGGCTTAAGCGCCTGCGCCGATCGCTCGGATAATTCTGCGGCAACGGTCGCGGACAACGAGCAGGTGCAGAATCGTGGCGCAAACAAGGATAACTGGTGGGATTCGCTGCCGCGCCCGGAATGGAGCGCATTCCTGAAAATCGGGCAAAGCGAAGACTGGTTCGAGGTGTACCTCATTGATGACAATATCTATGCGATTTACGAACCCGGCCAGTTCGAGGAAGTCATCTCGTTCCTGATTGTCGGGGACGACTTCGCGCTAATGTTCGACACCGGTCTCGGTATCGGTAATATCCGCGGCGTCGTAGATCAACTGACGGATCTCGACATCGTCGTTCTGAATTCACACACCCATTACGATCATATCGGCGGTAATCACCTGTTCGACACAATCTACGGCCTGGACACGGATTACACCCGGCAGCGCGCGCTTGGCAGTCCGCCGGACGCGGTTGCCGGATTTCTCCGCGAGGGCTGGGTGTGGAAGCCGTTTCCTGAAGGATTTTCCAGTAGCGACTATCAAAGCCATGCATTCACGATCGACAAGATAGTGCGCGAGGGCGACCAGATAGACATTGGCGGGCGCGTGCTCGAAATCCTGCATACGCCGGGCCATGCGCCGGATTCGATCTGCCTCATCGATCGCGAAAACCGGATTCTGTTCACTGGCGACAGTTTTTATCTTGCGCCACTGTATACGCACATACCCGGCGGCAGCTTCGATGATTACGCGAAAACCGCGGCACGGCTCTCGGGACTCGCCAGCGATATTGATCGTGCCTTTACATCACACAACGTTCCGGTCGCAGATGCGAGCTATATGACGGCGCTCGGCAAGGCGTTTGCAGACATCGAGTCCGGCACGGCAAGCGACTATACGATCAGCAGCGACGGACTGCGTGAGTACCAGTTCGAGGGGTTTTCGGTCATCGTCAAGGATCGGCAATAAAAAGCAGCAACTCGTGCGGCGCGCAGACATACGGGCGTCGCGCAGCGGGTCCCGGCCGGCACCGCTCCGACTGTCGCAATTTGGCGAATATGGGCGTTGTAAGCTGCTGATTTTTATTGAGATGCTGACGTTTGGACCTGTGTCACTTTTTTATCTTATGGAATATGGCAGAAAGGCCTGACTGAGCGATACCAGGAGCTGGACATGAAACGCTTGCTTGGGCTTACAGCATGCATGTTGCCGCTGTTATCAGTGGCGGAGTTCGTCGTGCCGGTCGGGTCCGTCGAGGAATACGTCAATGTACGCATGGACCCGGACGACAAGTCCGAAGTCGTGGGAAGGCTTTACCAGGGCGATTCGGCGTCAATAGTCAATTCCTTGGCGGGTTGGCACGAAATCGTAATTGCGGGCGGTGCAACGGGGTTTATCAGCGCCGAGTGGACGATCGTCCTCGAGGAATTGCCCGATACGCGCGTTGCGGAGAGCAAAACGCAGACCGTCGTAGAAAATAAAAAGGAAAACGTAGTCGAGTTAACCCCCCAAGAGGCACTGGATGCGCTCGCAAACATCGAGCCGGTTACTTTCAGTTATACGCGGGAGGATCAGCAGCGGCATGTCGGTTTCAACGCCGGGAATGTACCTGACCTCATCGCGAGCTCCGAATCCGAAGGGCTGAAGCCGCTGGAAATCGTTGCGGTATTGACGCGCGTCGTGAAGTTACAACAGGATCGGATCGCGGAACTCGAATCCCGTCTTGACGAACGCGACTTGCATTGACTGTTACCGGAGCAACACCAAATACCGCTTCGTGTAATTCTTATTGAGCAGGCGCAAACGGCTAACCAAACAGCAGCGCGAAGATCTCGAACAGGGTAAGGCCGGTCACAATCACTACGATGCAGACTCCGGTCGTAAATGCGATCTGATGTTTGTTCAGCGCCGCAACCATCCGGGTAATGTCATCATCATCCACGCTAATCCAGTGGATCAATTCAATATACCGCGCCGGACGAGCGTCTCTGCAACGGCGTCGATTCCGACTGCGTGTACTGCTTCCATGCCGATATCCATTGCGGCCGAGACGCTTGAGGGAGTGTCATCGAAGAAAAGTATTTCGTCTGGCCTGCAATCGTAGGTCCTGGTAACCAGCTCAAATGCTTCGCGATCGGGTTTGACGAACCCGGTTTCGAATGACAGGAATGTTCGATCAACGTGAGGGGAGAGCATGCCGGCGATTTCTTCCCGTCCCCAATGCAACGCATTGATGTTGGACAGGATGGCACGGCTGTACCTGGCGGGAATCATCTGCAGTAAGGTAATCGTGTCGTCATACAAGCGGCCAGGCCAGGCGTCGAATCGTTCGATGAATTCATGCCAGTCGTAAGGCAATCCCGCCTCGACGACAATTCGTCTGGCGAACTGCTCGGTGTCGATGGTGCCGGACTCGAAGGTGCGAACCGAGGGAGACCTGAGCCAGCGTTCCTTGAAATCCGTCACGTTGCCTTGCAGGCCGAATATCTCAACAGGGTCATTCAGCTCCAGTAATACTCCGCCGAGGTCGAAGAGTAATACCTTTAACTCCTTATCCTTTCCCATCAGTCGCGAATCTTTGTGTTCCACAACGAGGCGGCGAGCAGCAGCGACAGCACTGACGATCCGATCCAGAACATGATGGCGATATCGAAATCGTAGGTTCGTATGCCGTCGACAAAAGTCACGCCGCGGCTGATCAGGGCTGCACTGACGCTTTCCTGGGTCGCTGCGGCAAGGTAGCTGAATACGCCGACGAAGCCCATGGCGGCGCCGGCGGCGCCGCGCGGCGCGATGTCGACGCCGAACAGGCCGCCGATCGAGGC
>JABAOE010000731.1_pt1 | contig 22058 bp, 21 predicted proteins | sample 7062141 | NCBI WGS metagenome assembly JABAOE01 (sample SAMN14538627, study PRJNA623070) | marine sediment metagenome | biome: marine biome [ENVO:00000428]; feature: marine pelagic biome [ENVO:01000023]; material: deep marine sediment [ENVO:00002113] | place: India: Gulf of Khambhat ... | reverse complement strand
CGCTTCGCCGCCGACCTCGACCTGACGGGTCAGCTCCGGGGGGCGATGGTCCGCTCGCCGTACGCCCACGCCCGCATCGTGTCGATCGACACCAGCGAGGCCGAGGCCATGCCCGGGGTGAAGGCCGTGGTCACGGGGGCCGACTTCCCCGCGATCGACATCAACGACCCGATCCACGACGAGGCCGTCAACGTCATCGCCAGGGACGAGGTGTACTACCACGGCCATGTGGTGGCGGCGGTGGCCGCCACCACCGCCGCCGGGGCCCGGGCCGCGGCAGCCGCGGTGAAGGTCCGGTACGAGGATCTGCCCGCGATCCTGAGCATCGACGACGCGCTCGCCGACGGCGCCCCGATCGCCAACTCGACCAACCGCACCCTGTTCACCGGCGACACCGAGCCGTCGAACCTCGCCTCGGTCGCACAGTTCGACCGGGGTGACGTGGAAGCCGGGTTCGCCGAGGCCGACCTGGTGGTGGAGCGGGAGTTCACCACCAAGCCCGTCCACCAGGGCTACATCGAGCCCCATGCGTGTGTGGCCGACTGCAACCAGGAGGGTAGGGCGACGATCTGGGCGTCGTCGCAGGGCCACTTCATGGTGCGGTCCCGCACCGCCGCGGTGCTCGGATGGGGCCCCGAGAAGATCAAGGTGACCCCGGCCGAGATCGGCGGCGGGTTCGGGGGCAAGACCACCATCTACCTCGAGCCGCTGGCGGTGAAGCTGTCCCAGAAGTCGGGCCGGCCGGTCAAGATGGTCATGACCCGCGAGGAGGTGATGCGGGCCACCGGTCCGGCCCCCGCCGCCAAGATGTGGGCCAAGATCGGCGCCACCAAGGACGGCGAGCTCACCACCCTCGAGGCCGACCTCCGCTACTCCAACGGGTCGTTCAAGGGGTACGCCGCACTGACCGGCGCGATGTCGATCGCCTCCTACAAGTTCCCCAACCTGCTGCTCAAGGCGACCGGGACCATCGACAACACGCCGAAGTCGGCCGCCTACCGGGCGCCGTCGGCCCCCCAGGCCGCGTTCGCCATCGAGACGCTCATCGACGAGCTCGCGGTCGGGCTCGGCATGGATCCGATCGAGCTGCGGCTGAAGAACGCAGTGGCCGAGGGCGACCCCACAGCCATGGGCGCGCCCCACCCGAAGATCGGATTCGTGGAGGTCCTCGAGGCGCTCCGGGACTCCGACCACTACAACTCGCCCGTGCCCGAGGGTGCGGGCCGGGGCATGGCCACGGGGTTCTGGTTCAACATCGGCGAGCAGTCGAGTGCCACCGTCCACCTCAACGAGGACGGCACCGCCACGGTGATGACCGGCAGTCCCGACATCGGCGGCAGCCGGGCGTCGATGGCGCTGATGGCGGCCGAGGAGCTCGGGCTCGACGTCCACCACATCACGCCGACGGTCGTCGACACCGAGTCGATCTCGATCACCGACATCACCGAGGGCAGCCGGGCCACGTTCGCGACCGGCATGGCCGTCGTCCACGCCTGCCGGGACCTCATCGGACAGATGAAGGAGCGGGCCGCGCTGATGCGCCAGGTCGACGTCGACCAGGTCGCCTGGATCGGTGGTGCCGCCGTGATCGAGGGTGCCGCGTCCGAGGGGCAGGACCCCGTGTCGATCGCCGAGATCGCCGGGGCGGCCAAGATGACGGGCGGCCCGCTCATCGCATCGGCATCGCTCAACGCCTCGGGCGCGGGGCCGTCGTTCGCGGCGCACCTCGCCGACGTTGCCGTCGACGAGGAGACCGGGCAGGTCACCGTGCTGCGCTACACGTCGGTGCAGGACGCGGGGACCGCCATCCACCCGTCCTACGTCGAGGGACAGATGCAGGGCGGCGCGGTGCAGGGCATCGGCTGGGCGCTCAACGAGGAGTACGTCTACGACGACGACGGCGAGCTGCAGAACCCCGGCTTCCTCGACTACCGGATGCCGGTGGCCTCCGACCTGCCGATGATCGAGACGATCATCGTCGAGGTCCCCAACCCGGCCCACCCGTACGGCGTGCGGGGCGTGGGGGAGACGGGCATCGTGCCCCCCATCCCGACCGTCGCCAACGCGATCGCCGACGCCACCGGGGTGCGGATGACCGACCTGCCGATGTCGCCGCCCAACCTGTTGAAGGCGCTCGACGAGCGCTGATGCCGACCGTCCACCTCCTCGCCGACCACAGCCGTCTCACCGACGGTGTGCGGGAGCTGGAGGTGGACGGGGCCACGGTGGGCGCCGTGATCGCGGAGCTCGACCGGCGGTTCCCCGGTCTCGGTCCCCTGCTCACGGAGGGCGCCTCCGTGGCCCTCGACGGGGAGCTCCTGCCCCGGGGCAGCATCTACGACCCGGTCCGTCCCGACAGCGAGCTCCACTTCCTCGCGCCCATCGCGGGCGGCTGAACCGACGGTAGACTCGCCGGCCATGTCGCAGTTCCACCAGTTCGAGATGGCGTCCCTCGAGGGCGAGCCGGTGTCGTTCGGTGAGTTCGCCGGCGGGGCCTGCCTCGTCGTCAACGTCGCCAGCCATTGAGTGATGACCCCCCAGTACGCAGGTCTGCGTGCGCTGCACCACGACGACAACGACGTCACGGTTCTCGGATTCCCGTGCAACCAGCTCGGCGGGCAGGAGCCGGGCACCGCCGAGGAGATCCGGGCCTTCGTCACCGAGAACTACGACATCGACTTCCCGATGTTCGCCAAGATCGAGGTGAACGGCGACGGGGCGGCCGAGCTCTACAAGTGGCTGAAGGAGCAGCAGCCCGGCGACGGCGAGACGTCCGACATCGTCTGGAACTTCGAGAAGTTCCTGGTGGACGGCGACGGGGTGGTGGTCGCCCGCTTCGGGCCGTTGACCTCGCCCGAGGAGATCGCCGAACAGCTGCCGGCGCTGCTCGACTGAGCGTCAGTGGCTGATGCCGGTGTCGGTCACCCGGTTGCGGAGCGGCTCACCCCGGAGGTAGCGGCCGAGGTTGTCGACGAACAGATCGTCGAGCCGCTCGTCGGAGCGGGGACCGTCGCCCGACTGGTGGGGGGTGATGACGAGGTTGGGAACGTCCCACAGCGGTGAATCGGACGGGAGGGGTTCGGTGCGGGTGACATCGGTCGTCGCCCCCCGGATGACCCCGTGCCGCAGCGCGTCGGCCATGGCGTCCTCGTCGACCAGCTCACCCCGGGCCACGTTGATGAAGACGGTCCCGGGACCCATCGCCGCGAACTCGCCGGCCCCGACGAGGTCCCGGGTGGCGTCGGTGAGCGGGGCACACAACACCACGTAGTCGGCTGCGGCCAGCAGGTCGTGGAGGCGGTCGGGTCCGACGATCTCGTCGGCGTGGGGATCGTCGCCCCCCGACCGGCGCAGGCCGATCACCCTCATCCCGATGCCCTTGGCCATCCGGGCGCATGCCCTGCCGATCCCGCCGTAGCCGACGATCCCCATGGTCCGCAGGGTGAGGTCGTCGGATTCGACCGGGGTCCACTCGTGGTGCTCGCTGCGCAGCATCTGCCCCTCGAGCCCCTGCGACCAGGCCAGCACCCAGGCGGTCACGTACTGGGCCATCGGTTCGGCCCAGATCCCCGAGCCGTTGGTGAGGGTGACCCCCCGATCGAGGAGGTCCTGCCAGATCTCGTGGTCGACCCCGGCCGCCGGCCCCTGGACCCAGCGCAGCGCCGGATCCCCCCACTGTTCGAGCACGGGGCGGATCCGGGCCGGAGCACCGAACATGCCGGCCCCCCAGTAGACGATCTCGGTCCCGACCGGATCGCCGTCGAGCCCGCCGTCCCCGTCGATCGTGACCCATTCGGCGTCGGGCGCGAGCGCGTCGAGCTCCGCCCTGCGGGCCTCCCGGGTCTCGAGGGGCACCATGATCTTCACGCCGGCGACGTTAGTGCGGTGGCCGGGAGCCGATACCGGTTGGACCGCGGTCGACCTCCCGTGTGAGGGTCGGGGAAGGAGAGGGAACCGCTGACTGCCACCACCCCCCGTCCGTCGAGCGATCGGCTCAGCTCAACCGGAGGGCCCGCCACGTCGGGCCGCACCGGTTGGCGCCTCATCCTCGAGACGGCGAAGGAGGAGCGCTGGGGGATCCTCGCCGGGATGGTCGCGTCGCTGGCGTGGACCGCCGGCCGGGTGTCGGTCCCCCTCTTCGTGCAGCAGGGCCTCGACAAGGGGGTGCGTGACGACGGGCCGCTGCTGCGCTGGTCGTTGTTGATCGCCGCGGCCGGTGCCGTGTCGGCGGTGTTCCTCGGCCTGCGCCGCTACCTCGCCTTCCGCAACGCACGGATCATCGAGGCCCGCCTGAGAGACCGGCTCTTCGCCCACATCCAACGGCTCCACTTCTCGTTCCACGACGCCAATGCCACCGGTGAGCTGATGAGTCGGGGCAACACCGATCTCCAGCACTTCCAGAACGTCGTGGCCCTCGTGCCGTTGACCTTCGGCAACGCCCTGATCGTGGCCTCGGTGACCGTGATCATGGTGATCATGCAGCCGCTGCTCGCGATCCTCGCCCTCGTCTCGCTGCCGCTGGTCAACGTGCTCGGGCGCCGGTTCGCCCAGCGGCTGCACCCGGCGGTGCTCGCCGTCCAGCAGGAGTCGGCGCAGCTCGCCGCCGTGGTGGAGGAGACGGTGGCGGGGGTGAGGGTGGTGAAGGGGTTCGGCTCGGAGCCCGTGCAGGCGGCCAAGCTCGCCGACGAGGCCGACGACGTGTTCCGCGAGTCGATGCGGGCGTCGGTGGTCCGGGCCCGGTACCTGCCGGGCATGGAGCTGCTGCCGAACATCGGGCTGGTCACGGTGCTCGCCTACGGCGGCCATCTCGTGCTCGACGGGGCCATGACGGTCGGTGAGCTGGTCAGCTTCAACATCTACGTCCTGATGCTCGTCCAGCCCCTGCGGATGCTCGGGATGATCGTGGCGAACGGGCAGCGGGCGGCCGCCGCGGGCGACCGCATCAGCGAGGTCCTCGGGACGGCGCCCCGCATCGTCGACCCGCCCCGACCGGTGCTCCTGCCCGTCGACGGTCCGCTCGGGCGGGTCCGGTTCCACGACGTGAGCTTCGACTACCGCCCCGACACCGGCGCCGGTGTACTCGACGGGCTGAGCTTCGTCGTCGAACCGGGTGAGTCGGTCGCGCTGGTCGGTGCCACGGGTTCCGGGAAGAGCACCGTGGCCCGGCTGATCCCGCGGTTCTACGAGGTCGACGGCGGCGCGGTGCTGCTCGACGGGGTCGACGTCCGCGAGGTGCGCCGCCAGGAGCTGCGCCGGGCGGTGGGGATCGTCTTCGAGGAGACGTTCCTGTTCTCCTCCAGCATCCGCGACAACATCGCCTTCGCCGATCCGGAGGCACCGTTCGCCCTGGTGGAGAAGGCGGCCCGCCTCGCCGGGGCGCACGAGTTCGTCGCCGAGCTCCCCGACGGCTACGACACCGAGATCGGCGAGCGGGGCTACTCACTGTCCGGCGGCCAGCGGCAGCGGCTCGCCATCGCCCGGGCCATCGTGGCCGATCCGCGGGTGCTGATCCTCGACGACGCGACCTCCGCCGTCGACCCCACCAAGGAGCACGAGATCCGTGATGCCCTCGAGGAGGTCATGGACGGCCGGACCACGATCGTGATCGCCCACCGGCCCGCCACCATCGCCCTCGCCGACCGGGTCATCCTGCTCGACCAGGGCCGGGTGGCGGCCGAGGGGACCCACGCCGAACTGCTCGCCGGGGATCCGCGGTACCGCGAGGTGCTCGCCGTCGACGCCAACGGGGGCCGCTGATGGGCTGGGCGATGGGTCATGCCACCGATCCGGAGGACCAGCTCGACCTCGCCGGCACGGGACGGGTGCTGCGCCGCACCGCGGGGATGCTCGGCCCGTACCGGGGCACCGCCCGGGCCGCGGTGGCCCTGCTCGTGGTGTGGACGTCGACCACCCTCGCCGGCCCGCTGATCGTCCGGCGGGCCATCGACGAGGGGCTGGCCGAGAACGACGCCGGGCAGCTCAACGTGTCGATCGCCCTCTACGTCGGGGTGGCGGTGGTGAGCTACGTCTGCTTCCGCAGCGCCATCGTCCTGCTGGCCCGGGTGGGCGAGAACTTCCTCCGCGACATGCGCATCCGCGTGTTCGCCGCCCTGCTGCGCCAGTCGATGTCGTTCTACGACCGCGAGAAGGCCGGCGTCCTCGTGTCGCGCATGACCTCCGACGTCGACTCGCTCCAGGAGCTCGTGCAGTTCGGGCTGATCATGTTCACCAGTGCGGCCCTGCTGCTCGTCGGCTCGGCCGTGTTGTTGACCCTGCTCTCGTGGCAGCTGATGGCGTTGTGCGCGATCGCCCTCCCGTTCGTCATCGTGGCCAGCGTGAAGTTCCAGCGCGACTCCAACCGCGCCTACCTGGCGGTGCGGGACCGGATCGGCGACACGCTGTCCACCCTCCAGGAGGGGATCAGCGGGGTCCGCGTCGTGCAGGCCTTCGCCCGTGAGGAGGTGGAGGCCCGCCGCTTCGCCCGCGCCAACCGGGACCTGTACCGGACCCACATGGCGTCGGTCCGCATCCAGAGCTGGTACCTGCCGATCATCGAGTTCGCGGGTGCCGCCACGACGGCGCTCGCCCTCGGGGTCGGCGGCTGGATGGCGAGCGACGGTCGCCTCTCGCTCGGCACGGTCGTGGCGTTCGTGTTGTTGCTCAGCGCGCTGTTCGAGCCCGTCCAGCAGCTCAGCCAGCTCTTCAACATGGTGCAGTCGGCCGGCGCCTCGCTCCAGAAGCTCTACGACCTGCTCGACGCCGAGGTGGAGGTCGACGAGCGCGACGACGCCGTCACACTTCCGCCGCGGGGTGCCATCTCGGTGGACTCGGTGACCTTCGCCTACGACGGCGGCCCGCCGGTGCTGCGCGACGTGGACCTCGAGATCGCGGCCGGTGAACGGGTGGCGTTCGTCGGGCCGACGGGCGCCGGCAAGTCGACCCTGGCCAAGCTGGTCGCCCGCTTCTACGACCCGACCGCAGGGTCGATCCGCATGGGTGACACCGACCTGCGCGACGTGAGGGTGCGATCGTTGCGGGACGCGATCGTGGTCGTCCCCCAGGAGGGCTATCTGTTCTCGGGGACGGTCGCCGACAACATCCGGGTGGCCCGGCCCGGCGCCGGCGATGAAGAGGTGCGCGACGCGCTCGCCCGGATCGGGATCCTCGACCGGTTCGAGGCGCTGCCCGAGGGACTCGCCACCGAGGTGCAGGAGCGGGGCAGCCGGCTTTCCGCCGGGGAGAAGCAGCTGGTGTCGTTGGCTCGGGCCGCGCTGGCCGATCCGGCGGTGCTGATCCTCGACGAGGCGACCTCGTCGGTCGACCCCGGGACCGAGACCGCGGTGGAGGCGGCGATGGACTCGCTGATGAGATCCCGCACGGTCATCGCCATCGCCCACCGGCTGTCGACCGCCGAACGATGCGATCGGGTGGTGGTCGTCGACGACGGCCGGATCGTCGAGCTCGGCACCCACCGGGAACTCGCCGCCGCGGGAGGCGCGTACGCACGGCTCCACGCTGCGTGGACGAGCGCGGCACCGGCCGTCCCCGCGGATTGAGTTGCGACCGCTCGTGATCGACAATCGTGACCATGACACCGGACGACCTCGTCGAGATCGAGCTGATCAAACAGCTCAAGTACAAGTACCTGCGCCTGCTCGACCAGCACGACTTCGACGCCATGCGCGAGGTCCTCACCGAGGACTGCGCGGCCCGCTACGCCGACGGCAGGTACTCCTTCGACGGCGTGGAGGCCATCATCGGCTTCCTGAAGGAGTCGATGGGCGCCGAGACGTTCCTGTCGAGCCATGCCTGCCACCACCCCGAGATCACCCTCAACGGTGACGGCACCGCCTCGGGCACATGGAAGCTCGAGGACCGGGTGATCATCGGCGACGTCGACATGGAGCTGCACGGGGCGGCCTTCTACCACGACGAGTACGTGAAGAGCGCCGGCGGCTGGCGCATCTCGGCGACCGGGTACCGGCGGGTGTTCGAGGAGATGTTCCCCCGGGCCTCGATCGAGGGGCTGAATCTCACCGCCAGCTGGTTCGGCGGCGAGACCGGGTGACCCCGGGCTGGCTCACCACCGACGAGATGATCGAGGTCGACCGGGTGATGGTCGACGAGCTCGGCATCGCGCTCGTCCAGATGATGGAGAACGCGGGCCGCAACCTGGCGCAGTTCGCGATCGACCGCTACGACCCGAGGGTGGTCGTGGTGTGACGGTGGTGACGACCCGCCCGGTCGCCGACCTCGATGGTGCCGCCGCGCACCAGGCGGGGATCCTCGAACGCATGGGGGTCCCGTTCGCCGGTGCCGTGGACTCGGCCGACCTGCTCGTCGACGCGGTGATCGGCTATTCGCTGCGGGACACCCCGACCGGGCGGGCCGCCGAGCTGATCGAGGCGATGAACTCGAACCCGGCGCCGGTGCTCGCCCTCGACGCGCCGTCCGGTCTCGACACCACCACCGGTGCGACCCCGGGGCCGGTGGTGCACGCCGATGCCACGTTGACGCTCGCGGCCCCGAAGCGGGGCCTCCGGGATGCCGCGTGGGTGGGGACGCTCTTCGTGGCCGACATCTCGGTGCCTCCGTCGGTGCTGGCCGACCTCGGCCACCCGGCCCCGGACTTCGGCTCGGCGCCGGTCGTCGCGGCCGTCTAGCCAGTACCGTTGCCTCGTTGTCACTCCGCCTCGCCTCCGGCTCACCCACCACGTCGATCGCGTTGATGATCGTGGCGACCCTCTTCGCCGTCGGATGCAGCGAAGCTGACGATCCGGTCGCTGCCGACGACCCGGTCGCCGAGGTGAACGAGCCGGGCGACCCATCCTCGAACGAACCACAGCCCGTCGAGACCGGGCTCCCGGCGCCGATCGAGGTGACCGACCTCGCCGCCCGTGCGACCGACTACAACACGCTCTCGGCGACCGTGACGGCACGGACCGACCCCGCGGCCTCGGTGTCGATCGTCGCGACCAGTGCCGACGGCCACGTCGTCGAGGTTCCCGCGTCCGAGACCGCCACGAGCCACGAGATCGATCTGCTCGGACTCCGGCCGGAGACGCGCTACGAGGTGACGCTCACCGCCTCGGCTGAGAACGCCACGGGCTCGGCCACCACGGGCTTCACCTCCGGGGCCGTCCCCGACCACTTCCCGAGCCTGATCGTCAGGGCGGGCGACCCGGCGCGGGTCGCCCCGGGGTTGACGGTGGTGCCGCTCGCCACACGAGGCGGCGGCTGGGAGGAGGCGCCCAGTCGCCCGGGTGAGGCGACCGAGCGCGCGTTCGTGCTGACCGCCCTCGACGAGACCGGACAGATCGTCTGGTACCTCGAGCTCGGTGGCCGGGTCAGCGACTTCGAGTTCACTGCGTGGGGAACGATCCTGTACGTGGAGGATCAACTCCGGGTGGTCGAGATCACCACCACGGGCGAAGAGCTCCGGCGTTGGGAAGGGCGGTCGTCGGCGGCATTGCGGGATGGGGCGGCGGCGCCCCCGGGGACGATCCTGGTCGACACCGACACCATGCACCACGAGATCGGTGTGCTGCCCAACGGCAACTTCCTGACCCTGAGCACGGAGCTGATCGACAGCGGGCTGGACGAGGTTCCCTGCGAGACGGAGCAGGACGTCTCCGACGGCTTCGCGATCATCGCCGACGTCGTCGTCGAGTTCGATCCCGACGACGGGTCGATCGTGGGCGAGTGGTCCTTGCGCGACGTGTTGGATCCGGTGACCCAGCCGGGCGCGGTGATCTGCGACACCGTTCCGTTCCCGACGTGGTACCCCGACGAGCCGGAGGCGGGTGACTGGACCCACGCCAACGCGGTCGCGTACGACCCTGCGGGACGTCTGCTCGTATCGGTGCGCCATCTGCACTCCGTGGTGGCCCTCGATCGTGGAGACGATCCCGCACGGTGGGGATCGCTGCTGTGGCAGCTCGGACCCGACCAGGACTTCGTACTGGAGGGCGACGGTGCCGAGTGGCAGTACATGCAGCACGCACCGGAGATCACCGACGACGGCGCGCTGATTCTCTACGACAACGGAAACCTGCGAGCCGGGACCACCCATGTCGGGGGGACCATCGAGCCCTATTCACGGGCCGTCGTCTACCGCCTCGACCCCGAGGCGGGAGTGGCAACCCAGGAATGGTCCCATCGTGCCTTCGAGGACGACGGTGTGCCGGTGTACGCCGACTTCGTGGGTGACGCGGACGCGCTCGGAAACGGGAACGTGCTCATCGCCCACGGGGGGATCCTCCTCGGCGAGTTCGTCTACGACGAGGAGCTCGGGCAGGAGACGATCGCCGTGCGGGTGAAGGGGCGGCTCCTGGAAGTGGTGCCGGACGGCCCCGATGGGGGCGACGTCGTTCTGGACGTCGAGTTCATCGACGGCCGGATCGGCTGGTTCTTCTTCGCGGCCGAGCGGATCCCCTCGCTGTACCCGGCCGCCGCCTAGCGGCGGGGACCGCCCCGGTCGCCGGGCCAGCGGCTGCCGCCGATCACGTCGGCGTGGGGCCAGAACGCGTCGGGGTCGAGCGGGCCGGCGTTGGTGATCTCGCGGGCCTTGGCCCGGTGGGTGACGAGCTGCGCGCCGAGCTGCTCGCGGATCGGCAGGTAGCGGGCCACCGGGTCCCAGGGGCTGTCGAGGAGCCGCAGCTCGCCGTCGACGTCCTCCACGTGCGTCTGCTCGAAGGTGGTGGCGACGTCGACGACGTGGGGCGGGAAGTCGTACTCCTTCTCGGCGCCCCCGATGGCCCGGGAGTACTTCGTCCACCACTCGTGCTCGACGACGTCGCCGTCGACGACCGGTGCCTCGCCGGTGACCGTGCCGGAGAACTCGATGAAGGTGTATCCCTGATGGATGGTTCGGGCCCCGATGTGGTCGCCCAGCCGGAAGTACTCGATGTCGCACAGGAACTTGGGTTGGCCGTTGAGTTCGCCGCTGATGAAGACGGCGGCCTCCTGGTCGATGCCCATCCCGAGGTTGTAGGAGCCCTCGACCCCCTTCCAGACGGCGGGGATCTTGACGCTCACGCCGTACTCCGGCTCGCCCTGGATGGGCACGCAGTAGATGCCGACGGTGACGATCGGATCGGTGGCGGTGAGGCCGGGGGGCAGCAACGGCGCGATGTTCGCCTCGTCGGTGGCGTACTTCACGACCAGCTTCGGCCAGCCGGCGACCTCGCCGGGCCGGCTCATGGGGGTCTCGCTCACGGCGTCTCCTCGGTGGGTAGGTGGCTGGCGACGACGGCGCGCATCGTCGCCTCGAACAGGGCGGGAAGGTCGGCATCGGCGGTGAGGGCCGTGACCGTGGCGGGGGAGATGCCGGGGTCGTCCACCTCGGCCCAGAGCGTCTCGGCCCGGCGACTCTCGGGTACGGCGGAACGGTCCCGCAGGGCCGCCACCAGGAAACCGCTGATGGTCATCAGGATGCTGCGCAGCCCGTCGGCTGCAGCCTGGCCGTGCACGCCGGCTGCTTCGAGCTCGCGGACGAGGGTGACCTCGACGGGGTGGCCGAGTACGGGGGTGAGGCCGTTCTGGTGGGCGAGGGAGGTGAGGGCGGGATGCTCGATGGCGTTGTCCCACACGAGCCGGACCGCGGACATGATGCGCTCGTGCGGCGTGTCGCCCGGCAGCGGCTGTGCGGCCTGGCGCCGGGAGTGGAGCCGGATGACCGCTTCGATCAGTTCGTCACGGCTGCCGACGTGCCAGTAGACGGTGGTGGTGGTGACGTCGAGCTCGGCGGCCAGCCGCCGCATCGTGAGCGCGGCGGGCCCCTCCACCTCCACCAGCTGGAGGGCCCGGCCGACGACGTCGTCGCGGTCGAGTCCGACCCGTCGGCCGGTGCCTTCGATTGCGGAAGTGGAGCTCATGACCTTGCGGATCCCCGCCGGAACTGTAACAGTGTGCAAGTAACACTAGGACGGTGTTCAAGTCCTGGCAAGAAGCCGCCGCACCGGGCCCGAGGAGCCATCATGCCCAACCCGCTGGAAGGGGTCGACACCAGCAACGACCCGTACATCATCGTCTCGTCCGACACCCACGCCGGGCTCTACGTCGAGGACTACCGGGAGTACCTCGACTCGGCCGTGCACCCCGAGTTCGACGAGTGGTTGGTGACGCGTCATCAGCACCGGGCCATGGTCGAGGAGGTCAACGGCGAGTACGTCGAGCAGTGGGAGCGCGACAACGAGGTCGGGCTGAAGGGCGCCTACGACTGGGAGATCCGCGACAAGACCCTCGACGCCGACGGCGTGGCGGGCGAGATCATCTTCGCCGACGGCGACGCGGTGACCGGGATGGAGTCACCGCCGTTCGGGGCCGGCCTCAGTGCGGGCATGATCACCGACTCCCGTCTGGCGTGGGCCGGGGCCCGGGCCCACAACCGGTGGCTGGTCGAGTTCTGTGCCACCAACCCGCCCCGCCGGGCCGGCGTGGCCCTCGTCCCGATCACCCACGGCGTGGAGGAGTCGGTGAAGGAGATCGAGAGCCTGGCCGGCAAGCCCGGGGTGAAGGGGATCATGATCCCGACCATGTGGCACGAACATCCGTCGTACGGCCACGAGAGCTACGACCCGGTGTGGGCCGCCTGCGCCGAGGCGGGGCTGGTCGTCCACACCCACTCAGGCGAGGCCGACGCCGAGTCCTACAACGAGAACATGGCCCAGTACATGCTCGAGGTGGCGTTCTGGACCCACCGCCCGCTGTGGCAGCTGCTCCTCTCGGGCAAGTTCGACAAGTTCCCCGGTCTCAAGTACGTGCCGGTCGAGTGCGGGTCGTGGTGGCTCGGCGACCTGCTGTTCAAGACCGACGCGATGTTCGGGGGCACCAACTGGAAGGTCAAGAAGATGGCCTCCCGGACCAAGAGCCTGATCGAGCGGCTGCCGTCGGAGTACATCGGTGAGAACGTCTTCATCGGTGCGTCGACGATGAGCAAGGTCGAGTTGCGCCGGCGCTACGTCAACGGGGTCGACGCCCTGATGTGGGGGACCGACTACCCCCATCCGGAGGGCAGCTGGCCCAACACGATCGAACGGCTCACCACCGACTTCCGCGAGATCCCGGTCGAGGAGACCCGGCTCCTGCTCGGGCTCAACGCGGTCAGGTGCTACGACCTCGACCTCGACGGACTCATGAAGATCGCCAACGACGTGGGCCCGACCCCGACCGATCTCAACCAGGACCTCGACCTGCGGACCGCGCCCGGTGCCATCCGCGAGGCCCGCTTCTGGTTCGACGACTACGGCATCCCCTGGCCCGACTGATCGTCGCTCACGAATCATCCCCGGCGCGACGGCGGATCTCCTCGCCGTGCTCGTCGAGCCGGGGCGGGGGCGTCGCCGTGACGGGAACGTGGCCGTCGATGCGGATCGGCGAGCGGATGCCGACATAGCGGCCGTCGGTGTCGCCGACGGTCGCGGCGAGGTCCATCTCCCCGGCCCAGGCCAACGCCTCGGGAACCGAGTTGATCGGCCCGACCGGCACCCGGTGGGCCCGGAGCCGCTCCACCCATGCCTCACGGGTGTCGGTGCGGAGGGTCGTCTCGAGCTCCTCGGCCAGTTCGTCGATGTGGGCCCGGCGGGTGGGATTGTCGACGAAGCGGGGATCGTCCATCAGGTCGGGCCGGTCGAGGGCGGCGCACACCCCGGCGAACAGCTTGTCGTTGGCCGCCGCGATGATGATCGAACCGTCGGCCGTCTCGTACGACTCGTAGGGGGCGATCGAGGCGTGGCGGTTGCCGGCCCGGTGGGGATCGGCCCCGCCCATGGTCGTGGCCGTGCCGTGGTTGGTGAGCGTGGCGAGGGCGGTGTCGAACAGGCTCACCTCGACGTGACGGCCCCGCCCCGTTGCCCGCTGTTCGGCGAGTGCGGCGAGCACGCCGATGGCGCCGTAGAGCCCGGTCGACATGTCGACCACCGGGACGCCGACCCGGTTCGGCCGGCCGTCGGCCTCGCCCGTCATGTGCATGAGACCGCCCATGGCCTGGGCCACGAGGTCGTAGCCGGGTAGCGTCGACGCCGGACCGGTCGCCCCGAACGCGGTGATGGTGCAGGTCACGACGCCGGGATTGCCGGCGGCCAGCGCGGCGTGGTCGAGGCCCCGGTCGGCCATGAAGCCGGGCCGGAAGTTGTCGACGACGACGTCGCCCGATCGAGCGAGCGTGCGGGCGAGCTCGAGGTCGGCTTCGTCGAAGAGGTCGAGGACGATCGAGCGCTTGTTGCGGTTGAGCGACTCGTAGTAGGTCGCGCTGCCGCCGGCGGTCCACGGCGGACCCCAGGTGCGGGTGTCGTCGCCGTGTCCGGGCCGTTCGATCTTGACCACGTCGGCCCCGAGATCACCGAGGATCTGGGTGAGGAGCGGCCCGGCGAGCACCCGGGAGAAGTCGATCACCTTCACGCCGTCGAGGGGCAGGAAGGCACGGTTCGGTGAAGTCACCCCCGCAATCTGCCAGAGAGCGGGCGGCCACGGGGACCCCGGCCAATAGATTGGCGGCCGTGAGCGACGACTTCATCCGGGAGATGATCCGGGCCCACTCCTCCGACGGCCCCTTCGGCGGGCGGGTCCAGACCCGTTTCCCCCCCGAGCCGAACGGCTACCTCCACATCGGACACGCCAAGTCGATCTGCCTCAACTTCGGCCTCGCCGACGAGTTCGGCGGGACGTGCAACCTCCGCTTCGACGACACCAATCCCGAGACCGAGGACATGCGGTACGTCGAGGCGATCGTCGAGGATCTCGAGTGGCTGGGCTTCGACCCCGGTGAGCCGGTCTTCGCCTCCGACTACTTCGGTCAGCTCGCGGACTGGGCCGAGACGCTGATCCGCAAGGGGGTGGCCTATGTCGACGACCAGGACGCGGAGACGATCTCGGCCACCCGGGGCAGCTTCACCGAGCCCGGCGTCGACAGCCCGTGGCGGGACCGCAGCGTGGAGGAGAACCTCGAGCTGTTCGCCGGCATGCGGGCCGGTGAGTTCGCCGACGGGGAGAAGGTGCTGCGGGCCAGGATCGACATGGCCCACGACAACATGCTCATGCGGGACCCGGTCATGTACCGCATCCGCGACCAGCACCACTTCCGCACCGGCGACGAGTGGAAGATCTACCCGACCTACGACTGGGCCCACGGCCAGAGCGACGCCATCGAAGGCATCACCCACTCGCTCTGCACCCTGGAGTTCGACAACCATCGCCCGCTCTACGACTGGTTCCTGGAACAGCTCGAGCTGCCCGGCGACCGGCCCCGTCAGACCGAGTTCGCCCGGCTCAACCTGACCCACACGGTCATGTCGAAGCGGAAGCTGGCCCAGCTGGTCGCGAGCGGCCACGTCGACGGCTGGGACGACCCCCGCATGCCGACCCTGCGGGGGCTGCGCCGGCGGGGGTACCCGCCGGAGGCCATCCGGGCGTTCTGCGCCCACATCGGCATCGCCCGGGTCAACGGGGTGCACGAGATCGAACTGCTCGAGTCGTTCGTGCGGACCCATCACAACGCCCACGCGCTGCGGCGCATGGCGGTGCTCGATCCGCTCGAGGTCGTGATCGACAACTGGCCGGAGGGCCGGGTCGAGCAGAGGGAGGCGATCGACAACCCGGAGGACCCGACCGCCGGCACCCGGTCGGTCCCGTTCGGCGGGCGGCTGTGGATCGAGCGCGACGACTTCATGGTGGACCCGCCGAAGAAGTTCTACCGCCTCGCGCCGGGCCGGGAGGTGCGCCTCCGGGCCGGCTACTTCATCACCTGCACCGACGTGGAGACCGACCCCGACGGCCGGGTCGTCCGCCTCCACTGCACCTACGACCCGGACACCTCGGGCGGGCAGGCCCCCGACGGCCGCAAGGTGAAGGCGACGATCCACTGGGTCTCGGCCGACCACGCCGTCGACGGCCGAGGTGCTCCTCTACGACCGGCTCTTCAGCGACCCCCATCCCGGCGCCGACGGGCGTGACCCCCTCGAGTCCCTCAACCCGGCCTCACGCGAGATCCGCGACGGCTGCAAGCTGGAGCCGGCGCTCGCGGCGACGCCGCCCGGTGCGGTGGTGCAGTTCGAGCGGCTGGGCTACTTCGCCCACGATCCGGACGAGGCCATGACCTTCCACCGCACCGTCGGCCTGCGCGACGAGTGGGCCAACATCCAGAAGCGCCAGGCCGCGGGCGGTTAGCGGAGCCGTTCGAGCAGGCGCAGCGCCGGCCAGGCCCGCGCCGGTGGGATGCCGCCGCAGAGGGGTTGGAGGCTGAGCGCGCCGAACTCGTCGAGCAGGGCCCGGGCACCGTCGGGGGTGACGATCCGGTAGGCGCCGTTCTCGGCTCTGAGTTCGTCGACGGTCGTCGCCGTCGACGCCGACAGGGCGTCGGCCCCGGCGGTGCCCAGCCACTCGCCGTACGCCGTCGCGTCGTGGAGCAGGTGGGGGCCGAGCTCGGCCCAGGCGGCGTCGGGGTCCTCGGCGAGGAACACCGTGGTGGGGGAACCGGCCGCCGGCGCGAGACACATGCCCGGCGGGTTGCCGGCCGCCGTGGCGGCCTCGTCGTACGCCTCCGCCAGCGCCGGGTCGGCGTTCTGGGGCAGGAACAACATCCCCCTGCGACCCGCCCGCCGGGCCGCCGCCGGTGTACCCCCGCCGTAGGCGATCGTGGGGCCGCCCGCGGTGAACGGGGCCGGGGTCACGTGCACGGCGCGGCCCCGCCACTCGAAACGTTCGCCGGCCAACGCCCGCTGGAGGACGTCGAGGTGCTCGTCCATCAGCGCCCCCCGCCGGGCGGGGTCGACGCCGAACATGGCGTACTCCTCGTCGCGGTAGCCGAGCCCCATCGTGTACCCGACCCGGCCCTGGCTCAGATGGTCGAGCACCACCATGTCCTCGGCCAGCTTGACGGGGTCGTACATGAGGGTGAGCAGGGCGCCGATGTTGATCGGCAGCGACGAGGTGCGGGCCGCGGCCGCGGCGGCGAGCACCATCGGTGCCGGCAGGTAGCCGTCCGGGGAGCGGTGGTGCTCGGAGAACACCGCCGTCATCGCGCCGTTGGCCTCCCCCCACTCGCACATCTCGAGGGCCGCCTCGTACAACTCGCCCATGGTGGCGTCGGACTGCGGTCCGAGACGGAAGTCGAAGCGGAGGATGAACACGGTGCTACCCCAGGATCTCCCGCGCCACGGCGAGGTCGGCGGTCGCCTGCGCCAGCATCGGACCGGGTTGGTCGTGGTCGCTGCCGATGCCGTGGACGAACTCCAGCGTCCACGTTCCCTCGAACCCGAGCTCGCGGAGCAGGGTCACGGTGGCGGCGAACTCCTCACGATGATCGGCCAGCGGCGGTTGCCCGACCGGCAGGTGGTTGATGTGGACGTGGGTGATCCGGTCGCCGTAGGCGTCGAACCGGGCCCGCAGCAGCTCGGGGCAGTTGTGGGTGTGCACGAGGGCCTGGATGCGGTCGGACGGTCCGGCCGCGGCGAGGACCCGGGCCGCGACCGCAGGATCGTCGGCCGCCGTTCCGTCGTGGCACTCGCAGATGAGGCTGGCTTCGCCCACCTGCTCCGACATGCGGGCGGCCCGGGCCGCGTACGCGTCGAGCGCCGCCTCGTCCCGGTCGGTCCCCGTGTTCCACTTCACGCCCCGGGCCCCGCTGCGGCGGACCCAGGCCGCGGCCTGCTCCCGCCCGTGGTCGTCGACGTCGTCGAAGGAGACGTAGCTGTTGAACACGTCGACCCCGAGCGGGTGGTGCAACACGTCCCGGGCGTCCCCCTCGTCGGCCTCGACCAGGTGGGGTTCCCAGAGCTCGATGCCGTCGAACCCGGCGCCGGCGACGCGGTCGAGCCATTCGGCCAGCCGGATGGTGGCCCGGCGGCCGGGGTCGACGGCCCCCCACCGGTTGGGCTCGAGCAGGACCGTGCCCAGGAGGACCCGGCTCACATCGACTCCCACCCCGTTCTGGTGCCGGCGTTCGGGTCGTCCAGGATCACGCTGGTCGAACCGAACTCCATCGTCGGCCGGCGGTCGGTGTCGTAGGCGGGCCAGTGGGGAAGACCGGCGTGGTTGGGGTCGCCGGTGCGGACGAAGGCGATCCAGGCGGTGTGCATCCGCTGGGCGAGGTCGCCGGGGTCGGCGCCGCCGACCACCGCGGCCCACGCCTGGAGCCCGAGGTTCCACACGAAGGGGATCTCCAGGGCGTGCATCGCCCCCATGAAGCCGTCGAACCCCTCGCTCTTCCACGTGAACAGGTAGGTGAACACCGGGGCCTCACCGGTGCGGGCCTGGGCGTCGGCCACCTCCAGGCTCGGAAGGAGGAACAGCCGGTCGCCGAGCATGTCGACCATGAGCCGCCGGTTGTCGACGCCCGGGTTGGCCGCTGCGTAGGCCGCGATCACGCCGGCCGGGTCCCCCGTGTGTTCGCCGACCGCGGCGTACATCTCGTCGTCGGTGATGTCGCGGGGGAGCGCGAACGAGAACAGCGGGCCCTCGTCGGCGTTGGTCCCGAGCAGCAGCGGCTTGCCGGCACCGGGCCGGGCCACCGCTTCGGCCGGTTGACGGGTGACGGTGTGGGCGTCGACCGCGGCCCGGAAGCCGCCGCGGCTGCGGCTCGGGAGCACGACCCGGCGCTCGCCGGTGCCGTTCGAGACGACCTCCTGGGCCTCCAGGATCCGCTCGGGGTCGGCGGCTCGCAGATCCTCCAGGCCGCGTCCTCCGAGCTCGCGCAACATCCGTTCGGCCAGCGTCGGATCGGCCGTGTCCATCACGGCCGGGGCGCTCTGCGTGACGGCCTGGTGGAACAGGTGGTCGGCCGCCGGCGTGGCCAGCAGCGCCAGGACCGATCCGGCCCCGGCGGAATTCCCGCAGATGGTCACCCGATCGGGGTCGCCGCCGAACGCCGCGATGTGGTCGTGGACCCAGTTCAGGGCCAGCAGCTGGTCGCGGATCCCGTTGTTCTGGGATCCCGCGAGGGCGGCGTCGAGATGACCCAGCTCCATGAAGCCGAGGGCACCGAGCCGGTAGTTGACGGTGACGACCACGAGGTCGCCCCTCATCGCGAACGACGTGCCGTCGGTGTTGGCGCCGGCACCCCGCACGAAGGCCCCGCCGTGGATCCAGAACAGCACCGGTCGGCGTCGGTCGTCGGCGGCCGGGGTGTAGACGTTGAGGAACAGGCAGTCCTCGTCCCAGACGACCGTGCGCTCCGGCAGCGGCCCGCCGGGGGCCCGTTCGGTCTGCGGGGCGCACGGGCCCAGCCGGGTGGCGTCGTACACCCCGTCCCACGGTTCCACCGGCTGCGGGGCCCGGAACCGGAGGTCGCCGACCGGTGGCTGCGCGAAGCGGATCCCCAGGTACTGCTCGACGCCGCCCCGCTCCCGACCCCGGATGGTGCCGAGGGTCGTCTCCACGATCGGCTCGGCCACGGTCACGGTCGGCTCGCTTCGGGGAGGCGGAAGTCGGTGATCTGGATGTCATCGGCGCCGTAGTCGGCGAAGTTGTCCTCGGCCCGACCCTTGATGAACTCCCGCCACGTGAACGGGCGGTAGTGGGGCCCTTCCCCCACGAGCTCGGGGATCGGCTCGATCACGCTGTCACGGGGCGGGTTCGAGAAGAACGGGATGCTGTAGCGACTGCGCTCGGTCATCGGGACCACACGATGCACCGCGGCGCGGTAGCGGTCGTTGGTCCAGACCTGCATCGTGTCGCCCAGGTTGACCACGATCGTGCCGGGGCGGGGCGGGACGTCGATCCAGCCGTCGCTGGCCGACTCGGCCTGGAGCCCGCCGGTGTCGTCCTGCAGGAGCAGGGTGAGCACACCGGGATCGGTGTGGTACCCCAGCGCGGTGGGGCCGAGCGGGTTGAGCCCCTCCCGTTCCGCCGCGGGAACCGGATCGCCGACCGGGTAGTGGTTGAGCCGCACCGTGCTGGTCGACCTGGGGTTGGGGTGGGCCGCGGCGACGTCGGCCGGCACGCCGAGCGTGCGGTGGACGAGGGTGAGGGTCTCGGCGGCCAGGACCGCGAACGCGTCGAAGAACTCCGTCATCGCCTCCCGGAACCCGTCGAGCCCGGTCGGCCAGCGGTTCGGCGGAGGCTCGATCGCCAGGTCGGGGTCGATGAAGTCGAACACCTCCTTGTGATCCCGCTTCCGCTTGGTGAGCTCGCGGTCGAACCATCCGAGCATCGAGTCGGGCCCTCGTTCGATCGCGGCCTTGATCGATCGGTCGGCGGCGAAGAAGCGGCGGGTCTCCCGCCAGGTGCGCTCGATCAGCTCGTCGAGCCCGTGTCCCTCCAGGAGGAAGAACCCGTGGTCGGCGCAGGCCGCGTCGAGCGCGGCGAGCGAGGTGGCCGAGGGATTCCCGATGTCGACGGTCGGAACGGAGTCCATGGGTCCAGCGTGGTCGATGGAGGCCGGGGCGGAAAGTCCGTCGCCCCCGCCGTAGCCTGCCGGATGTGTCGACCGCACTGTTGATCCTCGGACTGCTCGCCGCGGCATCGACGGTGACGGCACTGGTGCGGGTCCGTCACCCGGGCATGATCTCACCGCTGGTGATGATGACCGGATGGCTCGTCGGCGAGCTGCCGTTGCTCCACCTGCTGCTCCAGGTCGTGGTCACCGGGGTACTGGTCGGGTCGGGGGCCCTCGACGAACCGTCGGGCTGGGTCGGGTTGATCGCGATGGTGCTGTCGTGGGCCGGCCTGGTGCGGGTGCGGACGGTGGCCAACCGGGCCCGGGGGGTGCTCGCCGACGCCCTCGCGGCGGCCGGTCACGCCGAGGCGGCGTCGGAGGTCCGCGAGCGGCGGCCCGACCCGGGCACCCTGTGGCGCCCGTTCCACTTCGACAAACGCGGGATCGACGTCGTGCGCGACATCCCGTTCGGCGACCTCGAGGGTCAACGGCTCGACGTCTACCGTCCGGCCGGTCTCTCCGAGGGCGAGGCCCGCGGGGTCATGTTCTACATCCACGGTGGCGGATGGGTGATGGGCTACCGGGAACGGCAGGGGCTCCCGATGCTGCACCAGATGACCCGCCGCGGTTGGGTCTGTGTGAGCGTCGACTACCGGCTCGCCCCGAGGAACCGTTGGCCGGCACAGTTCGAGGACGTGGCGCGGGGCTTGCAGTGGACGGTCGACAACATCGCCGAGTTCGGCGGCCCCCCGTCGGGCATCGTCGTGTCGGGGGGTTCGGCGGGCGGGCACCTCGCCGCGCTGACGGCGCTCGACGAGCGGACCGGCCCGCTGGTTTCGGGGTGTGTGCCGATCTACGGGGCCTTCGACTTCACCGATCACCTGAACATCCGGGGCTATGCGGCGATGCGGCCGTTCCTCGAGCGCATGGTGATGACCACCAAGCTCGGCGAGGATCGGGAGGGTTGGATGGCGGCGTCGCCGATCCACCTGATCCACGAGGACGTGCCGCCCTTCTTCGTGGTGCACGGCGCCCTCGACGTCTTCCTCTACGCGGAGGAGACCCGGGCCTTCGTGGAACGGTTGGCCGCGGTGTCGGCGCAACCGATCGCCTACGCCGAGGTGCCCGGGGCGCAGCACGCGTTCGAGATCTTCCACTCGGTGCGGGCGGCGGCCACCGTCGACGCCATCGAGGCGTTCAGCGCGACTGTGGTCGGGCGGCGGACTCCGCAGTAAGTTCTCGCCACACGCGTTCGTTTTGCGCGCTCAGAGTGGTCACATCTAGCCTGGCAGGGTGGGGAGAGGTGCCACCGCTGCACTTGTCGGGGCTCTTGTCCTGTTGATGTCTGCTCCTGCCGCGGCACAGCTCGATCTGGACGAGGGCGCCTGCGAGATCCGGTCGGTCAGCGGTGATCCGGTCGTCGACGCAACCGCCGTGACACTGACGAACACACGGATGGAGGTGGCCGTCTCCGATGCCGCGATCGTGGCGTTCCACGGGGTGGGCCTGCTCGCCAAGGGGGAGAACGTCGTTCCCGGCACCGTTGTGGCGACCATCTCCGCATCGGGTACCCGCGAACGTGAGCAGACCACCAACCGGGTCGACTTCACGGCGAGCTCCACCGTGACCGACCCGGACGGCATCCCGGGTACGGGCGACGAGTCGGCCGCGGTGATGGTGGTGGACA
>JABAOE010013710.1_pt1 | contig 22109 bp, 22 predicted proteins | sample 7062141 | NCBI WGS metagenome assembly JABAOE01 (sample SAMN14538627, study PRJNA623070) | marine sediment metagenome | biome: marine biome [ENVO:00000428]; feature: marine pelagic biome [ENVO:01000023]; material: deep marine sediment [ENVO:00002113] | place: India: Gulf of Khambhat ... | reverse complement strand
ATCGCGCAAGAGCAAGGTACGATCGCGTTGCCAGGCTACACGCACATGCAGCGAGCGATGCCGAGCAGCGTCGCGCTCTGGGCGCAAGGCTTCGCCGCGGAACTACGCGACGACGCGGCAGGATTCACGCGCGCTGCTGCGCGAGCCGACATGAACCCACTCGGCTCGGCAGCCGGCTACGGTGCACCGGGCGTCGATCTCGATCGCGAGGCGACACGAGCCGCATTGGGGTTCAGCGAGACACACGAGCCCGTCACGGCCGTGCAGCTCAGTCGCGGAAAGGCCGAAGCAGCACTGATATTCGAGATCGCCTTGTTCCTGGGCGACCTCGGCCGCCTCGCAGCCGATCTGCTGCTCTACTACACGCAGGAGTTCGCGTTCATCACGCTGCCCGAGGAGATGACCACCGGCTCCTCGATCATGCCGCAGAAGCGTAACCCGGACGTATTCGAGCTCATTCGCGGCGCGGCGTCGAGTCCCGTCGCTGCACTCGTCGAAAGCTTGAGCCTCACGACGAAGCTCACTTCCGGTTACCACCGCGATCTACAGCGCCTCAAGGCGCCGCTTTTTCGAAGTATCGATCTCGCCGAAGACGTAACGGCTATCATGACGCATGCGCTTGCAGGCATCCGTTTTCGGGCTGATCGGATAGAGCTCGACGACACGCTATTCGCCGCAGAGCGCGCCAACGAGCTCGTAATCCGCGAAGGGATACCATTTCGCGAGGCCTACCGCCGTGTCGCCGCAGAGCTCGCGGGCGCGACACGGAGCAACGACTAGAATGAGCGCATGGGATTACGTGCGTTCGATCGCCGTCGCTGTCGCCGCGTGCGTGCTGCTTGCAGGCTGCGGCCAGAGCGGCCCGTTAACGCTGCCTGAGGAAACGACCGACACCGAAGTGCAGAGCGAGGAAGACCTACAGGACGATGAGCAAGAAGAAGAGGAGCAAGAGTAAACCGCTCATTCTCGTCGACGGCAGCTCGTATCTGTTTCGGGCGTTTCACGCCACGCAGCGCGCCGATTTGAGAACCAAGGCTGGCGAGCCGACGGGCGCCATCATGGTCGTCCTGAACATGCTCTATAAGCTGCTCGACGACTACTCACCCGAGCAGATTGCCGTTGTCTTCGACGCACCCGGAAAAACCTTCCGCGACGATCTTTACGACGATTACAAGGCCAACCGTCCGCCGATGCCGGACGATCTGCGTCCGCAGATCGAGCCACTTCTCCAGGCCATCGAGGCCAACGGCATCCCCCTGATTCGTGTCGAAGGCGTCGAGGCCGATGACGTCATCGGCACGCTGGCAAGCGAAGCCTCCAAGCGCGGGCTCGAGACTCTGATCTCGACCTCCGATAAGGATATGGCACAGCTCGTCGGCGATGACGTCACGCTTCTCGACACGATGAGCGATACGAAGCTCGACATCGACGGTGTAAAAGCGAAGTTCGGCGTAGCGCCCGAGCAGATCATCGATTTTCTGTCACTCACGGGTGACGCCTCGGACAACATTCCCGGCGTGCCCGGCGTCGGCCCGAAGACCGCCGCCAAATGGCTCGCCGAGCATGGGACGCTAGAGGCGGTCATCGAGAACGCCGACGGCATACCCGGGAAGGCCGGTGAGAACCTGCGCGCGACGCTCGAGCACCTGCCGCTTTACCGTGAGCTCACGACGATCGTCTGCGATCTCGAGTTGGATGTCGGTCCCGACAGTCTCGATCTCGGCGAGCCTGACAAGGATCGTCTGCTCGAGCTCTACCAACGCCTCGAGCTCAGTAGCCTGTTAAGACGGATCGATGCTAAGCCCGCGAACAACACACCGAGCGCCGACGTGAGTTACGAGACGGTGCTGACAGAAAAAGCACTAAACAAATGGCTCAAGCGGATAGAGAAGGCGAAGCTCGTTGCGCTCGATACCGAGACGACGAGCCTGGACTATATGGAGGCGGAAATAGTCGGTATCTCGCTGTGCGTTGAGACCGGCACGGCTGCCTACATTCCGCTCGCGCATAGTTATCCCGGCGCGCCGGATCAGCTCGACCGCGACTCAGTGCTAGCGCGCATGCGGCCGTGGCTCGAAAGCGATGCGTCCAAGCTCGGCCATCACCTCAAGTACGACGCCCATATCTTCGCGAATCACGGCATCAGTCTACGTGGCATGGCTTTTGACTCGATGCTCGAATCATTCGTGCTGAACTCTACGGCGACACGTCACGACCTCGACTCCGTCGCGATGAAGTACCTCGAAATCAAGACGACCAAGTACGAGGAAGTCGCCGGCAAAGGTGCTAAGCAATTGCGTTTCGACGAGGTCGACATTGAAATTGCAGCACCGTACGCCGCCGAGGACGCGGATGTGAGCCTGCGGCTACACGAGGCGCTCTGGCCGCAGCTCGAGCAGACGCCTGAATTGCGCAGCATTTACGAGGACCTCGAGCAGCCACTCGTCCCGGTGCTGCAGAAGATGGAGTACCTCGGCGTGCTCGTCGACTCACAGATGCTCGGCGCGCAGAGTCAGGAACTCGCCGAGGCGATGCTCAAGATAGAGACCGAGGCGCACAAAGAGGCCGGCGGACCGTTCAATCTAGCCTCGCCAAAACAGCTGCAGGAGATTCTCTACGATCGGTTAGGGCTACCCGTGCTCGGCAAAACACCGAAGGGGCAACCGTCGACCGCCGAAGGCGTGCTCCAGGATCTCGCCACCGACTACGACCTTCCGCGACTCGTTTTGGAGCACCGTGCGCTCGCCAAGCTCAAGTCCACGTATACGGACAAGCTACCCGCCGAGATCAATCCGCGCACCGGACGCATCCATACGTCTTACCACCAAGCCGTTGCCGCAACTGGCCGCTTATCGTCGTCCGATCCGAACCTACAAAACATCCCCATTCGAACACCCGAAGGCCGACGCATCCGACAGGCGTTCATCGCGCCCGAGGGTTGTCACCTACTTGCGGCCGACTACTCGCAGATCGAGCTTAGAATCATGGCGCATCTATCGCGGGACGAGGGTTTGCTCGCCGCGTTCGAAGCAGACCAGGACATTCACACTGCGACGGCTGCGGAGGTGTTCGGCCGGGATCTCGACAGCGTAACGGCGAACGAGCGCCGCTCGGCCAAGGCGATCAATTTCGGCCTGATGTACGGTATGTCCGCATTCGGACTCGCCCGGCAGCTCGGTATCGAGCGCGGCGAGGCGCAAAGTTACGTCGACCTCTACTTCAGCCGATATCCCGGCGTGAAACGCTACATGGATGAGACGCGCGAGCAAGCGCGCGAGCAGGGTTATGTGTCGACGGTCTTGGGCCGACGCCTCTACCTACCCGAGATTAACTCGCGTAATCATCAGCGCCGCCAATACGCCGAGCGCAGTGCGATCAACGCGCCGATGCAGGGCACGGCCGCCGATATCATCAAGCACGCGATGATCGATGTCGATCGCTGGCTTGCCGAATCGGGTGTCGACGCCCGCCTTATCATGCAGGTGCATGATGAGCTCGTGCTCGAGGTCGAAGCCGGCGCCTCCGAGGAGCTCGCCAAGGAGCTCAGAGCGCGCATGGAGGCAGCTGCAAGCCTGCGCGTGCCGCTCAAGGTCGATTTCGGCCTCGGCAGCAACTGGGACGAGGCCCACTGACGTCGGAGAGGATCCCCGCGGAAGCTCGCCCCGCGTCCTAGGGGTCTGGAAAAAAGAAACCCCGAGCGCGGGATTCAGGGGACGCGCCCGGGGTAGAGGATCCCGGTATGGGGTCACCGGGAGTATATCCCGCTTAGGGAGGTCAGCGGGGGGCGCGAAAACCGCCCGTATAGTTAGTCGCTATTGCGCCGGGAAAGTTCCCCGAGCCGGCCCTCTTGAATCCTCGCGGCGCCCGAGCTCAGGCCAGCGCTAGCCATTCGGCCAGCTGCGCGCGGGCCTCATCGACGCCGAGGCGTCGCGGTGCCGAGAATAGCAGCAGCGGTACGCCGTCCGGCGCCGTAGCGGCGATGTCGTCTCGGCGCTTCAAGCCCGCGCTGCGACTGAGCTTATCGGCCTTCGTCAGCAGCGCGGCAGCGGGCACGCCCGCATCCTCCGCCCAGCCCAGCATTACGCGATCGAGGTCGCCGATACCGCGACGAATGTCCACGGTCACGAACAGGCCGCGCAGCGACCGACGCCGTCGGAAGTACTGCTCGAGCAGCCCACGCCATTCGTCGCGAACGGCCGCCGACACTTTCGCGTAACCATAGCCGGGCAAATCGACGAGGCGCCGGTCATCGCGAACTTCGAAGAAGTTGATCTCACGCGTGCGGCCGGGCGTCTTGCTCGTTCTTGCGAGACCCTTGCGCTGAGTGATCGCGTTGATCGCGCTGGATTTTCCAGAGTTCGACCTGCCGGCAAACGCCACCTCCAGACCCGTATCAGCCGGAAACTGCTTGGGACTGCGCGCTCCAATCAGGAAACTCGGTGCAAGTGCAGTGGTCATAATGAGGTGCGCGCTCGTTCCCGGTTATGCTGGTGGGTTCAGGTTGATTAGTGTACAATCTGCGGCCGTTTTCAGGGTTTCGGACTCGAGGATCTAACGCGGTGACGGATAAGGATATTTTGCCGTTCGAGCTCAGCAGCAGGATGGGATTCAGCGCGCTGTGCATGCTCGTTCTGCTCATGGCCGCTGGCCAAACTCGGGCCCAGGGATCGGTGGCCGCGGGGCAGTCGAAATCTGCCGTATGTGCAGCCTGCCACGGTGCAGACGGCAATAGCCCAAATCCGATCTGGCCGAGCTTGGCCGGACAGCATGCCGACTATCTGGCGCGACAGATCGAGGCGTTCCAAGCGGGTGAGCGCGAGGACGCATTGATGACAAGCTTCGCCGCCCCGTTGTCGGCCGAAGATATCGCCGATCTCGGTGCTTATTTCGAAGCGCAATCGCTGACGCCCAAGACAGCCGATCCCTCGCTCGTCGAGCTCGGCGAGCAGCTTTATCGTGGCGGTGTTGCCGATCGCGATATTCCCGCCTGTATCGCCTGCCATGGACCCGCTGGAAAGGGCAATCCGCTCGCGGGCTACCCGTCGGTGAGCGGACAGCACGCGACTTACATCGCAAACACGCTCGCGGCCTATGCCGCCGGCGCGCGCCGCTCTGACGGCTCGTCGAATCTCATGATGCGCGACATCGCAGCCCTACTCAGCGACGCAGAAATTGAGGCCGTCGCAAGCTACATGCAGGGCCTGCGTGCCGCCAGCAACTAGGAGACGCTCAAGTGTTGACCAACAAGATTTTTCGAATGGCGTTGATACCGGTGGCCGTGCTCGCGGCCGTCATGATCAGTTTGCAGGTTCGCGGGCAACAGCAAGAAGTCCCCGTCGCAACCGAGGTGAGCGCGGCTCCTGAGAGCACCGCCACCGAGGCGACTGCGGAGCAACCAATCGTGCTCGCCCAGACGGATACCGGCGCCACCCGTCGGTTCGAGCTCGGTGAGCATTACGAGCGCCTGACACCGGCACAGCCGACGAGCTCCGGTCCCGATCAGATCGAGGTCGCCGAGGTTTTCTGGTATGCATGTCCACACTGCTACACGTTCGATCCGTATTTGGAGAGCTGGAAAGAAGATCTTCCGGGTGACGTTAGCTTCGTGCGTATTCCCGTCCTCTGGGCCGGCATTCACCAAATGCACGCGCGCATTTATTACACGGCCGAGACGCTGAACAAGCTCGACGAGATGCACGCGGACATCTTCCGCGAGATTCACGTCAACCGGAACGGCCTCGACAACGCGGCCGCAATCGGAAGCTTCTTCGGCAACTATGGTGTCGACGCGGCCACGTTTGACAGCACCTTCGAATCGTTCGCCGTTTATACAAAGCTCCAGCGCGCCGACGAGCTCGCACGCCGCTATCGGATCTCGAGCGTGCCGACCGTCATCGTCAACGGCAAGTACACGACGAGTGCGACGATGGCCGGAAGCTATCCGGTATTGCTGGAGGTCATCGACGAGCTCATCGCCATGGAGCGCGCGGGCGAATAGCCTTCCCGCGCGCCACGATCGGGGCGTCCGTCTAGAACGGGTCTCTGTTCTCGGGCAAGCCGTGGGGGTCGGCGTGGATTAGCACCTCTGCGGCCCGATAGATTTCACGTACCTCCCGCTCGACGGTGTCGCAGATCGTGTGCGCCTCGCTCAAGCTGAGCTTCGGATCGAGCTCTAGGTGAAATTGCACGAACTTCGTCGCCCCGGCTGAGCGCGTACGCATGTCGTGAAGTCCTAAGACTTCCGGGTGCGCGCGCGCGATCTCCGCAATTCGAGACCGGTCCTCCTCGGGCAGCTCACGGTCCAGCAGCACGTCGAGCGCCTCGCGAACGATTAATGAGACGCTCCAGAGAATCAACGCCACTATGAGGAGACCGAACAACGGATCGAAGATATGCAAACCCCAGTTCGACGAAAGCAGAACCGCGGCTAAGACCGCGAGATTTGTGAGGATGTCAGAACGGTAATGTACGGCATCGGCTGCAATCGCGAGCGACCCTGTACGCTTCACGACGAACCGCTGAAACGCCACGAGACTGATCGTCAAGACGAGTGAGGCGAGCATCACACCCAGACCAACGGCAGCGCTTTCGACCGGAGTGGGCGCCAGCAAGCGCTCGATCGCTCGCAAGCATACGTAACCCGCAGATCCCGCGATAATTACGGCCTGCACGAGGCCGGCGATTCCCTCGGATTTCCCATGTCCAAAACGATGCTCGCGATCTGCAGGTGAGATGGCGACTCTCACGGCGAACAGCGTAATGCCGGAGGCGAGCAGATCGAGCAACGAATCTGCTAGCGAGCTCAACATCGCGACCGAATCCGTCGCACGCCATGCCCACATCTTAAGACCGATCAGCGTAAGGGCCACGCCGACGGACGCGTAGCCGGCCACGGTCATGAGCCAGACCTGCTTCGGCTCCGGTCCCGCTAACGTTTTAGAACTTTCTGGATCCACAACTCGTGGAGCTGAGACGCAACGCCGCTATGTTAGCAGCGTGAGTCGAGCCGACTCAAAGCGCACGCAGTCGTTGCGCGGCTTCCTCCAGTGTCTCGAGCTCCTTGGCGAAACAGAAACGCACGATCCGCGTGTCGGGCGGTACATCGTAGAACGCCGACACGGGAATGACAGCGACCTTGTGAGTCTCCGTCAACCAGCGCGCGAATTCCTCCTCGGGCAGCTCCGAGATCTCGCTGTACTCGGCAAGTTGGAAATAGGTCCCGCGCGAGGGCTCCATGACGAAACGCGTGTCGTGCATCGCCTCGAGGAAGTAGTCGCGTTTGTCTTGATAGAAATCGGACAATCCGAGATGGTGCTCCGGGCAGAGCTCGAGAAAGTCAGCCAGCGCAAACTGCAGCGGTGTTACGGTCGTGAACGTATTGAACTGATGCACGCGCCGAAACTCCGCAGTCAGTGCCTCGGGGGCTACGCAATATCCGACCTTCCAACCCGTCGCGTGGTAAGTCTTGCCGAAGGAAAACACGGCAAAGCTGCGCTCGGCGAGATCCGGATGCGCGAGCACACTCGTATGACCCACGTCGTCAAAAACGATGTGCTCGTAGACTTCGTCGCTGAGCACGTAGCAATCGTACGGGGTCAACGCTGAAGCCAGGCGATCGAGATCCTCGCGCATTAGAATTGAACCGGTCGGATTATGCGGCGTATTGATGATCACCAAACGCGTTCGCTCATTGAGCGCGGAGTCTAGCCGATCCCAATCGATCCCGAACGACGGAGGCTCCAGCGGAATGTGAATCGTCGCCGCACCCGCAAGCGTTACAGCAGGCTCATAGGAGTCGTACGCAGGATCGAACACGATGACCTCTTCACCGGCTCGGACGATCGAATGTATCGCGCAGAACAATGCTTCTGTCGCTCCACTCGTAACCGTAATCTCAGTTGCAGGATCGGCCATTGCACCGTACAAAGACGCAACCTTTGCGGAGATTTGCTCACGGAGCGCTTCGACCCCGGCCATCGGTGGATACTGATTGTGGCCACGGCGCATGTGCTCGGTCACGAGATCGAGCAACGCCTGAGGCGGTTGGAAATCGGGAAATCCCTGCGATAGATTGATCGCGCCCGACTCCTCCGCGAGGCGCGACATGACCGTGAAGATCGTTGTGCCGACGCCTGGTAGCTTACTTTTTAACGGCTGCATCGATGCCTCGGAGAACTTAACGACGACACCATGCTGGCAAAAACATTCATCATTGCGGGCATTTCGCTGCTGCTCGTAGGACTCACACTGCTATACGCGCCGGGACTCCTCAATTGGTTCGGCCGGCTGCCGGGCGATCTCCATATCGAGCGCGGCCAGACGCGTATTTTCATACCGATCACGTCAATGATCGTCGTGAGCGTCGTCCTAACGTTGATCGTCAATTTCTTCTTTCGGCGCTAAACGACGCAGCGATTACGGGCTTCTCGTGCCGACCCTGTAAAGCCAACCGGCAAGCCCCGCGATGACCAAAAGGCCAACGAAGCTGGGCACGTTTCCGTCGATAGCGATAACGTCCGGATTGCCCGTCAATACGATCGGCACTGCCATCGCGATACCGATCAAGGCTTCGCCTGTGATCAAACCCGAGGCAAAGAGCATGCCGTTGCGCTTGGCGAGCGCCGAGTCGCCGGTGCCTGCTTCGGCCCGTCGATTCGCAGCGTGAGCGATGAGCCCGCCGAGTAGAATCGCCGTCGATAACTCGAGCGGCAGATAGATGCCGACCGCGACCGCTAGCACCGGCGCGCGCCAAGCCGCGTCGGTGACTTTGAGATACTCGTCCAGTGCGATGATGGCTGCGCCAACGCCGGCGCCCGCGGCGATCATTCCCCAAGGCAACCCGGCACCGAAAACGCCCTCGGCGACGGAGGCCATAAGGGTTGCTTGCGGCGCCAGCAGCGCATCCGGTTGATCCGCCGTCGGCACACCGATCCCGTACGCTTGAAGCAATAGGTTCAGGATCGGCGCCATGACAAGCACGGCGCTGACAACGCCGACGCCCTGCATGACCTGCTGTTTCCAAGGCGTCGCGCCGACGATGAAGCCTGCTTTGAGGTCTTGGAGATTGTCACCGGCGATCGCCGCCGAACAGCNNCGACGGCTCCGACCATGATCGCCGCCGCAGGACCGTTGACTGCCTCACCGCCCATGAGCCAGAGCAGCAATAGCGATGTGAAAAGGATTGTCGCGATCGTTATCCCTGAGATCGGATTGTTCGAGGAACCCACGAGTCCAGCCATATAGGCCGCTACCGACGAGAATAGGAACCCCGCAATGACCATGACGATCGTCATCGCGAGCGCGATACCAACGTTAGCGACGATGGTTTGATACACGACAAAGATCGGCACGATGAATACAGCGATGCCGATGAACACGAGCCGCATGGGCGTGTCGTGCTGCGTGTGATCGTATGCCGCCGCCGCGCTGCGATTCTCCGCCTTGAGGCCGCTGACGACACCGGACACGAGTGAGCCACGCATCGATATCAGCGCCCAAACGCCGCCGACGAGCATTGCGCCGACACCGAGATAGCGGATCTGTGAAGTCCAGATCGCGTACGCGAGATCACCCGCACCCATACCGCCGGCGAACTGCGCGGAAAGTCCAGGGTCACCCTCTAGCATCCACGTCGAGTAAATCGGGATCGCCACGTACCAAGAGATCGCTCCGCCGAGAAAGACCAGCACAGCGATGTTTAGCCCGACGATGTACCCGACGCTCACGAGTGCCGGCGACAGGTTCATGCCGACGTAGGCTATCGTGCTCGAGCCAACGTAGGTCGCCGCCTGGGCGGTGCCGGCCCAGAGCCGCAGGCCTGTCTCGACGAGTTTCGTGGCTGCGCCCAGCACGCCAGCAAGCGCAAGTAGCTTCGCGCCCTGTCCCGGCGCCGCGCCGACCTTGAGTACCTCGGCCGTCGCCGTGCCTTCGGGATATCTGAGCTGCTCCTCGACGATGAGCGAGCGCCGCAGCGGAATCGTGAACATGACCCCGAGCAGTCCGCCGAGGCCTGCAATTACGGTGACCCACATGTAATCGAAGACGTTCCAGTAGCCGAGGATAATCAGTGCCGGAATCGTGAAGATGACGCCGGCCGCGATCGACTCTCCGGCCGAGGCTGCCGTTTGCACGATGTTGTTCTCGAGAATGTTCGAGTTCTTGAAGAGCTTCAGCAAGGCCATCGAGATAACGGCTGCAGGAATCGAGGCCGACACCGTCATGCCGGCAAACAGGCCGAGGTAAGCGTTCGCACCGGCAAGCACCATCGACAGCACGAGACCGAGAGCGATTGCCTTGACCGTCAGTTGCGGTAGCGGTTGAGCAGCAGCCATGCGGGACTCCCGATTCTGTTATTCCCTCTTCGGTGTTCGTTGCCGGTCGAGGCTCGCCAGCTTCGCGGCTGTGCAACATCATACGCTAGGGCCTATACCTTTGGGATCGCTCCACGACTGCCGTTCGCCGCCGGGACTGCTATCCTTCAGTGCATACGAGGCGCTGCACTGGAGCCTGCGACATGCAGCCAGGCGGGGGAAGTTGAATGTTTCACGTACTCAAGCACGTACGCTTGTGGACCTGTATCGGGATTGCCGCGAGTCTCTCGGCTGAGACCGCCGCGCAAGTACCTGTCCAGGATCAACGCCCCGTCGACGCGGCGCTGCGCCCTGCCATTATGGGTCCCGAGGCCGGAATCTCTACCGGTCACCCGCTAACAACGGCAGCGGCGTTGAAGATTCTCCTGCAAGGCGGCAACGCCTTCGATGCCGGCGCAGCCGCATTACTCGCCGGAGGTGTGCTCGAGCAGGATCTGTACAGCCTTGGCGGCGAAGCGCTCGTGCTCGTCTATCCGCAGAGCGACGGCGAGGTTGTCTCGGTCATAGGCCAGGGCTGGGCGCCGGAGGCAGCCGATATCGAGTGGTATCGGTCGCGGGATAAGACACTCGAGGGGGCTGGACTCGATCCCGCGGTCGTTCCCGGGGCCGTGCATGCCGCACTGACGGTACTCGAACGTTGGGGAACGATGAGCTTCGAGGCTGTGAGCGCTTCGGCAATCGAGTACGCCGAGAACGGCTTTCCGCTACGGCCGAGCACGGCGGCCGCCATCCGACGAGAGATCGAGTTCATCGACCAATGGCCTAGCAACCAGCGCTACTGGCTAAAGCCGGACGGGTCCTTCTACGAGGCCGGCGATACGCTCAAGCTGCCGACGCTCGCCGCAACGCTTCGGCGTATGGTCGAAGCCGAGCGCTCGGCCGCCGCCAACGACCGCGAAGCCGGCATCGTCGCCGCACGTGAGCGCTTCTACGCCGGCGATATAGCACGCGAAATGGTTGCCTTCCTCGAAGATCACGGCACGCCGTTCGCGCTTGCCGACTTCTCGGAATTCTTCGCGCGTATCGAAGCACCCGCGCAGACAACGTATCGAGACTACACCGTCTACAAGCACGGCTTCGTGAGTCAAGGGCCCGTGCTCTTGCAGATGCTCAACATACTGGAGAACTTCGATCTGCGCGCAATGGGTCACGGCAGCGCGGACTACTTCCACACGATTGCCGAGGCGATGAAACTCGCGTTTGCCGACCGAGACAGTTATTACGCCGACACGGCCTTCGTCGACGTCCCTGGCCAAGGCCTGCTATCGAAGGCCTATGCCGCCGAACGCGCCGCTCTGATCGACCCGCAACGATCCTCGGTCGCCTACGTCGCTGGTGATCCGCTGCCGTTCGATCCGACTGTCGATCGATGGGACTTCTGGCGGGCCGACCTCGCCGATGCCACAGCCATGAGAGTCCCGTCTTCGGCGCGGTTTATGGCGTCGCTCGGCCGCGACTCAGCCGGAATCAGCAAAGACACGACGCACGTTGCGATCATCGACGATGAAGGCAACATTTTCGATGCAACGCCGAGCGGCGGCTGGATCGGTGGCTCCGTGCTACTCGGCGATACGGGGATCGCGCTGAGCGTGCGCGGCGAGCAGTTCTGGCTCGATGAGACGCGCGCCAATCAGCTTCGTCCGCGCGCACGTCCACGCTACAGCCTCACGCCGAGCATCGTCTTCAAGGACGGACAGCCTTTCATGGCGATCGGAACGCCCGGTGGCGACAATCAAGAGCAGACGATTCTTCAGGCATTTTTGAGCATCGTCGAATTTTGGGACGACTGGTATCCAAATCTGCACGCTGCTATCGAGCGCCCGCGCGTTCAAACCTCGCATTTCTTCGGTTCTTTCTGGCCGCACAGCGCGGGCTTCAACCGCCTCGGCGTCGAGGCCGCGATCGCCGATTCCGTTTATGCAGAGCTCGACGCGCGCGGCCACATGGTCGAGCGCCTGCGCACTTTCGGCATGTCGGGCTGCGCAACCGTTGTGCTCGTCGATCCAACGACAGGCAATCGCATCGCCGGTGCGGATCCGCGACGCGATTGCTACGCGATCGCGTACTAGAGGATCTGGCGAATTATCCGCGCGTTTATCTCGCGCAGCGTCGGGGACGAGTTAGTGTCTGTCGCCCATCAAGCGCTTCAGCGGCTTGGCGCACAGCGCCAACAACACACCCGATCCAACCGTCGTCAGAACGATCTGCAGATACAGACTCGGCATCTCCTCGACCGCGTCGGCGCGAAACTCGCCTGCGATCAAGCCTGCGATAATGCTCCCGAGTGAAGCCGCAAGAAACCACACGCCCATCATCTGACCAACGAAGCGCCGCGGCGCGAGCTTGCTGACTGAGCTCAATCCGACGGGACTCAACGCGAGCTCGCCCATCGTGTGCAGTAAATAAGTGAAAAAGAGCCAAGTCGGCAGCACTTGATCGCCATCCGCTACGAGTCTTGCCGCGCCGATCATAACGGCAAAGCCTGCGCCGAGAATGATCAAGCCCGCGGCAAACTTCAGCGGCGCCGCCGGATTCAGGTGGCGACGTGCGAGCGCTACCCACAACATCGAGTACAGCGGCGCGAGCACGATGATGAAGATCGGATTCAGAGACTGGAACCAGGGAGCCGGAATCTCGAACGTGTCGAACTCTCGAATTGTGTAACGCTCGGCAAACAGGTTCAACGACGAACCCGCCTGCTCGAATCCGGCCCAAAACATGGCTGCGGCCAAAAACAACGCGAGAATCACGACGACGCGTCCTCGCTCCTCGCGCGTCAGGCCACCGAGCAGGAAAAGGTAAGCGAAGTAAAGCAGGCCGATAGTCGCAATCGCATAGGTCGTCCCTCGGGCCAGCAACACCGCGTCGAACCGGATCGCCCCGGTTAACCCAGCTGCGAGCAATGCAACGATCGCCAACAGGAAGGCCGCTATCCCGATCCAAGCGTTGCGTTGCATGCTGCCAGAACTAGGCGCGAGATCAGGCTCGAGTCCGGCGGAACCGAGATAGTCTCGCGTGGCCCGAAACTGGATCAGACCGACAAGCATGCCGACGCCGGCGGCCGCGAATCCATAATGCCAGCTGTCCCGCGCGAGCAGGCCGCAAACGAGCGGTCCGAGCGCGGCACCGATGTTGATGCCCATGTAGAAGATCGTGAAGCCAGCGTCACGGCGCTCGTCACTCAACCCGTAGAGCTCGCCGACGACCGCGCTGATATTCGGTTTCAGCAAGCCGGTACCGAGCACGACGAGAACGAGACCGAGAAAGAACGTGCCCAAGCCGGGTATTGCGAGCACGAAATGTCCCGACATGATCACGATTCCGCCGAACCAAACGGCACGTTGTGCGCCCATGAGCCGATCGGCGATCCAACCACCTGGGAGCGACATCAGATAGACCGCTGCCGTGTACAAACCGTAGATCGCCGTTGCCGTTTGATCGTTGAACCCGAGTCCGCCGTTCTCGATCTGATCGACCATGAACAGCACGAGCAACGCGCGCATGCCGTAATAGCTGAAGCGCTCCCACATCTCCGTGAAGAATAGGGTGCCGAGACCACGCGGGTGGCCGAGAAACTCGGCTTGGGCTTTCGATCCAACGCTGCCGGCGACGCTGCTCATCGATTGGGAATACTGTCAGGTACTTCGAAAGGGCTGAGTCGCGCGCTAGCTCGCGCTGGTCTCTTCCTGCGGCTCGGCACGCTCTGCACCGAGAATACGACAGAGCACGAGGCCGCTCTCGTAAAGCAAGTACACCGGTACTGCGAGCAACGTCTGAGAAATTGCATCGGGCGGTGTCAGGAACATGCCGGCGACGAATGCGCCGAGAAACACATAGGCACGAGCCTGACGCAGCGTCTTAATTGAAACGAGGCCGGTCGACACGAGCATGACGGTTGCAATCGGGACTTCGAACGCGACGCCGAATGCGAAGAACAGCGTCAGAATGAAATCGAGATACGCGCTGATGTCGGTCATCATCGTGACGCCCGCCGGCGTGACAGCCGCGAAGAAACCGAACATCAACGGAAAAACGACGTAGTAGGCGAAGGACACGCCCGCGTAAAAAAGCACGATACTCGATAACAGCAACGGGATCGCAAAGCGCTTCTCATTCTTGTAAAGGCCGGGCGCGACGAACTGCCATAGCTGATAGAGGACGACGGGCATCGCGAGAAACAGCGCAACGAACAAAGTCATTTTGAACGGTGTAAGAAACGGCGATGCGACCTGCGTTGCGATCATCGTTGCACCTTCCGGCAGCTGCTCCATGAGCGGCGTTGCGATAGCCGTGAAGATCCTCTCCGCAAACGGAACGAGAGCTACGAACAATATCAGTATTGCAGCCGCCGATTTCAGTAGTCGCGAGCGCAGCTCGATGAGGTGCGAGATCAACGTGCCCTCGGCGAGCTTCTCCTCCTCGGGCTCCGGCGGCGGTGCGCCGACCTCAGGTTCCGGGCTTGCGGCGCTCATGTGCCGGATTCGGATTGTTGCCGCGTCTCGTTCGAGCCTGCATCGGTCGGCTCCGGCGCGGCATCCGCTGGCGCCGTCTCGCCGGCGGCCTCGTCAGCCTTAGCGGAATCCCGTTGCTTGCCAGGCGGCGGAACGATGTGCGAGGCCTTCGGCGGTGGCCTATAACGCGGCTTGTCATCGAGATTGATCTCGCGCTCGAGCTGATAGCGCAGCTGGCTTGCCGTTCGTCGCGCACGGCCGACCCATCGGCCGAGCTGCGCGGCGACACGCGGCAGCTTCTCCGGGCCCAGGATCATGAGACCCAGCCCGAAGATTAAGACTATCTCCCAGAAACCGACGTCGAACATCGACTAGCTGCTCTGGCTCGTGTCCTTCTGCTCGGCGAACTCGGCGTCCGGCTGGCCGTCCTCGATTCGCTTGGGCTCGGCTTCCTCAGCATCGTCCTGGTCGTCGCTGTCCATGGCTTTGCGGAAGCTCTTGAGTGCTCCGCCCAGGTCCCCTCCGATGGTCCTGATCCGTTTCGTGCCAAAGATCAATACGACGATCAGCAAGATGATGAGCAGCTGCCACATGCTGATCCCTCCTAAACCCATTGCCTTTCTCCGTTGCGGGTACGAACCATCAATAATACGCCAAACGTCGGTCAGAACATCGCGCGGCGCAGCCCAATTTCTCCTTCTCGGGAATCCGCCTCATTCGGCGCTACGCCCTCGGTGCCGCCTGCAGCCAGAACGTCGCCGGCCCTTCGTTACAGAGCCGAACTCGCATCGTGGCGCCGAATACCCCCGCTTCCACGGGCACACCCGCCGCGCGTACTGCCTCGAGCAGGTCGGCGAACAGTACCTGACCCTGAGCGGGCTCGGCCGCGCGCGAGAAACCGGGGCGGTTACCCTTTGCGGTGTCGGCCGCGAGCGTGAACTGTGGGACCAGCAAGAACGCCCCGCCCGCCTCGCGCACGTCGAGATTCATGCGCCCGGCCTCATCCTCGAAAACTCTAAACGCGAGCAGCCTCTCTGCGAGGCGCGCCACCTGATCGGGCCCATCATCGCGCTCGACCCCGACGAGCACGAGCAGGCCGCTGTCGATGGCGGCGACCTGCTCTCCGTCGACCTCTACACTTGCCTCGCTGACTCGCTGTAGTAACCCGATCATCGTCTAACTGTGGCTGAGCCGGTTCTGACGGGCAAGCGCGCAGCCACGGATGTCGTAAGCTCCACACTGCGGAAAAGACGGGGCCAAGATCGAGAATAATCCCACTTTTTTTCTTATGTTGGCCTTTTTATATGCCAAAATAACCACCTTTGTTACAATATGTCGGTCTCATAGGGAAAATGCTTTGAAATTGCGTTTGGACGTTGAGTAATGGCTCTATACGCTCTGTTAGAGCCGATTATTGTCATAAGGTGGGATTTTTTATCCGTTATTTATCCTTTATATAGAAAAAGTGGTGTTTTTTATGCTGATAAAGTGAGCCCGGCTGGTAACCTTGCCGGCTCGCCACGAGCTCGCCGACCGGCACCAGACGAATGACTGCCGTTGAGCGCTAACAGATGGGTAAACTGTCCGCGTTATGGTCCGCAGACGCGAGTTACTCACGGCGTTAGGCGCTGGCGCTACGCTGGCGGCCTGCGCGCCCCGCCAACCTGGAACGTCCGCAGCGAGCCGAGACACGCAGCGGCACCAATGGAAGATGGTCACGACCTGGCCGCCGAACTTTCCTGGGCTCGGCACGGGCGCCAGCACGCTCGTTCGCTATCTCAACGAGGCCAGCGGCGGTCGTTTGCAGGTTGAGGTTTACGCCGCCGGTGAGCTGATCCCGGCCTTCGAGGTATTCGACGCCGTCTCGAGCGGCACGGCCCAGCTCGGTCACGCCGGCGCCTATTATTGGCGCGGCAAGTCCGAGGCCGCGCAGTTCTTCTCCACGGTGCCGTTCGGCCTCAACACGCACGAGATGAACGCCTGGCTCTATTACGGCGGCGGTATGGAGCTCTGGCAAGAGGTCTACGCGCCGTTCAATCTCGTTCCGTTTGCCGCCGGCAACTCGGGCGTGCAGATGGGCGGCTGGTTCAACCGCCCGATCGAGCGCCTCGCCGATCTCCAAGGGCTTAAGATGCGCCTACAGGGGATCGGCGGCGAGGTGCTGCGGCGTGCCGGCGGCACCCCGGTCTCCCTGCCGGGTGCCGAGCTTTTCACGGCCCTGCAGACCGGCAGCATCGACGCGACCGAATGGGTTGGGCCGTATAACGATCTCGCGTTCGGCCTACACCAGGCCGCCCGTTACTACTACTACCCCGGGTGGCAGGAGCCGGGGCCGACGATGGAGTGCATCGTCAACAAGGCGGCCTACGAGGGCTTGCCGGCCGATCTCAGAGCGGCCGTGCGCGTCGCCTGTCAGGCGGCGAATCTCGATATGACGGCCGAGTACAACGCTCGCAACGCGAGCGCGCTGCAGCAGATCCGGGCTGACGACTCGATCGAGATCCGCGCCTTTCCCGAGGACGTGCTCGAGGGCCTGAGGGTCCTGACCCGCGAGGTCATCGAGGACCTCGTGGCCCGCGATACCTTGTCGTTAAGAGTATGGGACTCGTACAGGCAGTTCTTGGGCCAATCCCGCGCCTGGCAGCTGATCTCGGAGCAGGCCTATATGCGCACCTCGGCGCTCTGATTGCGGGGCCGAAAATCAAGGGCGGATCCGGGTATTCCGCGACCCGCGAACCATGACTTGCAGGCCCCGATTCTGCTAACATTCTGCCCCGCAAGGTCCCGGGTCTCCGGGGCAGGAGATAATATAAATGAGAACGATTTTTGCCATCATTGCGTTGGCAGGGTGGTGCTTGTCCGGCAAGGCCTACGGCCAAGAATGCAGTCAAACAATCGACGGAAACGACCTCCTCCAATACAGCCTTTCCGAGATTCGCGTTAGCGCAGACTGCGGCGAGGTCACAATCACGTTGCGTCACGTCGGCCAGCTGCCCGTCAATGCCATGGGCCACAACTGGGTACTGACGGCGACGGCGGATGCCGAAGGCGTCGTCGCGGCCGGAAGTAGCGCAGGCGCACCAGGGTATCTACCGGATGGCGATCCGCGCGTGTTAGCCGCCACGGATATGATCGGCGGTGGCGAAGAGTCCTCCGTGACGTTCGACATCTCCGCGCTAGAAGCCGGCGGCGACTACCAATTTTTCTGTTCCTTCCCAGGGCACTACGCACTGATGAAGGGCCAGTTCATAATCGAGTGACCCGAGGGGCGATTGATTCATACCTTGGTTCGGTACGACCGTTAAGAATTTAAGGACCCATTAGCTATGGCCATAGCCGTTGTAATCCTCTTATTGGTGATCGCCACGCTGATCTTCCATTTCATCAGTCCCCTTTACGGCTGGTGGTTCACCGACATCGCTTCGAACTGGGACATGATCGATACGACCGTGGATATCACGTTCGTGGTCACGGGTGTCGTGTTTCTCGCAGTGAACCTTTTTCTCGTCTACTGCATCATCAACTTCCGGCATCGTGAGGGCCATAAGGCCGAGTACGACCCGGAGAACAAGAAGCTCGAAACCTGGCTCACGGTCATTACGACGATCGGTGTCGTCGCAATGCTTGCCCCCGGTTTGGTCGTCTGGGGTCAGTTCGTGACGGTTCCGGAGGATGCGGCCGAGTTCGAGGCCGTCGGCCAGCAGTGGAATTGGAGCTTCCGCTTCCCGGGTGAAGACGGCGTGTTCGGTAACGTCGATGTGCGGCATACGAGCGTCGACAACCCGATGGGCATGGACCCTGAAGATCCCGCCGGTCGCGACGACGTCCTCGTTTTCGACCAGACAGTTCATCTGCCGGTCGACCAACCCATGCGCGCTTGGCTGCGCTCCCAAGACGTTCTGCACGATTTCGCCGTTCCGCAGTTTCGCGTGAAGATGGATCTGGTCCCGGGCATGGTGACATACCAATGGTTCACGCCGACCGTTCCGGGCGAGTACGAGATTCTCTGCGAGGAGCTCTGCGGCATCGGCCATTTTGCAATGCGCGGCCTGGTCGTCGTGGACGAACGCCCCGATTTCGAGGAGTGGCTGGACGCACAGCCGACGTGGGGCGAGCTCATGGCTCGCGGCGAGCCCGATCTCGCTGCCGGCCAGGCAGGCTACGCCATTTGCTCGGCCTGCCATGGTCCACAGGGTCAAGGTCAGCCCGTCTTGAACGCACCGAAGCTCACCGGGCTCGGCGCCTGGTATATCGAGCAACAGCTCGCCTACTTCAAGGACGGCGTCCGCGGCACAGCCGAGGGCGACACCTTCGGCGCGACGATGGCGCCTCTGATGGCGACGGTTCCGGATCGCAACGCGATGCGCAACATCGCCGCTTACATCGAGACCCTCGAAGATCAGCCGCCAGAGACGACCGTCACAGGCGATGCCGCCCGCGGCGAACGTTTGTACTCGACCTGTGCCGCGTGTCACGGCGCCGATGGAGAAGGTATCTGGACGACGCGGGCACCGCGTCTGGCCGGTTCGTCTGATTGGTATCTCGTCACGCAGCTCCAGAACTTCAAGTCGCGCGTGCGCGGCGCCCACGAGAACGACATCTATGGGTCGCAGATGGGCTTGTTGTCAGACATGTTGCCGGACGACGAGGCGATCAACGACGTCGTCGCTTACATCAACACGCTTTAATACGGCGGAACCGACGGAACGGAAGAATTTTTACAGGACTGAGAGACATCAGCCGGGAGTTTGACTAATGGCATACGTTGCAATTGCCGACCGCGACCACGAACAACACCTGCATCACCCGCAGTCGTGGATCACGAGATGGGTCTTCTGTCAGGACCATAAGGTCATCGCCATCCAGTACGCGATCACTGCGATCGCGGTTGGCGTCGTCGCAATGATCCTGTCGAGCATGTTCCGGCTGCAGCTCGGTTTTCCCGATTCCTTCGACCTCGTTACGCCGGAAAAGTACTACCAGTACATCACCATGCACGGCATGATCATGGTCATCTATTTGCTGACGGCACTGTTCCTCGGCGGGTTCGGTAACTACCTCATTCCTTTGCAGCTCGGTGCGCGGGACATGGTGTTCCCGTTCATGAACATGCTGAGCTACTGGGTCTACCTCGTCTCCGTGCTGATCCTCATGGCAAGCTTCTTTATCCCAGGCGGGCCCACGGGCGCGGGTTGGACACTGTATCCGCCACAAGCGATTTCTGAAGGTACGCCAGGTATCGGCGGCGGTATTCTGCTCATGTTGCTATCGCTCGCCGTCTTCATCGTCGCCTTCACGATGGGCGGCCTGAACTATGTCACGACGGTGCTCCAGGCGCGCTGCCGCGGCATGACGCTGATGCGCATGCCGCTCTCGGTCTGGGGCATCTTCGTCGCGACGATTCTCGGCCTGCTTGCATTCCCGGCGCTACTCGTCGCTGCGATCATGATGCTGCTCGATCGCCTCATCGGCACGAGCTTCTTCATGCCGGAGATGCTCTCCATGGGCGGGCAGAACGAGTACAACGGCGGCAGCCCCGTTCTGTTCCAGCATCTATTCTGGTTTTTCGGCCATCCCGAGGTCTACATCGTAGCGCTGCCGGCCTTCGGCATGGTGTCCGACGTCCTCGCGACGCACGCGCGCAAGAACATCTTCGGCTACCGCATGATGGTCTGGGCCATCGTCGCGATCGGTGGTTTGAGCTTCATCGTCTGGGCGCACCATATGTACGTCAGCGGAATGAATCCGTACTTCGGCTTCTTCTTTGCGACGACGACGCTGATCATCGCGGTGCCGNNCGTGCCGATGTTGTTCGCTATCGGTTTTATTTTCACGTTCACGCATGGCGGCCTCACCGGTCTGTTCCTCGGCAACGTGACGGTCGATCTGCCCCTATCGGACACGTACTTCGTGATCGGCCACTTCCATATGGTCATGGGTGTTTCGCCGGTGCTCGTACTATTCGCAGCCATTTATCACTGGTACCCGAAGATTACTGGGCGCATGTTCAACGAAACGCTCGGCAAGTGGCATTTCTGGTGCACGCTGCTCGGTACGTACTCGATCTATCTGCCTATGCATTACATCGGCATTCTCGGCGTGCCGCGACGCTACTGGGCCTACGGCTCGGACTTCATCCCCGAGTCCGCCCAGAGCTTGAATGCGGGAATCACGGTCGCGGCAATCTTCGTTGCCGCATCGCAGCTCTTCTTCTTCATTAACGTGATCTGGAGCCTGCGCAACGGCGAGAAGGCAGGGCCGAATCCCTGGGGCGCGACAACGCTAGAATGGCAAACGCCCGACACGCCACCGATTCATGCGAATTGGCGCGACAACCTGCCAGAGGTTCACCGTTGGGCCTATGACTACAGCGTTCCGGGGGAGGAGAGAGATTTCGTCCCGCAGACCGAGCCCCCGCACGAGGGTGTCGTCGCCGGTCGCGATCATGGAGTCGAGCACTAGGTGAACGTCAACCTGCTCTTCACCGCGCTGATCGGGGCGATCCTGATCTGGTTTCTGCTCGTTAGAAAGCTGACGGCGAAGTCGTGGCTCGAGAAAGGCATTATTACCGAGGACACTTTGCCGACGCTCGCACCGAAGCGCGTCGGCTTGTGGGTGTTTCTCGGCGTCGTCTCGAGCCTGTTCATGCTGTTCATCATCATCTACAACGAGCGCGCCGAGTTTCCCGACTGGCGCCCGATAGCCGACTCTCGACTTCTGTGGCTCAACACGGCGTTGCTGGTGATCGGTAGCGTCGCACTTCAGCTCGCACGTAACGCCGCAGGTCACGGGCGACTCTCCGGTATCCGCATCAATCTGACGGCAGCGGGCGTATTTACCGTTGCCTTTCTCGTCGGCCAGATTTATGCGTGGCGACAGCTCACGGCAGCAGGCCACTTCATGGCCACGAACCCGGCAGACGCATTCTTCTATTTGCTTACGGGCCTGCACGGGCTGCATCTGCTCGGCGGCTTGTTCGTCTTGGCCAAGGCGACCACGAACGCGTGGCAGAAACCCGATCCGGAGGACGTGAGCAAGGTAGCAACGCTGAACCTCAGCGTGCAGCTCTGCTCCGTCTACTGGCACTACCTGCTGCTGTTATGGCTGGTTCTGTTTTACATGTTTACTTCTACCTAAAAGGATATGACGTCGTATGGCACATGACGCGACAACCGCGGGCGACGGACTAACACCCGGCGTAAGAGGAATCGCCCAGGACTGGTCGGGGGACCGAGAGACATTCCACGTTCCATGGGGTAAGGCCATGATGTGGATCTTCCTGCTCAGC
>JABAOE010006470.1_pt1 | contig 22118 bp, 17 predicted proteins | sample 7062141 | NCBI WGS metagenome assembly JABAOE01 (sample SAMN14538627, study PRJNA623070) | marine sediment metagenome | biome: marine biome [ENVO:00000428]; feature: marine pelagic biome [ENVO:01000023]; material: deep marine sediment [ENVO:00002113] | place: India: Gulf of Khambhat ... | reverse complement strand
CTCGCGATCGGACCGAGTGTCCCGTTGACGATGTCGGCAATGGTTCCGGCCAGGTCTTCCAGCACTTGAGCCCCCAGTCAGAAATCCGGCGAAGCGCACCGCGCGCAGCGCCAATAAGGCCCGAAATCCTACCATCGATCGCGAATCGGACCGCTGGCATCGGCCGGACCCCTTCGGTAAGGTGAGCGGCGTGTCGTCCCAGCTCGATCTTCGCCGCGATTTCACCCGGCTGACGGCCGTCAACATCCTTTCCAACATGACCGTCCCCATCACCGGACTGGTCGACACCGCGATGCTCGGCCACCTGGCCGACATCCGTTTCCTCGCCGGTGCGGCGCTCGGCGCGATCCTGTTCGACTACGTCTACTGGACGTTCGGTTTCCTGCGCATGACCACGACCGGATTGACGGCCCAGGCCGTCGGCCGCGGGGACCGCCATGACGAGTACGGGCATCTCGCGCGATTCACCCTGCTCGCGCTCGGCGCCGCGGCACTGGTGTTGCTGCTTCAGGTTCCGCTACGCGAGGCGGGATTCGGCCTGCTCGGCGGGGAGACGGGCGTCGAGGCCGCCGGGCGCGATTACTTCAACGCACGCATCTGGGGCGCGCCGGCCACGATGCTCAATTTCGTCCTGATGGGCTGGTTCCTGGGCCGCGCGCAGAGCCGCAACGTCCTGATCATGACCGTCGTCGCCAACCTCGCCAACATCGGTTTCAACTACCTGTTCATCATCCGACTCGGTTGGGCCGCGGCAGGTGCCGGCTGGGCCACGGCGTTGGGACAGTACCTCAGTCTCGCCGCCGGGCTGGTGTTGTTCTTACGGCGCGACGATCGGCAGCCGGTAGCGTGGCGACCGGCCCTCGCGCGGGAGAGGTTCCGTGGCCTGTTCGCGCTCAACCGCGATCTGCTGATCCGCACGGTCCTGCTGATCTCGGTCTTCGCGACGTTCACCGACTTCAGCGCGCGCCTCGGGACGATCGTCCTGGCGGCGAACTCCATCCTGCTGCGGATGCTCAACCTGGCCGCCTACATGATCGACGGCGCCGCCTTCGCGTGCGAGAGCCTCGGCGGCATCCTGCTCGGGCGAGGCGACCGCGACGGTCTCGAGCGGCTCGTCCGAATGGCGGTCGGCGCCGGATTGCTCTTCGCCGGTCTGTCCCTGGCCGTCTACCTGGCGCGACCAAGACTGTTCCTCGGCCTGCTCACCTCGCATCAGGAGGTGATCGAATACTCGCTGGACTACGTGTACTGGCTGATTCCGTGCCTGACGATCGGCGCCGTCGCCTACATGTACGACGGCCTGTTCCTCGGTTGGACGCGACCGAAGACGCTGTTGCTCTCGATGTCGTTCAGCGTTTTCGTCGTCTACCTTCCGCTGGCCGGGATTGCCGTCTGGCGCGGGCACAACCACTGGCTCTGGGCCGGCATGGCCTTGTTGATGGTGGCCCGGGCGAGCACGCTGGCGGCGGCGGCGCGGCGATTCCTGGCCGCGCCCGCGTGAGTCCGAGGGGAGACCCGCATCTCAGGACTTGCCTCCGAGGCGGATCGCGTTCACCTCAATCGTCTGAAAACGGTCCTGGAGCTCGTCGATCTCGATCCGCCGGTCCATCGGCACCTCGTCGAACGCCTGCGTCGTCCCGCTGGCCGGCCAGTGGACCTCCAGCCGCTCGATCCGTTCCGCCCGGCCCAGGCCGATCTCCTGCAGGAACGGGCTGGCGCCGAAGCTGCCCCCGCTACCGACGGTCCGGAAGATCGAGCGTTGCGCCCCGTCCTCGACGATGTCGATCCGGATCCGCGCCCCGATCGCGGCGCGGTTGGATTCGCGACCCACCAACTTGACCTTGATCCAGTGATGCCCGAAACCCGGATTCTCGTACAGCGCGTTGCCGAACGCGTCGCCGGGATAGGCGCCGCCCATCTGCTCGAACACGTCCTGGTCGCCGTCGTTGTCGAGATCGGCGAAGGCGACCCCGTGGCCCTTCTGGAGGTGCGCCATGCCCGCGCTGGTGCTCACGTCGACGAACCCGCCGCCACGGCGATTGCGGTACAGCAGGTTGGGCATCAGCGCCTCGTAGTTCGTGTAGCCCGTGCCGAGGTAGAGGTCGAGGTAGCCGTCGCTGTCGAAGTCTCCGAAGTTGGCCCCCATCGGGAACGTGATGCGGGAGAGTCGTTGCTGAACCGCCACCTCGCGGAATCCGCCGCGCCCGTCCCCGCGGTACAGGTGCATCTTCTCCGCCTTGGTCGGTAGACCGAGGTAGCTCGCCACGACGTCGGCCGTGTCGGAGAACTCCACCCCGCCGTACGCCGCGACGAAGATGTCCAGCGCGCCGTCGTTGTCGTAGTCCCAGAACCAGGCGGGGAAGCTGACGATCGGCCCCGTCACACCGGCCGCCGGCGCGACATCGACGAACGTCCCGTCGCCGTTGTTGCGATACAGCCGGTTCTCGTCGCCGATATTCGAGACGTAGATGTCGGGGAAGCCGTCGTTGTCGTAGTCCCCCCAGACGACGGCCTTCGCATAGCGCAGGTTCTCCACCCCCGCGGCGGCGGCGACATCCACGAACGTCCCGTCACCCTCGTTGCGGAAGAGCTGGCAGGGCGCGTCGAGCGAGCGCCCGGATTCGTTCCCGACGTACAGGTCGAGATCGCCGTCGTTGTCGTAATCGGCCCAGTCGGCGGTCTGCGTCGGGTAGTGGACGTCACCCAGGCCGGCATCGAATGTCACGTCCGTGAAGCGGCCGCTGCCGTCGTTGCGCAACAGCGAGTTCGGGTGCCGGCCGAGCACCGACCACCAGCCGCCGCGCAGCACCAGCACGTCGGGGTCGCCGTCGTTGTCGTAGTCGGCGTGGATCATGTTCAGGCCGCCGGTCAGGCCGCTGAGTCCGGCCTCCTCGACACGCTTCTCGAAGCCGCCCTGCCCGTCGTTGTGGAAGAAGTGCATGCCCCCGGACGGATCGCTGGTGGACACCAGGATGTCGAGTAGCCCGTCGCCGTCGAAGTCCTCCACCACCGCCCCGCCCGCCAGGTCGAAGACGTTGAGGTCGAGGTCAGGGGCGATATCGAAGAGTCTCGGGACGTCCTCCTCCGCGCTGAACGTTCGTTCCGGGATCAGCCACCGCGCGGGGACGTCCGACGGGTAACGGCCCAGCGTCATGTAGGCGATGTTGAGCAGCCACATCGCCTTCAGCCGAATGCGGCCCGTCGCCTCCTCGCTCTCGACGACACGGGTGAAGTAACGAATCGCGCCTTCCGAGCCGCGCTTGTCGACGTGCACCCCCTCCCCACGGATCGGTAGGAGACAACTGTCGGCCGTGTGGCGCTGGGCGCAGTTCAAGCTTTCCCCGAGACGCAGATGAGCCAGACCCAACTGAAACAGGGTCTCGAACGTCTGGTAACGCGGGGCCGCGTCCGGGTTGTCCTCCAGCAGGGAGTGAGCATGTTCGAACGTAGCGATGGCGTCTTCCGTGCTTCCGACCCGGAGCTCGTGGACCCCGAGCGCCATGTTCAGCCGCCAGCGTTCGGACAGCGGCGCGCGCGGGTCGAGCGCGGCGATCTCCCCTTTCAGCCGGTCGATCTGTCCGACGCCGGTGTAGGTGTTGTTCACCAGACTCTCCGCCGCGACCTGGCGCAGCGCCTCGATCATGCGCCGGTGCCCGTCGTTCCCCGGAGCGTCCCGCGACGGCGGCGATGGCTCGGATCCACCGCAGGCCACGAACGCGGCGGCGATGTAACAGGCGATGAGGCGTGAGCGGCGTGGATGAGCCATCGAACAGGTGCCTTCGGCGAAGAAGGGCAATTCTAACAGTAGATGGGTGCCGTGAAGCTGCGGAAGTTCTCTCCGGTCGTCATCCCGGAAGATTTTGTGTCCGGTTTCTCAAACAAGATCGTTGTGTCTAATTAGAGCGCAAGATGGAAGACAGCGGAGAAAAGCGAGGTACATCATGAAGAATAAGAAAAACACTCGAAAGGCATGGAGCAGAAGCCACTGGGCTTTGCCGGCCGCTCTGGTTGCAGTCGTCCTCGTCGCCGCGCCAACCGCATGGTCGCAGGGTCGCAGTGATTGCACATTTGTCGACGCACCCTGGCCGATCGTGCTACCTGACGGATCGAACCACCGGGCAGGGAGCATGATGCTTTGCTTCCAACAGATGTGGACTCCTGCGTCCGGCCTGCACGAGATCAGGGTCAACGGGCGTTCGGCGGGACTGTTCATGAGTCGCGTCGGGACCAGCGATGAGTCCGTGGAGCGCATACCCATCGTGGTTTTCGGAAGATATGACGGGATGGACGAGCATCGCCTGCTGGGATATGCGTTGCCGGCGGACGGAGCCATGAGAACCTATATCCTGAGCGATTTCGGCAAGAGCCGTGGCCGTTATCCACAGCTTGCCCACCTACCGCTTGTCGAATCCGATACGACCGAAATCCTGGTGGTCGCGGCCCCCTCCAAGAACTGAGAGACCCCACCGCGCCCATCCGGATCAGGAACGATGCCCGGGCCTATCCAGCCCGGGCATTTTTTTAGGTCGCTGGAGGTTGATGCGCGTTTGCTATCACGGCCGCGGAGTGGTCGGGACTTTATCGCTACTTCCCAGCTCCTTGTAGACCTTCTCCGCCTCCAAGAGGAGCCCCTCGTTCACCCGTGCCGACTTCAGCGCCCGCTCGAGTTGTTTCTCGGCATCCTCCACTTGACCAAGCATGGCGTGGTACTTGGCCAGATCGATCCGGGTAGAAGCATCTGACGGATCGGCCTCGAGGGATTTCAGGGCGATTCGTACGGCGCGCCGGTAAGCCGTCAGCGCCTGGTCCTGGCTGCCGGCCCCCAGGTACGCGTGCCCCAGGTGCCCCTGCAAGACATGGTCATTCGGCGCCATCCTGATGGCTTCTTTGAGCACCGGAATCGATTCAGCGTACCGGCCCACTCTCATGTAGGCCGTGGCGAGATCGGGGTACACCTCCACGCTCCCTTTGATCTCAATCGAGCGCCGAAGGACCGGTATGGCCTCTTTGAACCGGCGTTGAGTGAGAAGGCTGCGACCGAGATCCGCATGCGCACGATAGCTGCCCGGCGTCAACTCGGCGACTTTCCGAAACATCTCTACGGACGCCTCGTGGTGGCCCTCGGAGGCGTAAAACGCTCCCAACCAACGGTACGCTGCCCTATCGTGCGGCCTGACGGATATCGCCTTACGGTAGACTTCCTCGGCAGCCGCCGGATCCTCCATCTGCTCGTATACACCGGCCAGACCTCGGTAGGCCGCTTCCAGGGTCGGCTCCAGACTCATCGCCCAACCGTAGTGGGCCTTGGCTTCTCCGAAATCACCGTGGCCTCGATGGACGTCCGCCAGGCACAGGTGACCCTCGGATAAATCCTCGTCGATCTGCACCGCTTTCTCACATACTTCCCGCGCACGATCCGCCCATTGAACGTCGCCGTCGTGTTCAAAACGTTTCCAATAAGTCGTGCCCAGGAGGGCAAGCGCCTCGGCATGGTCGGAATCCTCGTCGATCGCCTGTTGGAGCAACGAGATCGCTTTATCGGTGTTTTCGATTCGATCGTTGCACCAACCTTGAGCTCCAGAACAAAGATGACTCGTCAGCAAACCTAACGCCTGCAAATACGCCCACTCCGGAGCGGCGCTCTTCGTACCGTGAGACAACAAGTTGCCTCGCTCACGAGCATCGAGCTCGAGTTCAATCATGGCCACGACGGCGGTGACGATACGGTCCTGCAGGGTGAACGGATTTTTGAGATCGGTGTCAACGGTTCTGGTTTGCGATTGTATCTCCTCGTCCAGGTCGAACAGGTTTACTGTGAAGCGCACGTTATCCATATCCAACCGCAGAATGGTTCCCGTAACAAGCAGGTTGGCCCCCAGGGATACGCCGACGTCTCGAGTCGTCGCGGACGGCGAAAAGCTCGTCGGAGATGGAGTCGCGACCTGCAAATATTGTGTTGCGGTGAGTTGATTCAGCTTCGTCGTAAGAACCTCGTTCAGGCCCAGGCTGATGGTCTCCATGTCTTCGTCTGCCTGGCCAAGCACGTCGAAGGGGAGGACGGCGAGGTACTTTGCGCGCTCGGTTTCGACCGGCGGAGGAAACATCTCACTTATCTTCTCGATTATTTCGTCGAGGAACACAACCAGCGTCAGAAAGGCCACCGCCACCGCGATCGCTTTCCACCAAGCACTCCGACGCGGCGGCTTCGGCTTGAATTGCTCCAACTCGATACGCTTCGCAAGCTCCTCGAGTTCGTTGCGGAGGCCTTTTGCCGTTTGGTAACGCTGCTCCGGGTTCTTGCGCAAGCAGTGAAAAATGATCCGCTCCAGGTCGCGGGGCAATTCGGAGCGGATCGTTCTCACGGGCGGGTGGCAGTCGTTCACGATCGAAGAGATCACGGATGCCGGCGAGGACCCGTCGAACGGTCGTCGTCCCGTCGCCATTTCGTACAAGACCACGCCCAGAGAGAAGATGTCGGTCCGGTGATCGAGTTCCTGACCTTCTGCTTGCTCCGGAGACATGTAGGGAACGGTGCCCAGCAGCGAGCTCTTTTCCGTCGTGTCGAAGGTCGCGGTGACTTTTCGCGCGTCCGAAGAGAGCCGGTTCTCGCGGCGCAACCTTGCCAGGCCGAAGTCGAGAACCTTCGGTCTCCTGGTCTGGTCTATCATGACGTTGGCCGGCTTGAAGTCCCGGTGAACGACGCCGTGCTCGTGCGCGAAGCTGAGAGCATCGGCGAGCGGTACGGCAATGTCCAGCATGTCCTCGAGCTTCATGCCATGTTCCGGAATGACGCTGCTCAGAGCGTCTCCTTCAACCAGTTCCATGCTGATGAAATGTAAGTCGTCGACCCGATCGACCGAGTGAACTCCCACGATGTTCGGGTGTTCCAGGGCCGCGAGGGCCTTGGCTTCACGCTCGAATCGAGCGATCGAAACTTCTGAAGACACGAAGTCCCACGACAGGACCTTGACGGCTACGTAGCGATCGAGGGACGTTTGTCGAGCCTTGTAGACCACCCCCATGCCGCCCCGCCCGATCTCCTCGATGATTTCGAAGTCACCCAGATTCTTGACGTTGCCGGGCAAACCCCAGTGGGCTTCGATGATGCGCTCCACGGTTTCGAGCTGGGCGATGATCGCCTGGTCCGTACCGTCCTCGGCCGAGCGCATCTCGTCGTCCCAGGCGACCTTGGTTCGCTGGGCCACGGCTCGAGCAAGCTCGTCAATGCGGTTGCGATCCGCTCCCAAGGGACATCTCCTTCGCGAGGCGTTGCAGAGCACGGCAGGTAGCCTTTCTAGCCGCATCGGCGGACGGTTTTCCGAGAAGCATGGCCACCTCGTCCCACGAGTGCTTCATTTCGACGCGAGCGACAATGGCTTCGCGTTCGGCATCGGAGAGCCGCTGGATCGCCGCCTCGTAACGCTCGAGAGCTTCGCGTCCGATCGCCTCCTGCAAGGGCGACGGCTCGCGATCGGGCTCGTTGCTGTTCACGCTAAATGTCATCCCCCGCCGATGCCTACGTCGGATCTCGTCGCGGATTCGATTGCGTAGAGCCTGTCTCAGATAGTCCAAGAGCGCGCCCTCGTGGCGCGGCTCGAAGTCGTCGAGTTTCTGGACGGCATGGAGGAGCGTGTCCTGAACCAGGTCCTCCGTGTCCAGGCCATCTCGTGCCCAGCGGGGAAGACGGTGCGCGGCCCAGTGGCGGAAGGGCGGCAGATAGCGCTCAATCAGCCGGTCGAGCGCCTCGCGCTCTCCCGTACGAAAACGGCGCAGCAAGGCAACCGTCGTTTCCAACGACAGCGAGCCTCTCGCGTCCGAGCCAGGTAGCGAAGCTGAGTACTGACCGACCATGCCATCTCCCCCGGACAGAATCAGGAAGAGAATTCTTTAATAATACATAAATAATACATAATTGGCGCCCAAAAGTTTGACGATTCGTGGAGGAAATTCGCACGCGGCCAGCGCGAAGACGACCGTCTGATGGTCGGCCACGCGCGGCCCGAACAGTACCAGTTGCCTCGGATCTCGATTTTTCTACCTACTTTTTCTGCCCTCGGGGTTATGTCCGGTAGGAGCGATCGACAGATCCATTCGAAGGGAGGCAAGCCATGAAGAACAGACGAGACAGACACGGGGTTCGAGGGCTAAGGCGCTGGACGGCGGCTGCGGCAATTGGTTCGATTGCGGTTCTCGCGTCGTCGCCGGCCTGGTCCCAGAATCGCGGCGGGATCGCCCCGAGCGAAACCCCGCGACCGGTGGTCCTGTCGAGCGGATCGATCCAGAAAACGGATACGATGAATCTGGTCACGCACCGCCGGCCGGGATCCGTGATTGTCCAGCCTAAGATCGACCGCCCGTCCCTTACCGTGTACACGCCCCCCTTCGGTACCAGTGAGGAGCCGATCACGTACCTGCGCTTCGTGGTCCTGCAACGGAACGACAGAGGCGAACAGGACCTCGTGGTTTTCGAGGGGTCCGGTAGCGGCGGCCTGGGTACCTACACCCTGCGCCGGGTCGTGATGGCCGCGTCCCCCTGACGGTCTCGACTTCGACCGAAAAACAAGCCCGGGCCACGCGGCCCGGGCTTTTTTTCTGTGTGCTGTTTGTCGCGTCGTTTCTTTCGACGCCGTAGACGAATCTGAGAGCCACCCCGTACCACCGCGATGTCAGGGGGCTTCCTTGCTCCCCGCCCCGATTCACGGTAAACCCGACGCATGACCAAACGCCTCAGCCCCGATCCCGATCTCGAGAACCTGGTCCAAGAGCTCAACACGAAGGCTGCCGACGACGACCCTTCTCCCGACCTCGAGCCCGGCGAGGCGGAGGGCGCGAAGTCCCCCGTCCCACTCGCGGCGCGCTGGCCGCTGGCCGACCCGACGGCGCGGGGCCACCGGTTCCTCGACCGGCTGCTCCGCACGGCGCGCAACGCGCACGCGTCGGACCTGTTGCTGGTCAGCGGGACCGTCCCGGTACTGCGCCGAAACGGAAAGCTCATCCCGTCCGGTGAAGATCCATTGAATCCCGATCAGGTCGAGATGCTCTGTGCGGCGCTGGTGCCCGACGAACGGCGCGAGGAAGTCGCCCGTCGCGGAACCGCAGACTTCTCGATCCGCAACGGCAGCGCCGGCGTCCTCCGCTGCAACGTCCATCGCGAACGCGGCTTCTGGGCCGCGGCCGTGCGGCTCCTCCCCGACCACCCGCCGGACATCGATTCGTTGAACCTGCCGTCTCAGCTGAAGCGGCTCGCCGAACTGGAGCACGGCCTGGTGCTGGTCACCGGGCCGACGGGCAGCGGCAAGACGACGACGCTGGCCGCGCTGGTCCGTCGAATCCTCGAGCTACGCCGCACTCACCTGATCACGATCGAGGACCCCGTCGAGTTCGAGCACGCGCACCGCGAGTCCGTCGTCGAGCACATCGAGGTCAGCCGCGACGTCGAAAACTACGGTTCCGCACTCCGCTCGGTCGTGCGCCAGGACCCCGACGTTCTGTTGATCGGCGAGATGCGCGACCCCGAGTCGATGAGCATCGCCATCACCGCGGCGGAGACGGGCCACCTCGTCCTGTCCACGCTGCACACGGGCGACAGCGCGCAGACCGTGCACCGCATCCTCGACAGCTACCCCGGCATCCAACAGGACGGGATCCGGGCCCAGCTCTCGGCGTCGCTCGCGGCGATCGTCTCCCAGCAGCTGATCCCGCGGGCCGACGGGGACGGCCGCGTCCCCGCGCTCGAGATCCTCGTCGCGACTCCGGCCGTGCGTAACCTGATCCGCAAGAGTCGCATGGAGCAGGTTCGCTCCCAGCTCATGCTCGAGCAGTCCGCCGGGATGCTCGACCTCGATCGCAGCCTGGTCGAGCTGGTGCGTCAGAAGCTGATCACGCTCGAGGAGGCACGCTTTCGTGCACGGTCCCCCGAGGCCTTCCAGAACTACCTGCGAACGCTACCCAACGCGAACGCGGAGGATTAGGGCTCGACCTTGAACGGCGAGAGCAACCCGTCGAGGTTGGCTCGCTGGAACTCGGGCAGGATGAACGCCCCGCGGTGGATCGCCTTGTTGTAGTAGCGGCACTCGAGGTTCGCGGCGTCGAAACGCCCCGCGTCGAAGTCGCCGATCGGACAGAGATCCCCGTTCGCGGCCAGCGTGAACGACCACAAGCCACCGGGGTAGGTCAGGTTGGTGTAGTTGTAGATCGCCGTGCGCCCGAACGCCGCGGAGAGGATCTCCAGCATCGAGCGCTGCCGCCCCGCTTCGTAGAACGGGGACTCGGCCTGCGAGACGACGAGCCCTCCGGGCTCGAGGACCCGTTTCACGTCGGCGTAGAACTCCGGGCCGAACAGCGGCGTCGCCGGCCCGATCGGATCGGTCGAGTCGACGATCACCAGGTCGTAGCGTTCGTCGGTGCCCGCGACGAACTCGACACCGTCCGCGACGGTCACGGTCACCCGCTCGTCGTTCAACGCCTCCGAGGTGACCGGCAAATGCTCGCGACAGGCCTCGATCACCAGCGGATCGATCTCGACGAGCCGCACGGACTCGATCGACGGGTGGCGCAGCAGCTCGCGCACCGTGCCCCCGTCCCCCCCGCCGATGACCAAGGCGCGCCGCACGCCGGGGTGCACGAACATCGGGACGTGGGCGATCATCTCGTGGTAGACGCACTCGTCGCGCTCGCTGACCATCGCGATGCCGTCGTTGAACAGCATGCGGCCGAACCCCTCGGTCTCGACCAGGTCGATCTGCTGGAACGCACTTTCCTCGGAGTACAAGGTCCGGCGCACCTTGTAGCGCAGACCGAGATGCCCCTGATGCATCTCCTCGGCCCACAGCTCCAGGCGGTGCTTGGCGTCGTCGCTCACGAGGTCTCCAGCTCCAGGGTCTCCACGGCGATCGGGATCGGATGCGGACGCGACTCCGCATGCGGCGGCCGGAAATGGCTCAGGAAGCGCACGCGGTAGCCGCAGTCGATGTCTTGCGTGACGTTGGCCCGTAGCGAGTATCCGGCCGGAGACGCATAGGCCGAGTCGCCCTGATCGAACAGCACGACGTCGAACGAACGGGGCCGGAAGACCTCGAGCACGCGCTCGCACAAGGCAGAGGGATCTTCACCGAACCCGAAGTTCGTCTCGAAGCTGGCATAGGAGCCGTGGTCCTCGGGCGTGACGTGAACGGTCCCGTAGTGCTGTCCGTAGACGCCGTTCAACGAGTACCCGCTGGGCTCGAACAGGTGCTCCTCGAAACGGTAGCCGGGCAGGATGCGCCGCATCGCCTCGGTCCGCTTGCGCGCCGCCGCGGTGCCTGCCTGCCGGAGATCGAACATCGCGGCGGCCTCGCGATCGAGGTCGTGCATCAGGATCTCCATCGTCGCGTCGCCCGGCTCGGCCTCGTAGGGGCGATCGAGGTGGTAGAGGTGCAGGTGATGCTCATCCTCGTCCCCGAAGCGCATCGCCTTGCCGGGCAGGATCTCGTTCAGGGCGACGGCGTCCTGGTAAAAACTCGTTGGTTGCTCGTGCGGGAAGACTTCGTTCTTGCGCTCGAACACGAAGAACCGGACGTCCTCACGCGGCACATCCTTCAGCAGCTCCGCCACCGCGTCGACCAGCCGTGTCTGGCCGCAGGTGATCATCAGCATCTTGTACTCGAAGACGAACAGGCTGGATTCGGAGAGAAGGTAGGCGTCGCAGCTCTCCGTGGAGAGCCTCGAGATCACGTTGGCCCCCGCCGCACGCACGATCTCGCCCCAGCGTTGCTCGCCCAGCGAGCGCAGATCGGGCGTCCCGGCAGAAACGGCCAGCTCGACCTTTTTCTCGGTGCCTTCGAAGAATCCGTTGGACATCGTCTTGGAACCCGGACGGATTCTGCCACAATCGCCCCCCTCTCGCCCGGGCATGTTAGAACCTATCCGCGAGCGACTTTTCGGAGGTGCGATGGGCGCCGGATTCAGTGCGGACGACCGGCTGCGGGTGACCTACCGCCTGCTCTGCGTTGAAGGCGAAACACCCCGGGACAAGGCCGAGGACATCGCCTACGAGCAGACGGTGGAACTCCCGCCCTCCTGCGTCGGGGAAGCCATCACGGAGGCGGTCGTGGGGCGGATCGAATCCGTCGAGCCGGGCCCCGCGCGTAGCTGGACCGCCGTGATCTCCTACTCGCCGGAGTGGATCGGCGACGACGCGGCGCAGCTCGCCAACGTAATGTTCGGCAACATCTCGCTGAAACAAGGCATCGTCATCACCGACGTCGAGTGGCCGACGACGCTCCTCGAGCGGTTCGGCGGACCGGCCCACGGCGTCCGGGGATTGCGGAAGATGGCCGGCGTCGAGCCCGAGCGACCGTTGCTGTGCGCGGCGCTCAAACCGGTCGGGCTGTCCGCGGAGGAGCTGGCCGAGCTGTGCTATCGCTTCGCCGACGGCGGCATCGATCTGATCAAGGACGATCACGGCCTGACGGATCAACCGAGCGCGCCGTTCGACGAGCGGGTGCGCCGGTGCCGCGAGGCGGTCGCGAAGGCGAACGACTCGACCGGCGGGAACACGCTGTACTTCCCCAACGTCACCGGCCCGGCTTCGCGGCTGATGGATCGTGTGGAGACGGCCCGCGGCGCCGGTTGCCGGGGTGTGCTCGTATCTCCCCTTCTCGCCGGCCTGGACAGCCTGCAGCGGCTGGCGCGAGAGGACGACCTGGCGGTGCTGGCCCACCCCGCGCTGAGCGGAGCATTTTTCGGCGCGAGCCACGGAATCCTTCCCGAAATCCTGCTGGGCGACCTGTTTCGCATCCTCGGGGCCGACGGAGTGATCTACCCCAACGTCGGGGGACGCTTTCCGTTCGACGATCGGATCTGCCGGGCGATCAACGATCGATTGCGACGCGATCTCGGAAAGATCTTGCCCGCCTTCCCGGTGCCCGGCGGCGGTATTGACGTCAAGATCGTGCCCCACTGGATCGCGCAATACGGTGCCGACACGATGCTGTTGATCGGGGGCAGCCTGTACGGCCAGGACGATCTGACGAGCGCTACGCGCCGTCTCGTCGATCAGATCAAGCTGGCGACGAGTTGAAACCCGAATCGGCCCTCCCATCGTTATATAGTGTGGCCGCTCACTGGCCGTGAGGGAGGAAAACGTGAACGACTCGGCGGTGCAGGGGGACTTGGGCGGCGGCGGGCGCGCGTTGCTGATCGCCGCTTCGTTGATCATCGTGATCGCGGGGCTGCAGGCCGCAAAATCGCTGATCCTGCCTTTCCTGCTGGCGATGTTCCTCGCGATGGTCACGCTACCGCTGCTCAACTGGATGCAGGACAAGAAGGTCCCGACCGGGGTCGCGGTGCTGCTGACGTTGATCCTTGCGCTGAGCATCGTCGTCGGCCTCGGCGTCATGATCGGCGGTTCCGTCGCACAGATCGGCGACGAGATCCCGAAGTACCGCGAGCGGCTCGAGGAGATCTCGGGTGGGGCGATCGCCCAACTCGAGAAGATCGGGCTCCCCGTCTCCCAGGAAGCTTTCCAGGATCTCGTCAATCCCGATCGCGTGTGGGAGTACGCCCAGGCAGGCCTGAGGGGCATCGCGACCGCGCTGTCGAACATGTTCCTCGTGCTGCTGACGATCGTCTTCGTTCTGTTCGAGGCCGCCGGGATCCCGGCGAAGCTGCAGAAAGCCTTTGGAGACCGGCGCAATTCCGAGCGCTACGAGAAGATCAAGTCGGAGATCCAGCAGTATCTACGCGCCAAGACGGTCATCAGCCTGGCCACCGGCACCTGCATCGGGATCGGGCTGTGGATCGTCGGCGTGGATTTCGCGTTCCTGTGGGCCTCGCTGGCGTTCGTGTTGAACTACATCCCGAACCTGGGTTCGATCATCGCGGCGGTGCCGCCGGTGCTGTTGACCCTGGTGCAACTTGGCCCGGTGCAGGCGTTGGTCGTCGCGATCCTCTTCGTCGCCGTCAACGTCGTGTTCGGCAACGTGATCGAACCCTACCTCGTCGGGCGCAAGGTCGGCCTGTCGACGCTGTTCGTGTTCCTCTCGCTGGTCTTCTGGGGCTGGGTCTGGGGACCCGTCGGCATGCTGCTCTCGGTGCCGCTGACGATGATCGTCAAGATCATGCTCGAGAACACCGAGGACCTGCGCTGGATCGCGATCCTGCTGGGCCCCGCACCGGCCAAGGAAAAGAACCCCAAGAAGGCCTCCGCTTGAAGCGCCTCATTCCGGTGCTGGCGCTCGCGCTGGCCGCGGGCTGCGCCGCCGTCGAGCCTACAAGTGAGAGCCGCGACACGCCCCAACGCGTCGTCGTGTTCGCGCCTTCGGCCGCGGAGGTTCTGGTGGCGCTGGGGCTGGCCGATCGCGTCGTCGCGGTCGGTTCGCACGGACCTTGGCCGGAGGCGCTGGCCGAGCTTGAATCGGCGGGTAGCTTCGACCGCCCGGATCTCGAGCGGATCGTCGAGCTCGAGAGCGACCTGGTACTCAACACCGCGAGCGTCGCCGCGGCGGGCGGCCACGAACGTCTCGAACGCCTCGGTGTCGCCGTCGAATCGCTCGACACCAGCACCTTCGCAGGGGTGTTCTCCTCACTGCAGCGGCTGGGCGTGGTGTTCGACCGTGAAAGCCGCGCGGAGGAGATCGCAACCGAGATTCGCCACGGACTGGAACAGGTCCGCGCCGCCACGGAGAGTCTCCCGCGCAGGAGCGTGCTGTTCGTCGTCGGTCGCGACCCGCTGTACGTCGCGGGGCCGGGCTCGCATGTCGACGAGCTGATTCGGCTGGGGGCGGGCACCAACGTCGCCCACGACGCCACCGCGCCGTACCAGCAGTTTTCCGTCGAGGCCGTGCTGGAACGTAGGCCCGAGGTGATCGTCGACACCTCGGGAGACGCCGAATACTGGGCCCGGTGGCCGTTCCTGCCTGCGGTTCGTGACGGTAGCGTTTATCGTGTGGAACCGGATGTGCTGGTCATCCCCGGCATCCGGCTGCCCGAGATGGCTCACGCGATGACCGAGTTGATCCACCCCGGCACGTTCCCGCAGACGACGGACCAATGACGTGAGACGGACTCGCCCCTTGCTGACCGCGCGCCGGCTGACGCTGTGCTGTCTCGGTTTCCTGGCGCTGCTGCTGGCGGCGCTGGCGATCGGGGTCAGTTTCGGATCCGGCGAGGTGTCCCTCGCCGACCTGTGGAATCAGGGCCTGAGCGAGCGGCATCAGGCGATCCTGTTTCAGATCCGCGTCCCGCGCGTGCTGGTCGCCGCGTTGCTCGGGGGCGCGCTGTCGATCGCCGGAGTCAGCTTTCAGGCGCTGTTGCGCAACCCGCTCGCGGATCCTTACGTGTTGGGCGTGTCGGGTGGGGCGAGCATCGGCGGTGTCGTTGCTCTGACCCTGATCGAGCTTCCGGCGCTCGCGGCCCTGATCCCGCAGCCCCTGGTCGTGCCCTTGTTCGCGTTCGCGGGAGCGCTCGGGGCTCTCGTCCTGATCGAGCGGATCGCCACCATCGGCGGCCGGTTGACCGTCTACACGGTGTTGCTCACCGGAGCGATCTTCAACGCGTTCAGCGCGGCCGTGATCTACTTCATCCAGTCGCTCGCCTCGCTCGAAGAGCTGCACGCGATCGTTTTCCACCTGATGGGGCGGGTGCGCGAAATGCCGATGGACTGGATCGGCCTGCTGGCCGTCGCGATCCTGATCCCCGCCACCCTGTTGTTTTCGCACGGCCGGGCGTTCAACGCACTCTCGACCGGCGAGGAGGGCGCCACCCAGCTCGGGGTCGACACGGAGCGGCTCAAGCGCCGCACGTTCATCCTCGGCGCGCTGCTGACCGGGATCGCCGTGGCGATGGCCGGGCTGATCGGGTTCGTCGGTCTCGTCGTGCCGCACCTGCTGCGGCTGTGGCTGGGTCCCGATCACCGGCTGCTGTTGCCCGTGAGCTTCCTCGGCGGCGCCGCGTTCCTGGTGCTGGCGGATACGTTGGCGCGCACCCTGACGGCCCCGAACGAGCTGCCCGTGGGCGTGGTCACCGCGCTCGTCGGCGGTCCCTTCTTCCTGTTGTTGCTGCGCCGGCGCGGAGCGAGCCATGGCTTCTGACGCGATCGAGGTCGGCGGGCTGAGCTTCGCCTACGGGAATCGCCCCGCGCTCGAGGGAATCGATCTCACGGTCGCACCGGGCGAGATCGTCGGGCTGATCGGGCCCAACGGCTCGGGCAAGTCCACCCTGATCCGGGTCGTCAGCGGCGCGCTCGCGGGCTACAACGGCCGCGTGCGCGTGACAGGGCTCGACGTCGCGACGACCTCGCAACGTGACCTTGCCCGAGCCGTTGCGGTCGTCCCGCAGGAGCCCCGTTTCGGCTTTCCCTTCACCGTGCTGGAGATCGTACTGATGGGCCGGCATCCGCACCTCGCCGGACTCGCATTCGAATCCGAGGCCGACGTCGGGCTCGCACGCGAGGCCCTCGAGCGCTGCGGGGCCGCCGAGTTTGCCGACCGGCCGATCCACGAGCTGTCCGCGGGAGAACGGCAACGGGTGGTCTTCGCACGGGCGCTGACGCAGCAACCACGGGTGCTGTTGCTCGACGAGCCGGCGAGCTTCCTGGACATCCGTCACCAGGTCGAGCTGTACGACCTCGTGCGGCAGCAAGCACGGGAGCAAGACGTTGCCGTCCTGTCGGTCCTGCACGACCTGAATCTCGCCGCGGAATACTGCGATCGGATCGTGTTGCTCCGCGAGGGCCGGGTCGCCGCGTCAGGGCCGACCGACGAGGTGTTCTCCTACGCCAACCTGACCGAGGTGTTCGAGACCGAGGTCTACGTCGACACCAACACGCTGACCGGCAAGCTGCTCGTCCTTCCTTTGAGCGGGCGCGCGCAGCGCAAGCTGCGAGAGGACTAGAAGGGCGCGATGCCTACGAAGGCGGCTGATGCTCCGGACGCAGCAGGTCGAGCACGGACTTGACCGGTGTGAAGGTCTCGAGCGGGACCTCCACGAAGATCGTGTTCCAGCCTGCCATCGCTCCGTTCCAAAGTCCCGGCCGCTCCAGCACCCGGATATCGCGGCCGGCGACCGACTTGGACGTGACGATGGCGGTTTCCTCGTCGATATAGGCGGAGAGGTCGAACGGATTCCCCGTAGCGTCCCGGACTGCGCAGACGAGATCGACCGGGTTGAAGTGAGTCGACGTCCGGAGGATCGCCCGCTGGTCGGCATCGTCCGGATCGACTTGGGCCGTCTCGACGATCTGCGCGCGCACCTGGCCGTCGGAGTTCCGCACCCAGAACGGCCCGCCTCCGGGCTCACCGGTATTGGGGACGACACCGGCGACGCGCAAGGGCCGAGTCAACAGATCCGTCAGGGACGTGCGGGATTCGGTGTCGGGGACCTTCACCGAGAGAACGGTCCGCGCGAATTCCCGGGCCTGCTCGAGCCCGTCGATGTCGTCGAGGTCGGCCAGGAGCCGGCGGGCCCGGGCCTCGACCTGCACGAGAAGCCCGCCGAGCAACCGCTTCCACAGCACCGTCGCCTCCCGGGCGTGCTCGGGCTGCACGTTATCGATGTTCTTGACGTAAACCAGGTCGCCGCCCAAGCGGGCGATGTTCTCGATCAGCGCGCCATGACCACCCGGGCGGAACAAGAGCTGTCCTGCGCCATCGCGGACCGGTTCGCCGCTCTGATCGACGGCGAGCGTATCGGTCGACGGCTCCTGGTGAGACCAACCGACATCCCAGCGCGCGTCGAGCCTGTCGGCCCAGACCGGGCCGACCCGCGCCAGTAGCTCCTCGAACCCACCGCGATGCTCCTCGGACACCGTGAAGTGCAAACGGCAAGTGGAATCCGTTCGGCGTACGTAGCGCGCGGCCTCGACGAGGTGCTCCTCGAACGACGTGCGCGGGCCGTCCTCTCCGTGGTGGAACAGCAGCCGGCCCTTCGGCAGGTCGTCGTAGTCCATTCCTTCGGAGTCGAGCAACGCGTCTAGCAGCGGTTGAAACGTCCGTTCCCTCGCCAGGGCGCGAGCGTCGTAGCCACGCGATGCGAGCGTTCGCTCGAGCTCCGGAAAGAACGCGAACCGCTCGAGCTCGGAAACGAACCGTTCGAGCACGGCGGCGTTCTCGGTTCCGGGTTGCGGGGTCTCGTCGCGACCGGGGCCGCGCTGGTAGTACAACAGCTCGCGGAACATCCTCGTGGCGGCGCCGGAGGCCGGCACGAACTTCGTGAACCGGCCGGCGAGCGCCGCCTCTTCCTGCACCTTCAACAACGCCTCGTGCTCCCCCGGCTCGATGCGCCGAATTCCGTCGCCGACGGTGCAGGGCCGGTCGAGTCGCGTCCACGTCGGAGGGCGACGGAGCACGTCGAGTTGCCGCGCGGCTTCCTTCTCGGAGATACCCCGTTCAGCGAGAATTCGACGATCCGTACCGCTAAGGCCGCTCATCGACCCTCACTGCTCGCCGGCCTCGAGGAACAGGGAGGCCCGGGCCCGGGTCTCCTGCGACTTGTAGCTGACTTCGAGCAGCCACGGGCCGTCCTGGTCGAGCTCGAAGGTGGCCACGCCGATCTCGTCCGTCACTTCAACGATGTGGTTCTCCACCGGGTCACGCTTCGGCATCGCCAGCACGCGGTACCCCGCCAGCGGTTCGCGTTCGAAGAGTACCTGGATCTCCAGGCTTCCGCCGTTTCTTCTCAACAGCACCGGATCGGTCTGAGGAACGATCTCCAGTCTTTGGCCGAGCTCGGAGTAGCGCAGCGGGTGACCCGGCGTGGCATCGCCGACGACCTGAACCGATTTGCAGTAGTAGCTCGCGTTGCGTCCCTTCCACGTCAACGAGACGATCTCCACGCCGTCGTCTCCGGTGGTGTAGCTCGCCGCGGGAACGGCGTCGTCGACGGGTTGCAGGTTCTCGCGCCCGTTCTTGCGCAGCCGCTGAAACGCAACGACCTTGTCCGCATCGACTGCGTGTTCTTCACCCGCGAAGCGATCTCCGAGCATCAAACGAACGGAGACGGGCTGTTTCGCGCCGGGTGCGACGGGATCCGGCTCGAGCCAGAGTGTCTGGGCGACCGCCGGCGATACCAGCCAGACGAGCAGTCCGAGTCCGAGCCCCGCTTTGCGCACACCGTTCATCGACGACACCGATTCTACACCTGCGGGCAGGTGACCGGGATTGACCTTTGGGGACAATAGCGAGAAACTGGCCGCCCTCCTCGGGTGACTCGTCCATGAAGGTACTGGCGCATTTGGATCCGGTGGTGCTCGAGCACACGTTGCTCGACGAGCTGGTCGAGGCGCACCCCAACGACGCGCCTTCCACCGCGCTGGTCATCGTCCCGACGCGACGACTGGCGGGGCACGTCGAGCAGCGTCTCCTCGAGCGGCGACATGCCTGGCTCGGGCTCGGGGTCCTGCATTTCCGCGCGCTCGCCCGTCGCATCCTGGCCGAGGCCGGTCAACCCGCCCCTCGCATGCTCTCGCCGCGGCTGATCGAGGCGCTGGTGCGACGCGTGCTCCGGCGCCACCCGAAAAACCGATGGAGCCTTTTCGTCTCCGATCGGCCGGGTGCGCTCGGTCGGATCACCACGTCGCTGAACGATCTGCGCGAAGCGGGACTCTCTCCGGCGGACGTGACAACAGGGGTCGGCGACGATCCCGGGGGCCGGGACCTCGCGGCGCTGTACGAGGCGCTGGCCGAAGAATTCGAGCGGGTGTGGGCGACGACCTGGGCCGATGATGCCGGGTTGTTGGCCGCGGCGCTCCCGCACGCGGAGGCGTTTGCGGCGAAGAGGCAGGGCATCTGGCTGCACGGGGCGTACGAGCTGATCGGCGTGCATGCGCGCCTCGTGAAAGCGCTCGATCGGGGACGCGACGTTCGCGTGCTGCTCCCCTACCGGAAGGGAGCTCCGGTCAGTCGGTTTGCCGAGCGATTCCTGACCGATCTCGAGCCGCAGGTCGAGGAGCTCGACGACGCGGACGACCGGCCTGCACTGGCAGCCCTCTACGACGAAGATGCGCGACCCGAACCGTGCGCCGCCCCGGAATTCTCCTACCGCAGTACGCAGGGCGCCGCGGCGGAAATCAGGGGCGCGGTGCGGGCGGCGCTGGCCGCGGTACGTGACGGTTGCCCGCCGGGCGAGATCGTCATCACCGCGCGAGCCCTCACCCCGTACGAGGCGGCGCTGGACGAGGTCTTCGAACAGGAGGGGCTGCCGTGGACCGGGTCGCTGACTCAGCCGCTCCGCAACCACCCCGCGATCCACGATCTGGTGCTGCTGATCGCGATCCTCGACGAGAACTTTCCACGACGGGGAACCGCCGAGCTGCTGCGATCTCCGCGCCTGCATTGGGAACGCATCGCAGACCGCGGTGAAGCGCCCCGCGGTGCGATGGCCGACGGCTGGAGTCGCGCGGCCGGCGTCGTCGGCGGGCTCGACGAGTGGCGTGAGGCGCTCGTCGAGTGGGCCGGGCAAACGTATCAGCGCGACTCCCATTCCGAAGCGGAAAAGGAACGTCTGAGAGAGCTCGCGGCCGGACGCACGGTCGAGGCGAAGCGGATCGCCACGGTGCTGGAGCGGTTGCACGAACGCGCCGAACCCGGGACGAAGCGCTCGTGGTCCGAGCATGCCGATGCGCTGGGCCTGTTGATCGAGGCCGTCTTCGATACCGAAGATGCCGTCTGGAGCGACGTGACCACGTTGCTGCAGGAGATGCGCGCACTCGAGACGATCGTCGGCGACGCCGGTGCGGTGCGCTTTGGCGACATGCGTCGCTGGTTCGAAACGGCCGTCGATCGCACGGAACGGGTGCCGCACGGCGAGGACAACGGCGGCATCCGGGTCCTCGACATGATGCAGCTGCGCGGCATCACGTGCCGCCGCCTGTTCGTCGTCGGGATGAACTCGGGCATCCTGCCGCGTCCGCCGCGGCCGGACCCGGTGCTGCCCGACGAGCTGCGCGAGGCATTGCGCCGGCCGGACGCGCCGCTTTCGGTGAAGAAGTACGAGATCGACGAGGAACGACTGTTGCTGAGCCTGACTCTGGGCGCGGCAACTGAATCCGTCGAGCTCACCTGGCAGCGCACCGACGAGGCCGGACGCGGGCGTTCGCCCTCCCTGGCCCTGCGCGAGACGTCGCGCCTGTCCCACGGTGCACCGGACCTGGCCGCGTGCGTGGAAGCGGCGAAGCGACACCCTTCGCACCCGACGCACGCGCTGGAGTGGCTGCGCGACGAGTCCGGGATGTTGTCGGCGCGCGAAGAACGTCTGCTGACCGTGCTGAAGAGCGTGGGGCAACCGCCCGAGCTCGACGCCTGGTACGCGGGCCTGGAGCCCGGTCTCGCCATGCTGCGCGCAACGGAAGCCTTCGACTTCGAGGAACGGCGTTTCGACGGACGTGTCGGACAGACCCGGGTCACCGAGCGCCCGCTGTCGGTCTCGTCATTGGAAACGCTGGCGCGTTGCCCTCTGAAGTTCTTCTTCCAGCGTGTGCTGCGCGTCCACGAATTCGACGAGGAAGCGGAACCCTTCGAGCTGACGCCGCGAGAGATGGGCCAGTACACCCACGACCTGCTCGAACGCGTCTATCGCACACTTCGTGACGGCGGATGGTTCGGCCGGCCGTTGGAGGAGCGATTGCGCCGAGCGGCCGAGCTTGTCGAGGATGATTGGGAGGCCGCCTGGCGACCGCTCGAGCGGCGGCTGGGCCGGCGAGCCCCCGCCCTGTGGCAGGCCGAGCAAGAGCGCTGGAAGGACTCGCTCTCGCGGTTCGTCGACGAGGACCTGCGACGTATCGAGGAACACGGCTGGGGCGAGCCCGAGGCGGAGCAGGTGGTCGACGGGGTGCTGGACTTCGACGAGGGTCGCTCGCTGCACCTGATCGGCCGCGTCGATCGCAGTTTGGACGGCGGCGAACGGCGCGTGATCGGCGACTACAAGACCGGCCACGTCAAAGAGCTGACCAACGTGACCAAGATGCTCAAGGGGGAAAGGCTGCAGGTCCCCCTGTACTGGATGCTCGCCGAGAGGGACGCCGGCGTCGAGGTGCTCGGTGTCGGTGTCAACCACGATCCCGACGAGGTCGACACGAAGGACCGGATCCTGCGGTTCACGGAAATGAAACCGGCCGAGTACGAGGGGTTCCTCGAGACGATGCG
>JABAOE010002549.1_pt2 | contig 22131 bp, 20 predicted proteins | sample 7062141 | NCBI WGS metagenome assembly JABAOE01 (sample SAMN14538627, study PRJNA623070) | marine sediment metagenome | biome: marine biome [ENVO:00000428]; feature: marine pelagic biome [ENVO:01000023]; material: deep marine sediment [ENVO:00002113] | place: India: Gulf of Khambhat ... | reverse complement strand
CCGCCGATCGATTGCTTCGCCTCGAAGCCGCCGCCCGGTAACCACTCCCGGTAGGCTTTCATCTTGTCCCCTGAATACACGGCGGGCATCGGTGACGGTATCCAGCCCGACTCGAGCGTGTTCGACGAATAGGTCCTGGCGCCGGAGAGGCGCAGGCCGAAATCGCGCCCCGCCTCGACGATGGCGTCCTTGACCGCTGCGCCATCCTTGTAGGGTCCGAACAGCTCCCAGCCGGGCTGACCGACCATGCCGTGGCGTAATGCGCTCACGTTACAGCCGGCGATTTTTACGACGTCCATATTGAAGAACTTGATATCCGGCATGGCCTTGCCGACGACTTTTTCCATGAGCTGCGCCGCGTTCGGTCCCTGCACCTGGTAGCGGTAGACCTCGCGCCCTTCGGGATCCTTGCGCGCGATCGAGCGCTCATCCCGCCTGAGTTTGACGTCGTAGTCGCCGGTCTCCGCATGAAATTGCACCCAGTTGTGTGCCGCCGGGCGCCCGACGAGATTGAACTTCTGCTCATCGAGATGGAACAGGATGACGTCCCCGATGACGTACCCATCGTAGTTGCATGGAACGAATTGCTTGGCCTTGTTGACCGAGAAATTATTGAAGGTGTTGATGCCGAGTTTTGTCAGGAGCTTCAGTGCATCCGGGCCTTCGACATACATGTCCGTCATGTGATAGGACTGGTTGAACAGTATGCAGGTCTCGCGCCATGCGGTTTGTTCGTCCCGCCAGTTTGTGTATTCGGGCGGCACGACCGGGTAGACATTGGGTCCGAGTTGCGAATTTCGCAGCAAATCTACCGGGTTTCCCGAGCGCTGCAGTACGTCTTCGAGGCTTTCGTTTTTCGTATCGCTATTCACTGGAGATATCCTGGTTATCAATTGTTTTTAGACAAGGACGTTCATTCGAGACCGCCATGTGACTCTCCGCTCGCCGCAATTGTCACGCGCTTTTGCCAGCCAGGAATTTGTCCTTGATGTCGTATTTCATCTGGCGCCGGCCTTTTTCGACCTCGAGTCTGTCGGTCGGAATCGGCTCGTCGGGAAATGCCGCCATGATTTCCTCGAAGTCCCTCGCCACTTCTTCCTTGTGATCCGGGTGCGTAAAGATATAGAGGTCGTCATTCAGGATGCCGCGCAATATCTTCTCGCCGATTTCGGTCGGCCCCATGCCCATCTTCTGCACAACCGCAAGCCGGTCTATCCATTCCTGGTCCGGCACATAGCCGGTATCGGCACGTGATTCCGGCCTGATCTCTTCACTCAGGTTGATGTTGCTGCTCACCAGGCCGGGGCACACCAGGGACACGCCAATACCCTGCGGCACGAGGCCGTACCACAGACACTCGGTCAGCCCGCGCACCGCGGCCTTTGCAGCGGTATAAATGCCGGCGCCCGGCCCGCTGCAGAATGAAGCCATGGATGCGGTATTGACGATGTGACCACCTTCGCCGTGCGCCTGGATCTTCGGCAGGAAACACTTGATGCCGGTGAACACGGCATTGAGATTGACGTCCATGATCCAGTCCCAGTCGTCGTAATTCGCCTGCTCGATCGGACCGAAAACGTTGATGCCCGCGTTATTGCAGAGCATGTGCACTTTGCCGAAATGGGCTTCCGTCTCGTCGGCCGCGGCCGCCATCGCGTCGCGATCCGTGATGTCGACCTGGATACCATGAACGTCCTTGCTGATTTCCTGCAGGGCCTCTTTGGCGGCCTGCAGCCCGTCTGCACGGATATCCGCAATGGCAACTTTCATGCCGTTATTGAGGAAGGCTTGCGCCATGCCAAAGCCGACACCGCTGGCGGCTCCCGTGATGAATGCGGTCTTTCCCTGAAGATCTTGCATCGTTTATCTCCCGGTGTTCAGGCGGGGACAGCCAAACCGTACTGTACGGTTTGGTAATAATAGGTGTCAACGGCGCAGCACAACGCGCTCTGCCGCGTTTTCCGCGGCACCTCGACATCCCCTCTAGCCCCAGCGGCTGTGTTCGGGTCCTGGGGCAAATGCCGTGTCCGGCTCCAGACTGCCGTATTTGCTGAATACTGCCTCGACGGCAGGCCGCTCGGAGATGCGGTTCAGCCAGGCCAGCGTCGCCGGCGAGTTATCCGCGTTGACGATATGCGGGGCCAGGTCCTTGAGTGAGCGCATCAATGCGAAAGTGTCGATGTCGGCAATGGAATAATTCTCACCGGCGAGCCAAGCTGTGTCGGCCAGGATTTTCTCCATGCGCTCGGTAACAAGCCGCAGTTTGCGCTGCGAGTTTTCGACCATGTCGTCAGTGTATGCATCGTTAGCAGCAAGCTCCCAACCGGATCGTCGCTCAGCCACCGGTATTGCCTCGATCTTTTTATTGAGCTCGTCCTTGTCCAGCTTCTCGAGCATCGGCACGAGAAACTTTTTGCAGCCGAGCGTGCCGAGCGAGGAGCCGAGGTTGTAATCGACATACTTTGACCAGGTTTGCGTCTGGTACCAGCCGAGCGGATCATCGGGCGCGAGTCCGGCATCCGGATGCGACTCCGCGAGAAACTCGTTGATCAGCGAGGACTCGGTCATTACGACATCTCCGACGCGCAGTACCGGTACCTGGCCCAGGGGATTCATCGCCAGGAAATCGCCGGAGAACTGCTGAAAGTCCATGAGATCGACATAATGACTTTCGAACTCGACGCCGATCTCGTGCAGGCAGATCAGCACTCTCGCCGAATGGCCGACCGGTTCCCAGTGATACAGTTCAATCATTCTCACTGTCCCCGTAAATAATCTTGCGGACGTCATTTACGCGATCCGCCATCGGCGTCCTGCCGAGTTTGAAGGTCTCGTCGATCGACGGCCTCTTGTACACTCTGCGCAGCCAGTCCAAGAGGTTGGGCGTCTGTTCCTCGTTTGCAAAATCGCCATACATCATGGGCAAAGCATAATTCATGCAAAAAGCGTTTATGTCAGCGAGCGAATAATTGTCGCCGGCAAAATACGGCCGTTCGCTCAGGCCCTGTTCCATAACCCGAATGCCGTGCTGCACGCGTCGCCGCGACTCGGCGAGCGCTTCTTCCGGAAATGTGTTGTAGATCGCCATCGTCCATGCGTCGCGTCTTTCCTTGAGCGGTATTCTTTCGATATTTCTTTTCAGTTCCGCGGGATCCCTGTCCTGAACGGCCGGGCCGATGAACACGCTCCAACCAACCATGCTGAGTGACGGGCCGAAATAACCGTCCAGGAACTTTCCCCACCAGCGCATGCGCCAGCGATCTTCCGGTTTGTCCGGCCGCAGTGCTGGTCCTGGAAATGCCGCATCGATGTACTCGCCCATCTCGGTCGACTCGGCGAGCATGACGTCGCCGTGAACGAGGACCGGTATGGTGCCGTTGGGATTGACTTTCAGGTATTCGGGCTTGTGCTGGTCGAAAGCCAGCAGGTCGGTGTAACGACTCTCGAATTCCACGCCTTTTTCAATCAATGCAATGATCGGCTTGCCGGAATTCGCGTTCGGTTCCCAGTGATAGAGTTCAGGCTTCGGCATGCGGCATCAGACCTTCTTCTTCTAATTCTTCGGCAACCGGTTCCGGACGCGGCCGACGTGGCGGTTTGGTGAGCAGCAGTACCAGGGTGCCGGCAAAGCACAGTATCGCAGTGCCGGTGAACGCCATCGCGTAATTACCTTGCCGCTCGTACAGGTCGCCGGCGATAAAGGAGGCAAGCGCACCGACCGTCGTCTGTACGGCGAGTGTTATGCCGATGATCGATGCGTATGCTTTCGAACCGAAGTAGTTGCTCAATACCGTCATCATGCAGACGATACCGCCGCCGAAACCGAAACCGATGCAGACGGCATAGATATTCAGGGTTACTGCGCTGGTCGCGTCGAGCAATACCAGCATGCCCAGGCCGAATACGCCGACCGCTATGGCCCACAGGTAACGCGGATCGATGCGGTCCCCGAATATGCCGAGCATCAGCTTGCCGATCAGGGTCGAGACCACGAGGATGGAAAATGACTTGGCCGCGACGTCGGTCGTGTTGCCGAGATCCTGCAGATGTACGATCGCATGCGCCATTGCCTGGGTAAACCCGCCGCTCATGCCGAGGCTGCCGAATAACAGTAACCACAGTACCGGCGATCTCAGGGCCTCGCCGAATGTCCACTCCTCGGTCGTGATGTGTACGCGCGGGGCTTCCTTGCCGGCCGCACCGCCTGTGTCGGCAACGCCACCGTCCGGCAACTGCCCCATGTCTTCCGGTTTTTCGACCACGAACAGCGCCGCCACGATGATCGAGACAAGGGCCATCGCAGCGATCAGCCACCAGCCGGCTCGCCAGTTTCCGTCGAATGCGGTTATCAGGCTGTTGAGTGCGCGCGCCGCAATAAATCCACCGATGCCTCCGGCGGACAGGATCAGCGAGATTGCCAGGGCGCGCCGTCGCACAAACCAGAATGCCGTCCCCGTCTGTGCCGCGAGCGCGCCGCCGGTTACCACGCCCAGGCCGACGAGGAAGCCGAATACGATGACGGCCTCTATCCCCGTGCTGACGAAGGTCGCCATGCCGAGTGCGCCGAGCATGAGTATGCCGCTGCCATAAACCAGCGTCACGCGCACGCCGTAGCGGTTGACGAACATCGCGACAAGCGGGCCCGGCAGACCGCTCATCATCATGTATACCGAAACCATGAGCCCCAGTGTCCTGCGATCGAGCGCCAGGTCCGCGACCATGTAGGCGTTGATAATGCTCGAGCCATATGCGGGGAACGCCAGGTTGATGAACAGTATTGCCCAGAACGCTGCAAGCAGTTTCCAGCCGTAGAATCCCGGTTGGCTCATTTTCTATAGTCCGTGGCCAGCCGAAGCCGAGGCGGCTGCCGTGCGGCTTTTCTGTTTATTGAGCTTCGGCAAGCGCCTGGCTCTCATGTGCCCTGGCAATAACGTAGGCGCGAATCGCCGCGGAAGCATCGCGATCGACCTCGGCCGCGTAGCCCACCATGCCGTGCTCGGTCAATGCGCCCTCCAATACGACGGTATGCCACGCGTCGCCGTGAATGGTGGGACTCGCCCGGAGATCGGACAGCATGCCGCCGCTGATGGCAGCGTCGCCATGGCATACACCGCAGTGGCGGTGATACAGGTACTTGCCTCGCGCGACAGTTTCATCGTCGGCCGTGGCTTCGGGCGGATTAAACACGAGCGGCGCCGGAACGCTCGCTTCCGGCAATTGCGCGTCGCCGCCGAGCCGATACGCGAGGACGCGGCTCTTGTTACCGAGCCTGCCCGACATCAGGCCAATTTCGCCGGGCGCCAGCGCATAGATCCCACCCCAGCCGGCCGCGACCGCGAGGTATTGCACGCCGTCGACTTCGTAAGCGACCGGACCGGCGAGCACGCCAGTCTGTGCGTGATGTGACCACAGTTTTTCGCCGTTGTCGGCGCGATAGGCAATGAAATCGCCGCCGGCCGTTCCCTCCACGACCAGGTTGCCTGCTGTCGCCAACACGCCACCGTTAGACGGTCCCGGATATTCGACCCGCCATGCCTCGGATTGCGTGACCGGGTCCCAGGCCTGCAGATAGGCTTTGATGCTGCCCAGTACCTGTGCCTTGATCTGCGGATCCTGCGGCATGCTGGCTTTGTTGAAATCAACGCCGGTATTGAATCCGAGCTTGGTCCTCACGTATTCCTGATCAGCGAAATACGGGAACCCGGCGTCGCGAACCGGCATGTAGACGAGGCCGGTATCCGGACTGTAGGCCATCGGTTGCCAGTTGTGCGCACCGCCTGGACCGGGCACCACCAGCGACGGTGCCGGGCCGCTGTAACGGGCCTCGGGGTTTTCGATCGGCCTGCCCGTTTCGGGATCGATACCGGATGACCAGGTGACGGTCGCGAACGGCTCCGCGGACAGGAGTTCGCCCGTTTCGCGGTCGAGAATGTAGAAGTAGCCGTTTTTCGGCGCCTGCATGATGACCTTGCGTTGTTCACCGCCGATGTCGAGTTCGGCAAGCATCAGTGGCTGCGTCGCCGTGAAGTCCCAGGTATCTCCGGGCGTGGTCTGGTAATGCCACTCGTATGCGCCGGTATCCGCATCCACGGCAACGATCGACGACAGATACAGATTATCGCCGCCAGCGGGGCTGCGGATGGTCCGGTTCCATGGCGCGCCGTTACCGACGCCGATATAGACAAGATTGAACTCCGGGTCATAAACCATGGCATCCCAGGCAGTGCCGCCACCACCGTACTTCCACCATTCACCGGACCAGGTGGTCGCCGCAACTTCCATCGCGGCGGATTCGAACGGCTGCGATGGATCGCCGGGCACCGTATAAAAACGCCAAACCAATTCGCCGGTTTCCGTGTCGTAGGCACTGACGTAACCGCGAACTCCGAATTCCGCACCGGCGTTACCGATAATGACCTTGTCATTGAACGCCCGCGGAGCGCCGGTAATGCTGTACGGCAGATCGGGATCCGTCGTTTGCACATCCCAGTCGGCGTCTCCGGTCGCCGCGTCGATGGCGATCAGCCGTCCGTCGATGGTTCCGACGTAGACTCGTCCCTTCCAGACCGCGACACCGCGGTTTACCACATCGCAGCAGGTTTCCACGGCTTTCTTCCCGGGCACCTGTGGATCGTAGGACCACAGCAGCTCGCCGGTTGCCGCATCGAGCGCCTTGACCTTGCTCCATGCAGTACTCACATACATGACGCCATCGACGACGATCGGTGTCGCTTCCTGGCCGCGGTCGGTGTCGAGGTCGAAATACCAGGCAAGGCCTAGCTCCGCGGCATTGTCCGCATTGATCTGCGTCAAGGGACTGTACCGTTGCTCACTGTAAGTGCGTCCGTGTGACAGCCAGTTTGCCGCCTCGCCCGCGATGATTCTCGCGCCGTCGACATTCGCCGCGGTCGGTATCGCCGGACTTTCTGCGGCGTCGTCCGTACGGCCGCCATCACGGCTGCATGCAGCGGTTAAAAGCAGAGCCGTTGTTAGCAACAAGATCTGAATTGGTAAAACCGGAAAACTGCAGTTGGAGATTTTTTTGCTGGACATGATTATTTTCCTGACCGAACCGTTCGGTCTGATCCACACTAGCCATTGTATATATAAGTGTCAACGCGACCGGCGCTACACCTTCATCATTCGACTTCTATTTAAAGAACGCCCTTAGAAAATCGTCTGTCACTTCGTTCGCGAGATCTTTTACTTCATTTTCGCTAAGCGGTGCTCTGACACCACAGTCCCGCTTAGTCATTACCCAGTGCAGAATCATTGCAACGAAGTAATGCGTTAGTTTTTCCGGAGCGAAATCCGTCTCGGCCTGGTGTGCCTCGAATATCTTCTCGAGGTTGTCGTAGGCTACCTGCGGGCCGACCGCGTAATAGAACTCGCCGATGTCCGGGGACGTGACCGTTTCCTGGAATATCAGTCGGCGCAGGGCCAGCGTTACATCGGACGTGACCGCGCCAATGATCGACTCCGCCGCCCGTTTCAACGCCTCATCCATTGCGATCGAGTCATACTCGAAGTTTAGAAATTGCAGCTTGTCCTTGTATTCCGTCAGTTCCTTGGCGATGACCGCTTCGAACAGTTCCTTCTTGCTGCTGAAGTAGCGGTAGATCGATTCCTTGGAAATGCCCGAATCGCGGGCCATCGCATTGATGCTGGTTCCCTTGTACCCGTGACTCAGGAAGTAGTCGGATGCTACATCGAGCACTTCCTGTTCTTTCTTGGTTGGTTGCCTCTCGGCAAATTTCGCAACTGCTTGTTGCCTGTTCATATCTCACCACTTCCCGCCGCTGCCGATACCTCGCAGGGGCTCATCGCATGATAGTTGATGGCACTGTCCAAGGCCAAACGCCTGCCTCGCAAGTCGTTGTTTCATAGCGCTTGACAGCAATATCTCCCCTTCACTAGCCGGCAATCGCCTGCAATGTCTCGGCGACCTTGTTCGGCATCTCCATGGCTTCCTGTACCGCCGGTCGCTCGCGCATCTTTTCGAGCCATTCCCGGGTTCGCGGTGCCACTTGGCCGCTGAGGATTTCCGGGTGCAGCCGGTCGACGCCGGCGATCATGGAAAAACTGTTGAGATCGGCGAGCGAATATTCCGGCCCGGCCAGCCACTCGCACTCGCCGAGTATTGCCTCCGCCCTGGCTATCGAGACCCCGAGCTTGCGCCTGGATTCCGCCAATTGGTCCTCGCTGAACGAGTCGCCGGCGACCGTCGCCCACTTCTGGCGCTGCTCCTCCAGGGGGATTTTCGCCAGCATCTCTTCGAGCTGCTTCGCGTCGAGGCTCTGGGCGATTCTGCGTACCAAGACATGCCAACCGATCATGCTGAGCGCCGGGCAGAAGTATTCATCGACGAATTTGCTCCAGATCCTCATCTTTGCCCGCAGGAACGGGTCCGCGGGCCGCAAGGGAATCTCTGGAAACACCTCGTCCAGGTATTCGTTGATGACCGTTGACTCTGTTATGACCTTAGCGTCATGCATCAGCACCGGAACCTGGCCGTTCGGGTTGATTTCGACGAACCAGGGTTCGTGCTGCTCGAACCGCAACAGGTTGACGTAATGACTGACGAAATCGAGCTGCTTTTCCTTGAGGCAGATCAGCACCTTCATCGAGTTCGCGATCGGTTCCGCGTGGTAGAGCTCGAGCATCTTCACTCCTGGGCACCGCCGAATTGTCAGTTAAGAGAAAAAATAGATTCGGCGTTGGTTTGATAAAAGGCTTTCTTCTCCTGGTCGCCGATGGGCAAATTGTCCGTGACATCGACCTCGGCAGGGACAAACTGATACGGATAGTCCATCGCGTACATGACACGGTCCGCGCCGATGACCGAGCGAACAAACATGATCGCGGGTTCCCAGGCCATGCCGCTGGTCGTTATCCAGACATTCTCCCTGAGGTAATCACTGGGCCGCTTTTCGAGCGGCTTCACTTTTTCATAACGCTCCGCACGCACCATCGCCGCATGCATGAAATCCAGCCGGAACAGCCAGAACGGGAGCGCTTCCCCGAGATGTCCGACGATGATTCTGAGTTTCGGGAAGCGATCGAAGGCGCCGCTCAGAATGATGCGCAACAAGTGCATCCCGGTCTCGACCGCAAAACCGTAAATTGCGCCGTCGAGGCCGCTTTCGAGTAACGGCCCGATCATGTCCCGCGAGGGCGTACTCGGGTGCAGGTAGATCGGCACGTCCAGTTGTTCGCAGGCCTCGAATATCTCCCAGAATTTCCGGTCGTCGAAATACTCGCCATGCGTGTGGGAATTCAGGATCACGCCTTTAAAGCCCAGCGCATTGATGCCGCGCTCGATTTCCTTTGCGGCAGCCGCGGGATTCTGCGGGGCCATGGCGGCAAGGCCTGCATAGCGGTCCGGGTGTCTTTTCACGGCTTCCGCCAGCTGGTCGTTTGCGCTCGCGGCGAGTGAAATCGCGGTATCGGCATCGAGTACCTGCACCCCGGGGGACGTCAGGGACACGATTTGCCTGGCAATGCCGCTCGCATCCATGTCCGCGAGGCGTTCCTCGTCCAGGTCCAGCAGCTTGCGCCGCACCGAAACGGGCCGCTCGCTCGGGTCGGTCAGGTAATGGCCCCACAGGCTGTAGAAGCCGGGATCGTCGACGCGCTTCTCGTCAATAATTCGCTGGTAGCACGCGAACAGCTCGGGTGTGGCGAATGCTTCCTCGGTGGCGATGCGCTCGTAACTCATGCCTCGGGACCCTTTCTGTAACGATATTTCATGGTTCATCGTCAATTTTCGTTTGACATGGTCCCTGCCAAACCGTACCGTTCGGTACGTGACAGTGTATTATCGGTCACGGGTGACTGTCAAAGACGGCCCACGGCCAGATCGTCGCTCAAGCCCTGGCGAGCAGGGCAATAAAAAAAACAATAGCTATGTTGAGTGATTCCGGGGGGATGAGCATGACACAGTTACACACCCTGTCCACGGCCAATTCCAGCCCAAGACGCAAACTCGATTACTGGAACGATATTGCGTCGCCGAAATATCCCCCGCTCGTAGCCGAACCACGCAGCGTTGCTGATTTCATGGGTAGACTGGCGGGGACGATATCCGGTACCGTGCGCATCGCCGAGGTCTATTCGGACCCGCAGATCCTCCGGCATACCGGCGTCGACGTTTCACGCTTGAGGACGCACATCCACTTCCTGCATTTGCAGCTCGAAGGCGAGAGCGTCAGCCGGCAGGATCAGCGGGAAGCCAGGTTGCGCCCGGGCGATATAACGATCTGTGACAGTAGCCGCCCTTACGACATCATCTTTGAAAAACCGAGCCGTATGCTGGTATTCGGCTTCACCGATGAACTGATGCGCCGCTATGTGCAATATCCGCAGAGCATCGCCGCGATGTCCATTCCCGGTGACAAAGGCATAGGCGGCCTGTTGTCCGGTTTCCTTAGCGATATATGGCGCCGCAGCAACGAGGACCAGGAATTCGACTTAAACGCCGGCGTCACCGATGCGATGCTGGGTCTCATAGCGAACGCCTATCGGCAGGTGTTGGGTTCGAGCATAGATCACAATTCGCTCGGCGCGGCACACCGTGTCAGGGTCCTCAACTACATCGAGGAAAACCTCGGCGATCCCAAACTGACGCCTACGCGTATCGCAGCTGCGTTTCGCATCACGACACGGTACCTGCATCACTTGTTCTCGGACGAAGACGAAACGGTAGCGCGCTACATTCTGCGTCGCAGACTCGAGGAATGCGCGCGTGCGTTGACTTCACCGACACAGCGCAAGCGCACGATTACATCGATCGCGTTCGATCATGGTTTCAGCAGCGCGACTCATTTCGGCCGGGTATTTCGCTCGCGTTATGACCTGACGCCGAGAGACTACCGGCAAATTCACGGCGCAAGCGTCTAACGAAACCAATTACAGAACCCGTCGACGCCAGGCCGTCGATCGAGTCGAGCATTGTTTGCACATCGGCGGGAACGCACCGCGAATGCCTGCGGGCCGCAATGCTATCCTGGTCTCAACCAACATCCCGCGAGGTATCCAATGAGCAGTACAATCAATTCTCGAAACAGCAACGAACAGACTTTTGGAAACCGGTGCCGTACATTTTTCCTGAGGCTGGCTTAGCCGCCGGCGTACTGCTGACGCTGAAAGTGGTGCCTGCTGATACAAAGGGTGACGCCCCGGACCGGTTCGACGCGCTGCAGCGAGAAATCGAATCGCTCAAACAGCACTTCGGCCACTATCCGCACCCCGTATCCGGAGAATCGTGGTCTTGAGTTCAGGTATTGACAGGCGAAGTTTTATCGGTGGCGTGGCTGCGGCCGGTGTTTTAGCAAGAAGTGGTGTAACTATGGCAAACGAAGAGATTGATACCACGGTCAGATTTCCCAATCGAGCGCCCGGTCTCGGCATGCCGTTTCGTGCCGAAGTCGATATTCTCGACTGCGATGTCGACGGTCGCATTCCGCATGACCTGCATGGCTGTTTTTATCGCGTCGGTCCCGACTACCAGTACCCGCCGAGGTATCCGAACAATATCCCCTTCGATGGCGAAGGCCACGTTTCGATGTTCCGCTTCAAGAACGGACATGTCGATCTGAAGTCCCGCTACGTGAGAACGCAAAGATACAAAGCACAGCGCGACGCCCGCGAGGCACTCTTCGGCATGTATCGCAATCCGCCGACCGACGACCCGAGAGCAAAAGGACTCAGTCGCGGCACCGCAAATACGACCATCGTCTATCACAACCGGAAATTGCTCGCGCTCAAGGAAGACAGCCCGCCGGTCGTAATGGACCCGCTGACCCTGGAGACACTCGATGACTACCATACCTTCAACGACAAGCTGAGGAGCCAGACGTTTACCGCGCATCCGAAGTTCGATCCGGAAACCGGCGAAATGATCGGTTTCGGCTACGAGGCCAAGGGCCTCGGCACCGACGACGTCGCCGTTTATGCAATTGACAAGACAGGCAACATCACCTGGGAGGCGTGGGTCAAGGTGCCCTATGTCGGCATGCTGCACGACTTCGCCGTGACTCAACGCCACATCGCATTTCTCGTCATACCCTATGCCTACGACGCGGACCTCATCGCGGCCGAGGGTCCGCACTTTTCGTGGGATTCCAAGCTGCCGACCTGGTTCGGCATCATGCGCCGCGGCGGCGACGGCAGCGATCTCCGCTGGTATGAAGGTCCGACGAGGTCCGCGACCCACGTCATGGGCGCGTGGTCGGATGGCGAGCTTTGCTACGTCGACATGGACATGTCACCCGGCAACCAGTTTCCGTTCTTCCCCAATCGCTACGGCGAGCCCTTCGACCCGGCCGGCGCCGCCGGTGTCGTAACCCGACTGAAGGTGGATTTGTCCACGCCGGCCGAGCGCTACGACATGGAAGTCCTGTACCCGAACAACGGCGTCTTACCGCGTCAGGACGATCGCTACCAGACGGTGCCATACAGCTTCGGCGTCATGCCGACGGTCGACTATCGAATACCGCCGCACCCGGATCTCGCGGACCGTCCCTTCCGGCCGAACAACCATTACACGGTATTCGATCATGCAAAGAGAAGCGCGAAATCATATTTCGCGGGTGCGGACGTCGCCCTGCAGGAACCCTGCTTCGTGCCGCGCAACAAGGACGCCGCCGAAGGCGATGGTTACATCGTGGGCATGGCCGAAAGAATGCTCGAGGGCCATCGCTCCGAGCTCCTGATCCTCGATACCGACGACCTCGAGGCCGGCCCGATCGCAACGGTGCAGCTGCCGTTCAAGATCTACGGCCAGGTGCACGGCTGGTGGGTGCCGGGCGAGGACCTGCCCGACACTTAAAAATAGGGTCGAAACGCAATTTATTCCAAGTCGTGACCAGACGGTCGGGAACCGCATAGAAATTGCGGTTCGACCCTATTTTTATTTGTAGATCGGGTTTTCGGTCAACCACTTGATCTCGGCGTAACGCTCGGCGTTGATTTCTTCGTCCGGGAAGGAATCGAGCATCTTCTTGCAGCGCTCGGCCAGTCCTTCCTTGAATTCGCGGTGCGTGAAAATGAACAGGTCGTTATTCTTGAGCCCCGTCAGCACGCGTTCGCCGACTTCGTCGATGGTCATCCAGTTCGGTGAATTCGGCCTCTCGCTGAGCTGCTTCTCGACTTCTGCGTAGCCCGTGTCCTTGCGGTATTTTTCAGGGCGCAGCTCGCCGCTGTACTTGATGTTCGTCTGCACGGGTCCGGGGCAGAATGCAGATACGCCGATGTTTTCTTCCTCCAGTTCACCGCGCATTTCCTCTGAAAGTCCGAGTACCGCCGATTTGGCAGTGATGTAGATCGATGCGACGCGCATCGGCACGACCGCCGCCATCGACGAGGTGTTGATGATGTGCCCGCCTTCGCCGTGCGCGAGCATGCGCGGCAGGAATTCGACGATGCCGTTGATGACGCCACCGAGATTGACCTCCATGCCCCAGTCCCAGTCGTCGTACCTGGCATCCTTGAGTGGCCCGCCGATGCCGATGCCGGCATTGTTGACCAGCACGTGGACTTTGCCGAACGCCTCTTCCGCGGCATCTGCCGCTGCTTTCATTGATTCGCGGTCCGTTACATCGAGGTGTACCGTCTCGATGCGATCGCCCGTGCCGGCCGCCTCAAATTCCGCCGCCGCTTCATCGAGTGCATCGTCACGAATGTCGGCAATGACCACATACATGCCGGCATCGACGAACGCGCGCGCAATGCCGAGACCGATGCCGTTCGCGCCTCCGGTGATAAATGCAACCTTAGCTTCCACATCTTTCATATTGTGAATCTCGTCAATGGCTGATTCTTGCCGGCAGTTTACACCGCAAGTCCGCAGGGATCTTCGGTCTCTGGAAGCCGAACCGCCGTCGTCCGGCTAACAGCCCGGCGCTATATAGAGAACCGGGGCAATGTCGGATTGACGCATCGAAGACGCGTCGCATGCGGCCGGTCGTGACGAAATCCTTTTGAGCCAGTCGAGGACATTCGGTGTTGCGACCTCGTTGACCATTGCCGGAAGCATGTCCGGCAAGCCATGGATCTGCGCATACGCCATCATGTCGACGATGGAGTATGTCCTGCCGACAAGCCACGCATGGTTCGCGATTTCCGTTTCCATTTTTGAAATGACTTGCTGGACCCGCTCCTCGGCGCTTGCCAGTCGATCTTCATCTGTTTCCGCGTCCCGCCACACCGCCGCCCAGCCGGCGATCTTCTCTTGCGGCAGCTCCGCCACTTTCGCTCGAAATGCCTCGAGCTCTGCGGCGGGGAGCGTATCGAGCATGACGTGGTTCCATCCGAGCAGCCGTACATCTGCAGCGAGCCCCATATCGGGGCCGAGCCAGGCCGTCCACGCCTGCGCGTCATACCACCCCGACGCATCGTCCGGTGCGAGGCGCGGTTCCGGATATCGCTCGGCAAGGTATTGCAGGGCGAACCCTGCATCACTCATCGCCTCGCCTTCGGCCAGCAACAGAGGCACCCTGGCTTTCGGGCTCAGCTCCAGGTAAGCGGGCTCGTGGTGCTCGAGCTGCAGCATGTCGACGTAATGGCTGCGAAATGCAATGTCCTTCTCTTTCAGGCAAATGAGGAGCGCCAGCGACTCGGCATTCGGTTCCCAGTGATAAAGCTCGATCATGATTTGCTTTCTTCCTGTTCTTTGAACCGCTGTATCATTTCTTGCGCACGCTCGCGCATCGGCGTACGCCCGAGTTCAAATGCCTCGGCAATGGCAGGCCGGAGGTAGATGCGTTTCAACCAGTCCATGAAGCACGGTGATATTTCCTCACTGGCCGCGTAGTCATGCATAAGGGGCAGCGAATAGGCGTTCGCGAATATCACCATGTCGGCAATCGAATATTCATCGCCGGCAAAGTACGGGGATTCGCGGAGGTGTGATTCCATCATCTGCACGCCCGCGGCAACCCCGTCGCGCGCGTCCTGCAACTGCTCTTCCGTGAACGTGGACTTTGCAGCGGTCGCCCATGCGACTCGACGCTGCTTGTTGGGAATACGCTCGAGCAACTCCTTGAGCTTTTCATCGTCCATCTGGCGAACCATCGGACCCAGAAACGCATGCCAGCCCAGCACGCTTAAAGACGCTGCCCAGCCGACGCCGTGAGTCGCCCACCAGCGCATACGGTACCTTTCTACCGGGTCTTCGGGGATAAATGTCGGGCCGGGCAATGCCGCATCGAGATACTGCAGCGCCTGTGTCGACTCCGTCATTATTTTTCCGTCGTGAATGACAGTGGGCACGGTGCCTTGCGGATTCAGTTTCAGGTACTCGGGCTGATGCTGCTCGAACTTCGTGATGTCTATGTAATGGAAATCGAACTCGACGCCCTTTTCCGTCATAAAGATGAGGGGCTTGCCGGAATTCGAATTAACTTCCCAGGTGTAAACTTCTAACATTTTCCGTGCTCAGGATTTCCAGTCATCGGAATGCCTCAGGCCCCTTCCGCTTGTTCCCGTAGTTTTATCTGTGCGATCGCGCCGCCGTATGGTTTGACGCCGGACCACATGATCCATGCGGCGATCGGCAGCATGATCGCCGCAGACACCGCCATCGCGTATCGCAGCATCTGCTCGTCGCCAAACATATAGTCGGTGAACGCGGCAATGAAGGTCGGGCCGATGCCCATACCGATCACGGAAAATACGAACAGGTAAAGCGCCGTAACCTGTCCGCGCATCTCGTTCGGGGTGACGCTCTGCAATGCCGCGTTCTGCGGCACGGCGCCGCCGATGCCGATCAGCGCGCCAATCGACGCGGCGCCCACGGCGAGCCACGGATTGGGCATGAGCGGCCCGGATATCGCGAATATCGGCGAGAGCGTATACGCGATCGCGACGACGCGGAGATTCGCGTCGTCGCGGGTCTTCGCGAATCTCTCGGTCAGCCAGGTAGCGAGCCACAGGCCGAACGGCGCCACGACTATCAGTGCGATACCCAGCACCGCACCGGTCTGCTGGGCGGACCAGCCGTAGGTGCGCTGGAAGAAGACCGGTTGCCACGCGCGCGTCCCGGAAGTCTCGATGGCGGCAACCGCCAGTGCGAAGAATTGAGGTGCATAAACGCGCCAGTGCTCAAACAGGTACTTTAGAACTGTGCGCAAGGGCAATGGTTTCTTGAGGTCACGGGTGCGGCCGCGACGCGGCGGCTCCGCCACCGTCATCATCAGGGCGGCCACCAGCAATCCGGGCAGGCCGACGATGATGAAAACCAGTTGCCAGTTGCGAATGACGATGCTGGTTCCCGGAACCGGGACATTGTCTATTCCGAGCAGCATCTGGATCACGAATGCCCCGAGCAGCAGGGACACGCCGACGCCTGCGATGAAGCCGAGCTGCAACACGGCGATTGCCCGCGGCAGTTTCTCGCGCGGGAAGAGGTCCGCCATCATCGAATAGGTGGCGGGTCCGTGGACGATTTCGCCGACGCCAATGCCCATGCGAAACAAAAACAGCTGCCAGAAATTTTGTGCCAGTCCGCACAGCGCAGTCATCGTGCTCCAGAAGGTGATGCCGACAGTAATGATGATGTTGCGCGGCCAGATGTCGACAAAACGCGAGGCCGGTACGGCTACGAACGCGTTGAAAATAATGAGCGCGAAGCCCAGCAGAAAGCTGATCTGGATATCCGATAATTCGAGATCGGCTTTGATCGGTTCGACCAGCAGGGTAATGATGCCGCGGTCGAGGAAAGCGAACATCAGGGCCAGTGCAAATACGCCGACCGCGTACCAGGCCTTGGCCGGTTCGGGCCAGGGCTGTCCTTTTGGCGCCCCTTCCGTACCACTATTCATAGCGCCCTGGTCCAGCGGTTTTTGATCTGTCATCAGAGCATGGTCCCCTGCCCTCACGTGGCTGCCGGCAATCATACCTGACGTTCATATCGCAGCCAGCGCCAGGATCCGCCGATTGCGTTTATGGACGATGCACTTTTCGCCATTGGTTGAACCAGCCTCCTCGGGTGCTCGCTACCATAAATGTCCGGACAAAATGTCGTATCGGGAGATCGCCATGCGTGATTTCAAGGGCAAAGTCGCTTTCATAACCGGCGGCGGCAGTGGCGTGGCGCTGGGACAGGCCAAGGTGTTCTCCAAAGCGGGCGCGCGCGTCGTCATCGCAGATATACGCGAAGATCACCTGGAGCAGGCCATGAATTACTTTCGCGGCACGGATGCGGAAGTCCACCCGATCCTGCTCGATATAACGGACCGGGCGGCTTTCGCCGCTGCGGCCGACGAAACCGAACGCGTGTTCGGACCCGTGCAGCTGTTATTCAATACGGCGGGTGTCAGCATTTTCGGGCCGCTCGAAAAATCCACCTATGATGATTATGACTGGCAGATGGGCGTCAACTTCGGCGGCGTCGTCAACGGCATCCAGACATTCGTGCCACGCATGATCGAATACGGCAAGGGCGGACACATCGTCAACACTTCTTCCGTTGGGGGAATCGTCGCGGCGGGCCCGGCCGGCATATATTCGGCTTCCAAATTTGCCGTGAGGGGATTGAGCGAAGCCCTCCGATCCGAACTTGCCAAATACGACATTGGCGTGTCGGTGCTGTGTCCGGCCAACGTCAGCACCAACATCGCGGAAGCGGTATGGACCCGCCCGGACGAATTCAGCAACAGCGGCTACCGCTTCAATGACGCAATTCTCGACAGCCTGCGGCGAATTTATTCTGCCGGCAAGGATCCGGTCGAACTGGCGGAAGAGACGCTGGAGGCAGTCAAGGAGAACCGGCTGTACATCATTCCCTACCCGGAAGTGCGGCAGATCCTGGAGAGCCATTTCGCCGAGATAATTGCGGCATTACCCCCGGAAGATGCCGATCCGGAAGGTGTCGCAAAGCGCCGCGCAGCGATGGAACAGTACCGCAAGGAATACCAGGAACTACAATACAAGGTTCACTAGCTGCAACATCACTTGCGATAACAACACGGAACGCATTTTTCGTTTGCACCGAAAACCGGGAAGTACGTGAACTGATGACACCAGATTAATGCCAAAGAACGCGATCTTGAGCTGCAACGGGCGCCGCCGTCCAGGCAGGCCGAGTCAGCCAAACACGGGTGAGTAAAATGAACAAATTTGCGTTTAAAGTTTTCGGAGTACTAACTGCCGTATTGCTGATTTCCTGCAGTCGCGAAACGCCGCAGGAAACACCGACGGAGCCGCGCGCAATCATAAGCAATGCAGCCGCGGTCGATGCGGCGCGACTGGGTAATGCGGGCAGCGACCCGAACAACTGGATGAGCCATGGCCGGACTTATGCCGAGGAACGCTTCAGCCCCTTGACGCAGATCAACACCGCTAACGTGCAGTCGCTGGGTCTTGCCTGGTACTGGGAGTCGGACTCCAACATCGGTACTGAAGCCACGCCACTGGTCGTCGACGGTGTGATGTATACGTCGAGCACCTGGAACATCCTGCACGCGATAGATGCCGCGACCGGCGAAGAGCTGTGGCGCTATGATCCGCAGCTCGATCGCGACTGGATTCGCTACTCTTGTTGTGGCGCAGCCAATCGCGGGCCTGCGCTCTGGAACGGCCGCGTGTACCTGGGCCTGATCGACGGTCGCCTGATCGCGGTCGACGCGGCCACCGGCGAACTCGCATGGGAGGTGCAAACCACCGACCGGACGAAACCTTACTCGATCACCGGCGCGCCGCGGGTCGTGAAGGGCAAGGTGATCATCGGCAACGGCGGCGCCGAATTCGGCGTGCGCGGCTACGTATCCGCCTATGACGCGGAGACGGGGGAACAGGCCTGGCGCTTTTACATCGTGCCTGGCAATCCCGCCGATGGATTCGAATCGCCCGCGATGGAAATGGCGGCGAAGACCTGGAATGGTGAATGGTGGATTGCCGGCGGCGGCGGCACTGCCTGGGATTCCTTCTCCTTCGATCCCGAACTGGATCTTCTCTACATCGGTACCGGTAACGGCGCGCCGTGGCAGCGTGATCTGCGCAGTCCCGGCGGCGGCGATAACCTGTTCCTTTGCTCGATCGTCGCAGTGAAGCCCGATACCGGCGAGTACGTCTGGCACTACCAGGCGATACCGGGCGAAAACTGGGACTACAACTGCGTGCAGCAGATGACCCTGGTCGACCTGGAGATCGAGGGTGAAACCAGAAAGGTTCTGATGCAGGCGGCAAAGAACGGCTTCTTCTATGTGCTCGACCGGACCAACGGCGAATTGATTTCCGCAAATAACTTTGTCCCGGTTACCTGGGCCAGCCATGTCGACATGGCGACGGGACGGCCGGTCGAGATCGAGGAGAACCTGTACACCGTCGAAGAGGCAAAGCGCGTGACGCCGGGACCATTCGGCGCGCACGTCTGGCACCCGATGTCCTACAGCCCGGATACCGGTCTCGTCTACATCCCGGCACAGGAAAACGTATTCAGTTATTCGCGCACCGCGACCTACGAGCACCAGGATATGGCGTGGAACCTTTCCTTCAATCCGGACGTGCCGATGGCGGAAGGTGTCATCGACTTCGTTCCCAAGGGTTACCTGCTCGCCTGGGATCCCGTGAGCAACTCCGAGGTGTGGCGCATCCCCCACGAGGGACAGTGGAACGGTGGCGCACTGGCGACCGCCGGAGGTCTGCTGATCCAGGGCGCGGCCGACGGCAGATTCGTCATCTATCGTGCGAGTGACGGCCAGCCATTATGGGAGATGCCGGTTCGCACCGGCGTGGTTGCCGGTCCGATCAGCTACGCCGTCGACGGTGAGCAGTACATAGCAGTGGCGGCCGGCTGGGCGGGCGCAATCCCGATTCTCGGCGGGTCAGGCACACCGGTACACAACGCGCCGATGCGGGTGCTTGCGTTCAAACTCGGCGGCGCCGCAAAGTTGCCCGAGTTACCGGCACCCGAACTGGTAAGCGTCCCGGAGGTGGATGCCGACGAAGAGACGCTCACGCAAGGCGCTACCTTGTATGCCAACATCTGCGCCACCTGTCACGGCTTTGACGTCATGTCCGGCGGCATGATCCCCGACCTGCGCTACATGAGCGCACAGACGCACCTCGAATTCGACGCGATCGTTCTCGGCGGTTCGCGCGCCGAGCAGGGAATGGCCGCGTTCGCCGATGTTCTGACGCCGGAGGAAAGCCGCGCAATTTATGCCTACGTCGTCAGTGAAAGCAGAAACCTGCGTGACAGCTCTGCACAATAGTGATTCCCTGAAGTGATTGACGTTTATTTCTGGCCGACCGGCAACGGGAAGAAAGTCACGATCATGCTCGAGGAGTGTGGCCTCGAGTACAAGATCATCCCGATCAACATCAACAAGGGCGACCAGCACACGCCCGGGTTCAAGGAAATAAGTCCGAACAACAAGATGCCGGCGATCATCGATCACGAAGCCGAAGGTGGCCCGCTGTCGATTTTCGAGTCTGGCGCGATACTCATGTACCTGGCCGAGAAGACCGGGCAATTCATGCCGACGGATGTGCGCGGGCGAATGAAAGTGATGCAGTGGGTGTTCTGGCAGGTCGGCGGGCTCGGGCCGATGGCCGGCCAGGCGCACTATTTCCTGCAATACGCCCCGCAGAAAAACGAGGAAGGCATGCGCCGCTTCCGCGAGGAAGTCGCGCGTCTCTATGGCGTGATGGACTGGCAGCTCGCCAGGGAAGAATATCTCGCCGGCGATTACTCGATTGCCGACATCGCGGCCTGGCCGTGGGTGTTCCGCCACGATTGGCAGGAACAGGACCTCGACGACTTCCCGCACGTCAAGCGCTGGTTCGAGGCGATCGGCAAGCGGCCGGCGGTCGAGCGCGGCTCAAAAGTCGGCCAGGACCTCGTCGATCGATCGAAACAGATGTCGGACGAAGAAAAGAAAACTCTGTTCGGCCTGACAGACGAACACTTCAAAAAATAGCGTTGTTTGCCGGTTCGTCGCGATCCTCAGTTTTCTCCGGACGCCGCTGGCACCCGGGCCTCGAGCATCGCAACGAGCGCCGGGTCGAGCTCTGTAGGCATCGCTTCGATGATTGCCGCGTGCCGTGCCTCCGCCCCGGGCCGCCATTCGCCGTGCGTAATCACGTATAACTCGTCGTTTTGCACTGCGTTCAGTACCATGTTGCCGACCTCGGCCGGCTCCAGCATGCTCGGGAACGGCACCTTGGCGCCGCCGGATGCCTCGTGTACGCGGAACGCATCGCCGACGCTGAACTGCTGCGGGCGGTTTTTCGCGACCTCGTGAATGTTGGTCCTGACGGGACCGGGACACAGCACCGATACGCCGATGTTCTCCTGCATGAGTTCCATGCGTATCGTCTCGGATATCGTCACGACCGCTGCTTTTGCAGCGACGTAGATGACGAACTGCGCCGGCATCGGCACCAGCGCAGCCAGTGATGCCGTGTTGACGACATGCCCGCCTTCGCCGTGCGCGCGGATGCGCGGCAGGAATGTCTGCAATCCGTTAACGACGCCGCCGAGATTCACGGCTAGCCCGAAATCCCAATCCTCGTACGTGATGCCCTCGAACGGGCCCTGGATACCGACCCCCGCGTTGTTGACGACCACGTGTACTTTGCCGAAAACATTTTCAGTTTCGTCGGCCGCTGCCGCCATTGCATCGCGATCGGTAACGTCCACCTTAATCGCGTGCACGCTGTCCGGACGGCCTTGCTCGTCAAAAAAACCCAGTGCCTCGTCGATGTGATCCTGCCTGAGATCGGCGAGCACTACTTTCATTCCGGCCTCGACGAAGGCGCCGGCGATGCCGAGTCCGATACCGCTCGCACCGCCGGTAACGAACGCCGTTTTGCCCTGTAAATCTTGCACTTGAATTCTCCCTCGCCAACAGTGTGCTAGAACATCGTGTTGTCATTCATCGCCGTTTCCGGGATCGCCTGCATCACGTCCCAGTGCTCGACGACCTTGCCGTTCTCGAGACGAAAGATGTCCATGACGGCGCTACCCCTGTCGTCGGGGCCGGCTTTGGCATGGGCGTGCACAATGACGTAATCGCCATCGGCAAATACACGCTTGAATTCGACTTTGAAAGTGACCAGGTTCTCTTTCGCAAAATCGAGGAACGCCTTCAGGCCTTCCGGTCCGTCCGCCGCGAGCGGATTGTGCTG
>JABAOE010011886.1_pt2 | contig 22134 bp, 18 predicted proteins | sample 7062141 | NCBI WGS metagenome assembly JABAOE01 (sample SAMN14538627, study PRJNA623070) | marine sediment metagenome | biome: marine biome [ENVO:00000428]; feature: marine pelagic biome [ENVO:01000023]; material: deep marine sediment [ENVO:00002113] | place: India: Gulf of Khambhat ... | reverse complement strand
GGTCGCCGGCGCTGTTGGCGGAGGAGCAGCCGGCGCTCGACGCGCTTCCGTGGTACAAGAACTACCGCTACCAGTCGCTCGCGATGATCGTGGTCATGGCGCTATTCGTGATCGCGTGGTGGTAGGAGGGGCATGGCCAAGACGATCGCGGCCATCGGGGAGGCGCTGTGGGACGTGTTTCCGGATCGGCGGCTGCCGGGCGGCGCCCCCTGCAACGTCGCGTTCCACGCCGCGCGCCTCGGCGACCGGGGCGTGATCGTGAGCCGCGTGGGGGAGGACGTCGCCGGCGACGAGCTGCTCGCGGCCTTGCGGTCGGGCGGCGTCGAGACCGGGCTGGTCCAACGCGATCGCGCCAGATCCACCGGTACCGTGCGGGTCACGATCGACGGAGCCGGCCCCCGATACGAGATCACGGAGGGGGTGGCCTGGGATCAGTTGGTGGCGGAGGATGCGGCCCGGGCGCTCGTGCGGGGAGCGGATGCCCTGTGCGTCGGGTCGTTGGCGCAGCGGTGCGAGCCGAGCTGTCAGGCGATTCAGCGGCTCCTGGCCGACGCCCGCGGGCGCGCCATGATCGTGTTCGACGTGAACCTCCGTCCCCCCTTCGTGGACGCGGAGGTCATCGACACGACCCTGCGCGCTGCGGACGTCGTGAAGATGAGCGCGGAGGAGCTGTCGCACCTGTCCGAGCTGCGGCAGACGCCGTCGCTCGTGGGATGGCTGCTCGAGGTCGTCGGCGTGCGGGCGGTGTGCGTGACGCGCGGCCGGGACGGCGCGTCCCTGACCACCCGCCAGGGAGCGTGTTCCGTCCCCGGCGAGGAGGTGGACACCTCCAGGGGCGATGCGGTCGGCGCCGGAGATGCCTTCCTCGCCGCGCTGGTCCACCACCTGCTGCGCGACACTCCGCCGGACCAGACGCTGCGGGCGGCGAACCGCTACGCCGCCCTCGTGGCGACGAAGCAGGGTGCCATGCCGTCGCTCTCGGCGGCGGACGTGGCGGCCGCCGGGTTCACGCGACGATGACGGCCTCGTGGGGAGCGAGTCGGAGCGTGCGGCCGACGTCGCTGCCCTCGTGCGTCCGCTGCGTGGAGACGACGATCCGGCCGCCGGGCGTCGGCAGGTCGATCGTCACCGGCGCCGCCGAGAAGTTGAGGGCCACGAGCGCGCGCTCGGCACCGAGTTCCCGCACGAACGCAAGGCAGTGCGCCGGCACGGCGTCGAGCGGGCGGTACGATCCCAGGCGGAGGGGGCCCGAGGTCCGGCGCAGCTGCAGCAGCCGCCGATAGAGATTGAGCAGCGAGTCGGGGTCCGCGAGCTGCATCTGCACGTTCCGCGTGCGGTGATCGTCCCCGAGCGGGAGCCACGGCTCGCCCGCCGCGGTGAAGCCGGCGCCCGGTTCGGGTGACCACGGCATCGGCGTGCGGCAGCCGTCCCGCCCCAGGTGCGGTGCGGCTCTGCTCCACGGGTCCTGCAGCCTGTCCGGAGGGATCTCGACCTCGCGCAGCCCGAGCTCGTCACCATAGTAGAGGATCGGGGCTCCGCGGAGGCCGAGCAGCAGGACCGCCGCCTGGCGACTTCCGGCCTCACCCAACCTGCTGGCCAGCCGCCGGTCGTCGTGGTTCCCCAAGCTGTAATTGGGCCACCCGCCCGCCGGGACGGCGGCTTCGAGGCCGTCGACCACCGCGCGCACGCCCTCGGCGGTCCACGGCGCCTTGAAGAGGCCGAAGTTGGTCGGCATGCTCAGCTCGTCGAGGTCGGTCCCGTAGTACGACGCCAACTCGACGGGGTCGTAGATGTGGATCTCGCCCAGGCTCATGCGCGGCGGATCGTATGTTGCGAGCACCGCGCGCATGTCCCGGAACACGCCATGCAGGTCGTCGTGTCCCTTGTCGTAGCGGTGCAGCTGGGCGTCGTACGCCCCCATGGGCTTGTGTGCAAACAGCCCGAGGTCGGTGTTCGGCGGATTGTCCCGCTCGGCGGGATCCTTCATCATGAAGTGCACGGCGTCCACCCGGAAGCCGTCCACCCCGCGATCCAGCCAGAAGCGCATGTTGTCGAGCATGGCCGCGCGCAGCTCGGGGTTACGCCAGTTCAGATCGGGCTGCTCCCGCAGGAACGAGTGCAGGTAGTACTGCCCGGTGTGCTCGTCGAATTCCCAGGCGGACCCGCCGAAGACGCTGAGCCAGTTGTTCGGCGGGGAGCCGTCGGGCTTCGGATCCCGCCACACGTACCAGTCCCGGCGAGGGTTGTCGCGCGAGCTGCGGGACTCGATGAACCACGGATGCTGATCGGACGTGTGATTGGGCACGAAGTCGATGACGATCTTGAGGCCCGCGTCGTGCGCCCGGGCCACGAGCCGGTCGAACGTGGCGAGATCGCCGAACAGCGGATGCACGTCGCGGTAGTCCGACACGTCGTAGCCGAAGTCCGCCATCGGCGACGGGTAGAACGGGCTCAACCAGATCGCGTCCACCCCGAGCGTGTCGGCAAGGTAGCTCAACCGGTCGATGATGCCTGCGAGGTCGCCGACGCCATTGCCCGTGGTGTCCTTGAAGCTCCGCGGGTAGATCTGGTAGATCACGGCGGTCTGCCACCACTCGTGCCGCGCGCGATCGGTCATGACACCGGCTCCCGGGCGCCGCCGGTCGGCGGACGGCCACGTGTCGGGGTCCCCACGGGCGCCGGGCTCAGGGGCGGACGGAGGCGTCGGCCTCCGGCAGCGAATCGGGCAGCGTGTCGACGTCGCCGTACGTCAGGCCGAACCCGTACGGGAAGAGCATCCGGGCGTCCGGGTCGCCGCGATTCGGGTTGGCCTCGACGGGGTCGATGGGCCAGCTGAAGGAAAGCCTTCCCGAGAAGTCGAACGTCACCGCGCCGTCGGCGTCCCGGAAGAGCACGTCCGCGACGCCGCCCCCCTCGGTTCCGGGCAGCCAGGCGGCGACGAACGCCGTGGACGCGTTGAGCTCGGGATTGACCCACAGCGGCCGGCCGGTGAGGAAGATCGCCACGACCGGGATGCCCTGGTCCCGAAGCCGCCGCAGCAGCTCGAGGCCCTCGGGGTGCGCAGCGGAAAAGCTCAGCGAGGTCAGGTCGCCTTCCATCTCGGCGTAGGGATCTTCGCCGAACACCACGATCGCGACGTCCGGTCGCTGGTCGAACGCGCCGTCGGGACTCAACCTGGCCGTGCCGCCGCCTGCGGTCACCGCGGCCTCGATGCCGGCGAAGATGGAGGTTGCGCCCGGGAAGTCGTCGTTGGTGTTCTCCCGTCCCTGCCAGCTGATGGTCCAGCCTCCCGACTGCTTGCCGACGTCGTCGGCGCCGTCGCCCGCGACGAGGACGTGCAGGTCGCGACGCAGCGGCAGCAGGCCTTCCCGGTTCTTGAGCAGCACCAGGGACTGCCGGACGGCCTGGCGGGCCAGCGCGCGGTGTGCGGCCGCCCCCACCAGCGACGCGTTGCCGGCGTGCGGTCGCGTCGACGGCGGGCCGCTGGTGAACAGGCCGGCCCGCGCCTTGACGCGAAGGATCCGTCGGGCCGCGTCGTCGATCCGGGCCTCCGCGATCTCCCCGTCGCGGACCTGCCGCACGGTGTTCTCGAGCAGCGCCTTCCAGTCCTCGGGAACCATGACCATGTCGACGCCGGCGTTGATCGCCTGGGGGCAGGAATCGTTGCGGCAGCCGGCAACCTGCCCGTGTCCGTTCCAGTCGCCGATCACGAAGCCCTCGAAGCCGAGCCGCTCCTTGAGGACCTCGGTGAGCAGGTACCGATTGCCGTGTACCTTCTCCCCCCGCCAGCTGTTGAAGGTCGCCATGACGGTCTGCACGCCGGCCTCCAACGCCGAGAGGTATCCCTGGGCGTGGATCGCCAACAGCTGCTGTTCGGACGAGAGGTTGTCGCCTTGATCGTCGCCCTGGTCGGTTCCGCCGTCCCCCAGGAAGTGCTTGGCCGTCGCCACGAGGTGGGCCGGTCCCAAGAAGTCGGGTGACCCCGCCGGACCCTGGAGGCCGGTCACCATGCGGCCCGCATACTGTCGCACGATCTCGGGGTCCTCGGAGTACCCCTCGTAGGTGCGGCCCCAGCGGTCGTCGCGCACCACGGCGAGGGTGGGGGCGAACGTCCAGTCGAGCCCGGTGGCGGCGACCTCCAGGGCGGTGACCTCCCCGATGCGCTGGATCAGGTCCGGATCGCGCGTGCCCCCCAGGGCGATGTTGTGGGGAAACAGGGTCGCGCCGATGACGTTGTTGTGCCCGTGCACGGCGTCCGTGCCCCAGATGACGGGAATGGCGAGCCGCCCGCCCGTGCTGTCCATCGACGCCTCGTAGTACTCGTCCGCCAGGGCGAGCCAATCCGCGACGGTCGAGGCCTTGTTGCCGTGCGGCCAGGAGCCCCCGCCGTTGAGCACGGAGCCCAGGTGATACGCCCGCACGTCCGCGGGAGTGACGTGCCGGATCTCGGCCTGGATCATCTGGCCGACCTTCTGCTCCAGGGTCATGCCCAAGAGCAGCGCGTCAAGCCGCGCTTCCAGCTCAGGATCGGCTACGCCAGCGCTATCACAGCGCGGCCAAAGCACGTGAGCGGAGGGCGTGGCCTGACTTTCCATCACGGACTCCCGGATAGCTGGCGCATGGTAACGATGATCGTCTGCCGGTCCTGGCGCGGGGTTCCAGGCCGGTGCTATCGCACCGGCCTGGCTGTTACTGCTTGTTTCCACCCCGCGCGGGTTGCGGGCGCATTCCTAGAGACCGAAGTCCTTCCTGAACTTCACGCCGTAGGTGCGCGGCGGGTAGAAGTTCGCCTTCAAGTAACCGGGACCGGGATCGGACCAGCTGCGGATCAGCTCGTCGGTCAGATTGTAGCTGTAGAGCTCGACGGCCCATTGATTTTCTTCGTTGATCAAGCGCAATGAGGCGTTAACGGTGGTGTAGGCCTCCTGACCGCTGTGGAACGGTCCCTCATCGAAGTTCCCGTCATTGAAGAACATCTCGTCCTGCCAGTGGACCGACACATACGGGCTAATCCGGTACTTGCCGGCGTACCAGTTGTGCTCCACCGTGACCGTGGTGGACCACTCCGGTGACCAGGGCAGCTTGTTACCCGTGAAATCGGTGGGCCGGCGGAACGAGTTGTCGCCGCGCACCTGAGTCGGGTCCTCGGCGGGGCAGGGCGTTAACCCCAGATAGGCCCGCTCAAAGCAGAACCAGCCGTCGTCCGCGCCGGGGAGATTGGTGATCTCGGCATTCAGGTAGGACACCCACCCGAAAATCCGGCCACCTTCCCAGGCTGCCCAATCAAACTCCAACTCGATGCCGGTGATTTCCGCTTCGGCGATGTTGGTCGTCAACAGCGTACCGATGTCCCGGCCGCTGTTGACCGACTCACCCACGATTGCCCACAGCGTGCGCTGCATGTCGTCGTACTGGCTGAAGAATGCCGAGCCCAGCAAGTTCAGCTTGCCGTCGAGCAATCTCGCCTTGAAACCCAGCTCCAAAGTGGTGTTCTCCTCGGGATCGTACGGAAACGCCGTCAGCTCGCCACACTCGCAGATGTCCACCTTGTCACCAAAGCCACCGGCCTTAAAGCCCGTGGCGACGTAGCCGTAGAGGAACCACTCCTCGTTGAGCTGGTAGTCGGCACCGATCCGCCAGGTGCCCTTGTCCCACTTGGCATCGAAGGTATTGTCGGTGCCGGGGATACGCTTGGGAAAGTCGGGGGCCAGGGAGCCCATGTCATTGGTGAGCACGTCGGATTGATAAGGGCAACTTTCTGGGCCACCACAAACCGAGGGATCCCACCAGTTTGGCACGATGCCGATCAGGGAGTAACTGTCGTGCCAGAACGTACCATCCGGATCCCACTGGGCGGGATTCACCCAGTATCCAATGGTCTCGTGATTCGATCCGCCGATGTCCCGCTTCTCATCCCAGGTGTGGCGGTAGCCGAACGTCAAGTTGAGCCGGTCCGTGACGGCGTAGTCGATCTGCCCGAAGATGGCCTGGGATTCCACCGTGCGCTCGGGCTGCAGGAAAGTCTGCCCCAGGGGACGCACGACGCCGCAGCACCAAGGAATCTCCACATCGAAGCGGATATCGTTGTTCTCCTCCATGTAAAACAGGCCCGCTACCCACTGCAGCCGGGAATCAGAGGTGGACTTGAGCTGCAGCTCCGTGACGATGGACTCGTAGTGGGAATCCCGTGTGGTGAGCTGCAGATCTTCCCAGGGAAGAATGTTGTAAACGTCAAATCCTGCCGCCGTGATGGCGTCGGCGTCAGTCACCAGGGGTCCAAAATCACAGCAATTGGTAATATTCCGACCGATACCGTATGCCGGGTGATCAGGATCGGGGAACGCCCCGCCATCGCCATCGTAAGCCTGGTAGCGCTCCTGTCGTGAGAAGCCGACGCGATGCTCGAGCACCACGCTGTCCGAGATGTCGAACACGAGCTCCGAGCGATAGCTGTCAATGGTCATATCGATCTCGCCGGGCACGTTGATGCGAGCGAACCATTGATCGTGGTCACAGGCGAAGAACGTTCCGGCCGCCTTCTCGCAGTCCTTCAAGGCGACCATGCCGGCACCGCTGTCCTGGTAGCGATCGTAGGTCACCAGCCAGTCGAGCCGGTCGCTGGGATTGAAGCGCATGCTCAGCCGAGCCGCCCAGCGATCGGAGTTGCCGTAAGCCTCATCGGCACCCACGGGCCGGTTGCGGCGCTGATCCGTGTTGGGAATGCCGTCGGCAGGAACATCCGAGGGACCGTCGAAGCTGCCGTCTCCGTCCGCATCGAAGGCCAGGTCGTAGGTGTCCATGACCTGGTCGATGTAGCTGTCGGTCTGATCGATCATGGCCGAGGCCCGGAACGCCAGCACGTCGTTGACGGGCGCGTTCAGGAAACCCCGGGCCAGCTTGTGGTCGTAGTTGCCGTACTCCAACTCGAAATTGCCGTAGGTGGCGTCGAAGTCCGGCCGCGCGGTGATGACGTTGATGGAGCCGGCGGTAGAATTGCGGCCGAACAACGTCCCCTGGGGACCGCGCAGCACCTCGATGCGCTCCACGTCGTGGAGCAGCGCCATGCCACCCTGGGGACGGGGTGAAAAGACCCCATCAAGATGGACACCCACGGTGGGATCACCCAGTTCCGTGAAATTGTTGGAAGTGATGCCCCGCACGACGACCTGGACGCCGGAATCTGAGGGCGAGAATCCCACCTGCATATTGGGAACGAGGTCCCCGATGTCCACGATGTCCTGAATACCCTCCCGTTGCAGGGCATCCTGGGTAAAGGCCGACACCGAAAGAGGCGTCTCCATGAGGCCCGTCTCCCGCTTGGTGGCTGTCACCACGAGCTCTTCAAGCACCAGCGGAGACTCACCCGCTGTTTGTGCCCCCAGCGAAGCCGTCTGCAACACCGCCAGGCAGCCCACGGCCAACGCCCAAAACTTTTTCACATTCATGGCTTGATTTCCCCTCGTTTGCTACCGGGCGCCCGTTGCTGCTCTCACTACCGGCCGCCCTGTTGCCAGCTTGGTAACCGTCTTATAGCGAGGAATGACAACGTTGTCAACACTAAGCGGCTGGGAGGTCTTGTGTTGCGCCGCAGCATAGCGATACCACTATGTCTTTTGGTTTTCCTGATAAAAATGATGAGCTTATATGGCCAGCCGGATTTCGGCGTGAGACAGCGCCTGCCTTTTCTGTTCTGACAACGCTATCATGAAGGACAGGACATCGATCCTACCGGCCAGAAGGGAAACCCATGAGCACGTCCGCCCATCACATCACGGCGCCGGAAGATCGCGTCCCGATTGCCCATAAGCTCAGCTACGGGCTCGGCGCGTTCGTCAACAATCTGCTCGCTGCCGCCATCGGCGGAATGACGATTGTCCTTAACCTGGGGCTCGGCATGAATCCTGCGCTGGTGGGCCTACTGGGCGCGCTGCCCCGACTGTCCGACGCCTTCACCGATCCCCTGATGGGGTATATCTCGGACAACACACGGTCTCGCTGGGGCAGACGCAGGCCCTACATCTTTGCGGGCGCCATCGTCGCGGGCATTTCCTTCGCCTTACTGTGGCAGCTGCCCCGAGACCAGACTGAGTCGTTCTATTTCTGGTACTTTCTCGGCGGCTCGCTGATCTTCTATCTCGCCTACACCATGTTCGCCACACCCTGGGTCGCCCTGGGCTACGAGCTTACGCCCGATTACCACGAACGCACTCGTCTGATGGGCGTGCAGAATTTCATGGGTCAACTGGCCTATCTGTTTTCACCCTGGTTTCTGCTGATCATGCAATACGAGCCGCTGTTTCAGGACATGGTCGCGGGCGCGGCAGGATTGGCCCTGGGGGTGGCGGTGCTGACCATAGGCATTGGGGTGATTCCCGCCATCGTCCTGCGCGAGCGCTTCAAGAACATCGCAGAGTCGGAGATTGACCAGAAACGGGCAAACAAAGACGGCCTTCTCAGCATCCTGCGCCGCAACGCTGTTGAGTTTCTCAAGGGCTTCCTGATCACCATGAAGTTCCCGCCCTTCCTCAAGCTCTGCATCGCTACATTCCTCGTCTTCAACGGTTTCATGCTCGTGGCATCGTTCCAGTTCTACGTGATCATCTATTACGTTTTCGGGGGCGACAAAGTTCTGGGCGCCGAGTACGCAGGCTATGCAGGCACCATCTCGGCGATTGCCACATTCTGCGTCATTTTCCTGATCACCTGGATTGCTACCCATATCGGTAAGCGGCGGGCGTTCTTCCTGTCAACGGGCATCTCCATCATTGGCTACGGCCTGAAATGGTTTTGTTATAACCCGGAGTATCCCCTGTTGCTGCTGCTGCCGGCGCCGCTGATGGCCTTTGGCCTGGGCGGGCTGTTTACTTTGATGGGATCCATGATTGCCGATGTGGTCGACGTGGATGAGTTGCGAACCCACCAGCGCCGCGAGGGAATGTATGGATCAATCTACTGGTGGGTGGTGAAGCTGGGTATGGCTGCGGCCCTTGCCGCCAGTGGCTTCCTGTTGAATGCGACGGGATTCGACGTGGCTTTAGAAGGCGCCCAGTCAAGCAACACCATCTTTTTGATGCGGGTATTCGACGTCGGCGTCCCAATGCTCACGTCGGCGCTCGCCATCTGGGCCGTCGCAACTTTCACCATTACCGAAGAAAAGGCCCATGCTGTGCGCCAGCAACTGGAGCAGCGCCGCGGCAAGCCTTTGGAAGCGGCCGCGCCAGCGTAGCCGCGCGGCGCGGCAGTCAAACCGCCGGATAACGGGCCGCGGAGCGGATGCCCAGCACCGTCAGCAGCAGAAAGAATGCCGCCAGCCCGGCCAGGGGGCCGGCGGTTTGGCCAACCGTGAAGCGGCTTGCCGGCAGCCGGTAGCCGAATACGGGGATGGTGTCATAGCTGGCGGCGCTCATGGGGATGCTCCCCAGGATGCGCTCGGAGAAGAACCCCTGCCAGACCTGGTGAAAGGCCAGCACCTGGGCATTGAAGTCGTCGTACCAGCGCTGGGCCGTGCCGGCGATGCCCGATAGCGCCCGCTGGGCCAGGATGGCGGGCGAGAGATACTGGAGTCGGGAGATCATGGCCTCCTGCTTGCGCGCCTGTTCTTCAAACTCCGCCAGATGGGGCGCTATGGCGGTGCTGATGGCCGATTCCGTGGCCAGCACCTGGAAATAGAAGGCATCCGGCGTGCCGCCCTCAGCGTATTCTGGGTGGTCGAAATAGTATTGCTCCCGCGCCTCGGCGGCTTCCTCCTCCACTTCCTTGGAGGCCTGGCGCAGCTCTGTCGTAAGCTCCACCCGCGAGGGCGGCGGGTACAGCAGCGTGGCGCCGATGTTGATAAATGCGGGCAACACCACTACAAAAACCAGCCACAGATTTGCCAGCACCACACCGTTGGTCACCGACGGCCAGTTCCAGCTGTTGATCAACAGCGCCAGCGCGAACCAGAACAAACCGTACACCACGCTGACGACGATCCACAGCGCCGCTTCCAACACGGTGCGCCCATCCGTGAGGTCCGCGCCGATGGTCACAAAGGCGGCCAGGTTAGCGATCAGAATGAGTCCGCCGATGAGCAGCGCCCGCGCCGTCACCTTGGCGGCCACGTAGGTCTGCACGGACACCCCGTGGGCCAGCACCAGCGCCAGTGTGCCCTGCTCTTTTTCCTTGGACAAAAGATCAAACGTGAGCGCCACGATGAAAATGGGCAGCACAAAAATCAGCACAAAGGCCACGTCGAAGCTGCCCGCCGCCAGGTTCAAGGCGTTCGCGATTTCGATCTGGTTGAGAAAGGTATAGGCGGCATGGGCCGTCACCCGGTAATAGGCGGGCGCCAGGTCGCTCTGACCCACCGCCAGCGGCGCCAGGGGCGTAGAGGGCTTCACCGCATAATGGGCCAACAGGCTCAAACCCAGCGCGCCGGCGTTCATGGTCGAGGGCGGATCGCCGCTGGGATTGGCCTCGTAGCGCTCCACGCCCGCTTTGAGGGTCTGCTGCAACATCACCTCATCGGCGTTCAGGCCACCCGCCAGCTGGTCCAGCTGCTGAACCCGGGCGGAACCCACGAAGGCAGCCACGATGGTGATGATGCTCAGGGTAGCCAGCGCAGCCCACCACATGCGGCTGGTGCGCAGAAACACCCACTCATCGGCCAGCACGCGGAAAAACATCAGCCCGCCGTCACCTTCAGCCGACGGGTGGCCAGCACGGCAGCGGTGACCGCCGCCAGCAGCCACAGAAACAAGGTCATCAGGCTGGGCCCGAGGGTGCTCAGGGAGCTGAAAAACCCGGGCGGCTCATAGTCGTAGGGTTCCACTGCGGCCCACAGCTCGGGACCGGCGCGATATTCCGCCTCGCCGGGCTTGGAGTTCAGGGTAATGGCCTGATTCATCTGCTCGATGAACTCGCGCCGATAGGCCTCGGCGTGCCGCGTGTAGCTGGCCTGATGATGCAGGCTGGTCCCCGACAGCTCCATGGAAATGAGCTTCACCGGCAGCACCGGGGAGATGAGACCCAGCAGCTCGTGGACGCCCTGCTGCGCGTCCAGCGTCTGGTTCAGCCCGCCGTAGTGCACATCGAAGATCGCATTACCGAGCTGCTCCTGGATGGAGAAGACGATGCCCTGGAAGTTGATGGGCAGGTCTTCTACCCGCTCGGCGCCGTAGAGCGTAAGCGTCTGCTCGCGACGCTGACCCACCACGGCATCCGGGCTCTGGCCGTCCAGGCCATTCTGCAGGTCTGCCTCGATGGCCTTGTCCACGGTGACCGCCGCCGGCAAGGGATAGGCAATCCGGCTGACGTCTGCGGCCAGTCGGGGCACCACGAACACGGTCACGGCCCAGAAACCGCACATGGCCACCAGCACGGGCTTGGAATTCGGCAGGGCCGCCGAGACCGCCAGGGTCAGAAACAGGAACACCACCGCGTAGAGGCCGTATATGACCGCCAGGCTGATGGCGTGGGGCAGGTAGCTCAGACCATCCGGCGCGAACATCAGCGCAAGCACTCCCAGGGCGAATACCGGACCCAGGGTGGTACCGATGGCGGCCAGGGCGCCCAGCGCCTTGCCAAACAGCAGATCGCGCCCTCTGATCCCCATGCTCATCACCTGGCGCAGGGTGCCCTGCTCACGCTCGCCGGCAAAGGCCGGAAACGCCAGCAGGATCACCAGCAGGGGCAGGAGAATCTGCAGCGTATAGGCCACGGTGAGTTCACCAAACCGGGCCAGCACGGTCATATCATCGGCCGGCCGGCCTTCGGCGCGATTCTGCTTATGGGCCTCCAGCCACACGGATACGCCCTGATAGCTGGACACGCCGGTGTCGAAGAAGGACAGCGGCGTCACCGGCTTGAAGGCATAGATGCCGTAATGGGCTGCCGCGTGGGGATTCTTCTCCCCCTGTTCGGCAAACTGGGCATTCACCAGGGCCTGGGAGGTGGCGCGCTCCTCAGAGATATCCCGATAGCGTTGCACCGCCGAGACCAGCGCCACGAACAGCATCACCAGCACGATGGTCACGGTCAGCTTCATGCGCCCATCGCGCATCAGCGTGGTGTACTCCCGGGCTGCGACCGTGCCGATCATGGGGCAACTACTGGATGTTCACGGTCGTCGTGACATTGACCTTATCGAAGTCATCGATGTAGGCGCCCACCCGCACCTGCCATTCGCCAGGCAGAATCAGATCGCTGGTCATGAGATGGAACATTTCCGGTCCCATCTTCTCCGCCTGCCGATCGATGCCTTCCAAGCCGGCCGCGGGCAGCGACCAGCTGGTATCTACCCGCTGCATCTCCACCGCATTGCCGTCGGCGTCGGTGAACGAGAACATCACCATGTTATCGCCGGGCTTGGCGGGGCTGATTTCCAGTCTGACCGTATAACCGCGGCTGGTGCCGGTAACCACCACGGTGTCACCACCGGCGCCCGCGGCATCCGCGGTGGCCATCATCGCCCGGGGCGGCGAAGGCAGCGTCAGCGAGACAGCTGCCACCAGAATCAGCACCATCACGCCGTACTCGATGGCAATGGAGCGCCGCAGCGACGCCGCACCGGCGGCATCGCCGGCCTCAAGTTTCGGCGTCAGCTTGATTTTGTTCATGGCCGCGATACCCAGCACCACCAGGAACAGGATGATCTTCAGCGCCAGCCGCACCCCGTAGTCGGTGCTGAACACATTGGCCAGCGTCTCAACCTGCACAAAGCTGATGACCGCGCCGCTTAAGAACAAGGCGGCCACCGTCCATACGGCTCGATTGGAGAACTGCACCATGAGCGTGCCGGCCTCCTGGGTAGGCGCTGAACGGGTCGCCAGACCCAGGGGGCGCAGGGCCGCAAACCAGAAAGCCGCACACACCAGATGCACGCCGACCATGACGGCCATCAACCAGACAGGCGGCGCCGTGGCCGCGTGGCCCGTGACCAGAAAGCCGCCCAGGGTCAGGGCCGTGCCGGCCAGCAACAGTGGCGCTGCCGGGGCGCCGGCGGCAGCCCGGAAAGCATACAGCAAGATCAGGGCGCCAGGGATCCCGATCACTGCGCTGGGCACAAGGGTCGAGCTCATGGCCTGACTCCAGGCACCGGCCGAGAACAGCGCCCCTGGACCGCCCAGCACCATTTCGGCACCGCCGAAGCCGATCGCCAGGAAATAGGTGACTACAGCGACCACGGCGGCCCCGCGACCCTGAGCCACGGTTGCGGCTATGCTGCTCTCGGACAAACTCATCAACAACAGCAGCAAGGCAGAACCCGCGGCGAGCAGCACGGAGCCATACAGCAGCAACCGGTTCAGCGCCACAACCCAGGTCCAGGCCGTAGAGCCCGAATCGGCCGTGGCGACGGCCGAGGCATCCGTGATGGGCTCACCGACGGCAAACACGAAAGTGGCGCCGACGGGATGGGTATCCGCCGAAATAACCCGGTAGGTCAGGATGTAGGTGCCGTTGGCCAGAGTATCGCCGAGCGGCAGGAACACGTCGTTCCCCTCCACCCGCCATTCGCCGGCGTTACCCACTTCGGACCCGCTCAGATCCAGCACCCGAATGAAGATAGGCCCGACGTTTTCATTGAAGTTGAGCACAATCTCCTCAGGGGCAACATCCAGCACTTGATCAGCGGCCGGATTGGACCCAAGCAAGACAGCATGAGCGAACAACGCGGGGCTAGCGGCCAGAGCAAAGGCGGTGGCCAGGCAGAGCGTTAGAGTACGGCGGATCATGAGTGTCATCCGTCTTGTTGTTGTGAAAAAGACAGGGGGCTGAGCCCCCCTCACGGGTACGACTGCTAATCAGCGGCGGCCGCCTTCTCCCACTCCGGCAAAGCGTGGGCCCGATCCTCCATGCTCTCCCACTCCCAGGGGTACTGAGGGCGCTCGGGCTTGGTCAGGATCAGGTAAGGCGCTGGCGTCGCGCTGGCGGTCATGAAGGCCCAGAACTTGGCATGAAACTCAGGATCGTCCAGGGTCAGGTCCTCCGCCGGCAGATCCACGTAGTTGTCGTCCCCTTCCACACACTTGTTCAGGGTGCGGAAATACAGAACACGGCCAACCTCATCGGGCAACTTGGCGCGGAAGCGGAACTCGCCGTTGCGATCGGGGGGCAGCGGATTCTCTGCGTTGCTCCACATGATCTCGTCCACCGTTTCCGTGATGGGCCGGCCGCCGTCGCCGGGCACGGGAGGATCCACTTCCCGCATGGTCAACGTGACATCCCAATCGGTGCGGTGCTCCACAGTCACGCGATAGACCCCCTCCGGAATCTTGATCCGAACCTGCTGTACCGGACTGCCCTTGCAACCGTGGGGCACCCGCATGGCCAGGTCGTGCACGTAGCCCNNGCCGCCGAAAAAAGGCCCACGGCGAGACCGCCGAGCGCGGTCAGAAACTGTTGCGGTGTCATCATGTGTCCTACCCTAGTAGTGATTCGATGGGGCGGTCTTCTGGCCGCCTCGCCTCCCCTCGGGCCCAATCCCTGCCCAGAGCGCAGACCGCCTATTCTAGCGTGCGCCGGCTGAAATTGGGCCGGCGCCGTCAAACGGCCTTCTGGGGCCATGGATTTTGTGTTAACCTATTGATAATAAATAAGATAAAGGCCTAAAGCGGGGGCGCCCAGTGCATCCGGGCCAGCGCCAATAGGAACGTATAACACCCAGGAACGACTTGCCATGATCATGTACCGGGCCCTTGCGCTGCAGATGGCGGTGCATCCCATTAATCACTGCGCCAGTAAGGCGCAGGCCCGTGAACTGATGATGCGGGCCATCGAGCGGGTGGCCGGCGCCCTGGCGGGCGTGCAGATATCCAGCAACGTGGTGAAACTGGCGGTACTGCCCGAGTACCTGCTGACCCACTTCCCCATGGGAATCGCCATGCCCCAGTGGCGCGACTGGGCAGCCCTTGAGGTCGACGGTCCGGAATACGAGGCCCTGGCCGCCCTGGCTCAGCGTTTCAACTGCTACCTGTGCGTCAACGCGTACGAGCGCGACCCGCACTTTCCCGACACCTATTTCCAGGCCAACGTCATCTTCGACGACGCGGGCAACGTCGCCCTGCGCTATCGGCGTCTGATGTCCCTGCACACGCCGACACCGCACGACTACTGGGATCAATACCTGGATCTGTACGGCCTGGACGGGACGTTTCCGGTCGCGAGAACGCCCATTGGTAATCTGTGTGCGGTGGCGTCCGAGGAGATCCAGTATCCCGAACTGGTGCGCGCCTTTGCCCTGCGCGGCGCGGAGGTCATCTGTCACCCCAGCGCCGAGAGCCTGAATCTTGCCGTGTCCGGAAAGGACATTGCCAAGCGGGCGCGCGCCGTGGAGAACATGGCCTACGTGGTCTCGGCCAACGTCGCCGGTCATATGGGCGTTCCCTTTCTGGAGCAAAGCGCCGACGGGCTGTCCAAAGTGATCGACTACCAGGGGCGGGTGCTGGCGGAGGCAGGCCAGGGCGAAAGCATAGCGGCAGGCTCCGACATCAACGTCTCGGCGTTACGCCGGTTTCGCAACCGACTGGGCATGAATCATTTCTTCAGCCGCCATCGCATGGAGGTGTATCGACAGGCTTATGAGAGCGATGCCTTTCATCCACCCAACAGCCTGGTCGGTCGCACACCGGAGCGAGAGTTCATTCTTGAGCAACAGCGCCAGGTGCTGCAGCGGCTGCTGGCCAGCGGCGTGATCGAGCCGGACGAGGGCTGAAAGCACCATGCCCGCCGTGTTACTGACCGGCGCGAACCGGGGACTGGGACTCGGATTTGCCCAGGTTTACCTGGATGCGGGCTGGCAGGTGCTGGCCGCCGTGCGCAATCCCGCAGCGGCCGACGAGCTGCGCGCGCTGGCCGCGGGCCGCGAGGCGCAGCTGAGCCTGTTCCCGGTCGACCTGAGCGACCTACCCAGCATCGAAGCCCTGGGGGCCGTGGTGGGCGACACGCCCATTGACCTGCTGCTGGGTAACGCAGCCAAGACCAACAATCCCCGCTGCGGCGTGGGCGACACGGACTACGCAGCGTGGCTGGAGGCCTTTACCGTCAACACCATGGCCCAGATGAAGCTGGCGGAGACTTTCGTTGAGAACGTGGCGGCTTCCGAGCACAAGAAGATGTTTTTCGTCTCCAGCCGCATTGGCGCCGAGCCGCTGCCGGGCCTCATCCTGTATCGCACCACCAAGTCAGCGCTCAACCAGGTGGTCATGCAGCTTGCCCTGCTGCTGCGCGAGCGGAGCATAATTGTCGCCTGCGGTCATCCCGGCTTTGTCAAGGCGCGCTCCACCGCCGGGATGGGTGTATTCGAAGCGATGGAGAGCGCCGCTTATCTGAAAGAGATCATCGACGACTTGACCCTTGCGGGCTCCGGCCAATTCTACGATCCCGACGGATCAACGCTGCCCATCGTGACCCGGCAGATGAACCCCAACGCCTTTGGGGCGAAGCCCCCGGAAGCCTGGGCAAACCAACAAAAGGTCTGGGATCGGCAAAAAAAGAGCTGAACCAACGGCCAAGAGGGGGGGCATTGGATCCGCTAACGCTGGCCTTCGCGCTGCACCTGATCATTCTCGGCTATACGCTGGGTTCTGATTTCGTGGTGGATCAACGCACCTTTTATCTGCTCGGTGCCACCGACGCCACGCCTGCTGAACGCAGCCGCCTGCTGCGCTCGATCCTGGTCAGCGATCAGCACCCGCGCATGGGACTGATTCTCTTCATTGCCACCGGGATCACATTCGAGAGCCTGCTCGGCCAGTTGCCGATTGCAGCCGATTTATTGCCCCTGATCTGGCTGGTGGCGGCGCTGTGGTTGGCCGAGATCTGGATCAGCTTCCTGAACGAGGACAAGCCCTGGGGTCATCAACTGGTGAACGCCGACGTGGCCTGGCGTTATCTGGTCGCCGGCATCTTCCTCTTTACCGGCCTATGGTCTTTGCTGGGAGATGGCCCGCTTGCGGCCAGCTGGATAGCCTGGAAGTACCTTTTGCTTGGCCTGCTGATCGGTGGGGGCGTCTCCGTGCGCTTCTGCGTCCGCGCCCTGAAAAAGGCCTGGCCGGATTACCTGGAGGGCGGCGGTACCCCGGAGTTTGAAGCCATTCTCAACCAGAGCCTGAAGCGCGCCATCTACGTCACCTGGAGCATCTGGGTGATCTATAGCGTCATCGCCCTGTTGACGGTATTGCGGCCCGGGGAGGGTGCGGCATGATTGCCACCGACCCCTATGCCTGGCTGCTCGCCCTGCATCTGGCCGTCATCGGCTACTACCTGGGATCCGACTTCGTGGTGAATCAGATGACCTTCTATTTGATTGACTCCGGCCACGTCACGCCCCCGCAGCGAACCCGCATGCGGCGCTTCCAATTGCTCTGCGATCAGCATCCACGGATGGGCTTGATCCTGTTCATCGCAACCGGCTTGAGCTACGAGACGCTGAGCGGCTTCACGGCGCTACCCGTCAGCGCGTTACCCTGGCTGTGGCTGATCGCCCTGCTCTGGCTGGCCAATATCTGGGCAGGGTTTGTGCTCGCGGGTTCGCCGGTGGGCCAGTCGACTCTGGGTAAGCGCCTGGTGCGGCTTGATCTCTACTGGCGCTATCTGGTGGTGTTGCTCATCCTCGGCGGTGGTTTGTGGTCCCTGTTGGGCGAGGGTCCCTTTGAGCCCGGCTGGCTGGGTCTCAAGTACGTCCTGCTGGGCACCCTGATGGCCGGCGGCGTGGCCATGCGCATCTCGTCCATGCCGCTGGTACCGGCATGGGCGGACTACATGGCGCGTGGGCCGAGCCCGGAATTCGAGGCCATTATCGGCAAGCTGCAGCGCCGCGCCATCTATCTGAACTGGGGACTGTGGGCGCTGTTTTTTGCCATGGCGGGGTTGCAATTGTTCCGGCCGTTCTAGCCCGGCCGGCCCATGGCGAGATAGGCGCCTGCCGCTGTCGAGGCGACCTGGCCCACGCCCGCGCACCGCTGTGAAGGTGACCTGATCCGCTTAGCCCGGTGCGGTCGGACCGTCATCCATACGAAAATCGCCCGCTGAGGCGGGCGATGACTTCGCAATTTAGGTTGCCCGCCCTTGGCCCGGGTCAACTCGCCTGCAGGAACGACTCAAACCGCGTCAGCCAGGTGTAGTCCCCTTCCACGGCCATCAGGCCAATCAGCACCAACAGCAACAGTGGCGGACCGAGGATGGCCCAGATCAAGGCTGCCCGCTCCCAGGCCATGTGCATGAAGATGGCGACGATGAACCCCGCCTTCAGGAGCATGAAGATCAGGATCAACGCCCAGCGCAGCGCCCCGTGAGGCAGGAAATCCGTGGCGTAGGAAAAGGCGCTGAACAGGAATAACAGCCCCCAGATCCAGAAATAGACGCTTAAGGGGTGTTGTTGTCCTTCAGCATGTGCTTCAGCTTGTGCCATCGCTACACCTACCAGAGATAGAAAAACGCAAAAATGAAGACCCAGACCAGATCCACGAAGTGCCAGTAGAGCCCGGCAATCTCCACGATTTCGTACTTGCCCTGTTTCTCATATTCGCCGCGCCAGACCCGGATGGCCACCCAGACCAGATAAATCACCCCACCCGATACGTGCAGCCCGTGGAAGCCGGTGATCATAAAAAATGCCGAGCCGAACTGAGCCGCGCCCCAGGGATTGCCCCAGGGCCGAACGCCCTCCTCAATCAGTTTGGTCCACTCAAACGCCTGCATCCCGACGAACACGGCACCGAAGGCGGCTGTGATCAGCATCAGCGCCGTGGTACGAGCGCGATCCCGCCGATAGCCGAAGTTCACTGCCAGCGCCATGGTGCCGCTGGAGGTAATCAGCACGAAGGTCATGATGGCGATCAGGATCAGCGGAATATCGGCGCCGAACATGTGCAGCGCGAACACATCGCTCACCGGCGGCCACTGCACCGTCGTGGACATGCGCACGTTCATGTAGGACACGAGGAAGCAGCTGAAAATGAACGTATCGCTCAGGAGGAAGATCCACATCATGGCCTTCCCCCAGGGCACGTGGAAGGTCTCGCGATCGCCGGACCAGTCTTGAGTGATACTGCCCAGGCCGCCTTCGGCGGTTGCGGCGTCAGCTTGTGCCATAGCGTCTACGTCCTCAGGTTGTCAGCAGCAGTCCGAACAAAACCAGCCAGACCACCAGTAGATAGTGCCAATAGACCGAGCAGAGCTCGACGCTCAGCGTCACCTTTCCCAGTTGTTTGTCGGAGCGGCGCGAGTACAAACGGGCCACGGTGCGGCCCCAGACCCACAGGCCGCCCAACAGATGCAGGCCGTGCAGAGCGGTGAGCACATAGAAGAAGGCATTCGCGGGATTGCTGACCAGCAAGTAACCGCCTGCGTTCAGCTGCCGCCAGACCATGAACTGGCCGCCCAGGAACGCCAGCGTCAGCAGCCCTCCCGCCAGCAGGTTCACCCGCACCCCCTGGGCATCGCCCCGGTTGGCCGCCCCGCGGGCCCGCTGCAGCCCCACGCTGCCCAGAATCAGGATCAGCGTGTTCACCCAGAGCAGGTTGGGCTCGTCCAGGGGGGTCCAGTCGGCCACCTCCATCCGTTCCATGTAGGCGGAGATGAACAGCCCGAACAGGGAGGTCACCACCGCCAGAAACACCCACAGCGCCATGCGCGCCGGCCCCATGGTGGTGGCAGCGCCCCCGGGCTCGATCTCATCGATATCGCCGGGGGTCTCCCAGGGCTTGGCGGTGAGCTTGCTGACCAGGAACCACCATACCAGGATGGCCAGCATCACCAGAACGAAAAGAACGGGTACATCCACTAGTGATGCACTCCGTGATCACGGCCCACCGGTTTGTCGGCGGTCGCCGGCTGATTCTGAGGGATATAGTCCTCGGGCGCGCCGGGCACGCTGTAGTCGTAAGCCCAGCGATACACCACCGGCAGCTCCGGACCCCAGTTGCCATGCTTAGGCGGGTTGTCCGGCGTTTGCCATTCCAGCGTGGTGGCTTTCCACGGGTTGGGATCCGCCTTCTTGCCCTTAAACGTGCTCCATAGCGCATTGATGATGAAGATGAACTGAGCCAACGCCACGATCATGGCCGCAATCGTAATGCTGACATTGGCGGAGGCGGCAGAGTCCGGAATAAAGTCTGTGGACCCGTAAGAAAAATAGCGCCGCGGCACGCCCAAGATGCCCAGATAGTGCATGGGCAGATACACCGCGTAGGTGCCCAGAAGTGTCATCCAGAAGTGAATTTTACCCAGGGTGTCGTTGAGCATGCGGCCGGTGATCTTCGGGAACCAGTGATAGATGGCGCCGAACACCACCAGCACCGGCGATACGCCCATCACCATGTGGAAGTGGCCGACCACGAAATAGGTATCCGACAGCGGCAGATCCACGGTCACATTGCCAAGGAACAGTCCCGTGAGGCCGCCGTGGATGAAGGTGAAGATGAAACCGATGGCGAACAGCATGGGCACGTTCAAATGGATATCGCCGCGCCACAGGGTCAGCACCCAGTTGTAGACCTTGATGGCCGTCGGCACGGCGATGATCAGGGTGGTGGTGGCGAAGAAGAACCCGAAATAGGGATTCATACCGCTGACGTACATATGGTGTGCCCAGACCACGAAGCTTAGCGCGCCGATACCCACGATGGCCCACACCATCATGCGATAGCCGAAGATGTTCTTGCGGGCGTGGGTGCTGATCAAATCAGACACGATGCCGAAGGCCGGCAAAGCAACGATATAGACTTCCGGGTGGCCAAAGAACCAGAACAGGTGCTGGAACAGAATCGGCGTGCCGCCGTCGTAGCTGAGATTCTCGCCCATAGAGAGAATCGCGGGCATGAAAAAGCTGGTGCCGATGAGCAGGTCAAGCAGCATCATGATGGCGCTGACCAGCAGCGCCGGAAACGCCAGCAAGCCCAGCACGGTCGCCATGAAAATGCCCCAAACGGAAAGGGGCATGCGCATCAGTGTCATGCCCCGGCAGCGCGCCTGCAGCACCGTGGTCACATAGTTCAGACCACCCATGGTGAAGGCCACGATAAATACAGCGAGGGACAGCAGCATGAGGATGATGCCCCAGGTTGCCCCGGGTGTGCCGGTGAGAATCGCCTGCGGTGGATAGAGGGTCCAACCCGCACCCGTGGGGCCGCCGGGCACGAAGAAACTGGCCAGCAGAATGATCACGGCCAGCAGGTAGACCCAGTAGCTGAGCATGTTCATAAAGGGGAATACCATGTCCCGGGAACCGCACATCAACGGGATGAGGTAATTGCCGAAGCCGCCCAGAAACAGGGCCGTCAGCAGATAGATCACCATGATCATGCCGTGCATGGTGACGAACTGGTAATACTCGTTGGGCTGAATGAAGGTGAAGGTGTCGGGGAAACCCAGCTGCAACCGCATCAGGCCGGAGAGCACCAACGCCACCAACCCGACTGCGATGGCCGTGATGGAGTACTGGATCGCAATGACCTTGTGGTCCTGGCTCCAGATGTAGGTGGTTATCCAACTGTGAGGATCATGAATCGGCTCGTCCCTGTCCGCGATTGCCACGTATGCCATCGTTAACTCCTCTCGATCTATTCTCTTGCAGCTACGCTGGTTCGGTAGCTAAAGCGTATTAATGTAGGCCACCAGGTCCTTGATAGTCTCGTCGTTCACTAGCGCGGTCGCCATCACGGCCATCTGCCTACCGTAAAAATCCTGAGTGTGGGAACCGCGCACGCCGGAACTGAAGTTCTGCAGCTGGCGCACCAGATCCCAATCACTCATATCCTTCAATGCGGGCGCATTCTGGGACCAAATGCCCTCACCGTTGGCGCCATGACACGCGGCGCAGGTGGTATAGAGGGATTTACCCCGCTCCGCGTCGCCGCCCAGGCCGCCCTGCTCAGTCGGCACGGTCGGCTCTGAGGGCAGCGTCTGGATATAGGCAATGACGTTGTTGATGGCCGCATCGTCGGCGAGGGACTGGGCGAAGGGCACCATCTGCCGCCCGTAGACGTCTTGCTCATTCGCGCCACGCAGACCGTTGCGATAGTTATGCATCTGACGACGCAGATAGCCCGGCTCCTGGCCGGCCAGCTTGGGCGCATTCAACAGCTGCATGCCTTCGCCCTGCTGCCCGTGGCAGGCCGTGCACAGCGCGTAAAGCGCCTGTCCCTGAGCAGGGTC